>JACZCU010290302.1_pt1 | contig 11411 bp, 8 predicted proteins | sample 8641851 | NCBI WGS metagenome assembly JACZCU01 (sample SAMN15324605, study PRJNA640507) | soil metagenome | isolation source: monocropping sugarcane control | place: China: Luxin town, Laibin City, Guangxi Province | collected 2019-07-25 | depth 10cm m | reverse complement strand
GCTTTGACTCCCATATAAAAAGCGATGCAAGGCAGGCGCGCAATGGCTGACCAATCGAGATCGGATGCGCCGCCCGCCTGTCGGCTGCGCGCCTCCTCATCGCGATATTCTTCTTCCTTTTCGTGACCGGTGATGAATGTAAAGCTGGAGTTGAAATCGCGATGCGTGACGGGGATGCCCGCGTAAGCCGGCGCGGCAATTGCCGCCGTTACACCGGGCACCTCTTCAAAAGCGATTCCGGCTTCGCGAAGTGCCTCGGCTTCCTCGCCACCTCGGCCAAAGACATAAGGATCACCACCCTTCAGCCGAACGACGACCTTTCCCGCTTTTCCATGTTCAATCAATGTCGCGTTGATTTGGTCCTGCGTAAATGAATGGGCCGCAGCTTTCTTACCGACGTAGATCGCCTGAGCGTTCGGGTTCACGTCGAGGAGCCTAGGGTTGGAAAGGTAATCGTAAACGATGACCTGGGCGCGCTTGAGCAGCTCTTGCCCGCGGACCGTGATCAAGCCCGGATCGCCGGGGCCGGCGCCGACCAGGTAAACGATTCCCTTCCCGCCAATCGATTCACTCACGCTGACCTCGCATTGCCAAAGAAGTAGCAGTAGCCACGGACAAACTCAAAGGCAAGTGATCGATGATCTTGGGGTTACTTTGAATCCGCGGACGCGCGCGTCTAACCCCAATGAGCCATCTTCATATTCACAAATATGCATATGAGACAAATGAGACACTTGTCTCACCGAGCTCAGCATTAAATTGAGAGTTGCAAATATTGAATTACGAATAGGTTACAGGAAATGCTCGCCACGAATGAGACAAATGAGACATTCAAAAAGTGTCTCACTGTCTCATTTGTCTCATGCTCTTCTGAAATCCCAGCTTGCCGCGCGGTAGCCACCGTGAACCCGCGCGTTTATCGGACGGCGTTGCCTTGAGAACTTGGGTAATCCAGATGGCGCATACGGTCGATTTTGGCAAAGGACGGGGCGAATTTGTTGCCTCGACTGAGTCGAACGTGAGGAGCGAGCGATGGTTGCCGTGCTGAGCATGCCGAATCGGATTACGCCTGAGGAATCGAACGACCGGCGGGTGTTTGTCCGCAAGCCGGCGAATCAGTCGGTTGAGGGATTGCGAATCGACCACACCCTTCCCGCCCGGCAGCAGCCAAGGCTGACCCTTCACCTGCGCGACCTTTCATTGGGCGGATTATCCGCGCTGAGCGAAACGCCGTTGCTACGAAATGAGTGCGTTGCCGTGTCATTTCCACGGCAGGGATTGACGGCGGCGTGGAGTGCCGTTGCTCGAGTTCTGCGATGCGAGCCCAGTGCAATGGGATATCGGATCGCCATGGAATTTGATGCGCTCCGGGCCGCTTGAATCTCGCTAATTAAGCCAAAACAATTCATTTCCCTGCCAGAGCGTGGCAAAGCTGCCGGCCAGACCTAAAATGACCGTAGTATGACAACTGCCACGGCGTCACCGGCTGCGCAAGAGAAGACCAAGGCCAAAAAGACCGAATACGATCCGGATTCGTTCCGGATGACGATCGGCGAGCACCTTGAGGATCTTCGCCGGCGCCTCATTTTTGCCATTCTGGGCTTTGCCATCGCGTTATTTGGATTGATGGCATTCGGCCAGAAGATCGCGATTTTTTTCTGCGCCCCCTTAACCCATCAACTGCTGCGGCATCACATAAACCCGCAGCTTGCCTATACGGGGTTGACCGACCCCTTCATGACCTATTTGAAAATCACGGTCATTTCTTCGATCGCGCTGGCCGGTCCGTGGATCATCTATCAGATCTGGCTGTTCGTGGCGGCGGGACTTTACCCGAACGAGCGGAAAACGATCACGCGCTACATTCCACTGAGCATCACGCTGTTCGTCACCGGCTTGGTCTTCGTTTATGTGCTAGTGCTGCCTCTGTCGATCGAGTTCTTCATCGACTTTTCCAATTCATTCAACATGCCCTGGGGCACGCCGACGGGGCAGGTCGTGCCGAATGCTCATGGCACGCCGCTGACTGTCTTGGCCGGCGATCCCGCCGATCCGCAGCCGGGTGAGCTGTGGATCAACACGGCAGAGGATAAGGTTAAAGTGTTGATGCCCTCCCAGGACGGCAATCCGAAGAATGCGACGATCCGATCGCTGCCCTTTGGCCCTGAGAAGCTTTTGACACCCGTTATCACGCTTTCGGATTACATCGATCTCGTCGTCACCTTCATGCTGACATTCGGGCTGGCGTTTCAATTGCCACTCGTGATTCTGGCGGTGGTCGGGATCGGCGTGGTCGATGTGCCGTTCCTCAAAAAGCAGCGAAAGATCGTTTACTTTGTCATGACGATCGCCGCTGCGGTCTTGGCTCCCGGAGATATTGTCACATCGATGCTGGCTTTGCTGATTCCGCTCGTGCTGCTGTACGAATTTGGGCTTTGGCTGGTTGCCTTGGCTGAGCGGCGCAAGGCGCGGGAAGCGGCTGCGGAATGATCGACGAGATGTTATCGGTCCGATGGAAGCGACTGAGGCTCATTTGGCTTTGCCCGGCCGTGAGTTAGAATTCTCATTAATCAACGAGCTCACGGAAAATACATGATCCATCCCTGGCACGACGTTACTCCCGGCGAAGACATTCCTCAGGAGTACAACTCCATCATCGAGATTCCATTCGGTTCCAGCGTCAAATATGAGCTGGATAAAAACAGCGGTCTGATCAAGCTCGACCGGGTGCTCTACTCGGCCGTCTATTACCCCGCCAACTACGGCTTCATTCCGCAAACGCTGGCCGAGGACGATGACCCGCTCGACGTGCTGGTGCTCTGCCAGGAAACGGTCGTGCCGCTGACGCTAATTCGTGCGCGCACGATTGGTTTGATGACTATGATCGATGGCGGCAAGAAGGACCATAAAGTCATTGCCGTGGCGACCGAAGATCCGGAATTTAACAGCTATCGCGAAGCCGCGGAGATGCCGCCCCACCGACTGAACATGCTTCGGCGCTTTTTCCAGGATTACAAACAGCTCGAAGGCAAAGCGGTCGAAGTAGACGAGATCCAACCCGCCAAAATCGCATATCCGATCATTGAAGATGCCTTGGCGCGCTACAGCAAGCAGCGGCGTCGTGGGTTCAAATGATCCGGCCGCCTAAGAATCCTCGAACAATTTGAAATCTTTCTTGATTGCAGCCGTTGCCTTGATAGCCTTATTGAGGCTATCGGGGCATTATGGGTTTGGAAGACATTCGGAATCTGCTGACCGAAGCGCGCCGCGCTATGGTCGAGTGGCGCAAGGAATTGCCGGCTCACAAAAATCAGGCAGATTCCTCGCGCCGTCTTGCGCTATTCAAAGAATTAATCGCTGCGACCGACGAACTGCTAAAGCAGCAAGAGGAGTTTGCCGGACGCCTTCGGCGCAGTTCATCTTTGCCGACTTCGCTCGAAGGTAATGCTCCGATGAGCGACCCAGTTCCGCCTTCGACACCCGGTGATGTATCAATGAATACCCACTAAACGGCAGATTACGGGTTAAACATTTGACCGCTATCCAGCAGAACCGTCACCGGTCCGTCATTGATTAATTCAACTTGCATATCCGCACCGAACTGACCGGTTTCCACGCGCAGGCCAGTCGCGCGCAGGGCGACAAGCAGATTGTCGAACCATTTCTTCCCCGTCTGAGGATCGGCGGCGGCATCGAAGCCCGGTCGCCTGCCATGGCGCGTCGCCGCGGCTACGGTGAAATTGCTAATCACGAGCAGGCTTCCACCCGTCTGTCCGATGCTGAAATCAAAATGCTTATCGCCATTGCGGAAAATGCGCAGGCCCACGAGCTTTCGGGCCATCCAATTCACATCGTTTTCGCCATCGCTGCGCGTAACCGCTACGAGCACGACCAGACCGGCATCGATTCTCCCGATGACTTCTTTCTCGACCGAAACCTGTGCCGACGTCACTCGCTGAACCACAGCAATCATGGGAAGCCCTCTTGGATCAGACACACTTTGCGAAAGTTCGCCGCTCGGTGACGTCGGTAATTCGGACGCGCGCCACTTGGCCAGTGCTCAGCGGAGTACATTCATCCAGCCATACATCGAAATACCGCTCGCACCGGCCATGCCTGGGTTGCCCTTTTTCAATGATGATTTCGGCTTCTTGATTAAGGAACTGCCTTCGAAAGACGAGACTTTGATCCAGCGAGATTTCTTGCAACCGATGAAGTCGTTCACCGACCACTGGACCGTGGATGAACTGATCGGTCCATCGCGCGGCGGCAGTGCCGGGCCGCGGTGAATAAGGAAATGCATGGACGTGGATGAAGCCCGCTGCCTTGACCACATCGACTGTCTGCTCAAACTCGGCGTCATCTTCACCAGGAAATCCGACAACCACATCAGTCGTCAATGCCGGCCGATCGAATGCTTTTCGAACTCGCTCCACCATTCTCAGGAAGTCGTCGCGCGAATATTGGCGATTCATCCGGCGAAGGATCAGGTCCGAGCCCCTCTGAAGAGGCAAATGAAAGTGCGGCATCACTTGTTCATGCGAACTGAGCACCGCCAGCAAGTCGGCCGTCAAATCCCCGGGCTCGATGCTCGACAATCGCAATCGGCGTAATCCAGTGACGCGGGTGCAGAGTGCTTCGATGAGCGATGCGAGCGGCGTATCGGACATCGCTTGCCGACGACGAAGTGCTGTGCTCTGACCGTATGCCCCGAGAAAGATGCCGGTTAGAACGATCTCGCAGTGCCCTGCCGCAACCAGTGCTTTGGCCTCCTCGACAGCTTGATCGATTGGCTTGCTCCAGAGCCGGGGGCGAAGTTGTGGAATGATGCAGTAGGTGCAATGGGCATCGCACCCATCCTGCACCTTCAAGACAGCGCGCTGCAGGCCAGTTTGATGGGCGCTTAGAACTGGCAGAGAAGTCGTGCCCGGCTGGTCCGTTAATCCTGCAGAAAAGCGTGCTGATTCAACGAGATTCTGATTGACTTGTAACGCGGCCGACGGTTTAATACCGGTCGTGCGTAGGTCTGCCGGAGCCCCAGCCTGTATCATCCATTTGTTATCCTTTTCATCATCCATTGGCACCGGCCCTGACGCAGTGAGAGTGTCCTTGGCCTCATAAGCCGAGGGTGGATCATCGAGCGGCACGAGTCGGAGGTCGTTGGCGGGTCGAGCGTCTTCAAGTTGCCAGGCGGTGATGAGGCGATTCAGGTCCACCGCCATGTTTTGATGGTGACCAAGAACCGCACTGACTCCAGGGATTGACTGGGCAGAGGCTTGATCGCTCGTCGCCCAGCATCCAGTAACCAGGACGCGGGGTCGGCTGAAAGTGGGCTCAATTGCGGTATCTGCAGGTGAGCCGACGGAGGCCGGACCAGTTGGCTGATTGCTTTCGACCGAGGCGGAGTGGGAATGCGATAGTGCGGATGCACAGGCTGGCTGATGACTTACTGAAAAATTCGGACGTTGGAGTTGCGGAAGGCGGATAGCCCGGCGAACGGACTGCCGGCTTTCGCGGGCGGCGTGCATCGTGACGCTGCAAGTATGAACAACACGCAGGTCGGCCGAAGAGGCGTCGGTTTCGACTAGGCCTCGCGTGCGAAGAAGCTGGGCAATCTGCTGGCTTTCGTAGTGATTGACCCGGCATCCCAGCGTTTCGATAGAAAAGGTTTTCATGAACGTCGTTCGGTGAAGCTGATCGAAGAACTTATCGCCGCCGCGAGCGTCATATTAGATGCATCGCGGGGAAGAGTGAAAGTGGCGGATTGTTAAGTTAGACGGATTTGGTCCACCAACTTTGATTCTGGGACGATCCGCCACACAGCAAAAGTTGAAGCGACTTTGAATTGAAGTTACACCATAGGACGGAGCACCTTGGCGACGCGATGGGCAAGCTACCCCGACCGCGCCGCCGGATGGCCGAAAGCCGCCGGTAATTGAATGTTTCCTAATTAAGGTCCATTCGTGACCGGCGCCCGCATTTGTTTCAACAGGAGCCAACATGGCCAACGCTCGATTCGCGTGGGGCATCGATATCGGAAACCGCGCTCTCAAGGCGATCCGATTGGTCCGCGATGGCAACAACCAGCTCAAAATCGATGATTTTGAAGTCATCGAGCATGAGCAGATCCTGTCGCAGGCCGGGGATAATCGTGAATCGCTGATTCAGACCGCCCTGGCCAATTTCACCCAAAGGCAGAACATTAAAGGCGGTGCGGTTGCGATTGGCGTGAGTGGCCAATCGAGCTTTGCCCGCTTTATCAAGCTCCCGCCTGTCGAACCGAAGAAGATTCCCGAGATTGTCCGCTTCGAAGCGATCCAGCAGATCCCCTTCCCGCTGGATGAAGTCGAGTGGGCTTACCAGCTTTTCCAGAACGATCAATCGCCGGACGTCGAAGTCGGGATCTTTGCCATGCGCAAGGATCTGGTCAATCAGAACATCCGCTATTTCACCGACGTCGGCATGAACGTCCATGCGGTCCAGACCAATCCGCTGGCCGTCTACAACGCCCTTTATCACGATCAGCGCATTAAGGGCGCGACGATGATCATCGATCTCGGTGCCGAGAACACTGATCTGATCATCGCAGAAGGCGAAAGCATCTGGATGCGGTCGATCTCGATCGGCGGTAACAATTTCACCGAAGCCTTGGTCAAGCAATTCAAGCTGAAATTCAACAAGGCTGAAGAGCTGAAGCGCAACGCCGCCACCAGCAAATATGGCCGGCAGATTCTCCAGGCCATGCGAACGGTGTTTGCCGACTTAGTCGCGGAAATTCAGCGGTCGATTGGCTTCTACGCATCGACGCACCGCGATTCGCGCATCACTCGCGTGTTGGCCCTAGGCGGCACGTTCAAGTTGCCGGGCTTGCAGAAGTATCTCCAGCAAAACCTTCAGCTTGATGTCGCCCGCGTCGATCGGCTCGGCACCGAGATGCCGGCCGATGCCCGATTCCTTTCAACCTTCAACGACAACGTCCTGTCGGCAGTCAGCGCCTATGGCCTCGCATTGCAGGCTCTTGGTGAAGCGAAGATTTCCAGCTCGCTCTTGCCCGAACACATTCGCCGCGAGCGAATGTGGGGCGAAAAGACAAAGTGGTTCGCGGCGGCAGCGGCGTTGTTCGTGGTCGGCACCGGCATGTATGCCGGTCGAGTATGGTACGATCAATACAGTTATGATGCGAAGGCGCCGGTTCGCCAATCACTCGAAACGGTAAACCGACAGGCAACAGGCCTGGATTCAGCATGGAAGGCTGTCGAATCTTCTGGTGCTGATGACCGCAAACAGATTGCGATTCTCACCGGAGCCGTAAACGACCGAAATATCGTGCCGCACATCGTTGAAGATATCGGCACGGCATTCCCGCCCATGCCTTCTATTGACGCCCTCAAGAAGGTTCCTCGAGGCCAGCGCAAAATCATTGAGTTGGAAGGCTGGAAGATGAGTTACTTCCCGGATCTTTCACCTCAGCTTGCGATGCCGGACACGCAGTTCACCGGGCTGGCCGAGAAATTCGATGTTGATTCGGAAAAGAAGAGCGGCTTTGGAACGGATAACACGAACAACAACAATGGCTCCGGCGGTCCTGGTGGGAGAAGGAAGATCCCCAAGCGCACCGGGGTTGGGGTGAACCGGATGAAAGTGAACAATAATCAGAATGGCGACAACCCTGCTGGCCCGGCGCAGCGCGGATATATCGTCACCATCCGTTGCCGAACGTCCAACTCGGTGCCGGCAGACCTGGTGAACGCGACTGTGGTTAAGGCCCTGGCTGAACGGACGCAGAATTCGCCTAATCCTCCGCAGAATTACTCCTTTGTTCGAATCGTCCGCGCAGAAGTGCGAACGATCAATGCCCAGGACAGGCCTTCGTCGGCAGTGCGAAATCGCTATCGCAATCCAATGACCAACGGATTTGGGCTCGGGGGACTCAATGGAGGAGCCATTCAACCCGGGATGCGCGGAAGTTCCTCTCCATTCGCTCCGCCTACTGCAGTGAACGGCGGCCCTCAGCGTGCCGAGGACAATGAGCCCAAAGCCGATCCATGGGAAGACCCGTTGGTGCCGGGCGAGAGCATGGAGAAGGATTCAATCATTACATTGGTCGCAGCTGTGGTTCTCGACCCGAAACCCGTGGCAAAGGAAAACGCCGGTCAGGTCCCTTCGAACCAGTGATCTTGAGCCGCCGTTCTCCAGTGGCGCGGTGTCCGAATTAAGGCTAACGAGGCAGAGTCATGGAACTGGTAAAGAAGAACATTGCGAGCATCATCTGCGGGGTCGTAGTCATCCTCGCCGTGGTTGCTTTGTTTTGGCCGATCAGTGGATGGGTCAGCACCCTCCAGGCCAGCGTCACCAGCAGCAAAACGAAGTATGCCGACAAGATGCAGTCGCTGATGTCGGCACCGCGGAAGCTGCCGGTCACCAATGCCCTGGATTCAAATGCTGACCAGCCGGCACTCAAGCAATTTCCGACCGAGCAGGTGATCAAGCTTGGCGAAGAGGTCAAAGATCAGGTCCAAAAGCAGGCGCAGGAAATGCTTCAGGCGACGATTCAGCGAAATCGTCACGATCCGATCCTGCCCATGTCGGTGACCCATCCGCCGGATCCATTTCAGTTTCAGCGTGAGTATCTGCAATATCTTGGCGTCTGGCCGGCTGATGATCCGAAGAAGCAGACGATCAAGACTTTGCTCGATTCGGTCACTCCGCCTAACGCCAAGGAAATTAAGGCGGAAGAGGATCGAATGTGGAAGGACGATTTTGAAGGCAAGCTGATTCTGATCAACGGACAGGCCACGAATAAGCCGCAAATCGACGCCCAGTTCACCCAGGCCAAAGAAAAGCTTCCCGAGAAAATGCGCCGCGAGCGCGCTGAGAAATATAAGATTTATCTGGATCCGGATGCCATCGACGTTGCCGGCAATCTGGGACCGGATATTACCAAGCAAGCTACGCCTGAGCAGATTTGGTATGCGCAGAACATGTTGTGGATCGATCAGGATGTTTGCGCTGCAATCGCGCAGATCAATGCCAAGGCGCAAAACATTATGGATGCGCCGGTCAAGCAGTTGCTGAAGATCAGCGTTGACGACACGGACAAACAATATGTCACGCTTCAAAACTCCGGCGCCCCCACTTCCGGCGACCAGGCGGCCACGCTGACCGATGACATGATCGCAGGAAAGGCGTTTACCGTTTCAGAAACGGGGCGCGTTTCGAATCCGGTGTATGACGTGATCCATTTCCGAGTGGAAATGAATGTGGATGCCCGCAAAGTTCCCGAGATCGTCGCGCAGCTTCAGCGCGGCAGGCTGATTACCGTCTTCACCTGCGATACGAACTCTGTCGACGCCCGGTCGGCGGTCGAACAGGGATATGTTTATGGCGAAGCGCCAGTCGTTAATCTCAAGATGATGTGCGAAGAGCTGTTCATGCGTGGCTGGACGGTTGGCAAAGATCCAGCCAAAGATGCGCTGATGCCCGTGGCGGTCGAACAGGTGCTTGGTATCGCTACTCCGAACGCCGGGCAATAGGTCGTTGGCTGATAGACGCAACTGAAATTAACTAAAATCACCGAGGGTGTTATGGAAAAACACTTAAAGACTCTCGAACAAAACGTCCAGTGGATCGCGCTGGCCCTGGGCGGGATTTACCTGCTGTACATGGTCTACGCATACGTCATCACGCCGCCGGTTACCGTCAAACTCGGCACCGGTCCAACCGCGCCGGCGCTTACGCCAGGCGAGGTCGATGACGCGATTGCCAAGAAATATGCCGAGCCGCTCAAGATCGCAATGAGCCGATCCGACACGCTCGACATCAAGGTCACCGATGTGATGGGGCCTTATCTGGCGCGCATCGATGAGAAGGATTTGAAGACGCCTGATCTTGCGACAGCCTGGGGAGGCGTCCGCGGAGAAGTGCCGGGAGTTGTCATCGATCAGAGCAACAAGAATGCCTTGATTGCGCAGGCCCCGGTTTTGCCCAAGCCCACCGCAGTTGCCTTCTCTTCGAACATTGCTTCGATTGTCCTGCCTAATGCCCAAGGCCAGAATAACAATGCGGTTGTACCTGCCGGGCAGGCATTACCGCCTCACAAAGATACCGGCTGGTGGTCTGGCACTTTCAAGGTCCCGTACGTTGACCTTCAGAAGGGTTGGAGCCCATTTGCCAACGCGAACGTTCCCGGGCTGACGAATACCAAGTTCCTTAAGGTCACGCTTACGCGCCAGGAAATGCTTCCCAACGGCCAGTGGGGACCCGATAAAGACATCAAACCCGTTGGTCTGGCCAGTCCGGTGGAATTTCCTGGGGATCAGGTGCCGGCCGCGAAAGCCGCGCTTCGAAAGGATGCGTACGAGTACAAGGCGTGGACCGCCAGTACTGAGGCGCAGCAGGAGATCACGCAGCCGGCCTTTCCCGAGGTCATCCCAGGCGTCCGTGTCTGGTACGCACCGGGCCAAGAGCCACCTGATCCGACAAAGAAGCAGCGAAATGGGCGCGTTGGTGTGCCGGCACGTCCTCATCTGCCCCCCGCTCCCGTGCATGCGCCGGTTCAAGCTGCGGCACCGAATCAAAATGGAATCAATCCCCAAGGCGGAGGACAACCTGCACAGGGCGACTTCAATGTCATGACCCTCAATCAGGATCTGGATCTGATGGTTCACGATACCACCGCCGAGCCAGGTCATACCTATCGCTATCAAGTCAAATACGCCTTGTCGAATCCAACTTGGGACAGCGCAAACCTGGCCGTCCAGAAGGTGGCCGATACATTTGCCCTTGAGAGCCCGCCCAGTGACTGGACTCAGCCTGTCACGATTCCTTCGACAACGCAGATCTTCGTCGTCAATGTCAGCAGCCAGACGCAAAGTGTTCGATTCGACGTCTTCGAGTGGAAAGACGGCAAAATGACCCGCTCCACCGTGAACGCGACGCCGGGTGATGCAATCAAGGATGAAACTGTCGTTGACATTCGACAGGATTCGGGCAAGCGCGATACCTCTTACGTTCTGCTGGTCGGTCCCAACGGGAATCTGACTCGTCAGGACAAGCAAGGCGATGCTGCCAATCCTGATTACGACAAGCTCAAGGCCGAAGTAGCTGTGCAGCAGCAGGAGGAGCAGGGACTTACAAATCGCAGACAGCAGGCCCTGGCACGCTGAGCTGAATGCAGGCGATATTTGCGATAAATCAAACCCGGCATGCGCCGCAGCATGCCGGGTTTGTTGTTTTGGCTTGTGTTGATTTTCGCTACCCCTTACAGTCAACTCGCGTTGCGCAACGGTGCTGACCAGATTTGGAAAAAGAGAGATTTATTTTTCAATCATGATCCCACTTACACGACATGGATGGCGAGAGATGCTGATTGGCGCGGCTGTATTGGCGCTGATGGCCTGGGTCATGGGCGT
>JACZCU010053014.1_pt1 | contig 11422 bp, 12 predicted proteins | sample 8641851 | NCBI WGS metagenome assembly JACZCU01 (sample SAMN15324605, study PRJNA640507) | soil metagenome | isolation source: monocropping sugarcane control | place: China: Luxin town, Laibin City, Guangxi Province | collected 2019-07-25 | depth 10cm m | reverse complement strand
CCCCGAACGACTACCAGGGCTCGACCCTCACGATCCCGAACCTCGGCGCGTGGGGGATCGAAGAGTCCACCGCGATCATCAACCCGCCGAACACCGCCATCGTCGCCGTCGGCGCCGCCGAGCCGCGGCCCGTCGTCGTCAACGGCCAGATCGTCGTCCGCGACCGGATGAAGATCACGATGTCCTGCGATCACCGCGTCATCGACGGCGCCCTTGGCGCGGAATTTCTCAAGACGCTGCGGCAATACATCGAACAGCCGCTGCGGGTGATGATCTAGTACACTAGTGCCGCTCCCGCCATGCCCACGTACGAGATCCTTGGCGTACTGATCGTCATTCTTGTGATCTGGGTGGTGCTGAAACTGCTGAAGGTGGCGGTGCGTCTGATGCTCCTCTTCATCTTCATCGCGGTGGTGATGTGGGTGGTGTATCACTTCATGAGGTGACCCAATTGAGCGACGACCGGAAGTACAAACACAAGGGATATCAAGACAGCGGAGGCTATAGCTCGTACTCCAGCGGCAGCGGCAACAACCGCCCGCAAACGCCCCGTCCCGAGATGCGCCCGCAACGCCTGGAAGGCGCGCCGCGCGGCCGGACGGCCGGCGGTTTCGGCCCTGAAGCCTTCAAATGCAATGCATGCGGCGAGCTGAGGCAGGGCCTCGGCCAGGAAGTGGAGTTCACCGACGTCTGCGCGAAATGCGGCGCCGACCTGCACACCTGCGGCAACTGCCGCTTCTTCGACACGACGACCCTCTGGGAGTGCCGCGCCGAGATCAAGGCGCGCGTCTCCCCGAAACACAAAGCCAACCAGTGCGCCCTCTTCGCCCCGAAGGTCGTGAAAGACCTCTCGGCCGACAAAGCGGGCCGCTACCAATCGCCCGAGGACGCGCGGAAAGCCTTCGACGCGCTTTTCAACAAGAAGAACTAAGCACTCACCACTGAGCACTAAGCACCTTCTCTCGTCCGCCGTCTCCGGCGTCCTCTTCGCGCTCGCGTTCCCCGACTACTCGATCGCGTGGCTGGCGTTCATCGCCTTCGTGCCGTTGCTGTACGCGATCGTCAACGCGAAGAGCGGCCGTCACGCGTTTCTCTTCGGCTGGATCTCGCAGACGATCGCGTGGCTGATGATGGTGCCGTGGGTCGTGCGGGTGATGTCGCACTACGGCGGCCTGCCGTACTTCACCGGCGTCGCGATCTTCGTGGCGATGTCGCTCTTTCTCGGCCTCTACGGCGCCGTCTTTGGAGTCGTGGTGTACGCGCTGAAGCTGCGCGAGCGCTTCCTGCCGTGGCTCCTCGTCCCGCTCGCATGGGCGGCGATCGAGCTGGCGCGCACGTACCTGCTCACCGGCTTCCCGTGGAACCTCCTCGGCGCCGCGATGGCCGACTACCGGCCTCTGATCCAGATCGATCGCTTCGCCGGCCCGTACTTTCTCGGATTTTTGGTGCTGTTGCCGGCCGTGACGATCACCTGGCTCATCACGCAGCGTCCGCATCCGATGCTGCGGATGATGGTCGCCAGCGCCGTCGCGATCGTGATGTTCGTCTGGTGGGCCACCGGCTACGTGCGCGAGAAGGTCGCGACGATGGATACGCGCGACGAGACCTTCACCGCGGCGCTGCTGCAGCCGAACATCTCGCAGGAGATGCGCTGGAACGACGCGAACGTCATCGCCATCTTCCAGCGGATGATGTCGATGACCGACGCCGCCTCGCGCGCCGGCGCCAAGGTCATCATCTGGCCGGAGTCGACGGTGCCTCTCTCGTACGCGGTGACCGACTTCTACCGCGACGCGATCGAGTCGTTCTCCGCGCAGCACAACGTCGACATCATCCTCGGCTCGGTCGCGGAGGACCCGTCGCAACCGAACAAGCTGTGGAACGCGGCGTTCCTCGTCAGCGGCGGAAAGACGATCGGCCACTACGACAAGATCCGCCTCGTCCCATTCGGCGAGTACGTCCCGCTGCGCAAGATGCTCTTTTTCGCGAAGAAACTGGTGCACGCGGTGGGCGACTTCGAGTTCGGCACGAACGACAACCCGCTCGCCGGCAAGCACGCGTACGGCCCGGCGATCTGCTACGAAGTCGTCTACCCGCAGATCACGCGCACGCAGGTGCGCCACGGTGCCGACGTGCTCGTGACGATCACGAATGACGCCTGGTACGACGGCACGTCCGCCCCGCGCCAGCACCTGAACCAAGCCCGGCCCCGCCCCGCCGAAGACGCCCGCTGGCCCCTCCGCGCCGCGACCACCGGCATCTCCGCGTGGGTCGACCCCACCGGCCAGGTGATGCAGGAGCTGCCGATGGGACGGGAAGGGATCCTGATCGCGAAGTTTGCGGCGAGGAAGACGGTGACGCCGTATGTTCGATACGGAGACTGGTTTGCGTACCTTAGCGTTCTCCTTGTTATCATCGGGTTGATCGCACGACGAAAGGGGAATGAAGAATTTCGAATGAAGAATGAAGAATGAAGAATGAAGTCGAGGTTGCTGGTTCTTCATTCGTAATTCTTCATTCGACATTCTTCATTCAGGTTTTGCCATGAGAGACGACACTCCCGCCCGCATTGACGACCTCCGCACTCGACTCAGCTCCGTCCGGAGCTATCTTTGACGTAGCCTCAGCGCGCAAGTCGCTCGAGGAGATCGAGCGCGAGATGTCCGCTCCCGGCTTCTGGGACGACCCGGAAAAAGCGCAGAACGTCGGCCGCAAACGCGCGCGCGTCGAGAAGCGCATCGCTTCCGGCGGCTCGATCGACTCGAAGTGGGAAGAGCTCGAGGTCCTGCTCGAGCTCAAGAAAGAGGGCGAGAGCGTCGACGCCGACATCGAGACGCTCGTCGGAGGGCTCGAGGCCGAGGTGAATGCCGTCGAGCTGACGATGAAGCTCTCGAGCGAGCACGACGACGCCGACGCCATCGTCGCGATTCACCCCGGCGCCGGCGGCACCGAGTCGCAGGACTGGGCCGAGATGCTGCTCCGCATGTACCTCCGCTACTGCGAGCGCAAAGGATGGTCGACGGAGATGGTCGACTACACCTCCGGCGACGAGGCGGGGATCAAGAGCGCCTCGTTCATGGTCCGCGGCGACTTCGCGTACGGATACCTCAAAGCCGAGCGCGGCGTGCACCGCCTCGTCCGCATTTCGCCGTACGACGCGGCGAAGCGGCGCCACACGTCGTTCGCCAGCGTCTACGTCTTCCCCGACATCGACGACGACATCGAGGTCGAGATCAACGACAAAGACCTCCGCGTCGACACCTACCGCTCCTCCGGCGCCGGCGGGCAGCACGTCAACGTCACCGACTCCGCCATCCGCATCACGCATTTGCCCACCGGCATCGTCGTCACCTGCCAGAACGAGCGGAGCCAGCACAAGAACCGCGCCACCGCCATGAAGCTCCTCCGCGCCCGTCTCTATCAGGTCGAGATGGAAAAGCGGAAGGAGGAGCAGACGAAGATCGAAGGGGAGAAGAAAGAGATCGGCTTCGGCAGCCAGATCCGCTCCTACGTCCTCCAGCCGTACCAGATGGTGAAAGACCTCCGCACCGGCCACGAAGTCGGCGACGTCCAGCGCATCCTCGACGGCGATCTCGATGAGTTCGTGGAGGCGTATTTGACGCAGCAAGCGCGCAAGAAGGCGGATTAGTGCGCGTCTCGTATGTCTCGCCGATGCCGCCCGAGCGCACGGGGATCGCGCACTACTCCGCGATGCTCGTGCCGGAGCTGCGCAAACGGCTCGACCTCGAAGTCATTTCCTACGGATGCCGGATGCCGGATGCCGGATGCCGGCTGTATCAACTCGGGAACAACCCTCATCATGAGTGGATCTACCTCGAGGCGCTGAAGACGCCGGGCATTGTCGTCCTGCACGACGTCGTGCTCCATCACCTCATTGTCGAGATGACGCTCGCGCGCGGGGACGCGGACGCGTATGCGGCGGCGCTGCGGGCGAGCCACGGTGCGGTGGGGGAGGCGTGGGCGCGGGGGAGGGCGGCGGGGCTGCACAGCGAGATGGGCAACTTTCTGCTCCCGGCGTCGATCGAGGTCGCGAACCGTTCGCGCGCGGTGATCGTGCACAACCGCTGGGCCGCTGATCTGCTCCGTTCGTACGGCGTCTCGACGCCGATTCACGTCGTCCCGCATCCGTCGCGCGGCCCGCGGCCGCAGCCGTCTCCGTCGCACAAGGTTGCCGGCGTCTTCGGCTTTCTCACCTCGGCGAAGCGGGGCGAGGTGATCCTCGAAGCGATGGCGAAAACCCGCGACGTCGAGCTGCTCGTCGTCGGCGAGGCGGCGCCGAACATCGACGCGTCGAAGTTCCGGACCACCGGCTACGTCCCGGACGAAGAGTTCGATTCCTACTACGCGCGTGTCGACCGCATCGTGAACCTTCGCTATCCCACCGCCGGCGAGACCTCGGGGACGCTCATCCGCGCATTCGAGGCAGGGAAGCCGGTGGCGGTCTCCGACTACGCGCAGTTCGCCGAGTACCCCGACGAATGCGTCGTGAAGATCCCGTTCGGTGCCGGCGAGGCGGACGCCCTCGCCGAGTTCCTCACGCGCGACTTCAATCGCGAGCGGATCGCGAGGGCGCAGCACGAATGGCTGCGCGCGAACGCCACGCTGGAGCAGACGGCCGAGGGGTATGTGCAGGCGGTTGCCGGGTTGCCGGGTGGCCAGGTGGCGCCGGTGAGTCGGACCATGCCGCTCTTCCCGTCGTTTTCGGCAGCGTGCACGGGCGATCGCGTCACGCTCACGAACACCGGCGACTTCACGGTGCGCACGCGCGTGTACGGCGAGCCCGGCTACCGCCTGATCGCGAAGCTATTCGAGGGCGAGCGCGAGATCGCGGACCGCTGGATCGAGCTGCCGCGCGACGTGGCGCCGGGGGAGCAGGCGACCGTCAGCGTTCCGTACCAGGCGGGAGCGACGCTGCGCCTCTATCACGCCATCGAGGGCATTCCGATGCTCGACCCGGAGCCGTGGTATGCCGCGACCCTTTGACGAGCGCGCGCTGATGCGGCTGCGCGACCGGCTCGCGCTGCGTCCCGCCATCGAGATCCAGGCGCCGGAGCTGAAGCGCGCCTCCGTGCTGATCCCGCTCATCCGCGACCGCGAGCACTTCTCGCTCATCTTCTCGCGCCGCGCGGAGAACCTGCAGGCGCACAGCGGCCAGATCGCGTTTCCCGGCGGCAGCGTGGAAGAAGGGGAGACGCTCGCGGATGCGGTGCTGCGCGAAGCCGACGAAGAAGTCGGCATCCCGCCGCGCGCCGTCGAACTGATCGGACGCCTCGACGACCTCGTCACCAACAGCGGCTTCCTCGTCGCCCCGTTCGTCGCCGTCGTGCACGAGCGGATCGAGTACGTGATGCAGGAGAGCGAGGTCGCCGAAGTCTTCGAAGTCCCCCTCGACGCCCTGCTCGACGTGCGCTACCCCGAGGTCCGCTACGTCACCTTCCGGAAGAAGCGCTACCCCGCGTACTCCTACCCGTACCACGGCTACGACATCTGGGGCCTCACGGGCCGGATCGTGAAGTCGTTCCTCGACCTCGTCTGGCAGTCGATCTAGACGAGTGCACTGTGCACTGTGCACAGTGCACTGGGTTATTTCTTCAACAGCGAATCGACGTATGCCGCCAGATCCTTCCCGTCCGTTCCCGCATCCACCAGCACGCCGTTCACCATGTACGTCGGCGTGGCGCGGATGTCGTTCGAGAACGCGGTGCCGACGCCGTTGATGATCTTCGTCTTCAGCGTCTCCGACGCCACATCGTCGTCGAAGCGCTTGAGGTCGAGCTCGTGGTCCTTCGCGAAGCCGCGGGCGAAGTCGTCGATCACGAACGAGTTCAGCTTGTCCTGGTTCTCGTAGACCTGTTTCTTGAAGTCCCAGAACGCCTCGGGCTTCTGGTGCCACACGGCACGTCCGGCCATGGCAGCCTCGAACGCCCACGGATGCATCGTGACCAGCGGCGTGTCGAAGCGGATGTAGCGCACCTTGTCGGCGTGCTTCTCGAGGATCGGCTTCATGTAGCCGGCGGCGTGCATGCACGACGGGCACTCGAAGTCCGAAAACTCGACCACCGTCACTTCCGGCTTCGCGGCCCCCTCGGCCGGCATGTCGCTGATGTACTGCTCGAACGCCTTCGTGCGCGCGACCGCGGGCGCCTCGTTGAACGGGCGGAACGGGCCGATGAAGAACACCGTGCCGGCCGGGTCGATCTCGCCGTAGAGCGGAAGCTTGCCGCGCTCCGTCGTCTCCCACAGCGTCACCGGGAAGAGCCCTTCCTTCGTCGGGTGCTGCTTGTCGATCTGCGGCGTGAACTCTTCATGAAGCGCGCTCGCCGTGAACTGCGTGAGCTTCGCCTCGAGGCCCTTCACGTCCTTCACCTCGTCGAGGAACCACGGGATGCCGAGGTAGACCGTTCCTTCGCGTGAAGTGACGCCGACCACTTGCGCCTGGCAGGTCTGGCGCGGGCTTTCTGCGCGGACCACGAGGCCCTGCAGGTTGTCCGGCAGCTTGTGCACCATCGCGACGTAAGTGAGCGTCGTCTGCTCGCACACCGGCATCGCTTCCTTGATGTACTTCTCGAACGCGGGCGGCGGCGTGACCTTCACCTCCGGCGGATTGGCGTCAGGCTGCTGTGCCTGCTGGCCAAACGCAACCGTCGATGCGAGGGCGAACACAACCAGGGAAAAGAGTCGCTTCATGGACCTTCCTTCGTAGGGCGGGCTTCAGCCCGCCTAGGACGGGCTGAAGCCCGTCCTACGTGCGATTTGTGATTTCGAACGGCTTGGACGAGCCGCCGCATTCCTCTAATGCTGCATCGTTTTCGCGACCTTCTCCACCTCGGCGAAGACGCGCATGAAGTTCTCCCCCATGATCTTGTTGATGTCGGTCTCCGAATAGCCGCGCTTCTTCAGCTCGGCGCGGATCGCGGGGAGCTTGCTGACGTCTTCCATCCCGGTCGGCGTGGAGGTGATGCCGTCGAAGTCCGAGCCGATGCCGACGTGGTCGATTCCGGCGACCTTCACGATGTGGTCGATGTGGTCGACGATGCGGGTGTAGGGGACCGTCGGGATCGGGTTCTCGGCGTAGAGCTTCGCGATCCCGGCGTCATAGACCTCGCCCTCGGAGGGGTCTTTTGCTTTGAGGGCGGCGATGTCCGGCGCGAGCTTCTTGTCGCGCTCCTTGTCCGCGGCGGCGACCTCGTCGGAGAGGAAGACGGGATAGAAGTTCACCATCACCACGCCGCCGTTCTTCGCCAGCGCGCGCAGCATGTCGTCGGTCATGTTGCGCGGATGGCTCGCCAGCGCGCGGGCGGACGAGTGCGACGCGATGATCGGCGCCTTCGACGTCTCGACCGTGTCCCAGAACGTCTTGTCGCTGACGTGCGAGACGTCGACCAGCATGCCGAGGCGGTTCATCTCGAGGACGACCTCCTTGCCGAAGGGAGTGAGCCCGTTGTGCTTCGGCGCGTCGCCGGACGAGTCGGCCCAGTTGTTCGTATTGAAGTGCGTCAGCGTCATGTAGCGGGCGCCGAAGCGATAGAACGCGCGGAGGAGCTCGAGTGAGTCCTCGATCGCGTGGCCGCCTTCGATGCCGATGAGGATGGCGCGCTTCCCTTCCTTCTTCGCCTGGCGGATGTCCGCCGTCGACGCCGCGAAGCGCGCCAGGTTCGGATACTTGTCGGCCATCTCGTGGATGGTCTCCATGATCGTCATGCAGTACGCGGCGGCGCCTTTGTTGGCGTACTTGGCCGGGACGTAAGCGGCGAAGAACGCCGCGTCGAGGCCGCCTTCCTTCATCCGCGCGTAGTCGACCGAGCCCCGCTTGTTGACCACGCCGAGGTCGAACGGCGACTTCAGGTACTCCGTCGGCGTGTCCTCGTGCCCGTCGACGCTGACTGCCGGCGGCGCCGGCGCCGCTTTCGCCTTATGCCGCGCCGCGGCGGCGGGGAGGGTGAGGGCGAGTGCGAGAAGGAGGGGAAGGGCGATGCGAGTTCGCATCGCGGGAGGATAACGCAGGCCTCAGGCCCTGGGCCTCAGGCCTCGGCTTCTGATCTGAGGCCCGAGGCCCGAGGCCCGAGGCCTAGTTGTTCGGTCTGGCGTCGGAAATGTCGTTGATCGCTTCGCCGACCTTGCCGTGCTCCCGCGTCTCGTTCGAGATGTCGCCGATCGAGACGATGCCGACCAGCTCGTCGTTCTTGTTCACCACCGGCACGCGGCGGATCTCCGAGCTCGACATCAGCGAAAGCACGTCGTCGACCGTCGCGTCTTCGTGGACCTTCCGCACGCTCTTGGTCATCACCTCGTTCACGTGCGCGTTGAGCGGGTCCTTGCCGTCCGCGATGAGGCGGACGACGATGTCGCGGTCCGTGACCAGTCCGATGATCTTCTTGCCGTCGTCACACACCGGGACGACGCCGGTGTCCTGATCCTTCATGATGCGCGCGACGTCGCGGATGCTGTCGCGATCGCTCACGACCGTCGGGTTCGGCGTCATGACGTCGCGAATGTGCCGCGATCCACGGCCGGAACTGCGCTGCTCTGCCATAGATGTCCTCCTTCGTGTTCCCGCGAAGGAGGACAGCAAGTAACGCGCCCCTTTAGAACGAAATGCGCAGTCCGCCCGTCGCCGTGATGAAGCGTTGGCGCGGGTCGAGGTGCAGGTAGTGATACGTCCCTTCCACGACGATTCCGTAGCGCGTCGAGAGCGGCAGGTCGGCGTTGACGCCGAAGCTCAGGCCCGCGTTCGTGTCGTCGGCAATTCCGGGTGCCGTGGCGCGGTACATCCCGACGCCGCCGAAGACGCCGGTCGTGCCGTACGACTCCGAGAAGCGGTAGTCGATGATGGCGTCGACATGGTCGATCTTTCCTTTGACCTTGTTGAATCCGCCGTTGCCGTCGCCGACCAGCACGGGAGCGTCGATCTCGCCCGCCTTGATCTTGAACATCGTGTCGGGCTCGAGGCGCGTGCCGATGAAGATCTCCTTCACCGAGTTCCCGAAGCTGAAGTCCTTGACGTCCGAGCGCCCCTGCGACCCGGGGATGTCGTTCATCCGCTTGCTGCCGCCGAAGAGGATGCCGAACTGCGACATCGTGTTCGACAAAGGCGCGGTCTGCGCTGCGAGCGGCAGCGCAAGGAGGGCAACGGCGGCGGCGAGGACGGCTCTTTTCATGGCCGGCAATATAGGGGAAGCAGTGTGGCTGTTCAACATGCACTCTTGAGACGGCCGGGCCCGAAAGACGTTCCGCTACAATCGACGAGGTGTTTTCGCAGCTCGCACGTGAGGCCGTTCGGACGATTTTGCCCTCCTGGTGCATCGTCTGCGACCGCGAGCTGCCGTGGAGCGAACGGACCGCGTCCTGCTGTACGGAATGCTGGCGTTCGTTGCCTCGCATCACCGGCGCGAAGTGCCGTTCCTGCGCCCTGCCGCTAGGCCTCGGTCCTCAGTCCTCGGACCTCGGTTCTGAGGACCGAGGACCGAGGACCGAGGACTCGATTCGCTGCCTCCCTTGCCAGCTCGACCCCGGCAGCCTGCAATTCTGCGACGCGTGGGGGCGCTACTCAGGTGCGTTGGAGAAGGTGCTCCATGCGTTCAAATTCGAGCGCCACGACTTTCTGGACGACGCACTCGCGGCGCTGCTCCAGGAGCTGGTCGGTGAACACACCTTCGACGCCATCGTCCCCGTCCCGATGTCGCGGGCGAAAGAGCGGAAGCGTGGCTACAACCAGGCCGAGCGCCTGGCCCGAGCCCTCGGACGGCGCATCGACGTCAAGACCGAGATGTTGCTGACCAAGCCGGGTGAGCGCAAGACGCAATCACGCCTGCCGAAGAACGAGCGGGCACAGAACGTCCGCGGCGCATTCAAGGCGTCGCCACGAGCGAACGGCAAGGCGATCCTCCTCGTCGACGACATCTGCACCACCGGCGAAACCCTCCGCGCCTGCGCGAGCGAGTTATTGCGTGCAGGAGCCGTCCGCGTGGCAGCCGTGACTGTCGCGAAGACCGTGTAGAATCGCGCCGCTTCAAGCGCCTTCGAATGTTCCGAACCATCTTCATCGCACTCTCCGAGAACCGCATGATCCGTCGCATGGCCGAGCGTTCCGCCATGGGGCGGAAGATCTCCGGCCGCTTCGTCGCCGGCATGACGGTCGCCGACGCCCTCGACGCCACCGCCCGCACGAACGCCCTCGGCATGTCGGTCAGCATCGACAACCTCGGCGAGAACGTGACCAACGTGGCCGAGGCGAAGGAGAGCGCCGCGCTGTACAACGAGCTGCTGGACGACATCACCGAGCGGAAGCTCGACGCCAACGTCAGCATGAAACTGACGCACATGGGCCTCGACGTCGACCCCGCGCTGGCGCGCTCCATCGCCAGCGACCTCGTCGACCACGCCGCCCGCGTCGGCAACTTCGTGCGCGTCGACATGGAAGGCTCGCCGTACACGCAGAAGACCCTCGACCTCGTGCGCGAGCTCCACGCGCAGCCGGGCCACGCCGGAAACGTCGGCGCCGTCATCCAGGCGTACCTCCACCGCAGCGAGGCCGACGTCCGCGACCTCTGCGCCAACGGCATCCGCATCCGCCTCTGTAAGGGCGCCTACAAAGAGAAGCCCGAGATCGCGTTCCAGGACAAGAAGGACGTCGACGCCAACTTCGTCAACCTGATGAAGATCCTGCTCCAGAGCGGGACCTACCACGGCATCGCGACGCACGATCCGAACATGATCGAGGCGACGAAGGCGTTCGCGAAGGCGGAGGGCATCCCGCCGACGGCGTTCGAGTTCCAGATGCTCTACGGCGTCCGCCGCGACCTGCAGGAGCAGCTCGTGCGCGACGGCTGGCGCATGCGCGTCTACATCCCGTTCGGCACCGAGTGGTACCCGTACCTGATGCGCCGCCTCGCGGAGCGCCCGGCGAACCTGTTGTTCATCCTGAAGAACCTCTTCAGACGATGATCCGCCGGCTTGCGCTGCTGCTGTTGTGCTTCGGGCTCAGTGCGCAGTGCTTAGCGGATGCGGTCGAGGATGTGCGCAACACCGAGATCGCGTTTGCGAAGGCATTTGCGGAACAGAACGCGGAGAAGTTCTTCTCCTACGTTGCCGACGACGCGACCTTCCTCGCGGCGCGCGTGACGCTGATCGGGAAGCCGGAGATCGTGCGCCGCTGGACGCCGTTCTTCAGCGAGAAAGTCGCGCCGTTCACCTGGCGCCCCGAGCGGGTCTACGTCAACGGCGACGGCACCCTCGGCCTCTCGACCGGTCCGGTGTTCGACAAAGACGGCAACCAGGCCGGCATCTACTCGTCGGTCTGGCAGAAGAACGCGAAAGGGGAGTGGAAGATCGTCTTCGACGGTCCCGGCCCCTCGCCGCCGGCCGGCCGAGGGTTCCTCCGGACGCCCCGCGGGCGGAAGCT
>JACZCU010016906.1_pt1 | contig 11430 bp, 9 predicted proteins | sample 8641851 | NCBI WGS metagenome assembly JACZCU01 (sample SAMN15324605, study PRJNA640507) | soil metagenome | isolation source: monocropping sugarcane control | place: China: Luxin town, Laibin City, Guangxi Province | collected 2019-07-25 | depth 10cm m | reverse complement strand
CCACGGGCGGCGGGAAGTCGAGCTTTCCCGCTTTGCACGCATAAATCTCTAAGTTCTTTATGTCCCGCTTCGATAGGTTTTGTCAATCAGAATCCGGCGTATAGACCGGTATCGACCAGATCGCTTTAACCGTTCAATTTCGCCGCAAGCTCCCGCTTCAGCACCTTTCCGGTGGGCGTACGCGGGAAATCAGTGAGGACCTGGATGTCTCGAGGAATCTTCCATTGTGCCAGCCCATGTTCCCGGCAGAATTCGCGAAGTGCATCAGGCGAAAGGGTTTGCCCCTCTTTGAAGATGACGAAGGCGGCCACCACTTCGCCCCGGCTGGGGTCCTTTTTACCGACCACAGCGGCCTCAGCCACCGCAGGATTGGCCATCAGAACTTCCTCGATCTCGCGCGGATAGGCCTTTTCGCCGGCCACGCTGATCATGTCCTTTTTGCGTCCTGTAATGAATATGAAGCCATCCCGATCGATTTTGCCCAGATCACCAGTCTTGAAATAGCCGTCGGGGGTCAGGGCCTGACCTGTCTCATTGGGCAGATTGTTATACCCCTTCATCACCATCGGCCCCTTCACCCAGATCTCGCCGATCTCTTCGGTCCCCAGGGCTTTGCCCTCCTCATCGGTGAACTTGAACTGCGCGCCCGGCACCGCGCGTCCGACACTTCCTTCGCGGAAATTCTGCGGCACGTTCAAGCTGATCACCGGGCTGGTTTCGGTCAGGCCGTAACCTTCAAACACATGCACATTGAATCGCTTCATGAACGCATCGCGGAGGGCCGAAGGCAGCGGCTCACCGCCGCTGATCATCGCGTAGATCGTCGAGAAATCTTCCGTCTTGGCGTCTTTGAGGCGCGCGATAGCCGCATACATGCTCGGCACGCCGAACATCAGCGAGACTTTGTGCTCACGGATGGCGTTCAGAGCCGCGACAGGGCTGAAGCGCGCGATATAGATGATCGTCGCGCCGAGTTGAATCGGCGCGAGCATCATCGCGGTCATGCCAAAGGCATGAAACAGTGGAATGACGCCGAGGAACACATGCTCATGCTGAAGCTGGGCATGTTCAATCGCCGAGTCCACATCGCTTTGCAAATTTCCGTAAGTCAGCAGAACGCCCTTAGGCAGGCCGCTGGTTCCGCTGGTGTACAGCAGCACGGCGATGTCATCCGCCTTGGGATTGGGAAACTCCGGCTCAAAGTCAGGAATCTCGCGCGGCAGTTGCGTGAGATCGACCACATTCAAACCCGAATTCTGCACCCGGGCCATCAGCGGCGGAGCGGTCAGCACGGTATCGATCCCGCTGTCCTTGACGATGTGGGCGATTTCTTTATCGCCTAAAAGAAAATTCAGGGGCACCACGGTCTTGCCAGCCAGCAGCGTTCCGTAGAAACTAGCGACAAATCCAGCGCCGCCAGGCAGCAGCAGCCCGACGTGCGATCGCTGCGTCTGCATGCCGATGTACATGCCCAGACCGGCGGCCATGTTCGCAAGCTGCTTGTAGGTGTAACGGCCGCGACCATCGACAATCGCATTTTTGCCGGGGTCGCGCTGGGCGCTTTTAAAAAGTGGTTCAAAAAGCATGAGTGGTCCTGATGGGGCCAAAAAACAACCAGGCGAAATCAGGAAGATTTGCACTGGTCGGCGGTGAATGGACTCACCGCTCACACAAACATATCGAAAGAGGCACGGATGCGAAACACACGACTTGCCCAAGGCAGTGGCAGTTTTTCTTCTCGACTCCAAAACCTTCAATCCATCAAGCTCGCTCTTCTGGGCTTCATCACTGTCGGTCTCATGCTCCTGACCGGCTGCGTCGATGCCCCGTCGAAAGATCGACTCAACCAGGGCTATCGCGCCCTGGATGCCCAGCGCTACGACGATGCCGGCGCGGCAGCCAACGATTATCTCACCAAGCATCCCACCGGCCCCGGCGCCGCCGAGGCGTATTATCTGCAGGGACGGGCTTATGAATCGCGATCCGTGGAATCGCACGAGGCCCAATCGGCGGCCCGCGCCGATCTGGACGCCGCCCGCATTGCGTACAACAAAGGGTTGACGCTCCAGGCCTCTCCTGCCGTCAAGGCACTGCTGCATTCGGGCCTGGCGAACGTCGCCTATTTCCAGGAAAACTACGCGATCGCCGCCGACGAATGGCAGGCGGCATATCCCAACCTCAAGGACCAGGATGCCAAGGCCTGGGCGCTGTATCGCATCGGACTCTCTCAACAGCGGCTCGGCGCCTTCAAGCAGGCCGACGACACATTTACATTGGTGCAGGAGCAGTTTCCCTCCAGCGAAGCCGCCGGCCGAGCGACGACTCGTATTGGGGCCAAAGCGTTTTACGTGCAGATCGGAGCGTACGAGAGCGCCGCGAACGCGCAGAAAGCCGTTGACACTCTCGCGCGCTCAGGCCTGCCGACCAGCAGCATCCCGGAAGCCGCGAATCGTCACGTAGTTCGAGTTGGACCTGCCGCGACGTATGCGGATGCAAAGACGCTGCGATCGCGAGTGATTGGGGAATATCCGCAAGCGATTATTTTGCCATGAGCGAAAAACGCCTACAATTTGACCGTGGCAACGGTTTACCTTGAAACCAGCTTTTTCAGCGAATGCGCGACAATTCGCACTGGAGCGATTGATCTTGGTCGTCGCCAGACAAGTTTAAATTGGTGGGATACGCAGTCGAAGAACTTCGAACTTTTTATTTCCGCAGAGGTACTGCGCGAACTTTCTGATCCCGATTTTCCGGCAGCGGTTCGTGATGCCGCGCTTAAAATGGTTTCGGGACTACCAGCCCTTGCGATGGATTCTCAAGTGACTGGACTTGCTGAAGTATTGGTTAAAGAGCATGTGATGCCGGGGCCGGCTGTGGCTGGGGATGCGATCCACTCGCGGTTTGCGCAATTCATCGTATCGACTATTTGCTGACGTGGAACCAAAAGCATCTTGCGAATCCAAATAAGCGCGTTCACCTCGCCGTGATCTGCGCGCGTTTAAATGTCCCCGCGCCGCAAATCGTCACCCCGGACCTTTTAATAATGGAGGACGAAAGTGGCTGAAGAACGACCCACCTGCGAGCCTACTGCTGTTGATGATGTACGCCGCGTGCGCGAGAAGATTGCGCATCAGCACGAAGGAGATCTTTCGGAGCACGTGTCCGAAAGCAATCGTATCGCTCAGGAACTTTGCACGAAGTTAAACATCCGAATAGTTCCGGCGCCTGACAGCGCGCGACGAAGCGGAACGCAGGGGTGATGTCACTATCCGCGCTACAGCGAAGTCGACGAAGGCTTAGTCCCGATCGATTAAAATCCGATCATGCGCCGTCGGTTTACCAACATCGCACGCACCCTTGCACTGCTGCTCTGCATATTTGCGATGGGCCTGTGGGTACAGAGCTATTTGCGGTGTTATGAAATCGAGTGGTCCCAAGGCAGCGTTGTTTCGTCCCGCGGGATTCTGTTCTATCAGTTCACTTTCCTTTCCGGCTCAAATCCGCAGAAGGGCCTGCGATTTCATTCACTCAATGCATTTTATGAACCCTGGGGGTTCAACGGCCCGGACTACCTGTATCTTCATTTCGCGGGAATCACGTTCACCAGAGGGGGCAGACACGTACAACAAATCTCCGTCCCTTTTTGGATCATCGTCCTGCTCAGCGGATCAGTGTCACTTTCGCTGAAGCTGTCATCCACACGTCATCATCTCGCGAAAGACAAATCGTGTGACTCCTGCGGCTACAACCTCACGGGCAACGTCAGCGGCGTCTGTCCGGAGTGCGGATTGCGCATTCAACCGGGGATCTCTCAAACCGCGTCTGAGAGTGTAAAATTCAAGTCATGGTCGGTCGTCTGTTCAATTACGCAATGAGCGCACTGCCAGCGGCACTCCTGGTGACGCTGACGCTTTACAGCATTATTCTGGGGATTTTCAACCCGCAGGGGGGCTCAACGGGACTGTATGCTGTACCGTTGCTAACCATTCTTTTCATTCTGACGTGGGCGGCGCTGTTTGCATGGCTGATCTTCGAGGACCCGGACCGACCACACGAGCAACGTAGCAGGGGATTTGACGTGCTGCCGCCGAAGTGAAGCAGTCAATCAGCCGACAATTTCTTCCGAAGCTCGGCGGGAATGGGAATCGATCGCATACCATTAGGTTCCAGAGCACAACACACGCTGGTCATTTTTCCCAGCGCGACGCGTTTTCCCTCTAGAAGAAAATCGACTTCGTAATTGAGCGATTTTTCACCAAGGCGAACGACGCGCAGGCGAAGCTCGATCTCGTCCTCAAAGCGCACCGGCCCCGAAAAATCGCACGAGGCGCTGACGCGTGGCCAGCCGACGTGAATGTCGTCGTGCTGCATCGAAACCGACAACCCCACCGAGCGGAAAAAGGCGTGCTCGACCTCCTCCATCATGCGGAAGTAGTTGGCAAAGTGCATGATCCCCGCCATGTCCGTCTCGGAGAATTGCACGCGGCGTTTGATTGAGAATTCGCTGGGCACGGGGAGATTCTACGCTCTGACGCGCCGGTCCGCACGTTTTAGAACAATGGGGGAATCACGGATGTCATGAGCTTGGGACGGTCCAGCCATGCAATTGGCTCTGCCTTTCCGCAAGACCGGGAAGATTCCACGAAAGATTTATTTTGCAATTCGGGGGGGGACGATGTTAAAATGGCGCACTGATCGACGGGCTCATCTCAAAAAGCGGGTAAACAATGCCGTCTATGATTGGGTAGACCGCTGCGACGTACTCATGTTGGGTATGGTAAAGTGGCTGTACAAGGGTACCTGCCACTTTTGCGCGACCATTTCAACAGGAGGAGAAAATGAAATTCAGCCGCTGGCCCGCTTGTATCGCGATCGCGATCGTCGGTTTCACTCTATTAGCCGACAAAGCGTCCGCCGCATTGATCGCCTACGACAGTGCGGGGGACTCGGCGTACAACTCCGGTACGGTCATTGGCGTCAATGGCGGGTACGGATGGGGCGGGCCGTGGAGTGCTAATCTAGGCCTCTCCTTGCGGTCATCGAGCCTGCTGGGCGGCCCGGATCCGGGCACCGGCTACATCAACTCTCCGAAGTCGCCCGATGGGCGGGCATGGGCAGTTGGCTACTTTCGGGACCAAGGCCCACCATTAACGATCACCGCAAGCCGCCCCTTCAGCGGTCCGCTCATTCCCGGACAGACGTTTTCGATTGACTTTGACGAAGCCGGCGGTGCAAATGCCGGTATCACCCTGGGCGATCTAGCCGTTGGCATGGGGACCATTCTTAATGGAGTACCCGTGTATCAGGCTCAGTCGCTGGCAGGTCCCAATGGCACTCCGGTAGTCGATTTTGGTCCCCCCGTCACCGATTATGGCGCTCGCGCGGACTTCACCGTACTCTCCGACTCCGCCGCGCAGGTGACGGTCACATCGTTAGCGCCGGGCGGTGAGAGCGACTCCTTTATTTTGCCATATTCAACCCCAATGACCGGGACGCTCGCCCAACAACTTTTTTTCCCCGGATACTTGTATATCAATAACATGTCCATCACACCTGAGCCGAACGGCGTCGCCCTCGCGATTGTCGCCATCGTGATGATCTTGCTCGGCCACCCGAGGCTGTCGCGCCGAGCGCAGTGATGAGCAATCGCCTGGCCCGGCGCACTTGCAGGCCACGTCAAAGGGAAGGAGAGGTATGGGTGTCATTTCGACGATCGATAATTCATTTGCAAGACTGCTGCCGCGGAAACGAGGCCGGTCAACCTCCGCTTTCCGCCCAATAGTAGAGGCACTGGAGCACAGGCTCCTCTTTGACGCGCAGGTCAATTCTTCATCGTACGATGCGCCCGGTACTCCACTTGTGGGCGGGCAAGCATCAAACTATGTGTCCCAACAGGAGTCGAGCAGCGTCGCGTTCAGCTCCCCGGGGAGCAATACGCTGAACCTCGTATCGGCATATAACGATAATGCGATGCAGCAGTTCGGCCAGGTGGGAGGTGTTCCCACACATTCTGTCGGTACGTCTTTTTTCAACGGCACAGGATTCAGCCAAACGTCCGTCTCACCGCCCGTCCTCCCCTATGTGCCCGGCGGCAGTGCCAGTAACGGCGATGGTGGCGATCCGGTGCTGGCATACGACAAGCAAAACGCGACGCTGCTGCTGGCAACGACTTCTAATGCGGTGAACACGGTAATTGGTGGTGCAAGTAACTGGGGCCCTGAGGGGATTCACATCTACTCCTCCACCACCAATGGGCAGACCTTCAGCGGTGCGGTAAACGCCACTCCGGGAGCCGTCGCGCAGAGCGGCACGACATACTACAGTTACGACAAGCCCTGGCTCGCCGTCGATAACAACGCCGGCAGTAATTTCGGAACAACCTACCTCGCCTACCAGCTTTTTACGACCACATCCAGTACTGACACCAGCACGCTAATGCTCACGAGCACAGCTTCTGGGCAGAGTTGGCCCACCAACGATGGCGTGGCGGTTGACACGGCATACCCGAATACCTTCTTCGCTCAGATTCTAGTTTCGCCGAAGGATGACTCAATCTATGTGCTTTACATTGGTATCGGGGGCGATGGCAATGGCCACCTGCTGATGAAGCACGTCTCAGCAAACAACCTGAACGCGTTGTCGTATACTAGTGCCACTAATCTTTGGGATTTCAACAATTATTTTTCGCCGTCGCCGAAGTCATTGAACCTAACGCTATCCGCTACCAACCCAAGTGATCCAACCCAAGTGCAACATGTGGTCGTGGAGGTTACGCCAACGGTCTCGGCGGCGGTTAACGAGACCCCGTCCACAGGCGGGCCGCACGAGCACGTTTACGTCGCCTGGACCGACCACACGAGCAGCGATTCGAATGCTAATCCCGCAATCTATTTGCTTGACTATGACGCCACCACCGGCGTGAAGGGCACGGCCACGCAACTCTCAGGAGCTAGTGCCGCTGATACTGCCCAGTGGGAACCGGGGATCGGCGTATCTCCGAATGGCGACAGCCTGTTCGTCGGATACTACAGCGGGTATGGAATCTTTACGGTAAATAGCTACATCGACCCGCAAAGGCTCTCCTACAATATCGACGGCGCGATTATCCCAATTGACGCCAGCGGACTCGAATTCAGCAGCGCCACGGCGCGCCAATTGACCAATCTCGGCTCAAGCGGCAATCCAAGCGGCGCCGGGTTTCCGCGCCCCGATGACGGCTTCCTCGGGGACTACAATACGGTCACCTCCGACCTGAATAACTTCTACTTCGCCGCAGCGGAGACCAAACCGGAAACGCTCAGCGATGGCAGCACGCCTAACCAGACCGACGTCTATATGTTCACCGTGCCCATCCCGCAAACTGGACCGGCGATGAATCCACCGGCTTCGGCGGAGTTCATTCCGGACGATAGCGGTGGGCCGACTCTCCATTGGGACGCGAGCCCATACAGGAGCCTCAGCACCGCGCCCGAGATGCTCGTCGAGTACTCGATGCCAGGACAGGGATGGGAGCCGCTCGTCTCCTCCACCGGATTGCCCGTGCTCGCCACGGCCGGGCAGTTGACGCTAGCCAACTTCAGCTACAATCCCACAAAAACCTACTACTTTCGCCTGCGGACGGCATACATCCGGGCCGACAGCTCGCTCAATCCATCAGCGTACGATTCATATTCGGGTTATTCGCCGCCCATTGTATCGTGGGTATATAGCACGCCCCACATCGATTACACGAACTACTGGCTCGTCCGCGCGCCCACGCCCGACGCAAATTATTACCTCTATGACTTCCATTTCGCCCTCTTTTGGGCCGCTGGTGATAATCCTGGGCCGCTCCAATCGGCGCTCTTTCAATATACTTTCGACAGCGGGACCACCTGGGCCAATTATCCTGGAGCGGTTCAGCTTGACCAAAACGGGCGCGGAGATGCTTTGGTAGGTCTGCCCCAACCGATCACCGACCAGAGCACCATCTATTTCCGCGCCAGGCTGCTCAACGCGCCCTATGCGCCGGAGGGGTTCGGCGCATCGCTCGCTACCTTCTATGAGGCCTTTCCATTTTTCGGTCTTAATTCCGGTCTGGAAAAGACGGACAGCAGCGGCGCCCCCGACATTACCGTGAAATGGTACGGTGGCCCCTACGAGAATATCGAAGTGCAAATCACCGACTCCAACGGCGTCCAGGAAGATGTCACAGCGCCCACCTCCGCAGGCCAAGTGGAGATTCGAGATGATAGCAAACTGAACATTAGCGACACCTACTTCGTGCAGATTCGATGCTTCCACACCAGCACTGGCAGCTCAGATCCCAGTCGGGCCACGAATTGGACCACCCCATACCAGCTCACGGCGTTGGTGACGCCGCTCACGCCCGATGTCACCAGCGTCTATGACACCTACGATCCAAACAACCCCTTCGATCCGAGCATTTCCAACAGCGGCGGCAACGTCTATATCACGTGGGACGGGACTCGATACGCCGATGGCACGGTGGTTATCAAAATCGAAACCGAAAACGGCTCGCAGGTTACGCCCTACACCCGAAGCTTCAATGCGGTCAGCGGATCGGCCGAATTCGATTACGTAGATACGAGTGTGCCTGTTTCCGTATACGTGTATTACATTACGTCTTACTGGGTCCAACAGCCCGATGGGAGCTATCAGCAGGAGCAGCTTCAATCCAATACTGTAGAGTATTACATCCCCGGGCCGTCATAGAGCGCGAAGATTAGGGAATCTGCCAAAAAGCTGCGATCGTTATAGCAACTCCTCGACCTCTGAATACGGCGCGAAGAGCCTTCGGGCGCCTTTCGGCGCCCGAAGGCTGAGAATCACTGCGCGCTTTGCTCCGCACCGTCCGGCTGCTCGTAATTTTTGGGCGACAGGCCGCCTACTCCTTTGAGAAGGGCGAGTGCGACGCGCACATCGCGGTTTTTTTTGAGGGCGATAGCGAGGGTTTCAATCGCCTCATCGGTCAGTCCGACCAATTGAGTCCGCGCCGACTCCATCGCCTGCTTTCGCCAGCCGTTGAGCACGGCGGCAAAGCGCGGGTTGGATTGCCAGCGGTAGACCGTCTTCCGCGCGACGCCGGCTTCTTCGGCGGCGGCGGTAATGGTCTTGCCGGAAATCAATGCGCGCAGATACGCGAGCTGCGCCGAGGAGAGATCTGAGCATTCCAGATCGTCCGGCGCATCGCTGGAAAGCGCAAGCGAAGTCTTACCTGTCGAAGCAGGTGGTTTGGGCGGCGCCGAGATCGCCACGGCGGCGGCTTTCATCATCGGCGCGAGTGCAGTGGTTACTGCATGGGACATAACGCTCCTTCCTTTCGGAGATAACGGGACTGAGGAATTCGGTGAAACGCGCGTCACCGAAGCGCGTGGACGATGTCCAAATGTTTGGCTTCTATTACCCATGGTAGGCGTGTATCAAAATCGATTTGATTAAATCAACTGTATCACTGCAAAATAAATCGCTTTGTAAAAATAACTTGACAAATGAAATAAAGATGGAGTTGTGAGGTGCGATTTCGAGGTGCGGCAGGCAACGGAAAGGCGGGGTTACAACGACGCGCGCCAAAAACGCGCGCGTCATTACGTAACACCATTCAGATCAAAGACTTGTGTAATGAATCGGGTGAAATGACGCAACTCGCCGCGCGCGTCATTTTGTGTCGTTTTGTGTCGTGCGACCGGCGGTCGCAATTACTCCGGTTTGGGATTCTGCGGCGGCGCTTCAGGGGCGGGCGGCGCTTGGGGAGGCTGCCCTTGATAGAAGTTCGCGTAGCGCTGCTGATGCTGAATGAAGGCCATGTTCAGTGTGTCGAGCATGCGGGGGATTTGCTGAGCCGACAAGTAGGCCCGGCAGGATACCGCGGCGGTGGGGAAGAAGCCGGTGATGAAATCGAAGCAGAATTCCGAGGGGCCGTGGGCGATTAAAAACGAGTTGGCGTAGCTGCCGCTGTAGAGATCTTCGGGCATTTTGAAATGCTCGTAAAGCTCCTGAATGCTGGGCTTAGGCTGATTCGGGGGCGGCTTGGGCAGGGGAGTCGGGGCGCCGAAACTCTGGATATATCGATTTAGATTCTCCCGCAGGCTCTGCACGAAACCGCCCATCACCGGAGGCGTAATGATGACCCGCGCAACGATGGCCGCCGGACGCGACAGCGATTGCAGGAAATCGACAATGAATTCGGTCGGCGTGTCCTGGATGCAGATGCCGGTGCTGAAAACGCCTTTTCCGACCTTTTCGGGCACCCGTGCGGCAACGGGTGCATGGCTGAATTTCTGGCTGTAAGTCGCTGGATCGCCAGCGGGTTGGGCGGGTTGTCCTTCGGGGCCGGGGTTTTGCGGAAGATCGCTCATTGAATGTTGTCCTGCGTCGGCGGATGAGCCACGCGGGTGGCCCCTTGGAGCAGCGCAATCCTACCGCATGGTTGGCGCATGGCAACTGTGACATTTACAACCCCGGCGAAGTCTGCTTTAGAGCGGGATTTATGGAATCCTAAGCGCCGCTTGACTTGACGCTTATCAGACGGCGCATAAAGTGTTTCGCCACGATCCACCGGCCCGCCAGGCCGCGTTTTGCATCAAACTTTGCATGCGAAGGATCGTAATGATCGATGTAAGTGGCGCGCAGGCGCCGTAAGGGCTTGTGCGCGGCCGTGGCGATTAAATCAATCGTCAACGGTTGTTGACAAAGGAGCCGCTGTGAAAATCGAGCCGCAGTAGAGGCTCATGCTGACCGAAACTCTGCACGGTCAGTGTGGGCCGTGCATGGGTGGGATGCCCCGGATGGCCTCCCGCTGAGCGTCGGTCAGCGACACCCGAAGCTCACTTGCCGCGATTCCCGGATAGCAACGGATCACGATCCCGGCAAGAACCGAATCCCGCAGGGGCCGTTCCCGACAATTCGTCGGGTAACCGGCAGTCGCTCAAAGGACAGTTAGTTCAAGTAGTTTTTCGCGGAAGCCGACGCTGGCTGCCGCGGGTTTTGTGTTCACACGAGCTCCCCCGAAAAGAGGGGCGCAGTTTGCAAGTGATGAAGGGAATTCAATGGCACGCGACATGACCAAGATCCGCAATATCGGGATTGCGGCCCACATCGATGCCGGTAAGACGACCGTCTCCGAGCGCGTTCTCTATTACACCGGAAAAATTCACAAGATGGGCGAAGTCCACGAAGGCACCGCCACGATGGACTTTGACGAAGAAGAACAGAAGCGCGGCATTACGATTAACTCCGCCGCCACCACCTGCCCCTGGGACCGCAACGGCGAACGGTACACGATCAACCTGATCGACACCCCGGGCCACGTCGACTTCACGATCGAGGTCGAGCGCTCGCTCCGCGTGCTCGACGGCGCGATCGCGGTGTTCGACGCCGTCGCCGGCGTGCAGCCGCAGTCGGAGACGGTGTGGCGCCCGGCCGAGCGCT
>JACZCU010070345.1_pt1 | contig 11438 bp, 8 predicted proteins | sample 8641851 | NCBI WGS metagenome assembly JACZCU01 (sample SAMN15324605, study PRJNA640507) | soil metagenome | isolation source: monocropping sugarcane control | place: China: Luxin town, Laibin City, Guangxi Province | collected 2019-07-25 | depth 10cm m | reverse complement strand
CCAGGCCATCACACACATACAAAAGACACAGCGAAAGGATATAACACAATGAAAACAAACTTACGAGGACGAGACTTCATCAGCACCCAGGAATGGACCAAAGAAGAACTGGAAACAGTTCTCCAACTCGCCTTCGATCTCAAAATGAAATGGGGCCTCGACCTCCCTACGCGCTTGTTAGAGGACAAGACTCTCTTTATGCTCTTTTTCTTTTCCTCGACGCGCACGCGCAACTCCTTTGAAGCCGGTATGACGCGCCTGGGAGGACACGCAATTTTCCTGGAACCAGATAAAATGCAGATCTCCCACGGAGATACACCTAAAGAAATTGGTAAGATTCTTTCTTCCTATGGTCACGGTATCGCCATTCGCCACTGCGATTGGGGTGATGGTAACAAGTACCTGCGCGAAGTAGCCGAGTATGCGCGTGTACCTGTCATCAATATGCAGTGTGATATCTACCATCCCTGCCAGGCCATGGCCGATCTCATGACTTGCATTGAGAAGAAGGGCGATCTGCGTGGCAAAAAAGTGGTCATGTCCTGGGCGTATGCCAAGTCTTACACCAAGCCACTCTCGCTGCCCCAGTCGGTCATCGAACTATTCACGCAATTTGGGGCCGATGTCACCCTTGCCCATCCACCTGAATTTGCCCTGATGCCGGAGATTCTCGACAACGCGACTAATAATGCGCGTAAGACTGGTGGCAGCTTTAACATCGTTCACGACATGGATGAAGCCTTTACCAACGCCGATATCGTCTATCCCAAGAGTTGGGGGCCGCTGGTTACTATGAAGGATCAATCCAAGATAGACAATACCATTCGTTCCTACCAAAGCTGGATCTGCGATAAGCGCCGCATGGCCCTGGCGAAAGAGGATGCTATCTACATGCATTGCCTGCCCGCGGACCGTGGCGTTGAGGTAACCGACGCCGTCATCGATGGTCCACAGTCCGTCGTTTATGACCAGGCTGAAAATCGTATGCACGTGCAAAATGCCATCATGGCTCTGACCATGGGTGGAAGATAACACAACCTCGTGGGAGACAGAGACGAGACAGAAAAATAGGCCGAAGAGCCCATGCCCCTTCATGCAAATCCAGGTATACTCTTTATAGTAAGACGATGAGAGACTCGTGGAGTCTTGCGATAAAAAGAGCTTGGAGGAAAGTCATTGTTGTTCTGAAAACGCTCCTGTTCTCGATCCTGGTTCCTGGGACGGTTGCTTTTGTCATCCCCTGGCTCCTGCTGCAAGGATCCCCGGGTCTTGAGCTCCTGATCCCATCTGTCTGGATGGTCGGTATCCTCCCTCTGCTGCTAGGAGTGGGGCTCTATCTCTGGTGTGCGGGAGCGTTCACCTTCATCGGAAAAGGAACGCCAGCGCCCATCGATGCACCGAAAGTCCTGGTCATTGAGGGACCCTATCAATGGGTTCGCAATCCGATGTATGTTGATGTCCTTTCGGTGGTGATTGGGGAAGCCATCCTCTTTCACTCTTTCCTGCTTGCCGGCTATGCTCTGCTGCTATGGGCAACATTTCATGTGTTTGTGGTCTCTGTCGAGGAACCCTCTCTGCGTCGCCAATTTGGGGAGAGCTATGAAATGTATCTTTACTCGGTTCCGCGATGGGTTCCTCGTTCCCCACGGCCATAATGCCCTCACATGGTCCACTTAGGGTGTAAATTGTTTGCCTTCTCAAGCAAATTCAAGTACACTATCATGTGAGCACATCTTGCTCATTGGATATGCAACGCAAAATGTGAGTGTGATGAGACATTTCATATTGCTCAGGGAGAAGACCTATGCATAAGTACTATTGACGCTGACACTCTTCATCTCATTCATGTATCAGGACCCATCTCATTTGTATTCATGCAGATGAGCTTTTTCTCTGTGCATTCATTTCCACCAGTCGAGTGCGATTACACGGCTGGTTCTGCAATGCTCTTTCCTCTATTCGTGCGCCGCCGACTCTCCTTATGCAGGTATACCTGCTGCATTACGTTATCGAAGCCTTTCCAGAACGAACGTTGAGGCATTTGTTTTGAAAAATCCACACGAACGGAGGAAGTTTTACATGTTTAATATTCCAGATGATTTTGTACGTAGAATGATAGCAGTACATAATGAAGAGGGCCTTGCCTGGCTTGAACGGTTACCTACCATTCTGGCGAACTGCGAGCAGCGCTGGGGACTCACCCTAGCTCCTCCATTTGCTCATCTTTCATATCATTATGTCGCTCCCGCAGTACGCGCTGATGGTACACCTGTGGTCGTGAAGGTATGCTCACCGACAGGAGAGTTCGAGCGGGAAGCAGAGGCACTTCGGCTCTTTGATGGTCGCGGTATGGTGCAGTTGCTGGATTATTACAGGCAGGAAGAGGTGCTGCTGCTCGAATGCCTGGAGCCGGGTACACTGCTCGGTACGTTGAAGGACGATGAAAAGGCGACTTCTTATGCCGCCGACGTCATGCGGCAGTTATGGCGACTGATACCGCCAGGACACCAGTTTCCTAGCGTTGGCGACTGGGGACGCGGTTTCATCCGCCTGCGGCAGCGCTATGACGGTGGGACTGGCCCTTTCCCACCTGCCCTGCTCGCAGAGGCGGAAACTCTCTATGCTGAACTCAGCGCCTCCATGTCGGAATCTGTCCTACTACATGGCGATCTCCATCACGACAACATCCTGGCAGCTGAGCGCCAACCATGGCTGGCTATCGATCCCAAAGGCGTAGTCGGTGAGCCCGCCTATGAGACAGGTGCTCTTTTACGCAATCCTCTGCCAGATCTTCTAAATATGCCACAGCCGGGTCGTATCCTTGCGCGTCGTGTGGACCAACTGGCCGAGGAGCTTGCTTTTGACCGGGTGCGTGTGCGTAACTGGGGATTGGCTCAGGCCGTGCTCTCTGCATGGTGGAGTGTTGAAGATTCTGATCAAATGTGGGAAGAGGCTCTCATCTGCGCCGCGTTGTTGGCTGAGATTAAAGTATAGGCCAATCTATAGCCAGTTACATTCCTCTCCATTCTTTATTCTTGTAAAGTTGCATTGGCAGTGCAAGACAAAGTCCTGCGCCGCCAATGCAACTTTACAATATTTCATACAGCCTGGGGCTGTTTATTGGCGAATGTGTTCAACCAGAACTTCATAGACGGTACGTATGAGAGCCTCTTCGCTGAATGGCTTCGTCAAGTAACGGTCTGCCCCCTGGCGCAATCCCCACTTTTGATCCAATGGCGCATCTTTGCTGCTCACCATAATGATCGAGAGGTTGCGTTCGGGATCCAAAGCACGCAACTGACGACATACTCCAAAACCACTTACTCCCGGCAATACCACATCTAGGATCAGGCAATGTGGCCGTTCTCGTACGGCTTTTGCCAATCCTTCACTGCCATTAGTGGCTGTCGTCACATCATATCCCGCCCTACGTAACGTTCGTGTTATGAAATGCGCTGAGGTAGCACTGTCGTCAATAACAAGTACTTTGGGTGCGTTTACCACTAGAGATGCACGTTCCTTTCAATTTATCTGTTCCTGAAGATAGTATACGCTGAGAAGGAGTTTACCCGGTAAAAGTAATGCTGCCTACTCGATGCAATAGGACTACATTACTATACAGCCATGCTTGTTGTCTGGTTTTACTTCTTTTTTTATAAGCTGCTTGTGACTCTTCAGGTTCCCCTCTGGCCTTGACTCCTCAGTGCTGCAGCGCTTCGCAGATCTGTGTGCTGGCTGTGAGCTTTGCAGCCAGCACACAGAGGGAGCCATCGGAGGTGGTGAGGAGACCTGAAAAGCTACAACTGCTCTAAATAAACTGCTGGCGTTCCTTACTTTGTATAGAGATGTACATTCTATTTGAGAGTAACCGTTCATCAGGTTATTTCTTTGACGCCCCTCGACTGCTTATCGGGTCAGCAAGAGGAAGCAACTGATATTTTATGAACTTTAACGAAATACCCGGAGCATCGTGAATGGGCGGGGTAACCTGTAGGGCCCGATTTATCGTGGCCACCGCCGATTGATCGGCCCTCGCTGGCTATACTGATATCCCACTTATTTTGTTAAAACTCATCACACATTGTGGCTATGATATAATGAAAAGGGCTACACTTATAGAAATTGGAGGCGACAAGCGTGCGCCGCTTTCAGCCACGTACTACACCAACCGAAAACCTGCGTGTTTTTTTACGCTCGATCCCATGGCGTTTGTTGGTGATAATACCAGTTCTGATTATCCTGGCTATCCCCGCTTATAACTATGGAATACATGCTGGGCAAAAAATCTTTCCCTCGATAACGAACTATTTCTACGCCTTGTCCGGTCCACCACCAGCAGCGACGCCTACGCCGTTACCTGCGTTTATTACGACGTTACCACAGCCAGGTTCTCTGCTCTATACAGTACTGGCAGGTGACAATTGCGACGAAATTCTCTCTACCCAGATGCATATGAAAGACGCAGGTATAGTTTTTTCTGACTCAAAACCTGACACCGTCAAAGCACTTAATGCATCGGTTGGTCAGAACTGTAGTAATTTGCAACCTGGTATGGTATTGACGCTTTCACCCCATTATCCCCTCATAGCCTTCGGTGGCACAGTGCTCACGGTGAAACCACTAACACCGCAGCAGGTGCTGCCAACTCCCGTAATCAGGGTATCGCACCAGGAACAACTAGGCATCGATTGCTCCGATGGTTGTCAACTGACTGTACGGATTGCTGCCAATACACGCGTACATCTCTTCGTTCAAACAGCCTTACCTATAAAAGTCGGTTCATGGGTCTGGGCGCAGGCCGCATATGCTCGCAAGAGTGTTAAAGGATTCGACAACTATCCCTATGCTGATCCCCTGATGCCACTTGATGGCATGTCCCTCCGTGCCTGCGATTTGCAGGTTGACAATACGCATGACGACAACTCGCTCTCCTGCGACCAGATTATGCCCAATACGATTGATGACGACCATGGTGCCTGGCTGCTGGGAGTTGTTAGTCCTGGCTCGCTCGGCCATTGGGGCTATCCTCTCCACTTAGCGACTGGCACTCGTGTCTTGCTCTGGCTGACCCTGAACGCCAACGGTGACCTGCGTTTCCACAAAGGCAATCCGGTCTATCGTTACGATGAGGTGTCGCACTTATTTGTAAAGGCGTAAGTACGACGCTAATATTCCGCTCCTACCCCCTTAAAAAGCACGTTGCCGAAATGATGTATATTGCATGACAATCATCCCAATCTTCAATTTTTGGCTTAAACGCGGTTGGATAAAGTAGCCAAAAAAAGCGTTAAACGTTGTAATACATATAAGATATGCAATATGCTGTCAGGGTGCGATATACCGTGTCCGGGAAGTTGCTCAGTTTTTAGGTACGTGGAGATATAATATGCCAGGTTTAGAAGGCCAGGTCCTTGGTCGTTATGAGTTGAGACACTTGATCGGTAGAGGTGGCATGGCTGATGTCTATGAAGGGTACGACTCACATTTTGACCGTGTAGTAGCTGTCAAAGTGTTTAAACGTGAAGACGAAGAGATGCTGCGCCGTTTCATTCGCGAGGCGCGTCTGATGGCTTCATTCCATAATCCGCACCTGGTTCAGGTCTACGATACCGGCTCTAGCCAGGTGAACGGCGATACTCGCTACTATATCGTCATGCCCTTTATGGAGGGAGGTACACTGCGGGCCAGGATTCGTCGCTCACCTCTGCCCCTGGCCGATGCCTGTCGTAATCTGCGAGATATCGCCGATGCCCTCGATTACATCCATCATCAGGGTATCATTCACCGCGACATCAAGTCCTCAAACGTTTTGCTGGATGCCAATGGCCGCTGCTATCTTTCCGATTTTGGCATTGCTCGTACTGCCACCGATGCCACGCAATTGACTATGACAGGCAATGTTCTGGGTACAGTCGATTATGTTGCCCCAGAGCTATTTGAGGAGGACCGTAGGGCCGATGCTCGCAGCGATCTCTATTCGCTGGGTATCCTGCTCTTTGAAATGGTTACAGGTCAACTACCTTTCGCCGCTGAGAACCAGATCGCCCTGGTGTCGATGCACATGAACAAGCGCCCCCCCTCGCCAAGCAGCATATCCCAGGATATCTCGCCTGATGTGGATCGTGTCATCTTCAAAGCTCTTGAAAAGAAGCCTGAAATGCGCTATGCCAGTGCAACTGAATTGGCCGATGCCTTTTGTAGCGCCGTGGTAGCCCATAAAAAAGCTGCTGTGGATGCTGTCGTTAAAAAGCCCCAGGAAGACGGTCAGCGGCGCCCTGGTTCCGCTGGAGTTATTCTGCCCCCAGTACTTCCTCAAGTACCAGAAGGTGCAAGATTAAGGCAATCCCCTTTATCGGCTGCAACAGAGAGGGTACCCTTTACGTCTCCACACCCTGCTTCAACAGCATCGCGGGTACCAGCGGCACCGCCTGTTAATCCTTTGCCACGTGTAAGTGGTCAGCCGCCTGCACCACCTCGGCGACCTCGCCCATCTCACAAGCGTGCCTGGATTGTGGCTATCCTGGCTTTGATAACCTTGCTGGTGGTGCTTGTGCCCAGCATCTATGTGGCGGCAACACAAAATAACAATGGCCACAATACCACGGGCAATACTGCTACCCAGACGCGGGGAGCGACGACCGGCACAACGCCATCTCTCACTCCCTCCGCCACGCCCAATTTGACAGCGACAGCGCAGGCTCAGATTACCGCCACTGCGCTTGCCCGGGCGCATGCTACCGCTACTGCTATTGCAGGAGCAACGGCGACAGTTCAGGCTCAGGCCAGCGCCACTGCTGCTGTGCTTCCCACCGCCACGGGTGGAACGCCCGTCTACCAGGACCCTCTCAATAACGTAAATAATCCCGCCACGCAGGCAGCCCAGTGGAGTGGTCTCGATGGCAGTGATAGCCAGTGTAACTTTCAGAACGATGGCTACCATGTCACCGAGGGTGTCAATCTTGTAAACTTTCATGGGTGCAATGAGACAGGCAAAAAGTATCAAAACGCTACTCTATCAGTAAATATCAAATTGCTGAGCGGGCATTCGGGCGGCCTCTTCTTCCGTTTGAGAACGGACGCTTTTGGTGCTTTTTCTGGTTACCTGTTCGAAGTTGATAGCAATGGTAACTATAAAATTTCCGCGGTGACGTCTGGCTCTGCCTCTGCCTTACAGCGCTGGACCCTTACTACAGCCTTGAAGAAGGGTTATAATGTCACCAATACATTGCAGGTGATCGTGCAAGATAATACTTTCCTGTTCTATATCAATGGATTCTATCTTACCAAGCTTTCAGATAATACTTATAATATAGCAGGTGAGATTGGCTTTCTCGCGACAACAACCGATACACCTGCTGATGTCGTCTATACAAATCTGAAAGTCTATGCTCGCAGCTAGTTCCTTAGTAGTTCATAGGAGGTTTCCAGTGCGCACATTGATTACTAATGGTCATATCGTTACAGCTACTGATGATTATATGGGTGACATTCTCATCGACGGTGAAACAATAACTGCGCTGGGTGCCCCCGGTACTTTTGCCACGTTGCAAGCGGATGCCTTGCTTGATGCCAGCGGCAAGTATATTTTTCCTGGCGCGATCGATGTGCACACACATATGGAACTACCTCTGCCCACGACCGTGGCCAGTGATGACTTCGAGACGGGTACCATCGCTGCCGCCTGTGGTGGTACCACCACCATCCTTGATTTTGCCAATCAACAGCGCGGCCATACACTTGGAGACGCTTTACAAGCCTGGCATGCCAAAGCTGAAGGGAAGGCTGTGATCGATTATGGCTTTCATATCACAATTACTGACCTGGCCGCGGCACCGGAAGCAGCTATGGACGAGATGGTAGCCGCCGGGGTTACCACTTTCAAGCTTCTGATGGCCTATCCTGGTACCTTTATGGTCGATGACGAAACTATCTTTCGCGTCTTGCGCCGCTCTGCCCAGCTTGGAGGGCTGGTCATGGTCCATGCCGAGAACGGCATCGTTATCGATCTAATTGTGCGTGAAACCATCGCAGCAGGCCATACCGCTCCAGGTTTCCATGCCCTGAGTCGTCCAGCTATTCTCGAAGGTGAAGCGACTCAGCGTGCCATTACCCTGGCGACCTTAGCCCAGGCACCGCTCTACGTTGTGCATGTTAGTTGCGCCTCTTCTCTGCATGCCGTTGCTACAGCTCGTGCGCAGGGTCTGCCTGTATGGGGTGAGACTTGCCCTCAATATCTCTATCTCAACGATGGTAGTTATGCCGCTCCAGGTTTCGAGAGCGCTAAATTTGTCTGTACACCGCCTTTACGCCGTGTTGCTGACAATGAAGCGCTCTGGCTGGGCCTTCAACGCCGTGAATTACAGGTCGTCTCAACTGATCATGCCCCCTTCACCTTTGCCGGACAAAAAGAATTGGGCCTCCACGACTTTACTAAAATACCCAATGGTCTGCCCGGCGTGGAACACCGCGTCATGCTGTTGTATGCTGGTGTGCGCTCCGGTAAATTGGACCTGCACCATTTCGTTGATCTGCTTGCAACTGCGCCTGCCAGGCTCTTTGGCCTTTTCCCACGCAAGGGCACGATTGCTCCCGGTAGTGACGCCGACCTGGTCATCTTCGATCCCGAACGCAGCATGACTATCAGTGCTTCTAACCAGCACCAGCGCGTTGATTACACGCCCTACGAAGGTACACGTGTCCAGGGTGTGCCAGATACCGTCCTCTTGCGTGGGCGAGTGATTGTACGCAGTGGGGAATATGTAGGAGGTAAAGGAGGAGGACAATATTTGCCACGTAAGACGTTTTCGGAGCTATAAACTTATAGCTCCTCATCTCTTCTCAGTTCGCGTGGAGGCACAAGCTTGTGTTCAACCGCGAAGGCTGCTGCTTCGCTGCGTCGTGAAAGGCCGAGCTTCTCCAGGATGTGGCTGACGTGATTGCGGGCCGTCTTTTCGCTCACATAGAGTGTTTCGGCAATTTTTTTGTTCGTATAGCCACGCGCTACTAACGCTAATACTTCACGCTCTCGTTCTGTCAGTTCGTCACCGGTTGCCTGAATCTGTATAGTGCCTGTTGCGAGGCTCGTGAGGCGTGCTGAAGCCTGTTTGGCTAGTTGGGGATCAAGTAGCGATTGACCGGCTGCGACCAGGCGAATAGCACGCAGCAACTCGGCGCGACTCATATTCTTTAGCAGGTAGCCACTTGCCCCGGCAAGTATTGATGCCAGTACCGCATCATCATCGGTGTAGGAGGTAATCATCAAGACATGTACATCTGGATAGAGGCTTTTGATCTCGCGGCAAGCTTCAATGCCCCCTAACTTCTCCATACGCACATCCATCAATATCACCTGTGGTGCGAGCACACTCATCTTTGCCAGCACCTCAGCTCCGTTACTGGCCTCTCCGACCACGTTGATATCCGGTTCTAGCTCGAATGCTGCTCGCATACCCAGGCGTACCACTTCGTGATCGTCTACAATCATTAGCCGTATTTTTGACATAACAACTATCCTTTATCTATCTAGGCAAGCTTGCTCGCACACTTACACCGCTGTTGAGTTGGTTGACCTCAAAAGTTCCTCCTAGCTCTTCCGCTCGTGCGCGCATTCCGCCCATACCGTGGCCTGAGTAGATGCGTTGCCTCTCTCTAGTGGTACCAGGATCATACCGGTGCTCGACTATGCCCAGACCTTTGCCATTATCGCAAATTTCGACTTCAACGCGTCCAGGCAGGTAGCGCAATGTGACATGCAGTTGGGTGGCACCAGCATGTTTATATGCATTAGTTAATGCCTCCTGGGTAATACGGAAAATGGCAGTTCCTACTTGCGCCATTTTCTGTGCCTGCTGTTGATCGCCCTGCATTTCCTCTTTGTTGCCCTCAACCTCTAAGCAAACGGGTAGTCCGCTGATAGTCTCAAACTCATGCAATTGGTTTGTCAACATCTGTGTCAGCGTCGTTGTGCCACTAATCAGGGGTTTGAGAGTGAACATATAGTGGCGCGTCTCCCATAAAGCCTGCTTAGAAATCGTGACCAGTTGATCAAGGCGCTCTGCCAGGGGGGTAAGCGCCTCTTTATCTTCCTCTTCGTCAGAGGCCTCGGCCATGCGGTGCGCTAGCGCTGCACATGTTTCAGTATTCAAACTCAACATATATACAAGTTGGGCAACGCCGTCATGTATTTCGCGTGCGATGCGTCCCCGTTCTGCTGCTGCCGCCAATTCAACTGTCTGTTCTGTCAGGCGGATATTTTCCAGAGCTACGACAAGTTGTGCTCCTGTGGTGCGTGCAAATTCTTCTTGTTGCTTTTCAAAAGGCGTTTGACGTATGCTTTCAGCTCCCAGGATAATATAGAGCTGCCCCTCTCTAAAAATTGGCAGGTAGAGGCGTGCTATGCCGTAGCCGTCCTTTCCCGTTTCCCCTGCTAATGGTTCAAACGTGAGTAGTTTTTCGCCTGAACGTATGACTTGCTCAAAGATAGCCGCACTCTTATCTGGCATAAGTGATGCTGCAAAACCAGTCTCCAGGTGGCTAACAAATGTCGTATAAACGTCCTGTTGCTTGGTTTCTGTATGCTCGTTGTGAATCAGGGCCACGCTTAAGCGTTCAAAGTGCCCACCTTTACGTATCTGCTCTACACTTTCTTGCAGGAGACGTTGCCTATCGCTTCCTCCTGTTACCAGTGTCTCACCAACATTGCGCAATGCCTTCTGCAGGCGTGCATTATGTTGTTCTATTCTCTTACTGCGTGTGTAACTCTCAAGCAAGGAAGCCAGGTATGCTGCGAGAATAGCGATCACTGGCGTATCTAGTAGCGAACCAACGAGATCTCTCACATTTACCGTAGAATGTGGTATGCCCGGTGGCTGGAAGAATGCTCCCAGAATGATCGAGATATCATAACCAAGGGCTACTAGCAGACCTCCACGATAGCGGTATGTCAGAGCCGCCGCCAGGGCCGTCGAGATACCATAACGATAGAAAGGTGATGCGCTGCCGTAGTGCGGTGAGCCAAAATAGCCACCCAGGTACGTGACCAGGCTACAAATAAGCAGGTCTGCACCATAGATGGCAATATCCCAATAAGGATTACGTGTCTGTACCAGGGGCGTTAAAATGTCTGTTTCTTCATCTGCTGTCACCATTTGGGAGCGACGATGCCTGCGCATTTTGCGCTGCCTTACCTGGACATGCTGTCCTGGTTGTCGCACTTTTTTCAAGCCTGGCAAGTTGGGAATGAAGATATGAAAGACAGGCGCGTAAAGTGTGACGACTAACGTCTGGATGAAAGTGATTGCCAGCAGAGCTGCTGCTAGCAGGGGGAATTGCTCCCCACGAACGTTAGGTGTGCCATATGCCTGACCATTGATGGATACGATCGTGATAAACGCATACAGCCAGGCGCTCCAGCGCCACAACAGGAAGAAATAACTTGG
>JACZCU010104512.1_pt1 | contig 11442 bp, 12 predicted proteins | sample 8641851 | NCBI WGS metagenome assembly JACZCU01 (sample SAMN15324605, study PRJNA640507) | soil metagenome | isolation source: monocropping sugarcane control | place: China: Luxin town, Laibin City, Guangxi Province | collected 2019-07-25 | depth 10cm m | reverse complement strand
TCGGCCAGCGTGACGGCCGGTCATTCCTACACGCTGACTTTGATCAGCCACGATGACAATTATCCAGGTGACCCCACCTACACGCTCTTCGATGATGTAAACGTAAGCTAGCGAGACCTTTATGCTCTCACAAAAAGGATGGCCTCTTGGGGCCATCCTTTTTAGGTATCAGTCGATAGAGATCATTTCCTAACCCATAAATCCTCCTCACCTTGATTAAATAGAACTTATATTCTATACTATACCTGGCGATCCATAATGTTGTATCCATTTAAAAGGAGGATTGAAGATGTCACAGCATGCTATTGTTCACCTCGAAATCCCAGCAACCGACACGGCAGCCGCAAGCAAATTCTACGCAGATCTTTTTGATTGGAAAATTCAAGTTGATCCATCGTTCAACTATCACATGTTCCAGGCCAATCCCGGTCCTGGTGGCGGTTTTGTCCAGGTGGGTGAAGCCTCTGGCTATAAGCCTGGCGAGGTGCTGATTTACGTCTCGACGGACGATATCGATGCCTCGCTTGCCAGAGTGGAAGCTCTCGGCGGCAAAACGCTGCAGCCGAAAACCGAGATCCCCCATACCGGATGGTTCGCTTTTTTTGCTGATCCCACGGGCAATCGCATAGGTCTCTACACAGACATGGGGCAACAATCCTGAGTAAAAACTTGTTCTAGAGCAGAGAGAAAGCCTTCATGGACAACGGACCCACAGTTGTCCATGAAGGTTTTCTGTTCGCCTCAGTATTACGCTGTTTCCGGACTGCTCACCGCGCTTGCGGACCGCTTGCGCAGGTTCCCAACCAAGATGTACACGCTAATCATAAACACCCATACGGGAAAGATGAGCGTGAACCACACACTTAAGCTGACGCTCAACAGCAGTATCAGTGCCAGCAAAAAAATATCATCCACAAATATGTAAACTATTTTCTATCTTCATTGTCCCAAGAGAGGAAATATGCTATAGTACCGCTACACGGGCATGCTCAGGCAGAAACCCTATACCTATTTCATAATAGGGGGTGAACCATATGTCAACCGATGCAAAGCAACCATTCATCCGTTCAGTTCCATTGTCTGCCATGCACACTAATGAACAACGCTTTCGTGCGCTCCTTGAAAAAAATAGGGATGCTCTGGCGCTTTTTGATCGAGACCTGAAGATCATATATATTACATCCTCTGTTGAAAACTTGCTCGGATACACCCCTGACGAATATGCGCAGTTCGAAGACTGCTTCAATCTCCTGCATCCAGACGACCAGCAGCAAAGCAGAGCACTCACTATGGCGTTACTCCAGACTCCAGGAGCAAGTCTGACCTGGCAGCATCGTATCAAACACAAAGATGGCATGTACCGCTGGATCGAAGTCACGATGACGAACTTGCTTGCCGATCCTGCTGTTGAGGCAGTTCTGGCGAATTTTCGCAATGTCACCGAGCGCAAGCAGGCGGAAGAACGACAGCACTTGCTCGATAAAGCAAGCAGTGCGTTAGTCTCCTCGCTCGACCATCAGATCACCCTTCAGGAGATTGCACAGCTCATTGTCCCTTCGTTTGCTGACTACTGCCGTATTGCCCTGCTTGATGAGCAGCAGCAGATTCAAGACATTACCGTGAACCATATTGACCCCGAAAAAATCGCCCTGGTACGTTCACTCTACGAACGCTATAAAGACCGAACCAGTACTACTCATGGCTTGCAAAAACTCCTGGAAACGGGCAAACCAGAGCTGATCTCCAATGTTTCTCAGCAATGGCTAGCGACAGTACAGGATGACCCTGAGATGCTCGCCATTCTCAATGCACTTGAGCTGAAATCCTATATGGGCACGCCACTTCACGCACGCGACAGGATCATCGGAGCGATTACCTTTTCTTCCATTCAACCGCATCGACACTACACGCCAGGTGATCTCGCGTTTGCCCAGGAGTTAGCGCATCGCATTACCTTAGTCCTTGAGAATACACGTCTGTATCGCGAAGCACAGGAGGAGCTTGCCGAGCGGAAAGCAGCAGAAACGCGACTCCAGGCCAGCGAAGAACGCTTTCGTGCGTTGATTGAGCATAACTACAGCGTGATCCTGTTGTCGGACACCCAGGGCAATTACTCCTATGCTAGTCCATCTATTGAACCCACATTGGGTTATACGCCAGCCGAATTTACGACCATCAATGGCTTCGATATCATCCATCCAGAAGATATTCAGAGCATTGCCAACGCCTTTGAAACGTTGCTTGCCACTCCTGGTCTTTCTAGCACGGTTGAGTTACGCGCAAAACATAAAAATGGGTCCTGGCGCTGGTTTGAAGCGACGGCCACCAATTTATTGGATGAACCAGGCATCCAGGCCATTGTGACGAACTTCCATGATATTACCGAGCGCAAAGAGGCTGAGGCGAGAAAAGACGAGTTTATCAGCATGGCGAGCCATGAGCTCAAAACGCCGGTAACGAGCCTGAAAGGCTTTACGAACGTGCTGCAACGACGCCTGACGAAACAGGGAGACGAGCAAGGCCTGCATTATCTCGCACGCATGGATGTGCAGGTGAATAAGTTAACCAAACTCATTAGTGATCTGCTTGATGTGTCCAAGATGCAAACGGGGAAACTCCACTTTCAAGAAGAACGGTTTGATCTTGCCCTGCTCGTGCGTGAGGTGGTGGAAAATCTTCAGATAGCCACCCAAACCCATCAATTGCTCATCGAAAGCAGGGAAAGTGTGTACATCTCTGGAGACAAAGACCGGATCGGGCAAGTTCTCATTAACCTGCTCACCAACGCTATCAAGTATTCCCCTCATGCGGATAAGGTGATGATTCGCGTCTCCACAGATCGGCATAGAGCAACAGTGAGTGTCCATGACTTCGGCATCGGTATTGCACAGTCGCACCAGCAGCGTATTTTTGAACGTTTCTACCAGGTAACTGATCCAGAGGAAAAAACTTATCCAGGATTGGGCATTGGCCTTTATATTTCCCAGGAGATCATCATGCGGCATCATGGACACATCTGGGTGGAGAGCAAAAAAGGCGAGGGATCAACGTTTTCTATCAGTCTCCCCATCGCAAAGGCCGCGGGATAGACGAGCATTTGAATTGTAATTAGATGTATAAAGAGATGTGAGACGATGCAAGAGTCACAGAAAAAAATCCTAGTAGTTGACGATGAGCCAGATATTCTTGAATTTCTGCAGGTGATCCTGGAGGAGGAAGGATATATGGTCACGACAACGGACAAGGCGAATACCTTGAAAAGCTCCACAATGGAGGCTTGCCAGATGTGATTTTGCTTGATGTACTGCTCTCAGGCAAGGATGGGCGGGAGATCGTCAAATATCTCAAAAGTCAGGATGAGACCAGGTATATCCCGGTCATTATGTTTTCAGCACATCCAAGTGCCGAAGAGACCGCACGAAAGGCTGGGGCTGACGACTTCATAGCCAAACCCTTTGATATAGATGAGCTATTGGTGAAGATAGCTCATTATATATAGGTGTTTTCGGCTTGACACTAATACATCAAGTCAATCGTATATCTTCATATGAATTACAGGGCGCTTTCCTTCGTATAAAATTTATTTGTTTAAGCTATCCTTGTGGTTGTTCTGCCTACCCGCATGGAGGATCTATGACACAACGAAACAATGCGACTACTTGTGCCGCCATTGATATTGGCAGTAATAGCACAGAAATGGCTATCGTACACTGTACTCCCGACCACCTGGAGATAATAAAAGATGAGTCTACCATGCTTCGCATAGAGGAGAGTGTAAAAGCAACAGGGGAGATCGCAGCGGAAACACGAGATGCATTACTTGCAATACTGCATAAATATCAAAATCTGGCAAAGCGGCACAAGGCCGATCCTATCCTGGCTATCGCGACCGAAGCTTTTCGTGAGGCCCGTAATAGCCAGACTGTGCTGGATGATATCCAGCGCGAGACGGGGTTGCACATCAACATCATTCCTGGCACAATTGAGGCCGTGCTGACCTATTATGGAGCAACCCACGAACCAGATATATCGCCAAATGCTGGAGTGTTGGATGTAGGCGGTGGCAGCACAGAACTGGTCATCGCCCGCCAGCGACATATTACATGGTTGACCTCTCTGCCCATTGGTTCTGGCTGGCTCCATGATCAATATCTGACTGCCGATCCGCCAATGGAGGACGAAGTAGAAGAGGCCCAAGAATTTCTCCGTCAATATATACAGGGCTTGCATGTACCGGACCTTCCACCCGCATTGATGGTCACAGGGTCAAGCGCAAAAGCGTTGCTGAAAATTGCCAGGCAAGCGCTGAAACTGGACCCCCACAGTGATCGCTTGACACGTAAGGATCTATCCGCTTGCCTGGGAGTGCTGCGAAATCTGAGCGCACAGGAGACCGCGCAGCGCTATGATCTAGAAACCGAACGGGCGCGCGTACTGCCGGGAGGGGCGCTGATCATGCTGGAGATGATGGCATATCTGCGCCTGGACGAGATGCGTGTCAGCCCTTATGGGGTCCGCGAGGGGGTTCTGCTGGCATATGCGCGCTATGGTGAGCAATGGCTTGATCATCCAGAAGTCAAACTGGATGACTCCAGAATAGGAGAAGCTCCTGCGCTGCCTAAGAAGGCAACGCAGGAACATGACGGCGACAAGACATTCGCGCAAGCTGGACAAGATGAGCTGCCTAAGCGGGCACAGAAGTTCCTGGATTGGTGTGACGAGGTGCTCAAGAATGACGATGTTGAAGCGGTGCATAAAATGCGCGTCGCATCGCGTCGTCTCCGTGCCACCTTGGATGCATATGAGCCTGCCTGTAAGCAAAAGCCATTCAAGCAGATCTACAAGCGTGTGAAAAAGGCGGCGGATCTCCTGGGAGAGGCGCGCGATACTGATGTGATGATGCAGCATGTAGGAAATGTGCTTGAACATGCGCCGATCGAGGAAAAAGCAGGACTGCAATGGTTCCTCGATCGACTGAGTACATATCGCAAGCAAGAGCAACAGAAGTTGGAGGCATTCTTTCAAAACTTTGATGAAAATGCCTTAGAGCAGAAGATAGAATCATGTATTGCAAAGGAAGGAACCGCCAATGGCTAAAGCGAAATCTATCACCGGCCTGGATGTACATGCACCGGCGGGCCGGAATGCATCTATCATCGCGCTCACACGGCTTGATGAAATGTACAGTTGGAGCGGCTATATCGATACCCCCTATGCTATTAGAGAATTGCATAATCTACGTATCGCAGCCAAACGACTGCGCTACACTCTAGAAATATTCGAGGATTTCTTACCCGGCGACTGCAAACCTCTGGTGAAGGAGTTAGAGCAGATACAAGAGGAACTGGGACAGCTTCATGATAGTGATGTCATGATCGCCTTACTGCGCCTGTGTCTGGGGAGCCAGGAAAGTCCGGTCTCTAGCCAAGCGCTGACAGCTACGCAGAAAGGCCAGGGGAAAAAGCAGATGCCAAAATCGTTCTTACGGCCAGAACTGGTGGCGGAACTACTTGACCCCTCGGTTGCCCCCACCGCCGATGAGCGCTATGGATTGGAAATGTTCCTACGCAAGCAGGAGCAGACCCGCGAGGAGCAGTACAGAGCTTTTCGCCAGCACTGGTATCGCTTGCAAGAGCAAGATTTCCGTCATCACTTGCTCGAAATCCTGAATAAAGAACTTGCAGTTGCCTGATATGTAACCTGATTACAAAATATGAGGCGGGAAGCGCGGCAATAAATGCGCTCCCGCTAATTAGCATACAGGGCGTCCGCGAGTCCTACAGCTCACGGACGCCCTGTATGCTAATCCCTCTCTTCACTTCTTTTATTTCAACTATGCGAGTGAAGCCCGGTGTAAATGGCACTAATGAGGCTTCCTGAAGCGTCATCTCCATCCATTGACCAGATCATCGCGCCTCCCAGATCGCGCTCATCAACGTAATTCATCTTGGTGAGAAGCGATTGTGGATCATCATAACTCCAGAAGGTTACTCCATCAAAAACCCACATTGCCCCGGTCACAGGATCTCGATACGTTGTATAGCCGCTCAGATTCTTGAGGACATTGTAATTATTCGTGCCAGACTCGACAGCGCCAGGTGCAGGCTGTGTGCTGCTATCTCCCTGGTAGAGACCATGATTCACATTTGGCACATTGGTCCAACCGTGCCCATAGAATGGAATACCCATCACAAGCTTCTCAGGAGGAACACCAGCGCGAAGGTAGGCATTTACCGAGCCATTGATGTTTTCAGGAGTAGGCGATGGATCATTCGGAGAGCCATAGAGTGGTGCGTTGAAGTTAGTTGGGCCGTTTGCTTCCCACGGACCATGATAGTCATACGTCATTAAATTGATCCAGTCCAGGTACTTACTAATCTTGTCGAGTTGAATCTTTGAGTATTGGGTTTTCCCGGCAGGAGCTGCAATGGTCAGCGAGTAGTGCTTGCCTGTCTTCGCGCCAAGTGCATCAAGTTGTTTGCGAAATTCGGCTAGCAGTAGCGTGAAGTTTTTAGTATCTACAGGGCGATACACGTTGCCAGTATTGCCAGGGGAGGCAGGATATTCCCAGTCAATATCGATGCCATCGAAAACATTGGCTGCCGCGCCCTGGCCACCTGTAGGATCACCATTAAGCTGGGGCAGATTGCCCAAAATATACTGGTCAATGCACGACTTCACAAAGGTCTGACGGCTCGTTGCGGTCAGTGCGGCATCTGAGAAACGAGCTGACCATGTCCAACCACCAATCGAAATCATCACCTTTAGATTTGGATAGAGCGCCTTTAGCTCCCGAAGTTGATTAAAGTTCCCTTTCAGAGCTTGATTAGGAGCATCGGCAACGCCATTAATGCTTTCACTCATGGAAACTGGTCTCTGGTAATCAGCCCATGCATCACCTTCACCGGCCTGGTTGACCTCAAAGCACTGCAAGCTGTTCTTACTAATATTTCCGAAAGCATAGTTGACAACGGTCATCTTAGCAGCCGAGCCACTGGTAACCAGATTCTTGACAAAGTAGCCACTGTAAATTCCCCATTGTGTGAAATACCCAACGATATGCTGACTTTGCTTATTCGCTGCTTTAGCAGTGCGGGGTTGTGCATAGCTGGGAGAGGACCAGAGCATCTGCACACACAAACCAAAGCACACAATAGCCAGCACGGAGACGCGCGTAGAACTTTTCATCGAGCTTCCTTTCTCTGGTGCGCAAATCGTCCATGACGACTGTGGGTAAAGTAAAACGAGTTCCATGCCCCGCGAGAGCCACACCCTACTACGCGACTCAATGTTCGACACAATGACACTAAACAGAAAGCATATAGCCGTTAAACTGAGGTATAGTATTGATATACACTTTTTATTATCCAGTTGTCAAGATGTATAGACCAATAGGTTTGTGAAGAAATACATTGCCGCAGAGTTCTTTAGGAATGGAAAACTATTTTTTCTTCATAGACGTATTTATAGTTGTGGGGATCGATGCGAATGGGTTAACGGGGGCAACATAATCTGATGCATCGACTCCACCCCCGATTTATAAGGCTATCGAAGCTTGTAGTTCATTTTTTCGAGTGAAAACCTCTTCACCCTTAAGGAGCACAGCAAAATCATCCCTTTGTGTGATGTGCAATAGCGTACTTCAACCTATACTACTCTCAGTAACTATCGCTCATATATAGGCCAACGAAGGAGGAACGACTGTGGGAATATTACGAGTGATATCAAAACGTGGCGACGACTGTGCGACCTGGGATAAAGAACTGGTTGCCGCAAATGATCCTCAAGCCAAAGCGGCTATTGAGGAAGCAGAGCGGATTTTTGAGCAGCAGCGAGCCAAAGGCGCGACAGCCTTCCGTGTCGAACCAGGTCAACCAGCGCAGCGCATCGATCAGTTTGACGCCAAAGCCACGCAGATTATCATGGTTCCACGCGTTGTAGGAGGATGAACATTCATAAATGAAGCTGAGCGAGGTAATGCCAGCCTCGCTCTTTTACATTTGATGGCAGTATCGGGCAGCGGCCTGCCCAACGTAACCTTAATAGAGAGCTGGAAATCTCTGGCGGCTCCTCTCGTGCAACGCACAAATACAGAGGCGATAGATAAAGAATTGCATTTCCAAGGGAGCATGCATCATGGCTGATACATGGATTGATATTTCTGTTCCACTGCATACAGGAATGGTACACTGGCCCGATAATCCACCAGTTCAGATTGGGCGAATGTTAGATATGAATCGTGGCGATCCCTGCAATGTCTCCACAATGTCAATGGGTTCGCACACTGGTACCCATATGGATGCACCAGTGCATTTTATTCCAACGGGACAGGGGATCAACAAGATGCCTCTTGAAGCCGCCATGGGACGGGCGCGAGTGATTGAGATACAGGACTCGACATCCATTAAGCCTGATGAACTTCGTCCCCAGAATATTCAGTGCGGCGAACGTGTACTCTTCAAAACAATCAATTCTACTCGCTGCTGGAAAACCGACAGCTTCGTCGAGGATTTCGTCTATATCTCACAGGAGGCAGCTCGCTACCTTGCAGAGCTAGCCGTTCAAACCGTGGGAGTCGATTATCTCTCGGTGGGTGGCTTCAAAAAGGATGGAGTTGAGACGCACCGGGGGTTGCTCGAAGCTGGCATCTGGATCATTGAGGGGCTGAATCTTTCACAGGTCCAGCCTGGCATCTACGATCTCATCTGCCTGCCGCTTAAGATAGTTAACAGCGATGGTGCCCCGGCCCGTGCCATCCTACGCCAGGTCCTATAGCAAAGTGTTCGAGACAGATGGTGCGCTTCTGAAAGGCTTTCGCAATCAGCCATAAAAAAATGAGTGGAGAGGTGTCCTGGCGATACCAGGACACCTCTCCACTCATTTTTTTATGGCCGGATATTAGCCCCGGCGCACAGTTCGATCATTATCCCCACTTTGAGGAGGCCATGACTGTGGCTGTTGACCCCACCCTTGCTGCTGTTGAGGCGGCGCATTCCACCCCTGTTGAGGTGGCTGTGATGGAGAGGGAGGTGGATACTGTTGCTGGCCCCATCCTGGCTGTTGAGGTGGCTGTTGGCCCCAACCCGGCTGCCCTTGTGGTTGCTGGTGCCAGCCCTGCGCCTGGGGTTGAGACGGCGCATTCCAGTTTTGCTGTCCCTGCGGCTGCTGACCCCAGCCCTGTTGCGAGGCAGCTTGCAGTTCGGCAACTTTTGCCGATGCCTGCAATGCGCGCGCAATACGGTCATTGCGGATGTGACGCCAGATGTACAGAGCCACCAACACCACCAGGACGACCAGGATAACGACGTCAAAGGTATGGAAGTACGGTGAAAGCGTGCCAAGGTTGCCACCAATAACAGTGCCGATATACGCCAGGAGCAAGCACCAGGGAAACGAACCTAGAAACGTGAAGATGCAGAACTTTATAAATGGCATCTCTGCAATACCAGCTGGGAGAGAGATGTAGGTACGTATTACCGGCAAGAGACGGGAGAAGAAGGCAGTGGCGCTTCCCCAGCGTTGGAAGAAGGCATCGGCCTTGTCGGCATCGTGCTGAGAGATGAGCACATAGCGTCCATATTTGAGCAGCAATGGACGTCCACCGCTGTAACCTATGGCATAAGCAGCTATTGAGCCAAGCAAGCAGCCAAGAGCGCCAGCCAGTGCTACCATGATCAAGCCAACCCAGAGGTTCGTACCAGGAAGAATTTTGCCGCTGGCAAGCATAATACCAGCGACAGGCATAACAATTTCACTTGGGAGTGGTATACAACAGCTCTCGATAGCCATGGCAATGACAATACCAAGCAGACCAGTCGAGACATACAGATTTGTTATAAAAATTGTGAGTGCATCAGTTAAATGAGCTAACAAAGAGTTCGCCTCCTTCGCGTTCCAACACAGTTTGAACCATCTTAGCACACTTTGGAGAGAACATCTAGCTCATTAGTACTTTACTTGACTTAAGAGGATTTAGCCTTCCTCTTCATCATATTCTTCGTAACGTGAAGAGCGACGTATACGAGGAACTTCAATGTGCTGCGCAAGCTCCCGGCGCAACGGATCATCCTCATACATATAAGGAGCGCGTCTCACCAGGGGATTCTTGAGACTCCCTGAGATCACATCGGGATTGCGCCGCTGACCATCGATCTGGGGATTACGACCTAAATGATCTGTCGTCTGCCGCCGTACTGGACCAGTCTGCGCATAGCGTTCGCCAATTTTATCTGTTTGAACCTCGCGTGGGCGTGCATACCGTCCTGTCGGCAACTGGCCGGTAGTACCTTCACCGGCTCTTGGCAGCGAACGATTACCAGTACCTGGCACAGAGGAACCTTCAACGGTACGCTGATGTCGATAATGCTGAGGTGGTTGTGGCTGCGACTGTAATTGACGCGCCTGCCTTGGCACACGAGGCTGTACAGATTGCTGGGCCACAATGCGCTGATCGGGACGAACAGCTGGTAGGCGTTTCGAGGGAGACGTAGGGAAGACCTGCGTGTCGCTATCATCATACTGCTGTGTAGCTTCCTGGCGTGCCGCGCGTAAAGCAGCTGTCCGCTGAGCGCTGCTTTGTGAATTGACATGATAGCCTGGAAAACCTGGATAGCGCATCAACTGACCAGTTTTAGGATGTGGACGTGGTGTCGGTGTTGGGCCAGTCTGGCCCTTACGCACAGGTGGCACATCTTTCTGCTGGCGATATTGCCCATTCTCCGTAGGCAACAACTGGCCCTGCCGAGCCGCTGGCAAACGCTGCGAAGAAGGCACAGGCAAATTACGCCCTCTTGCCGTCCGGTAGTTATCGACGGCGTCGTTCCAATCCTCCTCATCCTCCTCTGAAGGAAGCATATAGGTATCATCGGCTTCATAGATTTCTACAGGGTGGGCCGGGCGGTTATAGGACCCCAATACGGCAAGAGACATCTCTTCCTGGGCTTCAGCTTTGGTACGCTCATCGTGCCGACGAGCAAGGTAGGAAAATAACAAGAGGGAGATCGGAATACTTATAAGTAATGCCGCCAATCCGCCGATCAAACCACCTAGAACCCATGAATTCAACGTGTTACCATACCAGAGTACAACTGCAGCTCCAACGATTAGCACCAATGCCACAGCGGCAGCTCTCATGCGAGTGCTTTCCTTTCTGTGCTTCCATAGCCCATCATCATGTATCAGGACAAAAGTACGCTCCCAATTTTCAGGAACACTTTATATCATGAATATACCATAATTGAGTTAAGAGCACAAGGTGCTTATGTAGCAGAATGATAAGCCACAGCAAAATTTAAGTATAATACAGGCAGAAATACTGATTCCACCAGAGAATACGAGAAAAAAGGCACTGGTTGTATGCTTTTGAAAACGCATTCTCCTCTTTGTGAATGAAGTTTGAAGCCGTAGTTACATTCTACCTGGGAGCAATCCACGCAAAATATG
>JACZCU010095252.1_pt1 | contig 11462 bp, 12 predicted proteins | sample 8641851 | NCBI WGS metagenome assembly JACZCU01 (sample SAMN15324605, study PRJNA640507) | soil metagenome | isolation source: monocropping sugarcane control | place: China: Luxin town, Laibin City, Guangxi Province | collected 2019-07-25 | depth 10cm m | reverse complement strand
TTCGACCCAAAGGATCTGGCTTCTGTCGTCGAAGCGCTCATCGCTGCGTAGCGTCGTCGCCCGCGTGATCGTCGTTTCGGCGCTCGGCGCCGCGGCGATCGGGGCGACGCTTGCGCTCTTCTTCGTCGCCAACGCGCGCCTCAAGTCCGCGAACACCGCAAGCGCACGCTCTGCGACGGTGAGCGCCGCGTCGTTCGACCTGCGCGCTGCGGTGGTGGCGATCGACGTTGCGCTGCAACAGGTCGTGGAGGAGTACAACGCGCGGAACCTGGCGCAATGGCGCCACGCGTCTCGGTCGTGGGAGGCGCCCGCCGCTGCGCTCGAGCGCGCCGCCGCGCAAAGCAGCGACCAGCAGGCGCGCCGGGCGCACGCATTGCGCGACGAGATCCGCTCGTACATCGACGACTACGGCGAGCCGGTCGTCGGCATCGCCAGGGTGTCGCCGGCGGCGGTTCGTTCTTCGGTCGCGCACACGGAAGGGACCCTGCGCCTCGACCAGATCGTTACCGACACGGACGCCGTCGCCCGGAACGCCGCGATCATCGCCGCCGGCCGCAGCGCCGCTGCGGGCAGGCTGGCCGACCAGGCGACCATTGCCGGCATCGTCGCGCTCGTCCTGACGCCGGCGCTGCTCATCCTGCTCGGGCTGTGGCTCGCGCGCGTTGTCGCCGATCCGCTCCGCCAGACGGTCACCGCTGCCTCCGAGGTCGCTGCCGGCAACTTCGACGTCCGGCTGAACGAGCGTCGCCGCGACGAGTTCGGCGAGCTCGCGCAGGTATTCAACGCGATGACGGAGTCGCTCGCGGTGAGCCGGAGCGAGCTGATCGAACGCGCCGACAGCCTCGAACGCTCGGAGCGTCACAAGTCCGAGCTGATCAGCATGGTCTCGCACGAGGTGCGCACGCCCCTCGCGAGCGTTCTCGGCTTCACGCGCCTTCTGCTCGAACGCAACCTGCCGGAAACGGACCGCAGGCGCTACCTCGAGATCGTCGACGCAGAGGCGACGCGCCTGGCGGCGCTCGTGAGCGACTTCCTCGACGCGCGGCTGATCGAGGAAGGCCGTTTCTCGCTCCGGCGCGAGCCGTTCGACCTGCGGTCACTCGTGCGTGAGCAGGCCGAAGTCACGCTCGGGCACGACGAGAGTCACGAGCTCGAGCTCGAGCTTCCGGACCGGCCGCTCGAGATCGACGGCGATCGTGCTCGGCTCGCCCAGGTGGTCGGCAACGTGTTGTCGAATGCCGTGAAGTACTCGCCGGAGGGCGGCACGATCACGGTGGGCGCGGCCGAGGATCATGGTCACGCGCGCGTCTGGATCGCCGACCAGGGGACGGGGATCCCGCCCGAGCACCGCGGCCAGCTGTTCCAGCCCTTCTACCGCGGGGATGCCGCCGCCGCCGGCATCCCCGGTACAGGGCTCGGCCTGGCCGTGTCGCGACGCATCGTCGAGGCCCACGACGGCCGCATCGGGTTCGACCCGCTCGACCGCGGGACGCGTTTCTGGTTCGACCTCCCTCTCGAAGTCGCAGCGAACGGCCGCCGGTGAGCCTGGCGAGGTGGCTTGCCTCGGTCGGCGGCGCGTCGCTCGTGCTGATCGGCCTCGCGACGCACGCGTCGGTCCGGCTCGACGTCGTCCACCTGATCGCCGGCGCCGGGGCGATCGTCGTCGCGCGGCCGACGGCGCTCGCACTCGCGTCACTCGTGCTCTGGCTGGTCGGAGTCCTTGCGGCAGGCGCGGGGCTCTCGCTCGACGCAGCCGCCAACTGGCTGCATTTCCTGGTCGCGGTCGCGCTGCTCGGCCTAGCGCCGCTTGTGCGCCGCGAGGATCTCGCCGACAATCTCGAGCGCGATCTCGGCGGGCGTCTCACCGCCGAGGTCTAGGCCCACCGGCCCGCGAACCCCGTTGGCGACGTCGCCGAGTTTCTCGGCACGCTTCTCCTGCGCACGCCGTGAGCCGAGCGCGCCCACGTAGAACGCGCCGCCTTCGACGCCTCTTTTCAGCGCGGGGATGTCAATGCGCTCCTCGTGGACGAGCGAGACGACCGCGGTCTCGGGATCGATGTCCACCTCGTCGGGCCACGCGACGACGATCTCGTCGGCGCTCGGCACGCGCTCGCGGTTCGCGAGCCCTGCGCGTGGGTCGACCACGACCGTCCGCCAGCCCAGCGGCTTCGCGAGTGCGCAGAGCGCCTCGGCGATGTCGCCCGCACCGACCGCGACGAGCCGCGGCGGCGGCCCCACCGCCTCCGCGAAGACGTTCTCGCGCAACCCGGTCTGCACGCGCTCGTCCTCAGTCCACCGGCGGCCCGCGTCGTCGCCCTCGACGACCACGTAGCTCGTGCCGCGCTCGATGCCCGGTGCTCCGGCGTAGGGCTCGAGGAACACGTCGATCTCGCCGCCACACGGGAGCCCGACCGTCCAGGCCTCGTCGTCCTCGATGCCGTACGAGACCACCTTGGGGAGCTCGCCGTCGAGCACCGCCCGGCACCGCTCCGCGACGTCCGCCTCGACGCAGCCACCGGAGACCGACCCGTAGAGGCGCCCCGAGCGCGTGACGGCGAGCTTGGAACCGAGTGGGCGGGGAGCACTGCGGCGCGTCGCGACGACGGTCGCGAGCGCGACCTCCTCGCCTGCGGCCCGCCACTCCTCGGCTTTCGCTAGGACGTCGTCCATCTAGGCTCAGCGTAGCCATGGCCGATCCCCTCGCAGACGTGCTCGTGCGCGTCGACGCCGGCGAGCTGGGCGACCCGCTGCCGGTGCTCGCCTACCTCGCGGGCCGTTCGGTACAGCTGGACGACGCCGAGCTGAACGGTGCGCGGCGCCGTGCGCTGCTGCTCGTCGCGGCCGGCGGCGACCCGCACCGGGAGCTCGACGTCGACGACCGCGCCGTGAAGGCGATCGCGGCGGACATGTATACGGAGGAGCGTCGCGACGAGCTCGCGCGCTCGATCGACGCGCTCGTCCTCCGCGTCCGCGAACTTCCGGTCGCACGTGAGGCGGCGTTGTTTCTCGCCGGCGACGTCGATCTCGCGTGGCGCCTGTTCGCGCTCGCGCTGCTGGCCGAGGAGCTCGGCGAATGACGCCTGCGGTCGAAGAGGCGAAGCGGGCGGGCATCGAGTTCCGCCTGCACGAGTACGAAGGCGTCGAGGTAGGGGGTGGCGATTACGGCGTCGCGGTCGCCTCCGCGCTCGGGCGCCCGGCGAATCAGCTCTTCAAGACGCTTGTCGCCTCGGTCGACGGCAGCCTTCACGTGTTCGTCGTCCCCGCCGACCGGCAGCTCGACCTGCGGGCCGTCGGCAAGCGAACGACGCTCGCGCGGCAGGCGGAAGCAGAGCGCGCGACCGGGTACGTCGTCGGCGGGATCAGCCCGCTCGGCCAGCGCCGCCCCCTGCCGACGACGGTCGACGAGTCCGCTCTTTCCTGGGCGACGATCCTCGTCAGCGCCGGCAAGCGTGGGCTGCAGATCGAGCTTGCACCGGCCGATCTCGTCCGGCTCACCCATGCCAGCGTCGCGGCGGTGGCGGCGTGACCACGCGCAGCGAGCAGCTGCGCGCTGCGGCGGAGCGTCTCGTGGCAGGGATCCCGGCCGACGTCGTTCCCGAGGTCGTCGTCACGGGGAGCGTGTCGCGCGGCGTCGCCGACGACGTGTCTGACGTCGAGATGCTCCTCGTGACGCACGACCTGCTCGAGCTCGAGACCTGCTTCGCGCTCGCGGCTGCAGCAGGGCTCGAGAAGCTCGGCTCCTGGGGGCCACAGGGAGCCGAGACAGCTCGCGTCTCGGGCATCTTCGAAGACATCCCGTTCGAGTTGATCTGGTGGTCTCGCGAGTACTCCGACGGAGCGATCAGCCCGGAGTCGCCTGCTGCAGAGGCGATCGCGAACGGCGTCTCGCTGCGAACGTGCGGCCTGCTCGAGCGCTGGCACGAGCGGCTCGCCACGTATCCGGACGAGCTCGCGGCGGAGCGCATCGAAGACGCAGCCCTGACGTGGGGTGGGTTCGCCGCGGCGGGATTGCTGACGCTCGCGCGGCCGGGTGAACGGCTCTCGCTCGTCGAGCGAATGGTCGACGATGCCGTGCGCGTCCTCCGGATCGTCTACGCGATCAATAGGACGTGGCAGCCGGCCACGAAGCGGGTGGCGCTCCGCGCCGAGTCGCTCGCCGTGAAGCCGGAGCGGCTCGCGGAGCGGATCGAGGCGGCGCTCACGGAGTCGGATCCTCGTCGCGCCCTGATCGTCATGACGCAGCTGCAGCTCGACACAGTCGAGCTCGCGCCGTCGGGGCCGAACGTCGATCGGGCGCGCGTGTGGCTCATGGAGGCGCTGGAGATCCTGCGCTAGGTGCCCCACCAGAAGCTCGCCGCGACGACGACGTAGAAGCCGACGAGGACGATGCCTTCCTGCCACGTCGACTCGCCGTCGTTCACGATCAGAGCCCCGAGCACGGAGGCGATGACGAGGACGAGTGCAAGCAGCGTCGGGAAGACGAGCGTGAGGTGCGTCGCGAACAGCAGCGAGACGAAGACCAGGACCGGCGTCAGCGCGAGCGCGACCTGCAGCGACGAGTTGACGATCACGGAGATCGCGAAGTCGGCCCGGTTGCGAGCCGCGAGCTGAACACCGACGACGTTCTCGACGGCGTTCCCTGCGATTGCGACGATCACGAGTCCCGCGAACTCCTCGCTCATATGGAGCGAGTGGATCGCCGGGGTGAGGGCGCTGACGAACCAATCCGAGCTCAGCGCCGCCGCCGTGCCGGCGCCCGCGAGGACGGCGGCCGTGAGCGGCGTGCCCCACCGTGTGGGCGCGCGTTCCTCGGCTCCCGCCCGGATGAAGGCCGGCAGGGTCAGCACGAACACCGCGAGCAGCACGCCGGCGCACACGAGCGACAGCGCATGACCGTGCGGCTCCGCCGGCGTGTGGAACGCATGCGCGAGCGACGGGATCGCCATCGTCGCCGCAGCGAGCAGCGTGAGAGTCGAGACCATCCGCGCGTGGCCGGAATCGAAGCGTTGCGGCCCGTTGCGGATCCCGCCCACGACGAACGCGATCCCGAGCACGAGCACGCTGTTGGCAAGGATCGAGCCGACGAGCGCCGCCTGCACGACGCCGACGAGCCCTTGCCGCAGCGCGAAGATCGCGATGAACAGCTCTGGCAGGTTTCCGAGCGCCGACTGGACGACGCTCGCACCGCCCGAGCCGAGGCGGGCGCCGAGCTGCTCCGTCGCAGTGCCGACGAGGCGGGCGAGCGCGGCGAGCGCGACCGCGCAGATGGCGAACGTCTCGACGTCTCCGACGCCGGCGTAGTGGCACACGCCGGCGATCAGCACCACCGCCAGGGTGGCCGCCAGCTCGATCGTCTCGCGCCGGTTCACAGGCACGAGACCGTATCGGAGCCACCCTCGGACGAGGGACGCTCGGACGAGTGACAAAGCACTGGCGCGCCGTTGCCGACAACAGGGGTGTTGTTCCTGTGGCGTTGGAGGGTATGAGGTGAAGAGGGCGTCCCTGGTCGTGATCGTCGTTGCCGTGCTGGCGTCGCTGGCGTCGAACGCGACCGCGTCCCAGCTCGTCGACCGCAACGCGACCGCGATCAAGCTCGAGGTCAACTCGAAGGGCGAGGCACTGATCTCCTACAAGGCACACGGCGCGCAGAAGCACGTGCTCGCCTGGGGTGCGCTCAACGCGATCGCGCCGACGAGGACCCGTCAGCAGCTCGCGTTCAAGCTCGACTATGCCGGTGGCTGGGGCAAGTACCACAGCGACTACTGGAAGAGCTTCAAGAATTCGTGCGACGCCTACGACGGGCCGAAGCTCGCGTGGTTCGTCGCCGGCTGCACCGCGTCCGACGGCTCGTACTGGGCGCTGCAGGCATGGCAGCGGATGCTGCCGAACTACGGCGTGAAGGCAAGCGCGTCCCAGTCGGTATGGGAGCTTCGTCTCTCGCACTGGACGGGCGACCTGCCGGTCCTGACGATCGACACCGACTGGGCCTGGCACCAGTGGGATCACCTGTACGGCACGCTCACGTACAACGGCCACCCCGTGTTCGGCTACAAGGCGACGCCCGGCGGCAACCCGCTCGACACGTTCGGCCGCAATATCTACGTCGACACGTTCGACTCGGCGTACGGCACCGGCTGGATGCGGGAGAACAGCTTCCTCACGCACACGAACACCGGAGCGTTCTGCTACAGCGTCAACCCGCACGGGAGCCATCCCGCGGGCAAGGGAACCGAGTACCGTGCGACGGTCGAAGGGCCGGGCGTTACGCCGGACGTCATGTGGCAGGGTTCGGCGCCCGGAGCGTACGACAAGGCTGCCGATGCCGAGGCGAACGACGCGATTACGCAGCTCGGCGACCGGCAGTGCCGCGCCAACTGAGGTAGCGCGTGCTCTAGGCTCGGCGTCGTGGCGGACACGGGGCTCGAGCAACGATCGCTTTTCCGGCGCTGGCCGGCGGGCGTCTCGATCGTCGTCGCCGACGTCGGAGGCCACCGCCACGGGCGGACGGTCTCGTCGCTCGTCTCGCTCTCGCTCGAGCCGCCACTCGTCGGCATCTCGGTCGCGCATTCCGCGTCGATCCATGAGCTGCTGCGCGATGCGGAGACGTGGGGGCTGTCGGTGCTCGCGGGCGGCCAGGAGGAGCTCGCGCAGCGATTCGCCCGGAGCGGGGTGCCGCCGCTCGTCCTCTGGGACGGCGTCGAGGTGCGCGAGGACGATCCGCGCCTCATCGCGGGCGCCGCGGGCTGGGTGATCGCGCGCACTGTCGACACGCTCGTCACGGGCGACCACACGTTCTTCGTCGGGCACGTCGACTCGGTCGAAGAGGGCCTGTCGCCGACGACGCTCGTCTATGCGTATCGGACCTACCACGCCCTGTGACTCGGGCCGTCGTGTTCGACCTCGACGGGGTGATCGTCGACTCGGAACAGGTATGGGACGATGTCCGCGAGGAGTACGTTCGCGAGAGCGGCGGCGCCTACAGCGACCGGTCGGCGCGCGACATGATGGGGATGAGCTCGCCGGAGTGGTCCCGCTATATGGCGGAGGAGCTCTGTGTGCCCGGGACGCCCGACGAGATAAACCTTGCGATCGTCGAGCGGATGCTGGCGCGGTACGGCGACGCGCCGCCGCTTCTTCCGGGCGCCGTCGACGCAGTGCGGCGAATCGGGGCGTGGGTGCCGCTCGCGATCGCCTCGTCGTCGAATCGTGAGCTGATCGACGTGGTCGTCGCCGCCGCCGGCCTAGCCGGTGACTTCGCCGCGACGGTCTCGTCGGAGGAGGTGCCGCGTGGGAAGCCGTCGCCCGACGTCTATCTCGAGGCTGCACGCCGGCTCGGCGTGGACGCCGGGCGATGCGGGGCGGTCGAGGACTCGCACAACGGCATCCGGTCGGCGAAGGCGGCGGGAATGCACGTCGTCGCCGTTCCGAACCCGCACTACCCGCCCGACGACGAGGCGCTCGCGCTCGCAGACGTCGTCGTCCGGTCGATCGACGAGCTACAGGTCGAGCACTTCGCCGTCTAGCGGCACGATCGCACCCGTGTAGGCGGAGCGGGGCTCGAGGCAGTGGTTGATGGCCTCGAGGTGCACGACGACGACGGTTCCGTCGAGTTGCGCGACCTCTGCTGCGGTCATCACGATCGGGTCACCTTCGAGGAACCTCGCGCCGCCGCCGTTCACGATCGTCGCGCGCGGCTGATGGCGCTCGCGCGCTTCGTGCACCTCGTCGCAGAGGATCGTGTCGCCGGCGATGTACACGCCGTCGACGACGAAGCCCGATACCGGGCCGAGCGCGCGGCCGATGTCGCCGGTCCCGTGTTGCCCGCGTGTCATCGGGATATCGGGATGGTGCGTCGTGACGTGAGTGTGGCCGCGGCGGCGGAGCTCGTCCGCGCTCTCGGGCTGCGTCAGGATCGGCAGGTCGAGCGGGATGAGATCGTCGAAGTGGTCGAGGTGGAGGTGCGTGACGATGCACAGATCGACGCCGTCGAGCACGTCCTCGGCGGGGATGGGCAGCTCGACGAGCGGATTCGGCCTCGGGTTCGGCGTGTTCTCGATCGGCGGGCTCGTGCCGGCCGCGCGAAGCATCGGGTCGACGAGGATCCGCCCGTGGCTCGAGTCGAGCAGCAGCGTCGCGTTGCGGATGAGTTGAACGTTCATTTCCCGCTTCGGCGCCGGCAAAGCCGGCACCTGCGCTCTTTGGTGAGCTCCGTCAAGCCTACGCTCACGCTGCGCGGCCGAGGAGCACGCAGCCGTTGTGGCCGCCGAGGCCCATCGCGTTGGACAGCGCCACGTCGACCTGCGTCTGACGTGCCGTGTTCGGCACGTAGTCGAGGTCGCATTCGGGATCGGGCTCGCGATAGTTGATCGTCGGCGGCAGCGTGCCGTCGCGCAATGCGAGCACGCACATGATCGCTTCGATCGCGCCGGCCGCTCCGAAGGTGTGCCCCATCATCGACTTCGTCGACGAGACGGCGAGCTTGTACGCGTGGTCGCCGAAGACGTCCTTGATCGCCTTCGTCTCTGCGGTGTCGCCGAGCGGGGTGGAGGTGCCGTGCGCGTTGATGTAGCCCACGCGCTCCGGGTCGACGTTCGCGCGCTCGAGTGCGCCGCGCATCATTGCCGCGACGCCGGTCGCCTCCGGCTCCGGCTGTGCCATGTGGTGCGCGTCGTTCGATGCGCCGTAGCCGAGCACCTCCGCGTAGATGTCGGCGCCGCGCCGCTCGGCCTGGTCCCAGTCCTCGAGCAGCAGCGCGCCGGCGCCTTCCGACATGACGAAGCCCGCGCGTGTCGCGTCGAACGGCCGCGAAGCGTGTGGCGGGTGCTCGTCCTCCACGGCGAGGCCGCGCATCGCAGTGAAGCCGGCGAGGATCAGCGGGACGATGCACGCCTCGGTGCCGCCCGCGAGCACTGCGTCGGCGGCGCCGCGCTTGATCATCTCCGCCGCTTCTCCCACCGCGTGCGAGCCGGTCGCGCAGGCGGAGACGACTGCGTAGTTCGGGCCGCTGATCCCGAGCGAGATCGCAAGCTGCCCGGAGACGGAGTCCACGAGCACGTTCGGCAGGAAGTTCGGTGACACGCGGGCGGGCCCTCGCTCGCGCAGGATGTCGTGTTGCTCGAGGACGCCGGGAACTCCGCCGATCGCCGAGCCGAAGATGATCCCGACGCGCCTCGGGTCGAAGCCGTTCAGGTTCGCGTCATCGAGAGCCTCGCGGCCCGCAGCCACGCCGAGGAGGACGTTGCGCTCCAGCTTCCGCGCCTCCTTGGCGGAAACGACCGTCGCGGGGTCGAAGCCTTTCACCTCGCCCGCGACGCGCACGGGCAGCCCGTCGGTGTCGAACGTGCTGATCCAGCCGATGCCGCTCTCGCCCGCGCATGCTGCGCGCCAGGTCTCCTTCGCGTCGAGGCCGAGCGGGGAGACGGCGCCGACGCCTGTGATCGCGACTCGCTTCACGCGGGCAACGTTACCCTTGGCATGTGACCGACGAGCCGTCGCTCCTGCACGGGTCGATCCCGTTTCCGCCGATGGAGGCAGAGCTCGTTCGTGAGCTGCCGGAGGCGGACGGCTGGCAGTACGAGCCGAAGTGGGACGGCTTCCGCGGCGTGCTCGAGAACGCCGGCGGCGAGCTCGCGCTGTGGTCGCGCAACGAGCGGCCGTTGCTGCGGTACTTCCCGGAGTTGCGCCCTCTGGGGGAGTTGCTCCCGCCCTCGTCGGCGCTCGACGGCGAGATCGTGATCTCGCGCGACGGCGCGCTCGACTTCGACGCGATGCAGATGCGACTCCATCCGGCGGAGTCGCGCATCCGCCGGCTGTCGGCGGAGATCCCGGCGGAGTACGTGGCGTTCGACGTGCTGCTGTGGGGCGGCGAGCCGGTGTGGAAGCTGCCGCTCGACGAGCGCCGCGCGCGAGTCGAGGCGTTGAAGGCCACCGGTTTTCGCGTGTCGCCGGCGACGCGGTCGATCGAAGAGGCGCGCGGATGGCTCGAGCGGTTCGAGGCGCTTGGCCTCGACGGCGTCGTCGCAAAGCGGCTGGGCGTTCCGTACCTGCCCGGGTCGCGCGAGGGGATGGCGAAGGTCAAGGAGCATAAGTCGGCCGACTGCGTCGTCGTCGGCATCCGCTGGAAGGGCGACCGCGCGGCGATCGCGACGCTGCTGCTCGGGCTGTATCGCGACGACGGCGGGCTCGACTACGTTGGCTCGGCGGCGGTCGCCGCGAAGACGCGCGACGACGTCGCGGCGCGCGTGCTGCCGCTGCTCGACGAGACGTCCGACCGGCGGTTCTCGGAGCCGAACCGGTGGGGAACCGGCGAGCTCGAGGAAGCGCCTGTGAAGCCGGAGCTCGTCGTCGAGGTGCGGTACGACAAGGTGCAGGGCAACCGCTTCCGCCACGGCACGAAGCTGCTGCGCTGGCGCGACGACAAGGATCCCGCCGACTGCACGTGGCGCGAGCTGCGCCCACCACGCGACCCGAACGCTCCCGGCGTCGAGTCGCTCTTCGCCTAACGCAAGTCGTCGGACGCGAAGAGCTCCTCGACGGAGGCGTCGAGGCGTCGCGCGAGAGCAAGGGCCACCGAGACCGACGGGATCGACCTGCGTCGCTCGAGCATGGTCAGGTGACGGTGACGATCGGGCTGTACGTGCGCTCCGCGGGGATCCAGAGGCGGTAGCGCGCGCCCGGGGCGGCGTTCACGACGCGCTTCAGGTAGCCGCGCGCGGTCGTTCGCCTGTCATGACCGACTCGCACCCACCGGCCCCCGTCGTACCGAAGCAGCCGGTACGTCGCGATGCCGCCCGGGCGCACCTGGCCAAACAGCGTCGTCCTGCGGCCGGTGCGCGAGAGTTGCGTCAGCGGGAACCGCAACGCCTGGAGCGCGGGCTTCGCACGACCGGCCGCGGTGTACACACCGCTCTGCCACCGAGCGGGATCCGGCTCATCCTGGAGGAGGTAGTGGATCAGCAGGTCGACGCGCGGCGCTTGGTACGCCCGAAGCGCAGCCGCGCTCATGAATTTCGCCTGCGTCGCGTACGACACGCCGAGCAGCCTGTCCGGAGGGTTCGTCTGGTAGCCGTACTCCGTCAGCCAGATGCGCGTGTGCGTGCCGAACGCCTTCTGCACATCGCGCAGCAGGCGCGGAAGCGTCGCCATCGTGATCGTGTCGCAGTGGTCGCAGCCACCTCTCGTCGGCGTCTCGCCGGGGCGAAGGGGATACGGGTTGTGCGCGTAGGCATCGAGGCGCGCGTGCGCCGCCGCCATCCCCGCGACCCAGTCGACGGGCGAGACGCCGCCGGCCGACCCGCGCGGCGCGGTGACACCGCCCGCGACCTGCGAGCGCGGACTGACCGCATGAATCGCGCCATACGCCGGGTTGAGGAGCTTCTTGACATACGTCGCCGCCGTCGTCGGCCGCAGCCACCGTCGCTGGTTCGGCTCGTTCCAGATCGCCCACAGGCGAACGAACGGGA
>JACZCU010095711.1_pt1 | contig 11467 bp, 11 predicted proteins | sample 8641851 | NCBI WGS metagenome assembly JACZCU01 (sample SAMN15324605, study PRJNA640507) | soil metagenome | isolation source: monocropping sugarcane control | place: China: Luxin town, Laibin City, Guangxi Province | collected 2019-07-25 | depth 10cm m | reverse complement strand
TTACCTGCCCCCCGGGCAGGGTGGCCGCAGGCGCTGAGGAGCCAAGCCAGGGGGACCGGAATTAGGTTACGATAACGTTAAGGTATACTAGCAGGATGCTGTATGTAAAAATCGCTGGAAAGGTGACCAGCGTGAAATTTGGTGAGGGGCTATCGGGGTCAGTAAGGAGCAATCATGGTGCGACAGGACTGGTCGGATGACGACCTCGCCCAACGGCTGCATGAACGTAATCCAGATGCTTTGGAAACGCTTATCTCCCGGTATTCTCGAGAAATCTTTTATTTTATTCGTCTGGTTTTGGATGGTATTGGCGTTACACAGGACGCAGAGGAGTGTGTCAATGATCTCTTTGTTGCTGTATGGCAAGAGATCGGCACCTTTGATCCTGCACGAGGTACTTTGCGTACATGGTTGACGATGCGAGCGAAATATATCGCACTGGATCGACGTCGTCAATTGTGGCGCCGTCAAACACATAATGTGCAATCGGCGGACGAAATCCGCCAGTGGGCATCATCAGACAGTGGTGGGGGGCGGAAAGTATACGGCTGGGGAGGCTATGATAGCGAGAATCGTCTTACCCTTCCTCCTCATCCAGAGTCCAGTATGGAACATTTGCTGGAACAAAGCGAGAGGCGCGAGGAACTGCGCCTGGCCTTGGCGACGTTGCCTGAGCTTGACCGCTATCTGATCTATCAACGTTATTTTAAGTTCGCTAGCACCGAGGAATTGGCAGCAAAAACGGGACTGACTCGGCATGCTGTCGATACTCGACTCTGGCGAGCGCGGAAAAGCTTACGCGAGGCGCTCAAGGAGCATGCACATGAGTATGAGCGAATTTGAGAGGCAGCTGAATAAGATGTGGGAGAATGACCCCTCCGCTCTTTCAACACAGCGAGAGACTATTCCTGCTGATTTCAGTGCTGAAGATGTGGCATTTGCCCAGGAACTGGACTCACTCTTTGACATTCAAGAAGAAGAGATGCCACCTTATTATGTTCAAACGTTGTTAGATTCTGCAGAGTCTCGTTTCCAACCGGCCAAAAATGGGTTTGAATATAAAACCCGTGCCCGTGTCTTCCGCCGTCTCAAATTACGCCGTCGTCTCACGGATACCGGTCGCCCTACTCTCGGCTCTCTCATGAGAGAAATACCACTACGACAATCACTTGCAACCACTATGGTGCTTGTACTCCTTGTTTTTATGACAGTAATGCTAACAAGCACCTCCTTTGCTTCAGGCTTAGAGATTCTATTGCACGGGGCCAGGACAGGCGTTATGCAGGTCCATACATATCCAAATGGCGTTAAATCTGGCTCATTTGCTAAAAATAGTGCATCCAGCGATGCTGATGCAATCCCTAAACTGAGCTTACAAGCTGCTCAAGAGCGATTGCACAATTGGCCCCTGTATTGGCCTCATCACCTGCCGGATAACTACACCTTAAGCAATACTTACTTGTATCAAGCACAGCAACAGAGCTGGGCAGATGGCCCCTTTATGGAGTTGGACTTTGCCCTCTCTGGTACACAAACGCATGGTCGAGGCATGCTCGCCATTCGTGAGTTTAAACTGAAACCCGATGTGTCTGTGCTTCAGGTGGTCATGGACGGCGCTGCCCAACCCATCAAAATTGATCAAAATGGTCAGGCCCAGGCTGTCTATGTCGATGGGCAATGGGTTTTGCGCAACAAGATTTTCCCTGTTTGGGTTTATGGTCAGCGCAGTGAGCTGATTTACCAGAAAGACGGTATCGTCTTCTGGATAGTAGGTGACCAGCGCGATGGCATTGGCAAAGAAGAACTACTCAAAGTTGCCACTTCTCTGCAAGTGTTTCACGTCAGTCGCGCTATCCATGTTAATAATGATACCACGATGAACAGTGTTTTACTCCTGGATGGTGATGTGAACAGTCCTTTTACTGGCGATGTACTTGCTATACTACCTGATGATAATAACATAGGTCCGTACCTGACACTGGTTGGTTCTCAATCACCTAGACCAACTATGCCTTCATCTAAAAACTTACATCCGCCCAAATAACCTTGATAAACAGGTGACTACCATACAATGTTCTGGCCAATATTACAGAGGTAAGTTCTATCGGCTTACCTTTTTACATATCATTGTACTGGCGTGGGTGCTTACCACTTGCGCCAGCGTTCCACCTCCCCCCTCAACCACACCATTGTTTGGCCCTTACAGTTATACTCTTCCACCCTCTCATCGCTCCGCTTCTACTATTGTGTTCTCTGACACCCAGTTCCCTGTCTCTGTGAATCCGCTTTTTGCCGCTTCCAACGTCGATTTTGAACTGAAAGCGGCTTTATGGGCTGCTCCCGTCGTCTATGATCAGACTTTTCATGTCCATCCTGATCAACTGACCGAAGTGCCGCTGCCGGAGAATGGTGATGTCCAGGACAACGGAAAGACTATCATTATGCACCTGCGTCACGACCTGCGCTGGTCAGACGGTCAGCCCCTGCTTGCCAGTGACTTCCAGTACTGGTGGCGCCTCAACCAGGATCCTGCTACCGGGGCTATCAACACCACTGGCTATGATCAAATTGCCAGCATTGAAACGCCTGATAGGTACACTGTTATCTTGCACATGAAGCACCCCTTCGGCCCCTACCTCTTCTATCTACCCTATGCTGCCCCCCAACATGCCTGGCAGGCCATCCGCGCTATCGACTTGCAGAATACTGTGGCGGTCTATCTAGCGCCAACTGTCACCGATGGTCCTTACATGCTGGCACACTACGTCGCTGGACAGAGCTATACTATGCTTCCTAATCCATACTATAGTTCGACAATCTTCCATGGTCCCTTTGTCTCTCGTTTGATCTATCAAGTTTATGCTGGCATCCCCGCTCTCGCCACGGCCTTGCAAAGACAGCAGACTGATGTGACTCAGGGCTATATGGAATACGATCTTCCAGCGCTTGCTCATCTTCCTCCTGATGTCAAAGTACTTATAGCTCCTGCCGCCGCTTACGAACATCTCGACTTTAACAATGCTCGCCCACTCCTGCAAGATGTCAATGTGCGCCGTGCTGTGCAACTGGCTCTGGATAAGTGCGGCCTCGTTAAAGGCGTGCTCCATAGTAGCAGTTGCTCCCGCCAGGTCTCGCAAGTTGAACCTCGGCCTTCCCTCTTCTACGACGCTGACATTTCAGCGCCAGCTTACGACCTTGCATCCGCTAAGAGGCTGCTCGGTCAGGCTGGCTGGTCCCCAGATGCCCATGGCCTTTTAAGCAGGCATGGTCAACCCTTCGTACTTCGTCTCGTTACCACAGCTAATAATCCACTTCGCGCCGCCATAGCCGCAAAAATACGCCAGGATCTCCTGGCCATTGGTATTCGCGTTGACATCTCCTATTATCCACAGGGTATCTTCTTTGCTCTCTATACCAGGGGCGGCATCCTGGCAACGGGCGCTTATGACCTTGCCCTCTTTACCTATGCTAACAGCCCCGAACCAGATGACGAATATACCGCCTTTCATTCATCGCAGATCCCTACTGCTGACAATCCAGCTCTGGGTAATTATGCGCGCATCAATGATGCCGTCATTGATCAGGCCCTTACCCAGGCGCGTAATACCGTTATCTTCGCCGAACGCCTGAAATACTACCACCAATTTCTGGAGCGCCTGGCAGAGCAGGTCTACATCATTCCTCTCTATACTGAAGTGAATATTTTAGCCACTTCCAAACGTGTACAAAATGTCATTCCTAATCCTGACACACCTGCTAATAACTGGAACATCAGCGACTGGTGGGTGGCCCAATGAAACAAGCAGCCAAATGTCCAAAACACTGGACAAGTTATTCTTCCATCTGCTATGCTTAAATTAAGTGGTGGATATGGGTTCAGGAGAAAGAAGGGAATGTCATTCTTGTGCCTGGCTCACTTCTAGCAACGTCGCTGGAAATTAGTCGCTAGTTTAGCTGCCCCTCGAAGAAGAGGAAGAGGATACTATGAAACAATATACTTCAAGGGAAAGAACTATGAAGCCTCATGGACTTCCCAATCTCCGCTTACTTCGCCAACGTAAAGGTCTGAGCCTTGGTCAGCTCGCGGAAATGACTGGCCTCCGTCGTGATACTATCGCACACCTGGAGAATGGTCGTGAAGACCCCCAACCCTATCACGTTCGCTTATTAGCGCGTGTTCTCAATGTTCCGCAGTTTGATCTTGTCTCCTAGATTTATTACTTCCTTCTTGTTTGATATGCACTTCCGTCACACGGGTGCGAAATTTCGCACCCGTTATTTTTTCGTATCAAAACCTCTTGACTTTGTCCCTCCCTTTGCCTATACTATAATTAATCGGTCAGTCAATTAATATTTTTGTTTTGTTAGTTTCGTTTTCCTCGGCGTATCGCTGCCGTACGGCAGCTCAAGGATGAAATATCTGTTGTGGGAACATGTGGCCCATCGGCCACATGTTCCCACAACAGATAAAACAGAAGCCGCGCCGCAGGAAATTGAATATCACCGTTCGTTCGTATCACTACAGTTCCCATAACAGATAAAACAGAAGCCGCGCCGCAGACAGCGGCTAGTCCAAACGAACAAAGTAGTATGCTGTAAAAATAATCAGCACGTAGCAATGATAGTAAGGCAGAGCATGGCACGTACACCGAAGGTTGTAGAAGATCGTCGCGAACAAATCATAGATGCAGCGATGCGCGTATTCTCACAAAAGGGCTTTTCTAGAGCAACAAATAAGGATATCGCTCGCGAGGCAGGGATTACACCAGGCTTGATCTACCACTACTTTGAAAATAAGGAGGCGGTTCTCAAAGCCATTATTGAGACACGTAGTCCACTAAAACTGGTGGAGTCGCTGCCAGCCCAGGTACTTGATCAACAGCCGGCAGTTTTTCTGCGCTTCCTGGTTCTTCAGGTCCTTGGCATTGTCGAGCGTGACCAGTTTGTGCAACTCTTGCGCGTCTTTGTACCCGAAACCATCCATAATCCGCATATGGCGCAGTTGGGGGCTGGTGTGCTCCAGCGTGTTTTGGCCTTTCTGAGCAGTTATTTTACGATCCAGATGGAGGTAGGCACCCTGCGTCGTGCTGATCCATCCTTTGCTGCTCAGACTCTTATAGGCTCTGTTATGGGCTATGTCTTGCGCCGCCAACTCATACGCGACTCGCTAGCGCTTGCATATTCACACGAGCAGATCGCAGATGCTATTATCGACACTGTTCTCAATGGTCTCCTACCGCGTTCATAAATTTTTTACTCAAAATATTAATTGGTTGATTAGTTAATATTGCGACAGGTCAGATTATGGTGAAATATTCACAGCGTATCTCAGGGAGGAGTAGCATGACAGATAGCGTTTTTACCTCGGAGGCTCAGCATGCAACGCCAGCAACGAGTCAGCCGGTGGTCGTAATCGAACAGTTGGTCAAACAATTTGGCAAACTTACTGTTGTCAACAAGCTAAATATGACGATCCATAGTGGCGAGACGTATGGCTTGATCGGTCCCAATGGCTCTGGTAAAACCACCCTCATTCGTATGATGGTTGGTTTAATTCGCCCTACCAGCGGCACCATTCATGTATTGGGCGCAAAGATGCCCAGCGCTAGAGTCTCACCCTACCTGGGGTACATGACCCAGTTGAACGCTCTTTACCTCGATTTGACGGCCAGGGAGAATATGCAGTTTTTCTGCAATATCTACGGTTTACGCGGCAAAGAGCAGGGGCCACGTATCCAGGAGATGCTTGAGCGTGTCAACCTGGCTGATCGCGCCAATGATGTTGTGGGTACCTTCAGCGGGGGTATGAGACAGCGTCTCTCGCTCGCCTGCTCTCTGGTACATCATCCTAAGCTAGCTTTGCTCGATGAGCCGACCGTTGGCGTCGATCCTGAATTGCGCCTGGCGTTCTGGGAGTACTTCGCCCGCTTGAATACTGAGGGCGTTACCATCATCGTTTCTACCCATCATCTTGACGAGGCCAGCCGCTGCACGCGTTTAGGCCTGCTGCGCGCTGGTGTTCTGTTGGCGCAGGATACCCCCCAGGAACTACTACGCCAATCCGGTAAAGACAACATGGAAGATGCCTTCCTTCATTTCGCCAGCCGCCAGAAGCAGGAGGTACAGCAATGAGTATTGTACGTATCATGGCTCTCGCCAACCGCATCATTCACCAGGTTTTGCGTGACAGGCGCACTCTCGCGCTCATCTTTATCGTGCCGATATTAATCATGTCGCTGCTCTACCTGGTGCTTACCAATACCAGCACCGTTCATACCCTCGCGCTTGTGCGACCCACCGGCACAAATAGCGCGTCTATCAATACACTTATCGATAAACTCTTGCCCGGCCAGGATAAATTGAAAACCATCAACATCACTTCCGATCAGGTTGACGCCACCCTCAAGCACGGTGATGCCGATGCTGCCATCATCTTTCCACCGGACTTTGCCCAGCAGGTCTTCGCGGGTCAGCATCCCAGCGTACAGATCAAACTGGAAGGCTCCGACCCCACTGTTGCCAGCGCTATGAGTGATATTGCCAAATCCCTCGCCCACCAGCTTGCTATCGCTTTAGCTGCTCTGCGAGCCCAGCAAGGACAGGGTAGCCAGGGCGGACAGGTGTCTCCAGTTCTAGGTGGATCCATGCCTTTTACTGTCAATGATCCGCAATACCTGCATGGTGGCCCTGAGTATACCTTTAACGACTCTCTCGCGCCCGTATTCATTGGTATCTTCTCTTTCTTCTTTGTCTTTCTGCTAACTTCAGTTGCCTTCCTGCGTGAACGTTCACAGGGCACCATCGAGCGTGTGATGGTCTCGCCGTTAACGCGGACAGAGATGGTCATGGGCTATATTTGCGGCTTTACCCTCTTTGCTCTCGTACAGTCGCTTGTGATTTTGCTCTTTGTCGTCTTTGCCCTCAAGGTACACTACAGCGGCAACCTGGCCCTTGTCTTTCTTGTCTCGGTCTTGCTCACTATCGGCAGCGTCAACCTGGGCATCTTTCTTTCGACCTTCGCACACAACGAATTCCAGATTGTCCAGTTTGTTCCTCTTGTCTTCGGTATCCAGGTCTTTCTCTCGGGCATCTTTTGGCCCGTGAGTCAGGTGCCAAAAGTATTGCAGCCTGTCTCATACATCTTGCCACTTACCTATGCCAATGATGCTCTGCGCAGCGTTATGCTCAAAAGCGCCGGTATAGCAGACATTGCCTGGCAGTTATTGGCGCTAGTTGGCTTTGCCTTGTTGATGGTTTTACTGAGTTCTCTCGCTATGCGTCGTCAAATAGCATAGCTATATACCTTTCCCTTTGGAGGTAACCACATGCAAAACGAAGTTGCCACACAAACATATCAACCTGAACACGTAGAACAAACTACTTGCTGTATCGTTGGTGCAGGCCCCGCCGGAGCCGTGCTTGCCTTGCTGCTTGCTCGCCAGGGCATTCCCGTTGTGCTGCTCGAAGAGCATATGAACTTTGATCGCGACTTCCGTGGCGACACGGTTCATCCCTCGACTTTGCAAATCATGGATGAAATCGGCCTTGCGGACCACCTGCTGGCGCTTCCTCACAGCAAAATTTACACTCTGTCTGTTCAGACTGCCAATGGTAGTCTTGAGCTTGCCGATTTGCGCCGCCTCAAGACGCGCTTCCCTTACATTGCTATGATTCCCCAGGCTCGTTTCCTGGAGTTTATCACCAATGAGGCTAAACGCTATCCCACCTTCCGCCTGGTTCTGGGTGCGCGTGTGGAGAAGTTAATCAAAGAGGATGGCTATATCCACGGTGTCCAATATCGTGGTCAGGATGGCTGGCACGAGATACGCGCGACTCTCACCGTTGCTGCCGACGGCCGTTTCTCACGCGTGCGCCGCCTGGCTGGCTTTGAACCGCATCAAACCGCGCAGTCCATGGACGTGCTCTGGTTCCGCTTGCCTGTGAAACCCGGTGATAGTACGGCCTCAGGTGGTCGTATTGGCAACGGCCATGTCCTTGTCCTGCTCAACCGCGACGACTACTGGCAGGTCGCCTATGTAATTGTCAAAGGCGGCTACCAGAAATTGCATAAGGCTGGTCTGCCAGCTTTTCGCCAGGAACTCGCTGCAGTGTTACCTGAATGGGCCGATCGCCTGGATACCCTCAAAGAATGGAAGCAGATCTCCGTACTCTCGGTTGAGTCAAGCCGCCTTTCGCGCTGGTATTGTCCCGGCTTGCTGCTTATTGGTGATGCTGCTCATGTCATGTCGCCCATTGGTGGCGTGGGCATCAATTACGCCATTCAAGATGCCGTCGTCGCGGCAAATATACTCACGCAACCGCTCACCAGTGGGAGGCTGCGCATCAGCGACCTGGCAGCGGTCCAGCGGCAGCGTGAATGGCCAACACGGGTCATCCAGGCCTTCCAGAACACAATGCAGAAACAGATTTTAACCAATGTCCTTGCGTCAAATAAGCCCATCAGCGTCTCGCCAGTGCTACGCCTGCTGTTACGTACACCTGTTATACGTAATCTTCCAGCACGCTTCATCGCCTTTGGCCCCAAAGCAGTGCATGTTTCTTCTAATAAAACTGATAAATTGAAAAAAAGATGACAACGGTGACAACGGGCTGCTCAGCCCGTTGTCACCGTTGTCATCACTAAAAAATGCTACGCGCTTATCGTGCTCACTTGCTTTTCAAAGTTCTTAAAGAACTGGTCGAGGGCAACCTTCACTGTTCCTTTGAGAATAATCTCTGGCGTTGCCGCGATTTTGCCTGCCATTTCAGCATGTGCGTTATAGCTCAGCATGGTACCATCCGTCTCGTCCACCAGGTCAACAGTGCATCTGGCCTTCACCGTGCCCATTGAGCTAGTCGGCTCCGCAAGCAAGACAACTCGCGAGGGAGGGACAACTTCGCCAGTTTTAAGAAACACAACATATGGACCTTTCAAGCCTGGAATATTGGGGCTGATCTTCAGCTTCAACTCCTGGCCGCTACCCATATCTACCAGCTTGGCACTCTCACAGCCCGGAATGCTCTCCTTGAGCACCTCTGGATTTAATAATGCCGAAAATACCTGTGGTCTGGGCGCTTTGATTTTCTGACTACCAGTAATATCCATACCGCTTTTTTTCCCTTTTCATGTTACAAATTAGCTTTCATACCAATAGTTGCGTAATCCGCCAATGCATAAACGGTTAGCTGATCCCTATTATCCTAGATCCGCTAATACCCATCAATACTTCAAACAAGAAGTACTACAGATAGGTGTGCATCATTGTTGTGCGTCTCACGATAAGCGCAGCCCTGTTCGCACGGTTAGTAGTGGTCGAGCTTGCCTCGACCATCCTCCTGCCTCGACCACATTCTTCTTCACTTGCGAAGCGTTCTTTGTGTTGCGTATAATGGCGGTAGAATATAACTTCTACGTCTTGCTCTGTTGCGACATCGAAACAAAGGAGTTTCGGAATGTGTGTCAGCACTGTTGGAGAAGACAAAGGCTCTGTCCTTACATTTATTCTCCTTGTGCGCTGCATTGGCTGCTATTCATTCCTCGACTCCTGCATTTTGCCGTTACAACCAATACATGACAACGTTCGGTTTGGTTTCGTTGCAGGTCTCAGACTTGCCTTGTTGTCGACCCACAACAACGACGAACATGTGTCGAAACCCTGTCAATGCAATAAGGAGAGTTCTGCCAATGCCTGAACAAGATTTCATGCCAATTCAGAATTTTGATTATCTCGAGTTTTATGTAGGAAATGCCAAGCAAGCTGCGTACTACTTTAGTCATGCCTGGGGCTTTACACCTATCGCCTATGCTGGCCTGGAAACTGGCCTGCGTGATCGCAGTAGTTATGCGCTGGAACAGGGCAACATTCGCCTGGTCGTGACCTCGCCGCTTGGCCCCGAAGGTGAGATGGCCGAGCATGTCAAGCTCCATGGCGATGGCGTGAAAAATATCGCGCTGCGTGTTGACGATGCCGAGCGTGCCTACCGCGAGGCCACCAGCCGCGGTGCCCATGGTCTCGCCGAGCCTCGCACTAGCCGCGACGATTACGGCATGGTAAAAACCTCCAGCATCGCCATTTATGGCGACACTGTCCTTGTTTTCGTCGAACGCCAGGAGTATAAAGGGGCCTTCCTGCCTGGCTATCGTGAGCTTACCACCAATGTTCCTCGTCGCGCCAGGCCAGCTGGCCTGGCGGCCATTGACCATGTTGTAGGTAATGTTGAATTGGGCAAGATGAACGAGTGGGTCTCCTTCTATGAGCGCGTGCTCGGCTTTACCCAGCTTGTGCACTTCGATGATCGTGCTATCAGCACGGAGTATTCCGCTCTCATGTCCAAAGTCATGCAAAATGGCAGTGGGCGCATCAAATTCCCCATTAACGAACCGGCACAGGGACGTAAAAAATCCCAGATCGAAGAATACCTGGACTTCTATCGCGGTCCCGGCGTTCAGCATCTTGCTCTTAACACGACCGATATCATCAACACCGTGCGTGGTTTAGAGGAGCGCGGCGTAGAATTTCTCAAAACGCCTAAAAACTATTACGAGACCGTCCTGGACCGCGTTGGTAACATTGCGGAGGATGTCCAGCAACTGGCGGAACTGGGTATTCTGGTCGACCATGATGATGAGGGCTACCTGCTGCAAATCTTCTCTAAGCCGATCGTGAATCGCCCCACCGTCTTCTTCGAGGTTATTGAGCGCAAGGGGGCGCGTGGCTTTGGCGAAGGCAACTTTAAAGCACTCTTTGAGGCCCTGGAGCACGAACAGGAACTGCGAGGGAATCTGTAAAATGAAACTTGTTACTTTCAGACTGCCAGACAATACTACACGTGCCGGTGTCATCCATGACGAGCGCGTTACCGCGCTCGACTATCCCACCGTGCTTGAGCTCCTGCGCGACCCCGAAGGCCTGGCGAAAGCACGCCATGTTTTGGAGCGCATCAGCGGAGAACATATGCGTGAGGATGTGATCAGGTCAGTGTCACTTTCCCAGCAGCCCTTCTTGGGCCTGATGCCTCAGGTGCGCCCTCACGATATGGGCGAGGAGTATATGCTGCACGAACTGGTGTTGCTCCCGCCAATTCCAGAGCCACCATCCGTGCGCGATTTCTACGCCTTTGAACAGCATGTCAAGGCTGCCCGTGCCAAACGTAACGCTGAGATGATCCCTGAGTGGTATGAGATACCCACCTTCTACTTCACCAATAATAGTGAAATCTACGGCCATGATGAACCTGTACCCTATCCAGTCGGCAGTAGCGAGCTGGACATCGAACTGGAGATTGCCTGTGTAATTGGTCGCGAAGGCAAAGATATTCCTGTTGAAGAGGCTGCTGACTATATCGCCGGTTACACCATCATGAACGACTGGAGCGCGCGTGACTTTCAGCGTAAAGATATGAAGCTTAATCTTGGGCCAGGTAAGGGCAAAGATTTTGCCACCTCGCTTGGTCCCTGGCTTGTCAC
>JACZCU010291536.1_pt1 | contig 11480 bp, 8 predicted proteins | sample 8641851 | NCBI WGS metagenome assembly JACZCU01 (sample SAMN15324605, study PRJNA640507) | soil metagenome | isolation source: monocropping sugarcane control | place: China: Luxin town, Laibin City, Guangxi Province | collected 2019-07-25 | depth 10cm m | reverse complement strand
CTCTCGAGGGCGATCGCGCCGCCGACCAGCTCGAGCATCTCGCGCGTGATGGCGAGGCCGAGGCCCGTGCCGCCGTGGCGTTTCGACTTCGCGTCCTCGAGCTGGCTGAACGCCTCGAAGAGCCGCTCCTGGTCCTCGCGCCGGATGCCGATGCCGGTGTCGGCGACGCGGATGACCGCCGCATCCTCGCTGTACGACTGCTCGACGCGGATCCGTCCCTGGTCGGTGAACTTCGCGGCGTTCGAGGTGAGGTTGAGCACGATCTGCCGCAGCTTGACCGGATCGCTGGTCATCAGTCGAGACGGCTCGGCGTCGAGCGTGACGTCGACCGGTTTGCCGCCGACGAGCACGCGCGTCGTCTCGACGATCTCGCGCAGCAGCGGCGTGAGGTCGAACTCCTCGTCGATGACCTGCATCCGTCCCGCTTCGATCTTCGAGAGGTCGAGGATGTTCGTGATGATGCTGCGGAGGTTCGTGGCGCTGGAGAGGAGGAGCGAGAGGCGGTCGCGCAGCTGACCCACGTAGCCGTTCTCGGCCGACATCCGTACCAGCTCCGCGAGCTCGATGATGGCGTTCACCGGCGAGCGCAGCTCGTGCGTGACGTTCGCAAGGAACTGCGACTTCAGCTCGCTCACTTTCTCGAGCTCGCGGGCGCGCGCGTCGGCGACGTCTTTCTGCAGAAGGATGTTCGCGAGCGCGTGGCTGTGCTGGATGATCATCTGCCGCACGGAGAGGAGCCCGACGTAGTGGCCGTCGTCGTCGACGACGATCAGCTCGTCGTAGACGTCCTCCGGCTTGCGTGCGACGGCGAGGGCGAGCGCTTCGTCGAGCCGCGTTCGCGCCGGCACGACCAGCGCGTTGCGGTCGGTGAGCTGGTCGACCGCCTTCCGTCCGTACACCTCCCAGCCGAAGCGCCGGAAGACGGTGAAGAGGAACTTCTGCCGCGTGATGAGGCCGAGCGGACGCTGTCTCTCCACCACCGCGACCGAGTCGAGCGCCGGCTGTTTGAAGAACTCGTCCGCGAGCGCCGGGACGCCGGTGCCCGGCGTGCACGACGCGGTCGATCCGATCGTCTCACCAACCGCAATGAACTCGCTGCTCTCCGCGGTGATCACGGCCCGCGACGATACGAAGCCGCGCCGCACGTCCGCATGCGGCAGGTGAGGAGACGGCGGAAAGAAAGTGTGACGTTGCGGTCACTACGCGCGGGACGTGGCGGTGGCGCGGAGTTGCACGCGCTCGGCGCGCTTGGGGCCGCGGCGGAGGAAGACTTCTTCGCCGAGGGAGATGGCGCGGGCTTCTAGGTCGCGCATTCGGTCGGCGATGAGAGTGAGGAGGCGAGGGGGAGCATCGCAGACCATCCGCTCGAGGATCGCTAGATCGTGGTGATCGCCGAGGAGGACGGAGAGCTTGTGGAGCGGCTTCGCCGAGTCGTCGGAGAGAAGGCGTGCCTCGTACCAGAGCGACTTCGTCCGCTTGCGCCACTCGTGGAACAGCTCGGGCGTATCCGCCTCGGTCGCCGCGGCCATCGCATTGCGTGCGCGGCGGTAGCTGCGGCGGAACGAGGAGAGAACGTCGTCGTCGTGAATCCCTTCGACCGGCCAGGCGGCGACGCGGCGGCGCGCGGCGACGAGCGTCGCGGTGATGACTCCCAAGTCCGCGGAGTGCGACATCCGGCAGGCGAGTGACGAGCGGATCTCGGCGAACTCGGTCGTGCCGAGGTTATCGAACGCTTCGAGCGCCGCCTCGGCGCCGCGCGCGCCGGGGAGGCGCCGGCCGGCGTTCCGAAACGCGATGCGGTCTTCCTTCCCGTGTTGCGGCAGGACGCTCCGCAGCAGATCGGTGATCGCGCGGAGCTCCTTCAGCCGCTTGCGCACCTCGTGCACGTCCGTGCTCGCCAGCGCTTCGTCGATCAGGTCGAGCGCGTGGCGGCGCAGCAGAGGGCCGGTGCTATTCAATGACGGCCGCCTTCAGATCGGGATCGGGGTACTTCATGTCGAGGTCTTGCAGCGTCTTCACGAGCGTCTTTGCGACGACGTAGTTGCGCACCCACTTGTGGTCGGCGGGGACGACGATCCACGGCGCGTACTTGGTCGACGTCTTCGAGAGCACCGCTTCGTACGCCTGGCGGTAGTCGTCCCACAGCTTCCGCTCGTCGAGATCGCCGAACTGGAACTTCCAGCGCTTGGTCGGATCGTCGACGCGCGCACGGAGGCGCTTGGCCTGCTCGTCCTTGCTGATGTGGAGGAAGAACTTGACGACGATCGTGTCGTTCTGGACGAGCATCCGCTCGAAGTGATTGATCTGGTCGAAGCGGCGGCGGCACTCCTTCTCGGAGATCCAGCCGTGGACGCGGACGACCAGCACGTCCTCGTAGTGGCTGCGGTTGAAGAAGACGATCTCGCCCTTGCCGGGCACCTGCGTGTGCGCGCGCCAGAGGAAGTCGTGATCGTGCTCGACCGGCGTCGGCTTCTTGAACGGCACGGCGCGGACGCCGAGGGGGCTGACGCCGTGCATCACGTGGCGGACGGTGCCGTCTTTGCCGGAGGTGTCCATCCCCTGGAGCACGACGAGGAGGGCGCGGCTGTGGTCGGCGAAGAAGAGCTCCTGCAACTCGCCGAGGCGCTGCTCGAGCTTGTCGAGCTTCTCCGCGGTCTCTTTCTTGTCTCCGGGTGCAACACTCTCGTCGGCGGGATCGAAATCGTCGAGCGAGACGTGCTTCCCGGCACCCACCTGCAGGTCACCGAGGGACGTCAAACTTTCCGTATTCTCCGGGGGGACTCTATACCATCTGCCCGAGCTCAGCGCAGCGCGCCGGCGGGCATTCTGCGCGGGGGAGGCATTGGCGTGTCGCCTTTGAGCATGCGCCAGAGGATGGCGTTGAACGTTTGCTCGTCGGCGCGGTCGGCTGCGTGGAAGTCGAGTGTTGCCGAGGCTTTAGCGGCATCGCCTTTCTCGGGATTGCGCTCCTGGCGGTCGACCGTCGGCTCGATGGCGTCGTACGGCGTGAGGTCGGGGGCGGCGGCGAAAATGTCGGCGAGCGGACGGCCGAAGCGGTCGAACTGCGACATCGGCTGCAGGCCGAGGATCTCTTCGATCGTCGCGAGGACGTCGGTCGTGTTGGCAAAGCGGTGGATGACGCCGGGCTTGTCGTACGGCGAGATCACGAGGAACGGGGCGCGATGGGAATCGACGTGATCGGGGCCGTTCTGCGCGTCGTCCTCCACGACGAAGAGCACGGAGTCCTTCCAGAAGGGCGAGTGCGACAGCGCGTCGACGATGCGGCCGAGGGCGAGATCGTTGTCCGCCATGTAGGCGCGCGGCGTCGGCTTGCCGGCGGCGCCGCCGGAGGTGTGGTCGTTGGGGAGTCGCAGAATCTGGAGCGCCGGCATCTCGCCGCGAGCGACCCAGCCTTTGAAGTCGGCGAGCCAGACGTCGACCCGCTGCTGGTCCTGGATGGTCAGGTCGAACCCGGGATAGGCGAGATTCGTGTTGGGAACGAGCGCGCGCCGCGTCGTGCGCCGCGCTTTGGTTTTTTCATCATCGAGAACGAACTCGCCGTAGTTGCGGAGCGAGATGCCCTGTCGCACGGCGGCGTCCCACAGGTAGCCGGTGGCGGGAGCGGCCGCGTCGTCCTCGTCGTCGACGATCACGTCTTTGTTCGAGCCTTCGTAGTCGTACGTGCGGCCGCGGCCCGAGTACTGCGACGCAACCGTCTTCTCGAGATAATCGGTCGCATACGCCGCCGTCGACCAGTTGTGACCGTCGGCGCTGACTTCCGCGTTGACGAAGAAGCGGTCGAAATCGCCGAAGCGCTCCGCGAGCGCGTGATGGTTCGGCGACACGGCGCGCGGGAAGTAGACCAGCGATGGGTCGCCGTCGCCCTCGCCGAGGTCGCCGAAGACCTGGTCGTAGGAACGGTTCTCCTTGATGCAATAGAGGACGTGCTTGAACGGCGGATACGTGTGTCCTTGCGCGGGAGCGTTCCAGCCGTTTGCGGCCGCGACGCGGCGCGACAGCGGCTCGAGCGCGAGCTTCGCGACGTCGATCGACATCAGCGAGCCGTCGTTCCGCGCGAGCGTGTACTCGGGATCGCGCCCTTTGCCGTGGACGCCCGGCTGACGAAGAGCCGGATTCGGGCGCGAGCCGCGGCCTTTTGCCGCGACGACGAAGAGCTGGTCGCCGTCGATGGCGAGCGCGGACGGGTACCACTCCGTCGGAATGCGGCCCAAGAGTTTGCCGTCCGAATCGAACACGGCAACGGCGTTGTTGTCCGCCTCCGCGACGAAGAGGCGTCCGGCCGAGAGTGCGAGCGCGTTCGGCGTGCTCCCCTCGCGCGTGGCGCCGGGCGGGTGATCGTGCAGCGTGCGGAGGACTTTGTCGTGCAACGTGTCGATGACGGCGATGCTGTCGGTGCTCGCCGAGGTTGCGTAGAGACGGTGGTGCAGCTCGTCGAGGAGCAGTGCGGAGGGGTGCCGCCCGACTTCGATCGGTTGCTGACGCTGCAGCGTTCCGTCGTGCTGGATCGCGAAACGGGCGACCGTGTCGTCGCCCCAGGCCGAGACATAGACGGCGCCGCGCTTCGACACCGCGACGGCGTACGGATAACGCCCGCAGCGGACGCGTTGCAGGATCTCGTTTCGTTCCACGTCGACGACGGCGACGGTGTCGGAGAGGTTCTCGGCAACGTAAAGGCGCTTGCCGTCCGGCGAGAACGCGAGGCCGGCGGGATAGAACGATTGTTTCTCGCGTAGCGCGTTGAGCGCGATCCGGCGATCGAGCACCGCCTCGCCGTCGTGCCACGCGTACAGCGCGATGACGTCATCGTTCCCGCCGGACGTCGCGAGCCACCTGCCGTCCGGCGAGAAGGAGAGGCCGACGAACGCCGCCGGCTGCTCGATCGTCTGCACGACCGCGCCGCTCGCGCGATCGACAATCTGAATCCCCTGGTGCAGGTACCCGCACAGCAGCACCGCGACGTGCCGTTTCGACGGCGAGAGCGCCATCGTCAGCGGGAAGTTCCCGAGCGGATTCGTCGCCGCCGCCGGGTCGAGGCGCGCGCCGGTCGGAAGGCGCGGAAGTTCTTCCGCTGCCGCGGTTACGGCGACCAGCAACAGCGCGAATGTGAGCGACTTCATGGGAAATTTACGCGGCTGGAACCATCCTCTCATATAGCATCGCCCCGCAGGGCCATGACTGTTATCCCTGAAGAGATCGCCGCCGCAGTCCCGGACACTGCTCCTTCGTCCCCCGTTCCGCTGGCGCCGCCGCTCCTCGACCGCGAGCTGAGCTGGATCGAGTTCAATCGCCGCGTCCTCGGCGAGGCGCAGAATCCCGACGTTCCGCTGCTGGAGCGGCTGAAGTTCCTCTCCATCGCGGCGCATAACCTCGACGAGTTCCTGATGATCCGCGTCGGCGAGGTGCGCGACATCATCGCGGCGCAGGCCGGCCCGATGGCGCAGCACGTCGAGAAGCTCGACGTGATCCGCAAGCGCGTCCGCCATCTGCTCGACGCGATGTACGGATGCCTCGGCGACGAGGTCCTTCCGGCGCTGAAGAAGGAAGGGATTCGCATCGACCGCGTGGCCGACCTCGGCAAGCGCGACCGCGCCGCCGTCGAGGAGTACTTCAACAGCTACCTCGAGCCGATCCTCACGCCGCTGGCCATCGATCCCGGACATCCCTTTCCGCTGCTCGCGAATCGCGCGCTGAACCTGGCGCTGCAGCTCGAGTCGAGCCGCGACGCGCGGTACATCGTCGTGGTCAAGATTCCGGAGACGTCGCCGCGGCTGGTGTTCTACGGCGAGAAGGGGCGCTTCGTCCTGCTCGAGGACGTCATCACGTCGCACATCGAGCGCTTCTTTCCGGGTCTCAAGATCCGGAAGTCGGTCGTCTTCCGCGTCATCCGCAACTCCGACATCTCCATTAAAGAAGAGGAGGTGCAGGACCTCCTCAAGAGCGTCGAGAGCGAGCTGCGGCGGCGGGAGCGGCGCGAGGTGGTGTGGCTGGAAGTGGAGCGGGGATCAGATGAGGGCGTGATCTCGATGGTGCTCGCCAAGACCGGCGCCATGCGCGAGGACGTCTACACGGCCCCCGGTCCGCTGAAGCTCGACGAGTTGATGATGCTGTACGACGTCGCCGGGAACATGCGGTTGAAGGACGCGCCGTTCAACCCGCGCATCCCGCAACAGCTCGCGAGCACCGAGGACATCTTCTCGATCATCCGGAAGGGGGACGTGCTGCTGCACCGGCCGTACGACTCGTTCGTGGCGGTGATCGACTTCGTGCAGTCGGCGGCGGAGGACCCGGACGTCGTCGCGATCAAGCAGACGCTCTATCGCACCGACCCGGGATCGCCGGTGATCGAGGCGCTGCGCCGCGCCGCGGAGCGCGGCAAGCAGGTAACGGCTCTCGTCGAGCTGCAGGCGCGCTTCGACGAACAGAAGAACATCACCTGGGCGCGGCAGCTCGAAGAGGCGGGCGTGCAGGTCGTGTACGGCCTCATCGGCATCAAGACGCATTGCAAGGTGACTCTGATCGTGCGGCGCGAAGGCGCCGTGCTGCGGCGGTACGTTCACATGTCGACCGGCAACTACAACGCCACGACGGCGCGGCTGTACACCGACCTCGATCTCATGACCTGCGACAAGCAGATCGCCGCCGATGCGGCGCAACTCCTGAACCTCCTCACCGGGTTCAGCGTCGCCGGGGTGCAGGAGCTGATCGAACAGAAGGAGACGAACCTCACGTGGCGCGAGCTGGTCGTCGCGCCGATGGACTATCACCGCTGGACGCTGTCGATGATCGAGCGCGAGGCGCGGAACGCGCGCGACGGGAAGCCGGCGCGCATCGTCGCGAAGATGAACGCGCTCGTCGACGCGGCCGTGATCAATGCTCTTTATGCTGCGAGCGCCGCGGGCGTGAAGATCGACCTGATGGTGCGCGGAGTCTGCTGCCTCGTGCCGGGCGTGTCGGCGCTGAGCGAGAACATTCGCGTGACGTCGGTCGTGGACCGCTTCCTGGAGCACTCGCGCGTCTTCCGCTTCGAGAACGGCGGCCAGCCGGAGATCTGGATCTCGAGCGGCGACTGGATGCCGCGCAATTTCATCCGGCGCATCGAGGTGACGTTTCCGATCCGCGCGGAGTCGCTGAAGCGCCGCATCGAGGAGCAGATCCTCCCGATCTCGCTCGCCGACAACGTGAAGGGTTGGTATCTCGACACGGAAGGGAAGTACCACCGCCGCGATCCGGACGGGAAGCCGGTCCGCAGCCAGGAAGCGTTCATCGCGCTCGCCCGCTCGGATTCCGTCGCCATCGGACCGTACGAGGATCTCCACGGCCGTGCAGGCTCGATCCGCAGGAAGGCGAAAAAGAAGAAGAAGTAGGAGGGAGAGCAGGGAACATGGACGCTTTACCGAAGAAACTCGCGTCGTACATTCACGACACCGGGCTGCGCGCGCTCGATCATCTGGCGGCGAGCACGCCCGAGGATGCCCCGGAAGTGCTTCAGACTCTCCTCGGCCACTGGCGCTCGATGTCGCCGGAAGAGAAGGACGATTTCGTCACCCGCGTAGCGCTCTCCGTCGGCGAAGTCATCGCCGCCTCCGCGCTGCTGCCAATGGGCGTGAAGGTGGGGAAGAAAGCGGTGAAGTCGGCGAAGAAGGTGCTGCGGAAGTCGGCGAAGACGATCAAGAAGAACGCGAAAGCGGCGAAGAAGAGCGCCAGGACGAAGAAGAAGGCGGCGTAAACGCCTGTGCACAGTGCACTGTGCACAGTGCACAGCGTTAGGTGAGTAGCCCCGGCGCGAGCATGAAGCGCAGCCGCGCGGTGGCGCCGGCGTCGTCGAGCTCGAGGCCGTAGCAGCCGCCCTTCTTGAGCGATAGCTCGCTCTGCGTCTCGGTCGCGGTCAGCGCGAGCATCAACGTCGTCAGGTGCGGCTCGTGGCCGGTGAAGTAGGCGCACTCGCGTATGCCGGTACGCCGCAGCAGGTCGCGGAACTCGGCGGGCTCGTGGCCGGGCGCCAGGGCGGTGGTCGTCTCGATGTCGATGCCGCGGTCGTACGCCTTCGCGACCCACTCCGCCGTCTCGAACGCACGGACGAGCGGACTGCTGTAGATCGCGTCCACATCCGGAAGCATCTTCGCGAGCGCCTTTGCCACCCGCTTCATCCTCTCGTTCCCCTCGCGCGTCAACCGCCGCTCTTCATCCGGCTTGTCAATCGATTTGTCTTCGGCGATTCCATGACGCAGGAGCACGATCAGCATCACACCTCCTCGAACTGCACCTTCTTCTCGAACAGCGACGCGAAGTAGCGGGCGCGCTTCGTGGCCGCAGCGATCTCGACCGAGGCCTTCGATCGCGCGCGGACGAAGAACTTCACGTTGCCATTCAAACGGACGGCCACATCGCGCACCGCCTGGCGATGGCTGCGGTCGAGCGCCTCGGCGATGCGGAGGATGGCGGCGAGCTTTTCGACGTCGCCACGCTGCGACGCGGTCAGTTCCGCGAGGTTCTCGTGGTCGTCGTCCGGCTCCGACTTCCGGTGGTAGCGCGCGACGTTCGCGATCACGGCGAGCTCGTCGTCGCTGAACCCGCGCAGCGCGGCGTGGCGGATGAGGTAGTACGAATGCTTGTGGTAGCCGCGGTCGCTCACGTGCATGCCGACCTCATGGAGCATCGCGGCGTGCTCGAGCAGCTCCTTCGCGCCGGCGGGAAGCGCGTGCAGCCGGGTGGTCTGGTCGAAGATGCGCGCGGCGAGCTGCGCGACGTGACGCGCGTGGCGCTTGTCGCAGTCGCTCCGCTGCGCGAGCGCGAGCACCGAGGATCGGCGGAGCGCGTCGGCACTGCGGTCACCCTTCGCCGAGGCCTGCGCGACGATGATCCCTTCACGAATGGCGGCGGGGCAGACGATCAGCGACTCGACCGGCACCGCCTCGAGGACGGCGAGCAGCACTGCGCCGCCGGCGACGATCGTGTTTGCGCGCTTCGGCTCGATCCCGAACTTGTCCGCGCGCTCTTTCGCGGTCGTCCCGGTGAGACGGCCGAGGAGCTCGTCGAGCGCGCCGCGCGTGAACGGCGGCGGGATCAGGTTCGCCAGCGCCTGGATCGTCCCGGACGTTCCGATGCATTGGTCGACGCCGATGAGGCGCACCTGCTTCTGCACTTTGCGCAGATGTCCGGCGGCGAATCGCTTGCACGCCTCGACGTCTTCGCGGCCCGCTAGGTCCTGGATGTGGAAGCGCTGTGCGAGGCGGAGGGAGCCGAGCGGCTCGCTGGCGGTGTAGTAGATCTCGGACGACGTCGCGATGATGAACTCGACGCTGCCGCCGCCGATGTCGACGCAGAGCGACGTGCCTCCACCTAGATCGATGGACGAGCGGATCGCGCGATAGATGTAGTCCGCTTCTTCCTCGCCGGAGATGACGCGCACCTTCACGCCCGACGCTTCTTTCACGCGGCGGAGGAACTCGCGCCGGTTCGGCGCCTCGCGCACGGCGCTCGTCGCGACGGCGATGATCTCTTCCACCTCCCATCCGCGCGCGACTTCCGCCATGTGCGTGATCGCGGCGACGCCGCGCTGGATGGCGTCCTCCGAAAGCGGCGCGCCATCAAGGCTCGAGAGGCCGAGCTGCACCATCTCCTTCTCTTTGTCGACGACCCGATACCCGCGGCGCCCCATCTCCGCCACGATCATGTGGATCGAGTTCGTCCCGACGTCGATTGCCGCGATGCGGCGCGGAGCGGCCATGCTCCGCGAAGTATGCAGGAAGTGGTGCACTGTGCACGGTGCACAGTGCACTCGAGCAGGCACTTCACATCGAATTTACGCCGCGTGTAGCGTACCTTCATGCCGAGGCCGCTACTATCCGCCTCAACACAAGGAGGCTTCGCAGATGAAAATCCGTTTCGTCCTCGCCGCTACGATCTGCGGCTTATTCGCGGCCGCTGCGTTCGGTCAGGTCACCCCGGCGGCAGGTGTCACACCGCCTGACGACAAGCCGTCGTTCAAAGTCGGCGCGACCATCTTCGCTGACTACACCTACAACGAATCGCCCACGACGACGGACGCCGACGGCAACACGATCCACAACAGCTCGTTCAACGTCAGCCGCGCGTACATCAACATCCTCGGCAATCTGAATCACATGATCTCCTACCGCATCACGCCGGACATCACGCGTGAGTCGGGGAGCGGGAGCTCGCTGAACGGCTCGTACACCTTCCGCCTCAAGTACGCCTTCGGCCAGTTCAACCTCGACGACTGGATGAACAAGGGCTCGTGGGTCCGCTTCGGAGTCCAGCAGACGCCGTTCATCGACTACAACGAAGGCATCTACCGCTACCGCTTCCAGGGGACGACGTTCGAAGACCGCGAAGGTCTCTTCCCGTCGTCCGACGCCGGCGCTTCGTTCCACTGGAGCGCGCCGGGCGGCTACGGCGACGTGCACACCGGGTTCTACAACGGCGAGGGCTACAACAAGGCGGAGACGAACAACGAGAAGGCGTTCCAGATCCGCGGCTCGCTCCGCCCGCTGCCGCTCGGCGGCGTCTGGAAGGGCCTCCGCGTCACCGGCTACATCGACGAAGACCACTACATTCAGGACGCGAAGCGCGAGCGCGCGGTCGGCCAGGTGACGTTCGAGCATCCGCTCGTGAACATCGGAGCCGACTACGTCACGACGAAGGACCGCACCTCGGCGACGAAGTCCGAAGTCGACGGTAAGGGCTACACGATCTGGGCGACGCCGAAGCTCGGCACGACCGGTTGGGAACTGCTGCTGCGCCACGACGACTTCACGCCGAACAAGGCGGCGAGCAATCAGCAGCGGAAGCGCAACATCGTCGGCATCGCGTACTGGTTCCAGCACCTGCAGGGCGTGCAGTCAGCGCTGATGGTGGACTACGACAAGCCCGATCAGTCGAGTTTCGGCAAGGCTGACGACACCCGTTACGGCCTGAAACTGCTCATCAACTTCTAAGGATTGTGTAGGGGCCGGCTTTCAGCCGGCCCATGGTGCGGCTGAAAGCCGCACCCTACAAAGGGGGAAAAGATGAAGGCGTTTTTCGCAGCGCTTTTGGCGCTGGCAGCGACAGCTCTATCCGCACAGACGGTGCAGATCAACGGCGCGGGCGCCACGTTCCCGAACCCGATCTATTCGAAGTGGTTCGACGAGTACCACAAGGCGCATCCGAACGTGGAGATCAACTACCAGTCGATCGGCTCGGGCGGCGGCATCCGCCAGCTGACGAACGGCACGGTCTTCTTCGGCGCCAGCGACGGGCCGATGACGAACGAGCAGATCCTGGCGGCCGGCTTTCCGATCCTGCACCTTCCGACGGTCCTCGGCGCCGACGTGCCGATCTACAACCTGCCGGGCGTGAGCACCGAGCTCAAGTTCACCGGCGCCGTGCTGGCGGACATCTACCTGGGCAAGATCACCAAGTGGAATGACGCCGCACTCGTGAAGCTCAATCCGGAT
>JACZCU010249705.1_pt1 | contig 11497 bp, 10 predicted proteins | sample 8641851 | NCBI WGS metagenome assembly JACZCU01 (sample SAMN15324605, study PRJNA640507) | soil metagenome | isolation source: monocropping sugarcane control | place: China: Luxin town, Laibin City, Guangxi Province | collected 2019-07-25 | depth 10cm m | reverse complement strand
CCCACAATACTACAACAAAAACGAGTCATAGCATGAAAGGATTGTATGACAGGACAAAACGTGATCAGGAAGCAGCATGCTGTGTATCCTGCTTGAGCAGGGGGAGCCTTACTTCAAAGACAGAACCTGCGCCTATCTTGCTCTCTACCCGTACTTCTCCATCGTGTGCCCGGACGATCCATTGGACGATGGCCAGACCGAGTCCTGTGCCTCCTGGTTTCTCTTCGCCTGGCATAGGGCCCGATTGTTTTTTCTGGCGACGGGTACGCGCCTTGTCTACGCGATAGAAGCGGTCAAAGAGAGAGGGAAGGTGTTCGTCGGCGATCCCAGGTCCATCGTCTTGCACACGGAGCACTCCCCATCGCCTATGCTCACAGGCGAGTTCCACATGCACGCGTTGACCAATGCCACTGGTATATTTGATGGCATTTTCTACGAGATTTATCAGCATCCGGCTGAGATACTGTGGATCTCCGGAGACGAGCAGTTCCGGCAATTTCCCGGTCGATAGTGAGACCTGGCTCTGTTGTGCTAAGGGGAGCAGGCGCTCGACGCTGGCGAGCGCGAGGTCGCTCAGATCGACCTCTTCCTTGTGCAGCGTGATCTGCCCGGTATCTGCGCGTGCTAAGAGCAGCAGGCTATTGACGATCGCTGCCATCTGCTCATTCTCGGAACGGATATGCTCCAGGACCTGCCGTTCCTCTTCAGACGTCTGTAGTTGAGTCAGTGCCCGGTTGATTTCCAGGTCGATAATGGTGAGCGGCGTTCGCAATTCGTGGCTGGCATCTGCCGTGAATTGGGTTTGACGCTTGAAAGCCGCTTCCAGGCGTGCCAGCATCTGATCAAAGGTCGCTGCAAGCGCTCCGAACTCATCTTTGCGCTGCAAGTGCAAGCGACGCCGCAAATCGGTTGCATTAATTTCGTTCGCCATGCGTGTAATCATTTGCACAGGGCGCAGCGCCTTGCTCGCCAGCCAGTATCCTCCAATGGTAGAGATCAGCAAAATCGCGATGCCATGCAGCAGCCAGAAGCTCCACAGGTAGGCCTGGTTCTCCCGCGCGAGGCCAACCATGAGGATAGCCATACGGGAATTTTGATCCAGGATGGGAATGGTCAGGATACGATAATTCCCATTGGCAGACTGCCAGGTGTGGGCGCCGTTCAGGGGAAGGGTCATATTGACTATTGACTGGCTGCTCTCGGCTCTAGCTTGTAGCTGCCTGATAGCGCTGGTGGTGAGTGGACCTCTTGTATCCAGGATGGTCCCGTTAGGCGCGAGCAGGAGCACGATCTCCTGCGAGGACAATGTAACAGGCTGGGACGCGAGCTGCTCTCCATGGAGCATGACCGGCTTATAGGTATCTACCAGATGTTGGGCATCCTGATACAACTGGGCCTCCATATCGGCGTCGGTTGCGCTGGCAGTGAGACGCATTTGTGCGGCATACAAGCTTCCGCCGAATATAAACAGGATAAACGTGACAATAGCTAAGTACCAGAGGATCAGGCGAAACTTCACACTGGAGAAGAAAGAAACACGGAGGGGTAGATGGGTATGATGCTGTCTCTGTTGTCTCATCCGTTACACTCACTTTCGCGGTGGAGGGGTCAGGCGATAACCGATGCCGCGGATCGTTTTCAGCAATTTAGGCTCAAAAGGATCGTCGATTTTCCGCCGCAGGCGGCGGACATAGACATCAATGACATTAGATTCGCACTCAAAATCATAGTTCCAGATATGCTGTTCGATCATGTCGCGCGTGACGACCTGGTTGGGATGGTACATCAAGTACTCCAGCAACGCATATTCCCTTGGTGTGAGATCGATTGGGTTGCCCTCTCGCTCTACGACGTGCGTGGCCGGATCGACTACCAGGCTGCCCATCTCCAGTTGTCCGTTTTTATAGGGTTGCTGACGGCGTAACAGGGCGCGCAGGCGTGCCAGTAGTTCGCGCATGGCAAATGGCTTCACCAGGTAATCATCGGCTCCACAATCTAGACCCTGAACGCGATCATCGACACCATCACGTGCCGTTAAGAGCAGAATCGGGATATGGATACGACGTCGACGCAGTTCGCGGCAGACCTCCAGGCCATCTTTCTCGGGCAGCAGGATATCCAGGATGATCAGGTCGTAGGGAGTCAGTTCAGCGAGATCCTGTCCTTCTTGCCCATCATAGGCAGTATCGACGCTGTATCCTTCATGGGCCAGGTTCATCTTGAGCGAGTAGCTGAGGCGATGATTGTCTTCGATTACTAAGATACGCATTGGGAAAGTTCCTCTAGTAGTAAGCATAGATTCAATAAGTGTGGGTGATGGTTCCCACCCTGTTCTTTCTTCTCTCTGATTATCGCATATCAATATGACAAATTGATGACAAAAAGCATCGTGGAAGTTCATGCTGCTGTCATCTGCATCGGCTACACTATCGCTACCAACACATAAATAGAGCATGGAGTGACTCTTCAGGTAGTCCCGCCTCCTCCGGTGGCTTCCTAGGTGGGAGTGCTGCGGGCAGCGCAGCACTCCCACCTACTCGCGAAGCGCCGCAGGTGCTAAGGAGTCAAGCCAGGAGGGGATCTGAAGGGTTACGAGCATGGAAGAAAAGAAAAGGAGTTGTTTTCATGAGTATAGTACGAATTATTCAGTGGATAGGGGGAATTGCCGGTCTGGGAGCACTGACACTGGGATTATTGTTTTGGATCGCTCACATTGACCTTAGAAACGTTCATATGTTGTTTGGACTCATTGTTGCTCTCTCTCTTCTAGTACTCGGGATCGTGGGAGTTTTCACCAGAGGAATGAGGGTTCTGGGAGTGGTCGTGATCGTCTACGCGCTCATCGTTCCTGTCTTTGGATTGACGCAGGCAACGCTGCTGGTTGGCAGCCTGCATTGGCTGATCCAGACGGCTCACTTGCTGGTGGGCCTTGGTGCCCTCGCGTTGATAGGGATTCTCAGTACACGCTACATACGTCTCAAGCAGGAGACTGCCAAAGGTGCCGCACCTCAGAATGTCTCAATATAAAAGGAATATAGATCATGTCGAAAAAACTTTTTGCCCTGTTGATGCTCTGCGGTGCTATCACCCTGGTCCTGGTGGCCTGTGGTGGTAGCGGCTCCGGTACCACTCCAGCGGGCGGATCAGGGAAGCAAGTTCATATGAACGATACGAATTTTGTTCAGACATCTATTACGATGAAAAAGGGGGAGAGTATCACGCTGATCGATGATACGTTGACGCCGCACATAATCGCCAATGGGTCCTGGGAGAACGGCACGGCGAAACCGGCCAGAGAGCCCGGCGCTCCAGAGGTCAAGGACGTGCAGATCAACGGCTACAGTCAAAGCGTCATTGGCCCCTTCACTACCGCTGGTATATTCAAATTCTACTGCACCATCCATTCCGGCATGAACCTGACTATCACGGTGCAATGAGAGGTTTGTGGTAAGCAACAGCCTGTTGCTTACCACAAACATATTCAGCACTAACTATGCATTGCTAAATGATTATCCAAATTAGCCGATATATAAACATATCAAAATGAAGAAGCAACATTTGCTCTTGACTTTCGATTATCGATAATCTATAATAATGCTCATGGTGGTTTACGCGAACCAGGGACTACTTCCGTATGCAGAGTTTCTATATTTTCTAGGGAGGAAGTCAAATGGGCACAAATGACAACGAAGTCTTAGGTACTTTCTTTGGTGACGAAGAGTTTCCCATTCAATGGGAGGAAGGTGAACGAGAACTTTTCTGGATATTTGATGACCTGCATTGTCCCAACCCTATCTCTCCGATGTTCTTCGATATTGGCGGCTGGTGGCTTACCTGCGACCACATGTTCCGCCGTTTTGGCACCCCTTTTGCGAGTGACTGGATAGCGAAAAATATTAATGGCTATCTGTACACCGCAGCTATTCCTGCTGATCCTTCACTGCGTGCGGAGGCAACTGAGTATCAAAGCCGCTATGTGCCGCGAGTACCACGTGATCCCAGCTATCCCCAGCAGATTGGGGCTTACATGGGAGCAGTGCTGCCCTATTACGCGCAAAACTTCCTGGATTGGTGGCGAGAGCGGCTGCGCCCTGAAATGGATCGCAACTTCGCATACCTGGATAATTACAACACAGAGCAGGCTAATCTCGTCGAACTTGCCGTTTTGCTTGAAGATGCAATCGACATCCATGACCGGCACTGGAAGATTCACTGGATGCTCAACTTTGCCCAATTCTCTTCAACTCTCGACCTCAATGCCACGATCGAGCAAGTAAAGGGGACGGTTGATCCGAGCCTGGGTGGACGTCTGCAAAGCTCGATTGAGGACCGCAACTGGGACTCGATTGAGGCGCTGTGGAAGATCAAAGAAGAAATCAAGGGGGATGCCGAGCTTGCCCAGGCATTCAAGGGTGAGACTGCAGGAGACATCATACGCAATCTTAAGAATTCGGAGCGAGGACGCCGCCTGCTCTCTGAGCACATTGAACCCTATCAGCAGGAATTTGGCTACAAGGCCATCTGGTCACATGAATTTGCTTTTCCAACCTGGAAAGAGAATCCCGTACCTATAATTGAGGTAGTTCGTGGATACCTGGAAACGGATTATAATTATCCGAAGACTATAGCTGCTGTCAAGGAGGACCTTGACAAGGCTGTCCATGATTTGATGGATGGTGTACCAGCCGGTGAGGGACGAGAGAGATTGCAAAGATCCCTTGACCTGTCGCTGCGTATGAACCCGCTTACACCTGACCATCATTTTTATATTGACCAGGGAACCAATGCACGATTACGCATGGTCCTGGTTGCCATCGGTAAGAAGCTTGTGGAGGCGGGTCTGATCGATGATCCTGAGGATGTGATGTTCCTCCATTACAACGAACTGCGTCTCCTGATGACTAATCCCGCGGCGGTCGATGCCAGGACGCACATATCCCATCGGCGAGATGAGTATGAGCAGGCCTACCAGATTCGCCCGCGCGAGTGGGTTGGAACGGCAACGAAGACAGCTCTGGCATTCCCGTACAATGCGCTCTGGGGCTTCCCAGAGAAGTTCTACCGGGAACCACCCAAGAAAACGGGGGAGGTCAAAGGCCTTGCTGCTTCACCTGGAGTGATCGAGGGACTCGCACGCAATGTAGCTTCACTCGAACAGTTCGACCAGGTCAAGGAGGGTGAAATCCTTGTTTGTAGGATGACCAATCCGGCCTGGGTGGTGTTGTTCACCAAGATCGTAGGCCTGGTTACTGATGCAGGCGGCGTGACTTCACATCCAGCGGTTGTCTCGCGCGAGTTTGGCATACCCGCTGTTGTAGGTACATCGAATTCAACGGAACGTATCAAGACAGGTGACCGTATCCGTGTTAATGGTTCCACCGGGGTAGTGGAGGTTCTTTCTTGAATGTATCCCGCACAAGTCTACGTGAACAGATCAAGGAGATTTTGCTCGCGCGTATTCTGAATGGTGAGTATAAGCCGGGGGACCGACTTGTCGAAATGCAAATCGCGCAGGAGCTTCATACAAGTCAGGCTCCTGTGCGAGAGTCCTTACGCGAACTGGAAGCCCTGGGATTCGTAGAATCGGAGCCATATCGCGGAACACGGGTAAGAGAGGTTACCAAAGCTGAACTGGCTGAAATTTACCCTGTGCGAGCTGCGCTTGAGGAAGTTGCCGCAAGAGCAGCAGCGCAACGCCTTGCAGGAAATGTAGAGGTGCTGGCGGCTGAGCTCGCAGCCATGCATCAAGAAGCAGAAAAGGGCGACCTTTACGAACAGGTACGCCACGATGTCGAGTTTCATCGCCTGATCGTTGAGGCATCGGGGAACCGGGTCTTGCTAGAAGTCTGGAAATCACTTCGTATTGAAGCACGCACACTCATCAGTGCTATAGCAAGCGAGCTTGATCCGCACGAACTCGCGGAGAGGCATCGCCCTGTGCTTGAAGCCCTCGCGGCAGGTGATGGTGAACGAGCTGGCTCTCTCATTCGCCAACATGTCGAATTTTTTGGAGAGTTCATTCTTAAAGGAGGTTCAGAATGACCCGCCTGGTCGATCTGTCTATGCCGGTACATCGAGATATGATTACTTTTCCGCAAATACCGCCACCGTCATTGCTCATGTACGAAAGCTGGACTGAATTCGCTGAGCGTATTGGCGCGGCTGAGCAAGGTGCCAAATGGCTTACCGCGTCGTATCTTATCATCCAAAGCGATCACGTCGGAACGCATTGTGATGCTGTGAAACATATTCGCGGCCCCGAAGCTCCAGGCCCTGAAGGCATTCCGCTTGAATACTGCTATTCCGATGGGGTTGTACTGGACTTCCGTCACAAGCCGTATGGCTCGCGGATTAGCGTTGCTGAAATCGACGAGGCACTCGAGAAGATTAACTATACACTCAAGGAACGAGATATTGTGCTCATCCAGACGGGTGCCTCTGAATACAATACCGAGAAACGTTATTTGACCGACCACTGCGGCATGACTGCCGAGGCCACACGCCACTTGATCTCAAAAGGCGTGCGACTCATGGGTACCGATGCAGTCACATTTGATCCGCCGGTCTGGGCCATGTTCGAGCAAAAGCATTTTTGGGAGGCTCACCTTGTCATGATGGACGAGGATTACTGGCATCTTGAAAACTTAGTCAACCTGGACAAACTTCCTCGGCATGGTTTCAAGCTGTCTGTCTTCCCCATCAAGTGGATTGGAACAACGGCTGCGCCTGTGCGGGCGGTAGGAATTATTGATGAGTAGCACTACAATTTTTTGGTTTACAGAAGAAGTGTGCAGGGATGTTCGCCTTGCCGGTGGTAAAGGGGCAAGCCTGGCAAACATGACTGCTGAAGGTTTGCCTGTGCCGCCTGGTTTTGTTATCGCTGCCCATGTGCTTGAACAATCTGTTGACGCCGAGCGTCTACGCGAACTCGTGCAAGCGCAGGATTATAAAGAAGCGCAAGAACTGGTAAGTTGCGCTGTGCCACCACGTGAGGTAATTCTTGCAGGCTATGAACGTCTTGGAGGCAAGGTGGCTGTGCGTTCCTCGGCCTGTGCTGAGGATTCAGAGGCGGCAAGCTATGCGGGCCAGCAAGAAACCTACCTGAACGTCTCAGGCGGCGAGGGAGTTTGTGCTCGTGTCGTCGATTGTTGGGCCTCGTTCTTTAGCGAACGCGCCCTCTTCTACCGACATCGTAAAGGTTCGCTCCTGGACCTGGGAATGGCTGTGGTCGTGCAAAAGATGCTTGATCCGGTCAAGTCCGGCGTCATCTTCACCGTTGATCCCGTGAGCCGTCGCCGTGACCGCATGATCATCGAGGCGGTTTTTGGCCTTGGCGAGCAGGTTGTATCAGGCTCAGTCACGCCCGATCATTATGTTGTCGATCGTGGAGGGAGCGTTAAGCGGGAACATATCGTCGATAAGCGTGTCCTTGAAGATGAGGAGATACGTCAGCTTGTAGCACTTGGCGCGAATATGGCAGCGCGTTTTGGTACGCCCCAGGATATAGAATGGGCGATCGAAAGCGAAAAAATCTACCTGTTGCAGTCCCGGCCAATCACAACGCTGTAATCCTTTCATCACGGCAGCTTACAGGGATGGATGTGGTGTGGGAGCGTGTGGTCCTCCCAGGCCACACGCTCCCACACCACATCCACTAGAAGCCGCGCCGCAGTAGCGGCTCGTCCAAACGAACAAAGTAGTAATAGAAGAGTGTGCAATGCGTTAGTGCAGGCACATGAAATTCCAGCGCTAGGAAGAGGTATGCTTCATGGCAAGGAATGTTCCTGAATGGTTAGCGCCAACATCTCTCGAAGAAGCACTGGAGCTCCGGAACAGGTACAGCGACGATGTGACAGTTGTAGCGGGTGGTACCTTTATCGGGATCTTAATGCGCCAGAAAATCATGCTGCCGCAAGCCCTCTTGACGCTGCGCCATGTGCGTGAACTTGCCTTCATTGAAGGTGATAAGGGAGCGCCATTACGCATTGGGGCTATGACAACGCACCGGGCAGTGGAGCGTTCAGCGGCTGTCCGGCAAGGTTGGCCTATCCTGGCATACACTTTTTCGCTTGTCGCAAGCCCTCGTGTGCGTAACCAGGCGACCGTAGGGGGGGTGCTTGCCGACGCCGATTACGCATCTGATCCGCCAGCTCTGTTACATGCCCTCAATGGCAGCGTTGTTGCGCGCAGCATGGATGGGGAGCGGGAAATTCTCATAGAGGACCTTATTACAGGCTACTATGAAACATCGTTGCGTCCAAATGAGTTACTTACCGAGGTTCGCATCCCACAAACAAATGAGCAGGCCGTCTACCGGAAGTTTCGCTCGCGTTCGAGCGAGGATCGTCCCTGCGTCGCTGTAGCGGCCGCGCAGGTGAGTGGGAAACTCCGTGTTGTGGTTGGAGCGGTAGCGGAGCGTCCACAATATTTCCCGGACATCTGCTCGCTTGCTGAGGGAGAACAACTCAATCGCGAAATGGCAGCCGAGATTGGGAGGCGTTATGCGGAAACTATACAACCAATAGCGGATGCGCGCGGCTCAGCCGAGTATCGCCGACGTGTCATCGCAGTGGAGGTGCGACGTGCCCTTGAGGAGATGATGCCATGAGAATGTTTGAGAGACGGGGAGATGGTCGAGAAGGGGGGGTGGTAGTGTGTGAGTGGGAGATGGTCGAGAAGAAAGGGAGTTGGTCGAGGCAAGCTCGACCACTACTAGCAGGAGGTGCGAGATGAAGGATGCGCGCGTCACCGGAGCTATCCGCTATGCACAGGATGTTGAATTTGAGGGGATGCTGCATGCTCGCGTCCTGCGTTCTCCTTATCCCCATGCGCGTATCCTGCGCGTGGATACTTCCGCTTTACCCGAGGATGTAATCGTACTCACGCCAGATGATGTGCGCGATCTCGGCCATTATGGTTGCCAGATTCAGGATCAGACCGTGCTTGCCGTGGATCGCGCTCGTTTCGCCGGTGACCCGGTTGTGGCTGTTGCCGCACCAACACGGCATGAGGCAGAGGAAGCCCTGAGCCTGGTGGATGTGGAGTATGAAGAACTGCCGGGCGTATTTGACGCTGTTCAGGCAGTTGTTGAGGGAGCGCCGCTCGTCCATGCGCAGCACCCTATCTCGGATAATGATGCGGCCTACTTTGGCATGCGTCCCCAGCAAGGTACCAATATTTGTCATCGCTTTCGTATCAGGCACGGTGAGGTAGAGCAAGGCTTTGCTCATGCAGATATGATTGTCGAAGAGACTTTCCATACAGCAGGCGCGCAACACGCGCATATGGAACCACATGCTTCCGTAGCGCTGTGGGCAGGGAATCGGCTCGAAGTCTGGACCGGCACCCAGACGCCTTTCAATCTGCGCATGGATTTAGCCGGTATCTTCGGTATACCGGAGGACCGGATTCGGATTGTATGTCCACCGATGGGAGGGGCCTTCGGAGGGAAAACCTTTGTACGTTATGAGGCAATTGTCGCCTGCCTTGCACGAAAGGCCGGACGGCCGGTCAAAATCGTGTTAGATCGAAACGAGGAGTGGCTCACGCTCAATCGTCACCCGGCTACGCTTCACGTCAAGGTTGGCGCTCGCACTGATGGCACGCTTATTGCAAAGCAAGTTGAATGCTGGGTAGATACGGGAGCCTACGCGGACTGCGGGCCGGGTGTAGCGCAGAAGATGGGCTATGCCGCTGTTGGGCCTTATCGTATTCCGCACGTGAGGGTTGATTCCCATTGTATCTACACAAACCTGCCTCCCAACGGGGCTTTCCGTGGTTACGGAGCGATGCAGGCAGTGTGGGCTTCAGAACGCATAATGGACATCCTGGCGAAACGGCTCGACATGGACCCGCTGCAAATTCGGCTCAAAAATGTCCTTGTTGATGGTGACCGCTTCTGCACAGGTGAAGTGATGCATGATGTGCATTTTATCGAGTGCCTCAACGAGGCTGCAGAGCAAATTGGTTGGGCAAAAAGTCAGCATGGGAAAGGGCTATGCGTGCTCATGAAGGGCATGCAGACACCGAGCCGCGCCTCAATTGTAATCTCGGCAAATGATGGTGGTACCTACACCATTCATTGTGCTACTGCTGAGATGGGACAGGGGGCCTGGCGATCTATGCAATTGATGGCAGCCGAACTACTTGGCATAGCGCCAGAGCGCATCTTTTTCCCTGAACCAGACACCGATATCGTACCCTACGATACTCGTACCACATCGAGTCGCTCGACCTACATGATGGGACGCGCACTTGTTGAGGCAGTGCGTGAGCTTAAGAAGAACGGTGAGCTTGGCTATGGAGAGGTTGTGAATGAAGGAGGACTTGATCCTGATACGGGTCAGGGTATCGCCTCAACTCATTGGCACCAGGGCGGCGCCGCTGCCGAGATACGTGTTGATGAAGAGACAGGCAAGCTGGATCTGGTAAACCTCTACACCTCGATCTATGCCGGTCACGTAGTCAATCGTCCAGGGGCAGAGCTGCAAAACGAGGGTTCGATGATTATGGGTATTGGTACCGCCTTGTTCGAGGGTATCACCTTTGCAGATGGGCAGGTGACGAATGCCAACCTGTCTGACTATAACATTCCCGCGGCAGGCGACATCCCTGATATAACCTACGAACTGGTAGAGCGAGAAGGCGCTGAAGTGCACGGACTTGGCGAGACGGCATTGCCACCTGTACCAGCAGCAATTGGGAACGCGCTCTACTCGTTGGGAATAAATGTCACGGAACTTCCTATGTCAGCAGAAGTAGTCCTGAAGGCTATTGATCGCAGGGAGGCAGAAGCCAATACATTTCAATTAAGAGAAAGACATGAGATGTAGGGGGCAGGAACCAGGGCACCCGCAAGGGTCCAGGGTAGCCGCAAGCTCGGTCTGCTGGGGAGACGACATGCTACCCCTACTATATACGGCACGGATTGCCGGGCTCCTTCGTGTATAGTAGGGGCGCTCGGTCTGCGGGGGCTCGGTCTGCTGGGGAGACGACATGACGACATCCCTTGCGGTCGCCCTGGCCCCTTGGGCAGGCGTAAAACCTATCCCTAGAATGAAAGGAGAGCGCTGATGCAGCTTCGCTGCAAAGTCAATGGTAAGCCTATTGAAGTTGAGGCTGACACGGATGAAATGTTGCTAGAAGTATTGCGTCGTGAACTCGGCTTGAGAAGTATCCGCGCGACGTGCGGTGTCGGGATATGTGGAGCCTGTACCGCCCTTGTCAATGGCGAACCAATCTCGACGTGCATCTTTCTGGCTGCACAAGCAGAGGGTTGTGAAATCACTACTGTTGAGGAATTAGGAGGAGATCACCCTGTTCAGCAGGCATTTGAGGAGGAACATGCCTTCCAGTGCGGCTACTGCACACCGGGAATGATCTTGACCACCATGGCATTGCTGGAGGAGAACCCTCGTCCTTCTCATGAGGAGATCAAGGTGGCACTGGGCGGAAACCTGTGCCGCTGTGGCTGTTATGTGAAGATTATCAAGGCAGT
>JACZCU010066762.1_pt1 | contig 11497 bp, 6 predicted proteins | sample 8641851 | NCBI WGS metagenome assembly JACZCU01 (sample SAMN15324605, study PRJNA640507) | soil metagenome | isolation source: monocropping sugarcane control | place: China: Luxin town, Laibin City, Guangxi Province | collected 2019-07-25 | depth 10cm m | reverse complement strand
GATGCGGGCGGCCCGGCCACCATGAACCTGAAGTCCCTCAAGACATGGGCCGGGAACGTCGTTGACCCCATGGCGAAGCTGCAGGCGATCACGCAGAAGACCGCCATTGCCGCGTCTAACCTCTCCCAGGACGCGGCGCTGCTGACCACTTCCATCCAGCAGGAGCTGATCCCTCAGCTGTCCGCTTCCATCATCGCCGCGTCCAAGGCCGGGCCGGCAATGCAGAACTTCGCGACAGCCGCATTTAATACTCATGGCAATATCGCCGCCCTTGTCCCGACCGCTCAGAACCTTATTGACGCCCTCGCCAAGGTGTCAGGCAATGCGGATAACGCCAAGGCGCTGTTCTACGGGGTGGCGGAGTCAGTCGGGCTTAACAAGACTCAGGTGGACCAGCTGTGGAAGTCCATCGACACTAACCTTTCCCCTTCCATCCAGAATTCCGCCCAGGCCGCCCAGCAGGCTGCAGCCACCATCGATAAGACCTTCGTCGCGTCGCTGCAGAAGATCGGATTCTACTCCCCGACCATCTACACCGACGTCACCAATTTCAGCAACGCCATCCTGGCCCTGGGGGATAGCAACAGCAAGACCCAGAGCACGCGTGACAGGCTGATTAAGGACCTGGAGGCCACCGGCCTCAGTGCCTCAGCTGCCAAGGGGTTCGTCAATACCCTCCAGGGTCAGATTGACGCCCTGCACGGGAAGAGCGTCAATGTCGAGCTGACGACGGACGCCAGTGGCCAGATTGTCATCGCCGGCACCGGCGTCAGCGTCCGCACGCTCAACTTCTCCACTGGCACCGGGCAGGCCCCGGGGACCACCACGGCTGGGGGGCGCGGCACCGGCCATGCCATGGGCGGCGCTGTCGGCGGCGCCGGCGGCCCGACTCAGGACAACCAGCCCATCATGGCCTCCACCGGCGAATGGGTCATCAACGCCGCCTCAGTGGGCCACCTGCAGCGCGATTACGGCCCTGGCGTCATGAAGGCCATCAACAGCTACGCTGGCGGCGGCCTCGTCGGCCCCACTGCGAACGCCGTGGATCAGATCGGGCTGACTGACGTCATGTTCGGCATGCCCGCCGTGGTGGACTTCGCCAGCGCTGCCGTCAAGGCGGCTCAGGCGGGTGCCGCCGCCCGCGCCGGGTGTCTGGGGCCAGGCAGCGGGAACTACGCGGCAGATATCCAGGCAGTCCTCACTTCCATGGGGCTGCCGTTGTCGCTGACCGCCAACTGGCTCCGCCAAATCCAGACTGAGTCTGGCGGCAATTTGCGAGCCGTTAACCTCACGGATAGCAACGCCGCCGCAGGTCATCCCAGCGTCGGATTGCTTCAATTGATCCCGTCGACTTTCCAGACTTACGCTGGTCCCTATCGCAATACCCCGCCACTGGTCAATTTCGGCGGCGGCTTCGTATCCGGAGATCCAATGGCCCAGATCTACGCCGCGATCCATTATGCCGCCGCGCGATATGGCGGTGCTGGAATGGGCAGCGTAATTGGCCAAGGTCATGGTTACGCGGTTGGCGGTCCTGTTGGCGGAGGTGCCGGGCGTCCTTACCCGCCGCAGCCTGCCCCGCTCCCGAAGATTCCCGCTGGCGGCGGGTCAGTCATCACCGCTATCCTAAATTCCACCGGGAATACCCACGTGCGCGAGGCAATGGCCCTCGGCTCGTACCTGGTGTCGCGGTGGAATCCCGGGCACTTCAACTCGGATAAGTCCGCGTGGGGTGCCTATGACATCATGCTCAAGTCACACAAGGGCGTCACCAGGACTGAGGCGACAGATCCCCTGTGGTCCACCAAGTTCATGCTGCCCTACTACACCAAGGCCGCTCAGCATGTCGCCGCCTCCCGGTGGAACGCCTCCAACATCCTCCCCGCTGTCTGGTCGGCGGTGCAGGAGGCGGAGTCGGCGGAGGGCACCCGGCTGGGGACGCCGACTAACTCCCAGCTGAACCAGGCGTGGGTGCAGGTCAAGGGAGTCCTCGGCCTCAACGCGACTGGCACCCAGTCCGGCGGCAGCAACCCGGCTCAGCATTTCTACTCCATCGCCGCGAGGGTCCCGGCGCAGATGCGGGCAGTGGCTAACGACTACAACAAGCTCTTCCACGTCGCCAAGACCAAGGCGATGACGGCTGCCGAGTGGAACGCGTGGACCACGGCCAAGGCCCTGCTCAACCACCAGCTCGGGCTGTCCGGCAGCGGCGAGTCCTCCATCTGGGGCACTATCTCCGGCGGTGACCCGGCTGATCTCACGAACGCGCAGTGGGCGGCGCTGCGCAGCAACCTGTCCCTGCTGACCGGGTACACCGAGGATCATTACCCCTCCAAGGCCACCTGGTCCAAGTTCGGCAAGGTCGCCCCGTCCGACACGGTCGCGAAGAAGTTCTACGCCTCTCAGCTCAACACCACCCTGCACGCCGAGCAGGCGCTCCAGAACGAGGTCGCCGACGCCTACAACGCCTGGCACTCCTACTGGGGCGAGCGCGTCACCAAGGGCCTGGGGACGCCGGGAATCACCGTCCGCAACCCGGGCAGCCCGCCGCTGTCAACGGACATCAGCGGCTACATCTACGGCGGCCCGTCCTCGGGCAGGGGACCAGCCGGCACCAGCGGGTACGGGTTCGCCTCGGGCGGGGAGGTGCCTGACGTGGCGTCCATGTTCGCCGCCGGCGGGGCTGTTCCCGCCCCGTCGTTCCTGATGCCGGGGTCCTCCTTCGGCCCGCAGCGGCAGCTGGCCGGGGTGGTGAGCGCGCAGCCGCGCACGCTGTCCGATGCGGCCGGGGAGAGCGTCGGGCTGAAGGTGGGCACCCTCAACATCAACAACCCGGTCGCCGAGAAGCCCAGCGAGTCCATTACCAGGTCGTCTAACCGCCTCGCGTTCCTCGCGGGCAGGCAGCCGCTGTGAGGTGGTGACCAGTGCCAGCTGATCCGACATCCGCCTTCCAGCCTGCGGAGACGTGGAGTTTCAACGGGACGGCGCTCCAGCAGCCGTACATGAACATCGCCACCTTCGGCGGTGCCCGGTTCGGCCTCCCGACGCTGCGCGGGCAGAACTACGCGGTGCCCTACCGCTCTGGTCAGCTGAACCGCCAGAAGTACCCGGATCAGCGGACCCTCACCCTCACGATGTGGGTGGATGGCACTAAGTCGCCGACCGGGGGTGTGGTCGGTGATCCGCGCCTGGCGTTCAACAACTTCTGGCAGCAGCTCCGCGCGCTGTTCTGGACCCGGGATGAGAACGGGAGTCTCCAGGGCCAGCTGCAGCGGAACTGGTACCTCACCCAGAACAGCGTTAACGGCCTGGTCACGGCCACGGCCATGGCTGAGATTGCTGGGTCCATGGACCCTACGATGAACGGCCGCCTCCACACCGTGGCCTCCATCGACTTCCTGCTGGCAGATCCCTATTTCATGGGTGCTGCGGAGGTGCATGCTGTTACCACCAGCGGGACCATCACGAACCTTGGTGAGGGCGTCGTCGGCGAGGGGTTCCCCTCGCCGGTCAGCTCCTTCACCGTCGTAATTAGTGCAGCCACTACCGTCGCTAACACGACCGCTGGAGTGTCCTTCACCTTCTCTGGGTCCGCGTCCTTCCCCGTTACCATCGACGTGCTGAAGGACACCGCCGTTGACAACGCGGGAGTGAACCGCATCAGCCAGGTCACCCACGCAGGCAGCCGGATGTGGATGGCACTGCTGAGCGGGGCGAACGCCATCACCACCACGGGCGGGGCCACCGCTACCTTCCATTTTAGTCCACCATATGTATAAGGCGTGCTAGTATTAATTCATGTCGAGAACTGGCCGTCCTCGTGGTAGCGGAGTAGTTCCTATTGAGGTGAGGTTCTGGGATAAGGTAGATAGACGTGATTGGCATGAGTGCTGGCCTTGGCTGAAGGCGGTCTCTCCCGGCGGGTACGGGGTGTTTGGAGTTAACCCTGGTGAGCTGGGGCTTGGAGGTACACGTGCCCGTAATTGTTCGGCTCATCGAGTTGCCTTCTACCTCGTCCACGGCAGGTGGCCAGAGCCGTGGGGGCTGCACGGTTGCGACAACCCGGGATGCTGTAACGCTGAGAACCCAGTCCACGTGCACGAGGGGACGCCAGCGGACAATGTCCGGGAGATGTGGGAGCGAGGACGGGCTGTTGCCCCGCCTGTACTGATGGGCAGCGAAGCCAATCGTGCGAAGCTCACTGACAGCCAAGCCCGGGAACTGATCTCCCGGTACGAGGCCGGTGGAGTGTCCCAGCAGTCATTGGCTGAAGAGTTCGGGGTGTCGCAGCCTTCGGTGAGCAGGACTATCAGGGGCCTGAGGAGGTCTCTTCAGTGAGGCGTATTACCTGATATGGCAAGAGAGAAGAAGCAGCCCGGTTGGGTCGACCGTGGCAAGAGGGAAGAGACCAAGCAGGAGAGGAAGTTCCGGGAGGCCCGGGACGGGCAGCAGCGGCGCATCGCGGAGAACAACCCGAACGCCCCGTCGCAGAAGCCCGGTGACTGGACGGACGAGGACGAGGCGGCTGCCGAGAAGCGCCGGAAGGACCAGGAAGACAACCCGCGAGGTGGCCGGTACCGCCACCGGTGATGTATCGTTCTCGCAACCGGCACTGGGGTGCTCTTGGGGGACGCTCCGGTGACCGGCCATAGCGGAGTAGAGCAGCTCGGTTAGCTCACTGGACTCATAATCCAGAGGTCGCGGGTTCGAATCCCGCCTCCGCCACGGGGAAGAGCGTGAAGCCAGCTAGGGCAACCCCTAAAATGCGATGATGCTGGACAGGCCAGGCGAAGGGGCAGTGCCCCGCAGGGCGGAATGCCTTCCGGACGGTGGGCTGATCCGCCCGCGCCTCCCCTGAAAACCACAGACGGGCCTGGCAGGGCTGGCATCTAGCCACCACCCGGGAGCCAGGCCGGCAAGCACCGATTGCCTCCCAGAGTCCATGAGACCCTGGGAGGGCAGGCTGCGTGACGATCTGGCGTTTCTACTCGAACACAGCTGTCGCGGATACCCTGGCTGTCCCGGGCGGCGGGAACCTTACCATCGGCGGAACCCAGCTCTACGCGGCGTCCAACGCGCCTTCCGGGTACCCGACCAACTTCCCCTTCACCCTCCGCCTGGAGCCGGGCACCTCCAACGAGGAGCTCGTCTCGGTCAGCTCAGGGTCGGGCACCAGCTCCACTCCGTGGGTGGTCACCCGGGGATATGACGGGACCACTGCCAAGGCGCACACTGCCGGGACTGCGATTGCCCACGGCAGCTCCGCCGGGGATTACTCCACCGCCGCCACGCACTACAACCAGGGCAACGGGTCTGGCGTGCACGGGCTGCCCGCCTCGGCATGGGCAGCGGCGATCATGGCGAACATCCAGGACACCACCCTGGCCAACTCCACCACCTCTGTCGTCACGTTCAGCGGGATTCCCGGGACCTACAAGCACCTGCTCCTGCTGGCCCAGGGCCGCCTGACGGAGACCTCCGTCCAGTCGGACGACGTGCTGCTGCAGTTCAACAGCGACAGCGCCGCCAGGTACGGGTTCGTGACCGCCTCAGTGTCCAACCCCTCGGGCACCCTCACCGGTGCCAACGCTAACGGGTTCTCCGGGACGTCGATGCCGGCGTTCCGGTTCACCGCCAGCCAGGCGGGATCCAACGTCAATGCCGGCGGCGGGTTCCTGTTCATCCCCAACTACACCGGGACCGCCTACAACAAGCTGGTCTACGGCATCTCCGGCGGCGGCAACGGCACCAGCTCCTTCGTGGACTTGCGCAGCCGGGTCGGCATCTACAACCCCACCAGCCAGGCGGCTATAACCGCCATTTCCCTCTCGATCGGCAGCGGCAACTTCCTCGTCGGCAGCCGCTTCACCCTTTACGGGATCTCCTGATGGCACCGCGCATCGAGCACTTCGTTGACTGCGGGACCGGGGATGCGGTCGACCGGGACTTCGAGGGCGAGCTTCCTCAGCCGGAGCCAGTGGATTTCAAGGCAGCGGCACGGGAGAAGGCCCTGCAGCGGCTGCGCGCCTTCGCTGCCGAGGATGAGATCGTGGCGGACATCCTCATCGTCCTCGGCCTGGAGGGCTGATGCACGTCCAGGTGAGCGACACTGACGCGCTGACGGTCACGGACGATGCCCCAGTCATCCTGCACCAGGGCGTGCGGCACTCCAGGCACGGGGAGACTCCTGGCCCGCCGCCCCCGCCGCCCCCGGTGCCAGCTGCTCCCGGCAGGTCCGTCATCAGGGAGGTCACGGGGCCTCGCCGGACCACGCGCTTCCGCTTGCCGCCCGACGGAGGCTGAGCCATGGCCTTCTCGCTCCCGCAGGCCATCCCCGCCGCGATCGGGACGCTGCAGCCTGCTCCCGGCTCTCCTCCGGGACCTGGCGGCTCTGGCGGAGCGGCCTCTCCTGGCCCAGGCGCTGGCTGGGAGATCTTCGTCCTCTCCGCCTCTGATTACAGCACGGTGCTGTGCGAGATCCCCGAGACCGTCAAGCTGAGCTTCACCTTCACGAAGCAGCTGAACGACTTGGGGTCTGGCAACGTCGTGCTGTCCATGGATGACCCGTGGTGGCACAACACGGTCCTCTCGGACGGGAACGCCCCTGAGGAGATCCTGGACTTCGAGTGCGTCTGGCAGATCCGCCAGGATGGCGTGCCGCGCTTCGAGTTCTTCGGCGAGACCATCACCGAGCAGCTGGTTGACCCCACCGAGCAGCGGCAGGTCACCATCACCGGCCCGGGGGCCATCTCCGCCCTGAAGTGGGCCATGTGCGTCCCGCACGGGTTCCCCAACATCATCCTGAAGCTGGACTCGATCCAGGACAACTTCAGCGAGGTGGATGTCAACGGCAACGGCGTGCTGGATACGAACCTGTGGAACGCCACCTCGCCGTCAGGGTCCGTCTACATCACCCCGGTGCAGGGTGCCTACCCCTACCCCGGTGGCACCAAGTACGCGCTGTCCACCCTGTACCCAAGCGGGTCCGTCACCCTGTCCGCCACGCCGGGCACGACCCTCCTCGGCGCGACCCCGTACGACGCCAGCGACTCCGTGATCTCCGCCCAGGTGTCCCCGATCGGCCTCAACAACGCCTCCGGGAGTTACAGCCTTGCTGGGCTGGACGGGTCCGAGCTGACCCAGTTTTACATCCAGTCCAACGCCAACAGCAGCTATTATGCGCTGATCGGCTTGTCGGGCACGGCGTTCTACTGCCAGCTGGGGGACGCCAACGGCACGACCACCAAGGTCATGCCCGCGTACGATCCCGCCCAGCACGCTTACTGGATGATCTCCGAGCAGGGCGGGACTGGCGGAGGCAGCGGCACCCTCTACTTCTGGACCAGCCCGGATGGCAACAACTGGACCCAGCGGTGGCAGGCCGTCCACTCCTGGGACGCGCGGAGCTGCTCCTTCTACTTCGCCGCCGCCTACGACGTGAGCAACAGCCAGTCCGCCCAGCTGACCAACCTCAACTCCAACGTCAGCTCCCCGAGCTACCAGGGCGAGACGTACCTGGGGTTCCCGATCATGGGGATCTGGTTCGACCAGTGGGCCAAGGCGCAGGCCCGGGGGACCATCCCGTTCACCACCACCAGCCTGGGGCCGGGAGCCGACAGCTTCGGCAACGCGTGGGTGGATAGCCAGAACGTCCAGACCGTCAACGGCACGGATCTCTACTCCTTCCTGCAGGCGTGCACCTCCACCCTGAACGCTGATTACGTCATGCAGCCCGGGTTCGTGCTCCAGGTCGGCATGCCCACCTCCACGAGCATCAGCCTCGGCACCCAGCGGCAGGGGCAGATTGTCTTCCGCGAGGGCCGGGAGTACCAGACCAAGCAGCGCACCCGCATGCGCAGCCAGATTCAGAACGTCATCGGCGCGGAGAACCAGGACGGGCACGAGATCTCCGCCATCAACAGCGGGTCCGTGGCGAGCTGGGGGCAGCGTGAGGCGTGGTACCAGACTGGTGCCCAGGTGGACCCGGCCTCCATGACGCTCGCGGCTGCCGCCGCAGCTGCGGCCAACGCCGACCAGGTCGAGGGGCTGTCCGCCCAGATCACGCCGAACCTGCCGGGCCGCACTGTCTTCCAGAACTTCGATGTCGGTGACTGGGTGGGGGATGAGCGGCCGGACTTCAGCGCCGTGGACGCCGTGCGCGTGGTCGCCATCGCCGTGCAGGTCGACAGCACGGGCACCGAGACGCACGAGCTCACCTTCCTCACCTACGTGCAGTGGCTGGAGCAGCAGCTCACCTTCGTCACCAACCAGCTCGGCGGGAGCTTCGTCAACGCTCCTGGCCTCACCCCGGTCGCCCTCTCCAAGTACGGGACGGGCCAGGTCCCCACCTACTTCAGGCCCGCCCAGCAGCTCAACACCCTCGCCGACGTCAACATGAGCGCCGGCGTCCCGGCGACCAACTCCCCGCTGGTCTTCAACCCGGTCACTGGCCAGTACCACCCGGCCGGGTCCCCTGATCCCGTCACCGGGGCCATCCTGCCCGTCACCGTGGCGGGATCGGGCGGCACCGCCACCGTCACCCCCGGCGGCGTCTCCGTCACCAACGCCACCCCCACCGTTGCCCCGGATGGCGGCGGGTCACCGGGCCCCGTTACCTCGGTCGCCACCACCGCCACGGGGACGGTCACCGTCATCAACGGCGTCACCCGGATCACCACCGGCGTGCAGGGGGACGGCACCGTCACCGTAGTGGAGACCAACGGCCCGGCTCCCGCCACCCCGGATACGCCGATCGTCACTTCCATCCCCGCTGGGATCACGGTGTCCTGGGACGGCCTCCTGGCCGCCGCAGTGCCCCTGCTGGACTTCGCCTACGTCCAGGTCCACGCCTCGGCCACCAACGGCTTCACGCCCTCCTCGGCCACGCTCCAGGCCGTCCTGCAGACCAGCGGCACCGTCACGATCTCCGGGCTGACTCCCGGGACGACCTACTACGCCAAGCTGATCGCGGTCAACACCTCCGGGAACGCCAGCGCCGCGAGCACCCAGGCGTCCGTGGCCGCCGGGTTCGTCTCCGCCACCACGATCTCCGGCCTCACCGCGACCCTGATCGGCAACATCGGTGTCCTCAACCCCAACCCCTACTTCTGGGGCGGGGATGGCAGCGGGTGGGCCGCCCTCAACGGCACCTTCGCCGTGGTCACCGGCGGCCTGCTGCCAGCCGGGTCCCCTTACACCTACGCCGGGCAGTACGTCAGCAACGGGACCGCTGGCAGCATGCGGGAGTCCGGCGGCCCGTTCCCAGCCGGGCTGAACCAGCAGTACCTGATCACCGCATGGGTCTACACGACGGGCGTCGCCTCGGGATCGCAGATGTCCGGGTCCGGCAGCCTCAGCGCCGGGCCTCGTCGCGGGTCCGGCACCACGCAGTTCCCCTTCGCCCAGCTGTCCGGGTCCGGCAGCCTCGGCGTCAAGGATTCCCAGTCCCCCGGTGAGATCCCCATCGACATCGGGTTCAACTGGACGAACAACGGCACCTTCGTGTCCGCCAGCACTGCCACCACCCCGGTCCAGGTGGGGACGTGGACGTCCGTCACCGCCGTCCTCACCTCGCCCTCCGCTGGCATCAACCAGGCGTACCCCCGCATCGGGTCGGCGGTCGGCGGCGTCACGATCTACGCGGAGGCAATCCTCTGCCTTCCCCAGGTGCCGGGCGGGCTCATCCAGACGGGGACCATCACCGCCACCCAGATCGCCGCCGGCATTGTCGTGGCTGGCATCGTGGACGCGACCACGATCACTGGTGCCACGTTCAACGCCACCGGGCCAGGCGGGACCCCCACGGGGGTGTTCGTCTACACCCCCGGGACAACGCCCGCCCTCGGTAATCCCCCCATAGCCGCGCTCACCGCCTCGGATACCGACCTGTTCGGCAACGACATCACTCCCGGGGTCGCCTCCGCCGGCGGGAAGATCATCGCCATCGGCAGCACCCCGTCAGGCGGCACCCCGTCATTCGTCCAGCTGGCCCCCGGCAACCCGGCTGCGGTGAACATCGGCAGCGGGGCAGCTCGCGAGCTTATCGCCTCGCGCGTCGCCACGTCCCTGGCAGGAAGCGGGACAACGACCCGGATCTCCACGCAGATTGCCTCGGCGGAGACGACCAACACCTCAGGCCAGCAGTCGTTCGTTACGGTCAGCTCCGCCACTGACGACAACAGCACTGGCCCGTTCATCCAGCTGCAGGCCACTGGTCCGTCAGGCAGCGGGTTCTTCAACGTATTCTCTGACTTCGCCCAGGTCACCAACGTCCCGTTCCTTGACTTCCGGGCCAACCGGGTCAACGGCGTTCAGTCCTCAGTCAACGGGTACAGCCGGACCAACCCCACGTCAGCGATCAACATCACTGACAATTACACGATCCCCGCCGGCGACGCGACGGCAGTAGGGGTCATCTATGAGATTGAGGTGCCGTTCAGCGGGGTGTGGGAGGCCAGCGGCGCGCTGAACCTGGAGTTCAACCTGGATGGCACCTTCACCAACCTCGTGCCCATCGCCTCCGGCCTGGCGGTCGCCGGCCATAATTACGGCGGGACGTTCCGCCTCACGCTGAGGGTCACGCTTACAGGGGTCAGCGGGACGTGCGATATCCAGGGTGATGGCGGGGTGACCGACACGTCAGTTGCCCGTGCCGGGTCCACGTCGGCGGTACTGTACGGCATCAACTCCAGCCACGCTTTCGATACCACCGTGAGCCACACCCTAGCTGTGGCCGCCGCGTTCTCGGTCAGCAACGGCAGCCAGACCATCTTCGGCAACGGCAGCACGTTCACCAGGAAGGGCTGAGGTCCGTATAACAGGAAGCAGGGTGCTAGACCCGCGCCGGCGGTCACCCCCCGTCCTCCGGTTGCCCTGCTCCGACAGGCCCTCTCCCGGGAACCCCCGTACCCATCTACCGGGAGAGGGCCGTCGTCATTTTCAGGGACGATGTGGCAGGATGTCTGGAGGTGTAGCGTGCTCATCGAGTGGGATCCGTGCGTCACCGTCGCGAAGTACAGCCCGCGCCAGGTGCGCGAGGCTCGTGACTGGCTGGCTGGCTACGCGGGGTGGGGCAGGTGGCAGAAGCTCAGCGCCAGCCTGCTTGAGCGCCTCTTCCCCGAGCCAGAGGACGGCATCGCCGCCGTCACGGGCAACAGCTTCACCCAGGCTGGCATGGCTAACATGCGCCTGGTCATCGCGGGGCACGCTGACGCCCTGTCCTTCGCCACCTCTCCCGTGCTCGTCGGCGTCGGGGTCGATTCGCTGCCCAACCCCGAGGGATTGCTTCCCTACGGGTCGCTGGCCCCCGAGTTGGGCGAGTCCCCACACGCCACCTACTACCAGAAGCTGGACGCCGGGTTCCCGGCTACGGGAGATGGCAGCGTGAGATTCCAGGTCACCGTGCCCGAGGGGCAGGCGAGCTTCGCCTGGAACGAGTGGTGCCTGGCCGTCGCCCCTGAGCTTCACATGCCGAGCGGTCCCTACCTGCACCAGGCCG
>JACZCU010316263.1_pt1 | contig 11546 bp, 7 predicted proteins | sample 8641851 | NCBI WGS metagenome assembly JACZCU01 (sample SAMN15324605, study PRJNA640507) | soil metagenome | isolation source: monocropping sugarcane control | place: China: Luxin town, Laibin City, Guangxi Province | collected 2019-07-25 | depth 10cm m | reverse complement strand
TCTAGGATCGATTTCACTACAGCATCCCCTACAAAACCCTCGACAATCTCCCTTCGAACCCGAATATTGAAGTCCATCTTTTGGAGATAGTGCTCAGGTTGAGCAAAAACTAACTTGACTTGATCAATCTTGTTACTCATAGCGTTCTTAAACCTCAATCAGGCAGTGATCAAATATTTTCGAATAAGAGGATGCCAACACCAGCAGGTGCAGAAGCACTATACTGTTGCTTCTGCACTGATATCCTCGTATCGCCCCTACTAGTATGAAAGGTACCATCTGCAAATGCTAATGTGATGCTTGTAGAGGTAGAGAAATCAGTGATTCTCTACGAAGAAAGTGTAAAGAAATCCGCCTATCCTGACTTGAAATAACAAGGGGATAATGTATACCGGGATACGACTTTCGCAACCCTGTTTCAACATCGGCAAAAACCGAATCCCCATTCTGGAGGTTCTACTCTTAAAGATGTAAGGATAGTTATTCATTTGTCATGTGAAGGAAGAGTACCTGCCGTGTCGTATACAGACTCGAAACCACAAGCGACAAAGAAACCATTGCGTATCTTGATGGTTACAGGAGTCTACCCAACAGAACAGCGCCCGCACAAAGGCACGTTTATCAAAAGCCAGGCAGATTCGCTCGGTGCCGCTGGACTTGAGCTAGAGATTATCCATCCAAAACCTGGGTTGGTTCCACTCCGCTATGCCTCGGCATTTGTACAGGTTTTTCTCAAGACGCTGACAGGGCGTTTCGACATCGTGCATGGACATTATGGGTTATGGTGCCTTGTGGGGGGTATGCAGTGGACAACACCGGTGGTCGCTTCTTTTCTAGGCAGTGATCTGCTAAGTGCTCTGGTCGCTAATGGTGGTTATAGCAAAAAACTTAAACTGGTGACGTATATTAGTCGCTGGCTTTGTCATAGAGTTGATGCTGTGATTGTCAAATCCGAGGGAATGAAAAAGGCCGCATCAGAAGGCAATATCTTTATTATTCCTAACGGGGTAGATTTCGAGTTGTTTCGTCCTATACCGCGTGCTGAGGCTCGTGCCGTTCTAGGCTGGGAGCAAGATCGTTACTATGTCCTTTTCGGCAATAATCCGCAAAGAACAGAGAAAAATTATCCACTGGCACAAGCAGCTATAGAACGTTTACGCGCACGAGGCACATCGGCTGAACTAGTTGTTGCCGATGGTTTACCACAAACAATGTTCGTACAGTACATCAATGCGAGCAATGCGTTGATTCTCCCTTCTATTTACGAAGGATCACCGAACATCGTCAAAGAAGCAATGGCCTGCAATGTGCCGGTCGTCGCTACAGACGTTGGTGATGTTTCCCAGCTCATTGGCCGAACTAAGGGATGTAAGGTTTGTCCACATGATCCTGATGCTCTAGCAGAAGCGCTCGAACAGGCACTCCAACATGGAGTGCCTACAACTGGCAGAACCGATATTGCACATCTGGAATGTTCGGTTGTAGCAAGACAAATCATAGCAGTGTATGAACAAGTAACAAGGCAAAAAGCGAACTCGAATTTCAGCGTTTCAAGTAGTTTGTAGGAGCTCCACCTGCGGCTTCGCCTTTTGCCTTTCCTGCCCCTCTAACGCTTCCTGAGCAGACGCCAATACGCGTACAACCTCTAAACCAATACTCCCATTCGCACGTGGCTGTGTTCTCGTGCGAATAGCATTGGCGAAATCTTCACACTCCAGTCGTAGCGGCTCAATCCAATCAATATGGGGAATAGTGATTGCCCCAAAACGATAGGAAACGACGGGATCAGCGTGGATATCTGCCCCTTTATTGTAAATTTTGAGCATTTCCGCCGGATTGGTATCGTCGTAGACCGCCATACGCTTATCCCCAATCACCGTCACGCGACGAATTTTACATGGATGTAGCCAGCTTACATGAATATGCGCCGTCATACCATCTGAAAATCCAAGGTCGAGATGCGCGATATCATGAATATGTGACTGAAGATGGGAGTGGGCCTGTACCCTTATCTGATCCGGCTTTTTACTAAGTAGATACAGCAGGATTGATACATCATGCGGAGCCAGGTCCCAGATAACATTAATGTCATTACGGAATAGCCCTAAGTTCAATCGCTCCGCTTCAATACAGTAGATTTTCCCCAGGTCTCCGCTGTGTACCAGCTTACGTAACTCATTGACGGCAGGGCTATATTCAAAGGTATGCCCCACCATCAAAATGCGCTGCTGTTCTTTTGCTAGAGCAACCAGCTCTTCGGCTTCAGCAACGTTGGTTGTCAGTGGTTTCTCAACCAGCACATGTTTACCATGCAATAAGGCCGCTTTCGTCAGTTGATAGTGCGTTCGAACAGGGGTTGCAATCACCACTCCATCGACATCTGAACGAAAGACGCCCACTGCCTCCGTCGTCGTCTTTACCCGGTGTTGGTTCACGATTGACGTCAAACGATGGGTATCCTGATCCGCTACCATCGCGACCGTAACACCCCCTAACGAATCGAGATTGCGGGCAATCTTTGGTCCCCAGTATCCCCATCCGATGACGCCAAAACACAAATCTGTCATCATTGTGATATTCCTTCTAATGTCAGTCAACTAATGTCAGTCAATCCTCAATTAAACAGAACACTAATATGTTGAAAGCCTTCTCTAGACTCATGCCTGTGAATTCACAACTTCAAACACGCTACACTCAGGTTTTCCTTAATGGTCGGAATGGATATTGCCCTACCCTCAACAGCAGTCCCTTTGGTGGGACATCAAGCTGATTTTCCTCACCATTCTCGTAACGATCCTCGGACGTGGAGGCGCCCAGCTTGGCAAAAGAACAAAGTTCCTACTTATGCTGTTTCCACTGGGCAGCCGTGAACATCACGATCGAATGTATCTGGAGCGGGTGAAGCAAAAGCTTCTTTCTAAACATATTGCCCCTACCACATTCGGCACGCTCCACCCTTTCAATGAGCAGCCGCATTCGACCTGGAGGGATCAAAACCGGAAAAATAGTGCATCCCGTTAACTCGGTAAGTAATTCTGGTACGAATGTCTCTTGTCCTTGAGCAAGAGCCACGGTCAGCACACCTGGAGCAGCGCCAACCACTACACATTTATACCGCTTCATCACTGCCAGGGGCAAGACTCCTCGAAAGCGTATCGGTACCCAGCGCAGCGTATCGAAGCGCGGGATGAGATTGCCGTTCACTTTACATGCCGTCGCTTTCATTATCTCAAGATCAGCATCTTCCATCTCGCATTCCGCAGTTCTGGATATCGTTTTTTTGAATATTAACTGTTGCATCTACTACTTGTTTTCCCCCTTTTTAAAAAGTATGGGGTAATGCAAAATGAAACAGAGCTTCGTAATCTTGACGCCTCTACGTTGGTGTTGTTCCTCAAACACACTATTGAGAGTAGTAAAACAAGTATTTCGTGCATAACTTTGCTGCCCCACCGGCAATCCATGATATTCTTAAAAGTTACGTGCTAAACCGCCCGACGTGGATTCAATATTCCCAGGTATACTGATACTGGATGCTTTTTACCTGATTTCTTCTTCCACTCAGCAAAAGGATGAGTCGAGAGGCTCTCTTGAGTAATTGTAAAAGAACGAAGTGCATATACTATGTTATTGCCCGCGGAATTATGGTGTCAGTTGTTCTGAAAGGTGAAGAAGTTTTCATAGCGGTAAACAAAAAGGGAGGACCAAAAAAGGAGCTGGGGTCCTCCGTTTCTCACAAGAAGGCAGTACCGTCACATCGAAGCTGCACGCAGTGTCGTTAACAATTCCTTGGAATCATACTCTTCAGCAGAACGACTCACGAATGTATAGCCCACCCCAGGAACCGTTAATATGTAACACGGCGTACTTGGATCAGGTTCAATTTTCTGACGTAAATGACGGATATGCGCTTTTATCAGACAGACATCGCCGTCGTTGCCAAAACCCCAGATATGCGAAACAATCTGGCTTGCTGTACACACATTGTTGGCATTCACCGCCAGCAAATGCAAAAGCTTGCTTTCCGTTGGCGTTAAGCGCGAAGCCTTGCCATTCACCCGCACTTCGTTATGCAGTGAATCGACACAGACCGGTCCCACCGTGATAATAGAAGAAGGTCGCAGCGACAGTGTGGAACGCCCTCTTCGGCTCACCGCCCGAATTCTGGCGAGCAGTTGACTGGGAAAAAACGGTTTACGCAGATAGTCATCAGCACTGGACTCGAGGCAGCGAACTTCATCCTGCACATCTTTCCCATCGTTGATCACTATGACGAGCGCATCATGCTTCGTGCGCATCTCCCGGCACAGTTCCAGGGCGTCGGTGTCTTTGAGCGCTGGATCCATGATGATAAGATCAGGTTGTTTTTCTTCCCACTCTCTCTTCGCTCTCTCTCCACTGTAGGCGCGATGCACTTCGTAGCCCAGAGTCTTGAGCCAGCCAGAAAGCATTTCAACCAGATCACGATCAGTATCAACAATCAGTATTTTCATTGGCTCTCTCCTCTGTAGACGGAGTACTGTATAAATAACTAGGATGATCTTTCTTTAGTTTCTCAAAAACTAGTATCTCAAGGACTAGTATCTCAAGGACTTCTTCATTCTAGAAGACCAAACTGAGAAAATCCTGTGCTGATACTGAGTTGAACCTGAGAACTATAGATCTTCATCATAACTGTGAGTCACTACCATGGTACCTGTTGGGTGGCATCCGGGTACCTTCGATGCAATAATCCTGGTAGATATAGAACAAAAGAAGGTAGAGGGGAAGTGATGGACCTCATGCATGGAGTGTCTTTTGTCGAACCCTTGACATTCTAGTACTGGTCTCTCAGGATAAGCAGCAGTAGTTTATCATGCGATACTGACAGATTGAGCCACATATTTGGTCATCCTTCCTCTGCTTTGCCTGCCAGTGTTACACGTCTTCCACGAAAACACCCCTCATACTTAGTACTTTACTCAAAGCATCGTATATATTGCTATAAATTGATGATATTAATGAATAATGTTTGGCAAATGACGAAACCGTGATTTTATGAGTTCGCTGATATACTGATTATGAAAATATGTTTTTTAGGTCACGGGTATGTATTGTTGGGAAACGATATTGATATATTCCTACCCATTTCTCTATTTTTGTCCGTAACATTTGAGAGAGGAGGATATAATATGAGAGAGAGCGTAGAGCAGCGGATGGGCAATTATCGCTTGAGCCGCAAGTTGGGCACAGGCGCTTTCGCTGATGTCTACCTGGGCACCCACATCTATCTGAACACGCGGGTGGCGCTCAAAGTCTTACGCACCCAGGTGAGCGCCCATAGCCTCAACTCCTTTCTCACCGAAGCGCGCCATCTGAGCCGCTTGATCCATCCCCATATCATTCGCGTATTGGAGTTCGGGCTCGAAGCGCAGGTCCCCTACCTGGTGATGGACTACGCACCGGGTGGGACCCTACGCCAACGCCATCCCGTCGGCAGTGTGGTGCCGCTGCCCATTGTGCTCTCCTACCTCTCCGCGCTGGCCTCGGCCTTACAGTATGCCCACGATCAACATCTCATCCATCGCGATCTCAAACCGGAGAACCTGCTTGTGGGAGCCAAGCACGAGCTCCTGCTCAGTGATTTTGGGCTGGCCTTGCTCGCCAGTGGCACCGACACACCCCAGGTGCAGCAGCGCTTTGGCACGCTGGCCTACATGGCCCCGGAGCAGATCCAGGGCCGGCCCTGTCCAGCCAGTGATCAGTATGCGCTGGCCGTGCTGGTCTCTGAGTGGCTCAGTGGTCGGCGCCCGGCTGATGGAAGGGCAGCTGGGCGGTTGACGTTGCAGGCAGGGGTCGCGCCCAGCGCGCAGCAGCCTGGCGTGCCTGCGGGGGTGGAAGCGGTGCTGCGTAAGGCGCTAGCCCCCGAGCCGGTGGCGCGCTATGTGGATGTGCTCAGCTTTGCCACGGCCTTTGAGGAGGCCTGCTCGGGCGAGGGGCCCGGCATGGCGCCAGGGACGGAGCTCGCTGGCGCAGCGCGGGCAGCGGACGAAGAGGTCCAGGTGGTCGTGCCGCCGCTTCCCGTGCCCCTCACGCCAATGATTGGGCGCGAGGGCGAGCGGGCGAGCGTGTGTGAGCGGCTGTTGCGCCCGGCGGTGCGCTTATTGACGCTGACCGGGACGGGAGGAGTGGGCAAAACGCGGCTGGCGCTGGCGGTGGCCGACGCGGTGGCGGAAGCATTTGCCCAGGGCGTCTGCTTTGTCTCCCTGGCGGCACTCAGCGATCCGGTCCAAGTGGTGTCGAGCCTGCTCGCAGCCCTAGGTGTGGCCGAGCGGCCCGAGTTGGCGCCTTTCGCGCAGTTGGTGGCCGGCGTGGGGAAGCAGGAACTGCTGCTGCTGCTGGATAACTTCGAGCAGGTGCTGTCGGCGGCCACTGTGCTGAGCGAACTGCTGGAGGCCTGCCCGCAGCTCAAAATCCTGGTGACCAGTCGGGCGGCGCTGCATGTGCAGGGAGAATATGAGTGGGCGGTGCCACCGCTGGCGCTGCCGGATCTGCAGGCGCTGCCCGCGCTGGAGACGCTGGCGCAGGTGGCGGCGGTGGCTCTGTTTGTGGAGCGGGCCGAGGCGCTCAAACCGGGGTTTGGGTTGCGGCCGGACAACGCAGGGCTCATCGCCCGGCTGTGTGTGCGCTTGGGCGGGGTGCCGCTGGCGCTGGAGCTGGCGGCGGCCCGCAGCAAGGTGCTCTCGTTGGAGGCGCTGCTGGCGCGCCTGGAGCAGGGAGTAGAGGTGTTGACGAGAGGGACGCAGAATGTGCCGGCGCGCCAGCAGACCTGGCGCAACGCCATTGCCTGGAGCTATGATTTACTTTCGAGTGAGGAGCAAGCGCTGTTCCGTTGCCTGAGCGTGTTTGAGGGTGAGTTCACACTGAAGGCAGCGGAGGCGGTGGTGACGGCGGCTGGAGGTAGCGGGCTGGTGGTGCTGGATGGGGTGGCTGCGCTGGTGGATAAGAGCCTGCTGCTGCAGCGAGAGCAGGAGGGGCAGGAGCCGCTGCTGTACATGTTAGAGCTGAATCGGGCGTATGGCGTGGAGCAACTGGCAGCGTGTGGAGAAGGGGAGCGGACACGCGAGGCGCATGCGGTCTACTACCTGGCCCTCGCAGAGCAAGATGAGGGAAAATTGCACGGTGCACGGCAGCTTATATGGTTGCGGCAGTTGGAACTTGAGTACGAGAACATCCGGGCAGCGCTGCAATGCTTCCTTGAGCACCACGAGATAGAAGCGGCTTTGAGGCTGCCGACAGCCCTGCGGCAGTTCTGGTTTCTGCGAGGGCGCTTGACCGAGGGCCGTAGATTCCTGGAGCTGGCTCTCGAAGCCTGCTGCCAAGATGGCATACTGGATGTTAGCCGGTTGCAAGCGGAAGCCCTTTATGTAGCAGGTTACTTGGCGATACGCCAGCAAGATCCTGAGCCAGCAACTGAGTATCTCGAGGCAAGTCTGGAGCTATTCCATCACCAGGAAAACAAAGGGGGCATCGCTTCCAGCCTTTCCATGTTGGGTTTCGTCCAATATATTCGTGGTGAGGTCGCACAAGGAAAAGCGAAAATCAAGGAGAGTCTCGTACTCGCTCAGGAAATTGGAGACAGAAGAAAATGTGCTGAGGTTTGGTACTCGTTGGGAATGGGAGCCCTGTATCAGGGGCAGTATAGCGAGGCATGTAAACAATTGCAGGAAGGTCTGGCACTGTTTGAAGCAGAGGATGACTTGTGGGGGAAGGCCGCCGTGCTTCATTATCTCGGGGTGGCATACTATGCCCAGGGAAATTATGCACACGCCCGCCGGTTCTCCGAAGAGTGTCTTGAGCTCTTAAGGATGATGGACGAGCCGTATGGCACATCAGAAGTGTTGACCGTGCTCGCTTGTGAGCTTGCAGCATTAGGGGAGATGAGGCGTGCCGGTATCTTGCTTGAGGAGGCATTGATGCTAGCGCGCACACGAGAATATACAGAGGATCTGGTGCGGGTACTCTGTGGGAGAGGATACCTGGCGTTGCGACAGGGTCATGTGGCCGAGGCATGTACGTATTTAGAGGAAGGTCTCACGAAGATGCAGGGCAGGTGGTTCGATCCACGGAGCAAGTGGGGGCTGGCTACATGTCTGATATGGCTGGGAGAAATTGCCTTTGCTCAGGGATATACAATGTGGGCCGTCCAACTCTGCGCAGCCGCAGAGACCATTCGTGGGGCTAATGGGTACTACAGTTCGCTTGGCAAGGAGCAGGCATACTATGAGCACACCCTGGCAGAGGCACGCCACCAGCTCGGCGAGAAAGCCTTTGCGACAGCCTGGGCAGAAGGACGAGCGATGGAGCCACAACAGGTTATGGCTGCAAAGGCTTCTTTCCCACTACTTGACGATTTTTATCCAACCTTTCCCTCGAAGTCGCAGCCAACTGTAACACCCATTCTTCCTGCTGGGCTGACTGCGCGGGAGATTGAGGTTTTGCGCCTCCTTGCACGGGGTTTGAGCAATAGTCGGATTGCTGAGCAGCTCGTCTTGAGTCCTTACACGGTCAACAGCCATACTCAATCGATATATGGCAAGCTGGATGTCAATTCGCGTAGCGCTGCCACCCGCTTTGCTGTTGAGCATCATCTCCTCTAAACAAAAAATACCAGGAATGATAAGGCAAGTAGTAATTGGTGTAAACACATTACGAATACTCCTCAGCGATCCGGCATTTCTCACCTCGTCATGCACAAAAATAGTGTGATCTAAGCATATTTTTTTGTCCCCTGGTCGCTATACTGGAAGTAATGGGGTGACTTTGTCTTGCGCACAAAGAGGCAAGCGCGAGTGAAGTATGCTCTTAGGAGAAAGTAACATATTTTAGTATTTCTGGATTTTACTTATGAATTAAAGCTCCTAGTTCATAGATACATCACAGGATCAGGAAACTAGGGACTTAGACATTCTAGCAGACAAGCTGGAAGAGGAGGAACTATGACTGATACAACTCAAGCATTCTTTGAGCAACTTGCTGAACATCAGTACGAACCGCTGCTTCATAGTATCTCTGGAACCATTCGCTGGGATATCGAGGGTGCGGGGAGTTGGTTCGTCATCATTAGAAACGGAACAATGGCCGTAAACAGGGATACTGGAGCCGCAGATTGTGTGTGCGAGTGCAGCAAGCAAGACTTCGACCGTATGGTCATGGGCAAGCAGAATCCCACCACGCTGCTCCTGCAAGGGAAGATGAAAGTGACAGGTAATGTAGGGCTGGTACAGATATTCCAGCGGCTCTTTCCCAATGAGAATCTCGCTGGTGCACGAACTGGGGCATAAGGAGGCGACAATGAGCAACAAAACGATTAGCGTCCTCGAGGGAAATAACTTTGTTGTCAGCGATTCGCGCGGAGACATAGAAGCTTCACCTACCGATACACTGGGGCTGTTTGCATGGGACACGCGTTTTCTTTCACGCTGGGTTCTCACGGTGGACGGGCAACATATGAACGCCCTGTCTACGGATGACCTTGATTATTATTTCGTGCAGTTCTTCCTTGTCCCGGGAACCGGCACGATATACGTGGATGCAGACCTTTCGTTCATCCGCAAACGCGCGGTTGGCAACGGCTTCCACGAGGATTTGATCATACTCAATCATAAAGGCAAAGCGGTTGACCTCAAAATGCGCCTGGAAGCGGCATCCGACTTTGCAGATCTGTTTGAGGTCAAGGATGCACTGAAGAAGCAAGGGACATTCTACCATCGTATCGAGCCAGGTCGCCTGGTGCTCGGCTATCGCCGTGAACAGTTCATCCGTGAGACCTTGATTAGCTCCAGTGCCAAAGCTGACATTGATGAGCATGGTCTGACTTTTTCAGTGCATATTGAACCCCACGGTGAGTGGACGACCGGCCTGGATGTTGCCCTCGGGTCGCTTGGCTTCGCAGAAAATCAGGGGGAAAAGCAGGGCAGCAGTCAACAAGAGAGAGCCAGCATAAAAGCGGACCTTGAGAAGAAGCGCGGAGCTTTACCGCACCTTTCGTGCGATTGGCCATCGCTCGAACAGACCTACGAACGCAGTCTCATTGATCTCGCGGCACTGCGCTTTTTCCCTCTCAGCGTGCCAGGACAGGCACTGCCTGCGGCAGGTTTGCCCTGGTTTATGACCCTTTTTGGCAGGGATAGTATGATCACGAGCCTCCAGGCGCTGCCATTCACCCCCAAGCTGGCCGAGACGACGCTGATCGCCCTGGCCCAAAGACAAGGGACGAGGATCGATGACTTCCGCGATGAGGAGCCTGGCAAGATCATGCATGAGGCGCGCTTCGGCGAGATGACCGCCTTCGAGGAACGGCCACAATCACCCTATTATGGGGCTGCAGATGTCACGCCGTTCTACCTCATTCTGCTCGATGAGTACGAGCGTTGGACCGGCAATGGCGAGATGGTGCGCCAACTTGAGATGGAAGCAAGAGCCGCCCTGACATGGATCGACACGTATGGTGATCGCGATGGGGATGGCTACGTTGAGTATAACCGCCGCGTCGCGAAGACAGGGTTGGAAAACCAGTGCTGGAAGGACTCCTGGAACTCCATCCTGTTCGCTGATGGTACGCTTTCACGTCTGCCACGCGCTACCTGCGAAATTCAGGGCTATGTATACGACGCCAAGATGCGTAGCGCGCGGCTCGCGCGGAAGTTCTGGAATGATCCTGCCCTTGCTGACCGCTTAGAGAAGGAAGCGGCCGAGCTGAAACAGCGCTTCAATAAGGACTACTGGATCGAGGACCGGGAGTTTTTTGCGCTCGCGATCGATGGTGACAGGCGCAAGGTCGATTCGCTGACCTCGAACATCGGACACCTGCTCTGGAGTGGTATCGTTGATGACGACAAGGTAGAGATTATTGTGCGCCACCTGATGGATGAAAAGCTCTTTTCCGGCTGGGGTATACGAACTATGGCTGTGGGCGAGGGCGGTTACAACCCGATTGGGTATCATGTCGGCACGATTTGGCCACACGACAACTCGATCATCGCGTTGGGACTGAGGCGTTGTGGCTATCGTGATGAGGCAGCGCGGGTTGCCATGGGCATTCTTGAAGCTGCCAATTACTTCAAGGGCCGTCTACCGGAAGCATTTGCTGGCTACCCGCGTGAACAGACAGAGTTCCCGGTAGAATATCCGACAGCATGTAGTCCGCAGGCCTGGGCGAGTGGAGCACCGCTTTTGCTTCTGCGCGCGATTCTCGGCCTGGAACCAATCGGCGATCAACTTGTTATCGATCCTGCTTTGCCTCTGATGCTCGGTCAACTCGAGCTACTCGACATCCCAGGCCGTTGGGGCCACATTGATGCCTTTGGCCGGGGAAGGGTGGATACATCAGCGATGGCAGGCAAATTACGGCCAAGCACAAGCCCGACCCTTACATCTGTCTAGTAGTACGATGACACCAGCGATTGGTTGATGGCGAAAATAACGCCAGCACGACTCCCAGAGTCGTGCTGGCATATGGGTGCGAACTCTCTTCAAGACTAGATTAGGCGCCTCCAGCCTATCCG
>JACZCU010087577.1_pt1 | contig 11573 bp, 8 predicted proteins | sample 8641851 | NCBI WGS metagenome assembly JACZCU01 (sample SAMN15324605, study PRJNA640507) | soil metagenome | isolation source: monocropping sugarcane control | place: China: Luxin town, Laibin City, Guangxi Province | collected 2019-07-25 | depth 10cm m | reverse complement strand
TCTCTGCAACACACTGCGCGCTAGCTGCGCTCAGCAGAGATGCAACGTAGTACCTCTGCTACACTCCACGCCTGCGCATAACATCCGGCTGGCGTGAAAGGAGGTTCTGGCTCCGCTACCTCACTGATTGTACCCAGACAAGCGTCCCATAGGTGCTGTATGAGTGATTGGAGCAAAGAACGTATGGCTGCCCGGTCGTTGTAGATGGCGAGATGAACATCAACGTAGGGACCGATCAACAACGGCCAGACGGTTCCCCGGTGATACGCACCATCGCGTTGTTGTTGATTCCCATTAAAATGCCTACAGTAGGATGGATCAGTCGGACTGAGCGAGCGTAACCCCATCGGAGTCAGTAAGGCTTCTGTTACTTTCTGTAACATACTCTGCATTTGTTGCCTGGTGAGCAACGAGGGGGTCAGCTATGCGGCATACAACTGATTAGGACGCATTGAGGCATCGTTCTGTCCTGAAACTCCCTCAACATCGACCACATCGTAAAGATAACCTCCTGCTTCATACCAGAAGCGTCGAATGAAATTTTCACTCACCTTTGAACGAAGCTGACCGAATCGAGTCGTGTCAAGAGAGTACCGCTCGGCCCAGGATTCCATGCAGGTGAGCACATAATACCAGAGCGCATTCACCTCTACAGGTTTGCCATGACGAGGGGTGACCACCCAATCGCCAACCCTTGCATCCATCCATGTAAGCTGCACTCCAGGTGTACCACCACGCAGCAAACCATCAGACGGATCAACGCCAATGCCATAGATGGTGCCCTCTACATGCCTATCAATAATAGAGCTGAGCGTCAGGAAGAGTTCATTGAGCAGCGACCAGTCTCCACTCGTCTTCAGGTACTGATCAAGGGCATGAAACATCCAGAGGGTCGCATCAATCGTATTATATTCTGGCGCCTTTCCGCTATCAGGGAAACGATTGGGAATAAGCCCTCCGTGGGTATAGGAGGCAAATGCCTTGAGAAGGCTTCGCGCTTCGTTATATCTCCCTGTGCTGAGGAGCAAACCGGGGAGTGAAATCATGCTATCCCGTCCCCAGTCGGTGAACCACGGATAGCCAGCAATGATCGTCTTCAAGTCAGAAGAGCGCTCGCCTGAACGGCTATCTTGCGTGTTTGCCGGGCGAGTAACGATAAATTGATCGGCAGCAATGGTCAGCCGGGCAAATGCCGGATTGTGTTGTGGCAGGGAATCTTTGGAATGGTTCGCCGTCTCCAGGAGTTGTTGGACCCGCTGCTGGTGACGCGTCCAGGCCTGCTCCACAGCGGCTTCATGTTGAGAACTACCAAACTCAGTCTGCAATTGAGGTTCAGAACTGAGTACGATGCTCACATGTTCCCCTGGAATCATCTGTATACGAAACGTGCCAGGCTGATACACATCCTCTACATCAGGAAGTCCACGCTCTGCGTCACGCCGGTGCTTCACACCCCAGAACCAGTTCCCCGTCGGCGTGAAATGGGCAGAAGGCCCTAAGACCAGGGAATAGGCAGAGGCCCCATCATACTCACGAATGCGGCAGCAATTGCCCTGATCCTCTACCAGAAAATGCCAGTTAGCATCTCCATGCGTGGTAGCATGGTAATTGCGATAGAGACAGAAAGGTGTGAATGTGAGTTCAAGAGATGCGTTACTGGCTATTGTACCGGGCGCAGCCGAGAGCACATACTGCACATACGTTGTATTCTGTCCGTATTCCATCCAGACACGCTTCTCGAGTGTAATGTTTTCGTCTAGGCGATAGCGGAAGCAGGGTACATCGGCCTCTAGCGAAAACGTGTCGAGGTAGTTGTATCCTTGTGGATCGATAGTGCCATCATGATACTCATTCACTCCGAGTTTGAGAGCACGTTTATCGGGTAGCTCGATCGTTTCATCTATTTTGGTGATCAAGACATCCCGCTCAACAGGAGGGCGGAGCGCTGCTACAAGTAGACCATGATAGCTGCGCGTAGTTGCCCCAACAAGAGAGCCTGCGGCATAACCACCCAGACCAATCGCTACATACCATTCACGATCGAGTCCCGCTTGCACATTGCTGCAAATATCCGGGCCTACGGAGAGATTCCAGGCATTTGCCGCGGTGCGTTTGATTTCAACAGGTGCAGGTTGTATTGCCATTTTTGATATAGCCGTGCGCTGGTTCTTCTCCTCTAGTTAAGTAGAAAGATCAGGCACGTGTTCTCCTTTCTTGAATTAAGGAAGCTCAATCTGCAGGGACATTGAACGCAGTAAGTACGTTCTTACCGGACGGCTTCTTGTGATTTCCATTCAAATCTCCTTTGCGAAAAAATCGATGGAGCTTGTACTTTAGTATAGTGTCCATAGGGCGGGAATACATGCTGTAAACACACTGTTTTTAGCGCGACATAGGACATCTGAGCACCATAATGAGGTCAGTTTGGAATGTTCACTTTTCTCAAGAGCCGGCTCTCCATCCCCAGGGGTGAAACAAGGGCATGGACAGTGCGTAGGGCCCGCTTTATCGCGACCACCGCCGATTGATCAGCCCTCTCTCGTCAATCACCCGCAAGGATGGAGAGCCTTCTAGCTAGAATACATTGTGTATTTGCACTAAGCATTTGTGTGGCGTAAGCAGAACACGCTTTTATCTGAGCTGCGAAAATAGTGTGTTCTAAGCATGTCTTTCCTCGCTTCAGACTCTATACTTGTTAGAGCGATGGGGAGGGCTGTTTGAGTTATGAAATGCACTCTCTATCATTTTATGTTCCTGAGGGCATACTCTCTGGATTCGATCTACATTCATGTTAGCAACTCGAAAGGAGTAAGTAATCATGGCAACGTTAACGGTACTCAAGTTTCCAACAGCAGAGGGAGCTGAGACGATGCTCAATACGCTGCAGAATCTGCAAAAACAGCAGCTCATCCAGATTGAGGATGGAGCCATCGTCACCTGGCCCGTTGGAGCAAAGAAACCCAAGACCAAACAGCTCAGTGAGGCGGCCGCGACCGGGGTAAGCGCATTGGGTGGTGCATTCTGGGGATTGCTGTTCGGCTTGCTCTTCTTTGTCCCGTTCTTCGGCATGGCGGTAGGTGCCGCGGCAGGCGCACTTGCCGGACATTTTGCGCAGTATGGGATTGACGAGAACTTCATCAACTCGGTACGCTCCAAGGTCACGCCAGGCACCTCGGCCTTGTTCCTCTTGACAAGTGGGGGCGTGGTTGACAGGATTGTTGAGGCGGTCAAGGGCCAGCAATTCGAGATCATTCAGACCAACCTGTCCAAAGAGCAGGAAGACCAGCTCCGCGAGGCCTTTGGAGAGGAGAGTGTAGCACACTAATAGCTGATCTCGCAGCATTTGGGATGACCAGATGCTGCCTACTTGTCACTTAAATTAGGATGCAGTCGCGCCAGGAGTAAAGCAATGAGTAAAAATCTATTGCACGATATAACGTTGCATCTTGATGATATACAATACCTTCTTATGGACCCGGAGCCAGATTCTGAAATGTTTGTTTCGGGGATGGATTATTTGTACAGTGATATCAAGACATATTCGAGGCATGAGAAATTCAAAATAAAAATTGTACTCCCACAGGAAAAAATCACTGAGGATCTAGTGAATAGAACCAGGGAAAAGATGAAGCGGTATTGCAGGTTCAAAATTGAGGAGAACCAGAAGGAACTGATTGCTCTACGCCGCGAGGGTTTCAATGCACTCCGGGTTGGTATCACTGTCCTGGTGATTTGTTTGGTGCTGGCGACTGCTCTTACCCTGGCAGCAAAGTCAGGCATTACTAACATTCTAGCGGCGTTGTTAGCGATAATAGGGCAAGGCTTTGTGATCGCTGGCTGGGTAGCGATGTGGCGACCAGCCGAGATTTTGCTGTACGATTGGTGGCCGTTCCGGCGGGACATACGCATTTATCATCAGATTGCAGATGCTGATATCGTTCTCGTCAAGGAGAGCTGAGGAGGCGAGGGGACACATCTGGAGAGAGAGACCGTCTAGCCGGCCCTTGCACAATTTGTAAGGTACTCTCGTCGAACACTTCTCAGGAAGCAGATCGCATTGGCACGAGGCAGATGGGAGGGTGTTTAAGGAACAAATGAGAATGGCAGCGAACAACTCCAGAGAAAAAACAACAAAAGTCTCTGCCGAAAACAAGATTTCGACCTATGATTTGTGTCCAGAGAAGCGATATGCCTTCGGTCACATAAGGAATGGTGACTAGGACTGGTTACCTGTCCCCCAGACAGCGTTCCCGCAACGGGCGCCACTACATTTCACATATGAAATGAAGGTTGACAGAGCGCCCGGCTAGTGCAAATACACTATTTACCTCGAGTCAGGCATGTTCTAGACTGAGCCACAGGTCGCAAAAATGGTGTGTTCTAAGCATGTATTTTCATTCTCTTTCAGGTACCCTTGTAGTAGTGAGCGGTGTGCTTTCTCTGAAGAAACGTTTAGCGGTGAATTATTGCCATTGTATCGCTCATTTCGGGAGACTGCTCCTGGCGTTCGTAGGGACCTCAGCGGAGCGAAGCGTGTTTCAATCCCTCGCGCCCCAGTAGGCGTCAAGCGCCAGTCGGGATGAGTGGCTCGCACGCCGCTAGACTCTATGTTGAAAGCCAGGCCATCATCGGACTGCGTTGCTTTTGTTTTGCGGAGTCATCCCGGTTCGGAGGATACGTGTATGAGTGAAGTCATTTTGTCAAAACAATCCAAAGCAGGCAGGCGTTGGCTCGATCTGACCACGCGGATTCTGGTGGCGGTGATCCTGCTCATCGCAGCGGTGGGATTCATTGTGAATGCGGCGGTGTTGGTCGGGGTGTGGGTCGTTCGCGCACCCACGAGCACCATCGTGACCGATGTCTCCGCATCGATGACGCACGCACTTGGGATCGTGGACAACGGATTGGCGCGCGTGAATACCCGGGTGCAAGACGCGCAGCAAACCCTCACGCGGGTGAACAATGCGGCGGCGCAACTGGGCGACCGCATCGAAGCCAACAGCCCACTCGTCACCAGGCTCAGCCAACTGGTTGACAACAATCTCGCCCCGCGCATTGAAGACGCGCGTGCACACGCTTTTGCCATTCACGACACCGTTGTGACTGTGAACAGCACATTGCTGGCGTTCAACCGCCTCCCGGGCCTCGCGGTGCCGAAGCTCAGCGACAAACTGGGCTCGGTGTCTGATCGCGCTCAAGAGGCGCAGACAGCGGTTCAAGACTTGCGTACAACGCTGGCAGGGATGAAAGCAGGCCTTGCGACAAAAGCCCAACAGGCGGTCACGCAGGTGACGTCCAGGATAGACGCCGCGTTGGCGCGGCTTCAAGCGATTGTCAACACGTATCAAGGGAAGGTGACAAACACGCAGGATCGTATTACTTCGACCAGCACTACTCTCCTGCTGCTGATGAATGTGCTCGCGGTGTCTTTGACGCTCCTTTTGATCATCTTTGAGGCGGCACTGGTACTGCTTATGTATGTCTGTTGGCGGTATGTGCGCACCGGACGTTTTCCATCTCTGCGCGTTGTGAACACCGCGTAGTCAGTCCGAAGGAAGTGTAACATGTCGACAACAAACGTTACTGAAATGACTACAACGATTGCCGCCTCCGAATGGACGCCAGTTGTGACCACGCGAGTTGAACACTACGCTGCTGGCAAGACGCTGCGTAGCAAGGTGCCCCGCTCCCACCATGCCGCTTTCTCCGCGGCACCTGATCGTCCCGACCCGGTAAGCTTGCTGGAAGAGTCCAATCGCTCGCGTGTGGCAGAGCTGGTGCCAATCCGCTATGGACGCATGGCCCTGTCACCTTTCACCTTTCTGCGTGGCTCCGCAGGCGTTATGGCCAGGGACCCGGCTACTATACCCACCACTGGCATCCGGGTGCAGCTTTGCGGCGATGCGCACTTGAGCAATTTCGACGTCTACGCCACTCCTGAGCGCGACCAGGTCTTCGATGTCAACGACTTTGACGAGACGCTGCCCGGTCCCTGGGAGTGGAATGTGAAGCGCCTGACTGCCAGCGTCCCGGTGCATTGCCACTGTAACTGAAGGAGATACAACCTATGCAAAATGCTATTGCGAAGACCACATCCAGCTTCTGGCCGATCGTTTTCCCGCTCGCGCTTGCCCAGTTCGTTTGTACTTTCGCGGGCACCACCATGAATGTTTCCATCAGCAGCATTGCCCAAGATCTGAAAACAGATGTTCACTCTATTCAAATAACGATCACCTTTTTCACCCTCACCATGGCCGCTTTGATGATCCCCGGCAGCAAGCTGACGGATATCTGGGGCCGCAAATTCTGTTTACTGCTCGGCCTCATCGTGTATGGCGTGGGAGCGCTGATCGCGGCGCTCGCCCCGGGTCTAGGCGTCTTGATGTTTGGCTATTCCTTGCTGGAAGGCGTTGGCTCTGCGCTGCTGATCCCGCCCGTCTATATTCTGCTCACGGTCTCCTTTCTCGACCTGTCCACACGTGCCAGAGCGTTTGGCATCCTCAGCGCAGCAGGAGGGATCGGAGCCGCGGCGGGGCCACTCATTGGCGGTGTCATTACCAGTGCGATCAGCTGGCGCGCTTCTTTCATCTTGCAAGTCCTGATTGTTGTATTGATTATTGTGCTCAGCCGTCGCATCACTGATCCCGGGGTACAGGGTGCCAGACCGCGCTTCGATGTCATTGGAACGATCCTTTCGGCTGCCGGACTCGTCTTTGTGGTGCTTGGCATCCTGCAATCAGGAACGTACGGCTGGATTACGGCAAGCCAGAATTTTACCATCGGCAATACCGTGGTGATCCCTCAGGGCGGCATCTCGCCGGTCTGGCTCTTCGTCGGGATCGGTGCCCTCTTTTTAGTGGCGTTCTTCCTCTACATCCGATCCAGAGAGCGGGTCGGCAAAGAGCCGCTCTTATCCACGCGCCTGTTCCGCAATCGTACCTCCAACCTGGGGTTAGTGACACAACTCATCCAATGGCTTATCCTGCAAGGCAGCTTCTTCGTGATCTCGGTCTTTCTGCAAGAGGAGCGCCATTTCACCGCCATTCAAACCGGCCTGATGCTCACCCCCGCCACTATCGGCATCCTGTTCTCAGGGGCAATTGCGGGCAGGCTTGCACAAAGGCGTACGCAAAAAACCCTTATCTGGGCAGGCTTTGTCGTAACCATCGTCGGCATGATCCTCCTGTTGCTCTTGGCGAGTCTCACCTCAAGCATCTTCGCCTTCATTCCAGGCCTGCTGTTGATGGGCCTGGGAGTGGGAGTTATGCTGACCTCCTCGGTCAACGTCGTGCAGTCCAGCTTTCCCGATAAAGACCAGGGTGAGATTTCCGGCTTATCGCGAAGCATTTCGAATTTGGGGTCCTCGCTTGGGACGGCCATTGCTGGCTCAGTGTTGGTCACGACAATCGTCTCAGAAAAACAGACCTTCCCGCTGGCTCTGATTACGATTATCGTCTTTGCATGCATTGGCCTGATCGCAGCGCTCCTCCTGCCTTCCACCCAAACCACCAGCGCTCCTTCCACTCAACCCGCCAACGCATGACGCTTTTTCAACCTGGTCAGGAGTGTGGGACCTTTCGTCACTTTTAATACAAAGGTCCCACACTCCTGACCAGGTTTGATCATTCACCATCAATGTGGGGCGATACCATTTTTCCACGCAAAATCGCCACTTAGTCCCTTTTCTGTCAAATCCTGAGAGACTAATAAAGGCAGGTTGCTAGAAATGATGCCTGGAAGCACGCTCATCTTTTTCATGACTTCCGTCAGGCAGGTCAATTTTCCTGGCTTCGAACCCAATTTGACAGAAAAGGGATTAGTAGAGGATAGTGGGGGTCCCTTGTGATGCGAGACTGAGAAGGAGCAAATATCGCTTGCTCACGTATATGATAGAGCTTCACCTCCCTATACCTAATACCTGAACCCCTTTCTGAGACTAGTACACATGTGCTCAAATCCCTCGGCAGGCTCCAGAACGGCTCAAACAAGGCGAACAGACGATCAGCACGGATGAGTTAACCGGGGTGCAGGCTCTGGAATGCAAGCAGGAGACCAGCGTGCTCGCTTTCATTGACTATTACAATTGCACCATGGCCAAGCCGTTCAAGTGGACCTATCAGGGCAAGGTCCTGACTGTCTAAACCACAGAGGGATTTGATGGGCGCACGTGTACTAGTGTCCCAGGCACGAAAATACAAGCTTTAGACGCGCTATCTTTGCAGCTTGTGGTCATTGACAGCACGATGCCGGGTATGCACGTCGTATAGTGCATTTACACCAGTGGACTCATAGCGCTCAAGCCAAAAAGACAGTGTGTTCTAGGGATGTAATCTCACGTGCAAGAGAGTAGGCTTGATGCAGGAATAGCATTCTTCTAAAGGAGCAACTATCATGGCAAATGCAGAAAGCAACCGGCTTGAAGAGGTGCATCAGAACAGGCAGGCGTGGTATCACTGGGGACCCTATCTCAGCGATCGTCAATGGGGAACCGTGCGCGAGGACTATTCTCCCGGTGGAAGCGCCTGGGATTTTTTAACGCACGATCAGTCCCGCTCGCACACCTATCGCTGGGGTGAAGATGGCATCATGGGCCTGAGCGACGACCAGCAGCAACTCTGCTTCGCGCTGGCTCTGTGGAACGGGGCCGATCCCATCTTGAAAGAGCGCATCTTTGGCTTGACGAATTCCGAGGGCAATCACGGTGAGGATGTCAAGGAATACTACTACTTTCTGGACAACACTCCGACCCATTCGTATATGAAGGCGCTGTATAAATATCCCCAACGGGCTTTCCCCTATACCGATCTAGTGACCACCAATCGCAATCGGGGAAAATACGATTTTGAATACGAACTGATGGACACCGGCATCTTCGCGGAGAACCGCTACTTTGATGTGATGATGGAATATGCCAAGGCCAATCCCAATGATATCCTGATACGCGTGAGTGCGACCAATCGTGGAACAGAGACAGCGACGCTGCACCTGCTTCCAACGATGTGGTTCCGTAACACTTGGGTCTGGGGCATTGACGACCGTTGGCCGGTACTGAACGCGGTCGAGCATATCGCAGGGAAGGCTGAGCCGGAGAACATCCGCCTGGTGCGTGCAGAGCATTATGATCTGGGCGAATACTGGCTGGCGTGCCAAGGAACGCCCGAGGTGCTCTTTACCGAGAATGAATCCAACGCGCGGCGGCTGTGGGGCAGTGAGAACCGGACCCCATTCGTCAAAGATGGCATTCATGAGGCAGTTGTCAATGGTGCCAGCGACAAGGTCAATCCCCAGGGAACGGGCACGAAGGCCGCGGCCCATTATACGGTTGAAATTGATCCTGGCATGACCCGGACGATTATGTTGCGCTTATCGACCAGCCGGCATAGTGATCCCTTCGCCGGCGCAGAGGAATTATTCGCCAGGCGCATTGAGGAGGCGAACGAGTTTTATCGGCAGATGAGCACAACACAGACGGATGATGAGCGCCTGGTGCAACGACAGGCGCTCGCTGGTCTGCTGTGGAGCAAACAGTTCTACTACTATGATGTCGATCAATGGCTGCGGGGTGACCCTGCCGGGCCACTACCGCCTCCAGAGCGCAGCCGCAATAAGGGCTGGAAGCACCTGAGCAACTACGATATCATCCTCATGCCCGACACCTGGGAGTATCCCTGGTACGCCGCCTGGGACCTGGCCTTCCATTGCATTGCAATGGCGCTGATCGACAGTGAGTTCGCCAAACAGCAATTGCTGTTGATGCTCCAGGAGCGCTATATGCATCCCAATGGGCAGTTGCCCGCCTACGAATGGGCTTTTAGCGACGTGAACCCTCCCGTGCATGCATGGGTGGCCTGGCGCATCTACGAGCAAGAGCAGGAGCGCACAGGGAAAGCCGATACCGCCTTCCTAGAGCGCATCTTCCAGAAGCTGTTGCTCAACTTCACCTGGTGGGTCAATCGCAAAGACGCCGAGGAGAATAACGTCTTTGAAGGAGGCTTCCTGGGGCTGGATAATATCGGCGTCTTCGACCGCAATATGACACTGCCGGAGGGCGCGGTGCTTGAGCAGTCCGATGGCACGGCCTGGATGGGCATGTTCGCGGCCATCATGCTGGCGATCGCCCTGGAACTGGCGCGCACCAACCAGGTGTACTATGATATGGCGGCCAAGTTAATGGATCACTACTGCTACATTGCTGACGCCATTTATGGAGGAGCGCAGACTGGGCTAGGACTCTGGAACGAGGAAGACGGATTTTTCTACGATAAGCTGAGTACGCCGGATGGTCGGCAGATGTCGATGAAGGTGCGCTCACTGGTTGGGCTTCTGCCAATGCTGGCCATGGAGACGTTTAAAACCGAGCAGGCTGCACCCTTCCTTGATGAACGCATGAGCTGGTTTATGGAGAACCGCCCCTATATTTCACGCCTGCTTACGCGCTGGCAGGATACACACCAGAAAGGCGAGTATAAAGATGTCATGATGCTGGCGATGGTGCGAGGGGATGATCTACGCAGTCTGCTCAAATACATGCTTGACCCGCACGAATTCCTGAGCGACTATGGCATTCGAGCGATCAGCAAGTATCACCAGGCGCATCCCTACGAGTTGAAGACGGCGAAATATGGGACCTATACGATCAATTACGAGCCAGCCGAATCGACCACCGGGGCATTTGGCGGAAATTCCAACTGGCGTGGGCCGATCTGGTTCCCGCTCAATTTCCTGCTGGCCGAGGTGTTGCAGAGATACCATCGTTTCTACGGTGACGATTTCCTGGTAGAATTTCCGACCGGCTCTGGGACGCAAATGACGCTCGGGCAGGTTGCAGATGAACTCTCGCGCCGCCTCACGCGGATCTTTTTGCGTGATGAGCAGGGTCGAAGGCCGGTGTTTGGAGGCAACATGACCTTCCAGAACGACGAATACTGGCGCGATTACGTCCCGTTCCATGAGTACTTTCACGGGGATAACGGGGCGGGAGTGGGTGCCAGCCACCAGACGGGCTGGACAGCTGTGGTGGCTTCATTGATCCAGGCTGAGGAGGAGCGCAAGCGGCGGGAACAGCAGAGGATGGGTGTTGCTGCTACTGCACCAGAAACCAGTACAAGTTAGTGGTAGAAATAAGCCTGGGATGAAGCACGTGAGCGTATCCCACCAGGGCGACCGCAAGGGTCGCCCTGGCCCTTAAGTCCGCGCCTATGGCATCCTCTTCATACACACCTGTTTCAATGGGCCTTTAGCCTTGGCTTGATGGTATCGGTTGCGACCTATGCTGACTACTTGCGACATCCGTTCAGAAACTCGCCGTGTGCACCAGCCCGCTTTTCTTTTACTTTCCCTTGTGAAATGCATGGAACTGCTCGACGAATGGAGAACAGATCTTCCCGTCTTCAGTGAACATGCGGGTTTTTTGTCCAACGTGAAATCGGTTGAAAAAAGTGTTGACAGGACGTAGCGTTTGTAGTATTATACGTCTTGTCAAGAAAACCGCCTGTATGTGCAGGTGAGCCGGTGGTTATAGCGAAGAGGGTACACCCGTTCCCATCCCGAACACGGCAGTTAAGCTCTTCAGC
>JACZCU010120948.1_pt1 | contig 11578 bp, 9 predicted proteins | sample 8641851 | NCBI WGS metagenome assembly JACZCU01 (sample SAMN15324605, study PRJNA640507) | soil metagenome | isolation source: monocropping sugarcane control | place: China: Luxin town, Laibin City, Guangxi Province | collected 2019-07-25 | depth 10cm m | reverse complement strand
CCCGATAAGGGCCCCCCGCCCGGGGGGGGGAGGGAAGCAAGAAATCCGCCAGGGAAATCTGTCCAGTGCGGCGGCGGGCCCCCACCCCGCCAAAGGAGAAAACCGGCGGGCTGAGAGACCGCCTCTCCACTCACCTTCTGCGAAGACGACGGAGCACGCCATGCACTTCCTCGATGCGCATCAACGCGGCCATCGCGAAATACATGACGCCGAACACACCGGCGGCAAGGATGCCGTCGCGAATATGCGGAAAGACATGCGGCAGAGGAATGCGCGGTCGCGCGTAAACGTGAAACGCACCCGCGCTCACTCCGGCGATGAGCGCGCACGTCCACAACTTTGTCGTGTACGCCGCTGAGCTTTCGATTTTGCCGATGCGTTTCTGCAACGCGTGACGCAGCATCACGAACTCGAGCCATCCCGCAACGCCCGCGGTTGCGGTGAGCGCGATCGCACCGAATGGCGCGGTGCCGCCAGGGATCATCGGCATCGGCATGCCGGTCGCGACGAGCACGTGCAGGAAGAACGGGCGGAACGGAATCGCGAAGAGATAGCCGAGGACGCCGGTGACGATGACGCGAATCACGGCGAACTTCAACGGCGTGCGCGTATCGCGCAGCGCATAGAAAGCGGATGAGTACAAACGTCCGAAGGTCGCGGCCGCGAGTCCGACCGTCGATCCGATGAGGATGTACCAGACGAAGATCGTGTCGGCGGATGTGAATCGCCCACCTTGATAAAGCGCGGCGACGAGCAAGTTGCCGATCGTGAGAAACGCGACGGACGACGGGATGACGAAGAATGCAATTTGCCGCAGTCCGCGTGCGAGCCGCGCGCGCAACGCGGCGCTGATCTCGTCGACGCTGCCGGTCGCGCGCGCCATCTCCGGAAGTTCCGCGGCCGAGACCGAAACGCCGAAGAGACTGACCGGTAATGTGTAGATGATCTGCGCGTACGAGATCGCGGCGACGGCAGCGGTGCCGAGCAGCGTGGCGATGAGGTTGTCGAGATACGCGCTGAGTTGCACGACGCCACGGCTGATCACAACGGGCACGAAGTTGCGAATCACATCGCGCAGCGGCGTGAAGAGCATGTCGATCGCGAACTGCAAACTGCGTTCGTGTCGAAAGACGAACGGCAGTTGCACGAGCAACTGCGCCGCGGCGCCGACAACCGTTCCCCATGCGGCTGCAACGGCGAGCGAGCGATCGGTGACGCGTCCGCCGAAAAGAAACAGCGTCACGATCATGACGATGTTCATGAAGACGGGCGCGACGTACGACAAAAAGAATTTGCGATGCGAGTTCAGGATGCCGAGACACCAGGCGCTGAGAACGAGAATGCCAATCGCGGGAAAGAGGATGCGCACGATGCGAATCGCGAGCAATCGCACTTCGCCTTCGAATCCCGGCGCGATGAGCCACAACACGGCGGGCGTGAAGAGCACGCCGAGCAACACGACGACCGCGACCGCAAGTGCGAGCACGGATGCAACCGCACCCGCGAGTTTGCCGGCGGTTTTCTCGTCGTGTTCAGACAACAGCTTCGCGTAGACCGGAATGAACGATGCGGAGAGCACGCCTTCGCCGAACAGGTTCTGCAGGATGTTCGGAATGCGAAACGCGGCTTTGAACACGCCGGCCGCGTCGGAGTTGCCTAGAAAATGCGCGAACACTTTCTCGCGAACGAGTCCGCTGATGCGGCTGAGAAAAATGCCGGCGGCAACGAGTGCAGCGAAACTGCCGGAGCGTGCTTTGACGGGTTTCGATTCGGCGGTGGAATTCATGGTCCGGGCGGCGCGCTAAGATATCGCGCTTTCGGAAGCAGTTGTCGGTTGTCGGTAGTCGGTTGTCGGGGGATCACCACCCCGCCACGCGATTCTCGGCGGAGCGGTTCTCCCGACAACTGACAACCGGCAACTGATAACCATGACCATCACCATTGCAGGGGCGGGACCATCCGGGCTCGCCGCCGCCATCGCACTCGCCCGCGCGGGCCGCAGCGTCGTCGTTCACGAGGCGAAGCGTGACGTCGGAACGCGTTTCATCGGCGATCTGCAGATCATCGAAGGCTCGTCCGAGCGCGAGCCGGTGCCGGATTTTCTCGATCGCATCGGCATCGATCGCAATTTCTATTTTCGTCCCGCGACGTGGGCGACGTTCTACGATCATCGCAACAAAGCGCGCACGATCAGGAGTGAAGATCCGTTCGGGTTTTTCATCAAGCGCGGTCCCGAGGAGAACACGCTCGATCGAGGCCTGCTCGCGCAGGCGCGCAACCTCGGCGTCGAAGTGATTTTCAATTCGCGACTGAAACCCGAGGATGCGGATGTCGTCGCGACCGGTCCCGCGGCGCCGGACGGACTCGCGCGCGAGATGACGTGGCACACGAACGATTCGGAACGCGTCGAAGTGTTCTTCAATCATCACCTCGCGCCCGGCGGCTATTCGTATCTCTTCATCCTCGACGGCATCGCGACGTTTGGATGTGCGATCGTCGCGGACTTCAAGAAGATCGACGATTACTTCGAGCATTCGCTCGCGGCGGCGCAGCGCGCGAATCCATTCGAGATTCCGACCGAGACGCGCACTGGCTACTCGTACATGAACTTTCATCTGAAGCGCACGGCGCTGAAGGATGGTGCGCGTTTCGTCGGCGAAGCCGCTGGCTTTCAGGATTATCTCTTCGGCCTCGGCATCCGCTACGCACTCACGAGCGGCTGGCTCGCGGCGCAGAGCATTCTGCAAAATCGCGATTACAACGAGCTCTGGACCGCGACGCTCGGCCGCAAGCAGGAGACGTCTCTCGTCAATCGTTTTCTTTATGAGGCGGGCGGCAACACCGGCTTGTCGATTTTCGTGAAGCAGGCCGCACGCGCACGCGACTTCAATCGCTATCTCAGTGGATGGCACGCGCAGACATGGTGGAAAGCGCTGCTCGCGCCGTTCGTGCAGCGCGTGTGGCGTCATCGCGGCCGCTGCATGCATAAGCCGCTCGTCGAAGGAACGCCGCACTGGTGTCGCGCTCGCGATACCGAGATGCGCGTCCCGCCGCTCGGTGAGGTTCAGCGTTGACGGAGCTCGAGCGCGCGTACGACGAGTGCCGGCGCATCGCGCACAAACACGGCGCGAACTTTTCGGTCGGCTTTCGCTTTCTGCCGAAGATCAAACGTCAGGCGGTGTACGCCGCGTACGCCGCGTGTCGCATCATCGACGACATCGCGGATGAAGGCAGCGACGCAACGGACCTTCGCATGCAGCAGCTCGATGCATTTCAACGCGAGCTCGATGCAACGTACGCGGGCAAGCCATCGCAAACGATCACGATCGCACTCGCCGATTCACTGCAGCACTTCGCGATTCCGAAAAGCGGATTCATCGCGCTGATCGACGGTTGTCGTCAGGACATGGTGAAGACGCGCTACGAAACGTTCGAGGAGTTGCTGCACTACTGCGATCTCGTGGCGACGTCGATCTCCGACATCTCACTCGCGATCTACGGCCATCGCACGAATCAGGCTCACGAGTACGGACGCAATCTCGCGACCGCGTTGCAACTCACGAACGTGACGCGCGACATCGGCGACGATCTTCCGCGTGATCGTATTTATGTGCCGGCCGAGGAACTGCGCCGGTTCGATCTCGATGAAGCAGATTTGTTCGCGCGCAAGGAAGACGATCGCATGCGCGCAATGATCGAGTTTCAGATCGCGCGCGCCGAAGGTTACTTTCGCGCCGCCGAGCCGCTCCTCGGCGAGCTCGACTTCGACGCACGCTTTCCTACCGTCCTCATGGGCGGCATCTACGCCACCGTTCTCGCGAAATTGAAGAAGGATCCGCTGATCGCCATTCGCAAGCGACTCTCGCTCTCCCCCCTGCAGAAAATGCTCGTCGTGACGACACGTGTGCTACGCCCGCACTTCGTCTGAAGAAACTCACACATAATCCCAAACGTCAGACGTCGAAGATGAGGCTGAGATCACTCATCGTGTTCCTGGTGTCGTTCCACTCCGTGATTGCCGCGGCGCAGGAATCCGCGCGCACATCGACGGCGGTGGTCCCCGTCGTCGGCAATGTCGTCGGCGCCGGCACGACGCACTGGCGCACGAATGTCGAGATCGTGAATGACACCGGCGGCAACGCGGACGTCGCACTCGAATTGCCGAACACGCCCGAGCAGCCGGTGATCGTGCTCTCGCTCGCACCGGGGGAAGTGCAGCGATTCGGCGACATCACCGCGCAGGCATTCGGCATCGATCACGTGCTTTCGCCACTGCGCATCACGACAAGTGGTCGTCGCTCGGTGACCGTGCGCGCGCAGGTCTACGCGGAGTACGGCGGCGAGTTCTCGCCAATGCAGGTGATCACGACCTACGTGACGCCGCAGTACGCGCCGATTCGCGCGCTCGACGGTCTCGCATTCAACGACACGCAGCGCACGAACATCGGTCTCGTGAATTTCGGCGCGACGGAAGCGGAGTTCGTACTTGCGTTGCAACGCATCCCCGGACGCAATCTCGCGGTGACGCGACGTCGCGTTCCATCGGGGCAGATGTTCCACGAAGCGATTCAGTCGATCTTCCCTCTCATCACTGAGGGCGATGGCTTCTCGGTCGTGATCGAGAGCATCGCGCCCGAAACGTATGTGTATGGCTCAGTGATCGAGAGCGAGAATCAAGCGGCGCGCTTCATCGCACCGCGCGTCGCTGTGCGCTGAGTTATCCTTCGCCGTTATGGACGAGCCGGAGTATCTGATTTGTCTGCAGTGCGAGACGCCGACATATCAATTTGAATACACGAACGGGAAACTCTCGCAGTGTGTCTGCACGACGTGCGGCAGCGATGACATCAGCGAGTTCATGACCGAGGCGGAGCTCGAAGAACAGACATGAAGCCGGTTCTGATTGGAATTGCCGGCGGCACCGGCTCGGGCAAAACCACCGTCGCGCGCGCGATCTACGACCGTGTCGGCAAAGATCGCATCGAGTGGATCTCGCACGACTCGTACTACCGCGAGTTCGAAAGCCTCACCGACGACGAGCGCCATCACATCAACTGGGATCATCCCGACTCGCTCGAGACCGAACTGCTCGTTCGCCATCTCGATGTGCTCGCGAAAGGCTCGTCGGTCGAAGTGCCGATTTATGACTTCGCGACGTACGCACGCAAAGCGGAGACGCAACGCGTCGAGCCGCGGCGCGTCATCATCGTCGAAGGCATTCTCGTGCTCGCCGAGCCGGAGTTGCGACGGCGCATCGACATCAAGTTGTTCGTCGATACGCCGGCCGACATTCGATTCGTGCGACGGTTGATGCGCGATACGAAAATCCGCGGGCGTGCGCTCGAGAGCGTGATCGAGCAGTACATGACCACGGTTCGTCCGATGCACGAAGAGTTTGTAGAGCCGTCGAAACGGCATGCCGACCTCATCATTCCGGAAGGCGGCGAGAACCTCGTGGCCATCAACGCCATCATCGCGCGAGTCGAAGGACTCGCAGGATGACGCGAAGAATCAATCACTTACAACAATTAACAACAAATCCGGAATCAGCGGCCGTGGCCGCCGGTTTCGCTGGTCCGTAACAGGAGTCGTGTCCCGGTGCCGTTGACCGGGCCACAAGGCGAACCTATTATGAGCCGGCAGCGACTGGCTCGCCGCAACCTACAGCTCACAAGAGAAGGGGGGGATTTCGGGGATGCCTCTCGTACACGTCAAAGAAGACGAGACTTTCGAGAACGCACTGCGTCGCTTCAAGCGCAAGTGTGAGAAGTCGGGGATTCTCTCCGAGCTGAAGAAGCGCCAGCACTACGAGAAGCCGAGCACGAAGCGGAAACGGAAAGCGATTGCAGCACGGAAGAAAGTGTTGCGGAAGCTTGCTGAAGAGCGCCGTACCGGCTACTAAGTCGATTTGAACGCATTCTTGAACGGCTCGCGAGACATCGCGAGCCGTTTTTCGTTTTGGCCGAAACCTTCCAATGAACGATTCCCTCAACACTCTCGAATTCGATCGTGTGCTCACGCTCATCTCGATGGAAGCGAAGAGCAAACCCGGCAAGGATGCGATCGCACGCCGCCGCCCTCTTCGCACGATCGAAGAGTGCGAACGCGCGCAACTCGACCTCGGCGAGATGGTCCGCTTCTACCACGTCGAAGGTTTGCTCCCGCTCGCGGGGCTCGATGACGTCGCTCCCCTGTTCGCCCGCGAATCCGTGCTCGAGCTCGAAGAGTCGTGGCTCGTCGTACGCGCGGTGCGCGCGACGCAGGCGGTGCGCGACATGCTGCATCGCTCGGAGTCGTACGCGCGACTGCGCGTGATCGCGCAAGCGATCCCCGATCTCGCAGAGCTGCTCACGAAAGCGAATCGCTACTTCACGCGCGATGGAAAGCTGCGCGAGGAAGCGTCCGCTGAGTTGCGCGCCATTCGCGGACGCATTCATCAGAAACGCGCGTCGATTCAGCGCACGCTGAACGACATCATGAATCGCAATGCCGAGGCGATTCAGGAGCCGCTGGTGGTCCAGCGCGGGGATCGCTACTGCATCCCCGTCCGCAGCGACCATCGCAACGCCGTCACCGGCATCCTTCACGAACGCTCCGGCTCCGGCGCATCGTTCTTTATCGAGCCGATGGCGGCGATCGAGTTGAACAATGACCTCGCCGATCTTCTGATTCAGGAACGCGAAGAGATCGCGCGCATCCTCCGCTTCATCTCGCAACTCCTCTTCGATGCGCAGGCAGACATTCGCGTGGCGATGGAAGTCGCCGGCGAGCTCGATGCGCTGCAGGCATGCGCGCTGTTCCACGATGTCGTCCGCGGCACACGTCCGCACTTCTCGAACAATCGCGAACTTAAAGTCCTCGAAGGACGCCACCCGCTGCTCGATGAGCGACTCGCCTCCGGGCGTGAAGATGCGTTCGGCGAAGAACCCTCGGATCGCAAAGTCGTTCCAATCACGATCGAGCTCGATGGCGATGGCTCCGCGCTCGTCATCTCAGGCCCGAACGCCGGCGGCAAAACCGTCGCGCTGAAAACCGCGGGGTTGCTCGTGGCCATGGCCATGAGTGGTCTCCCCGTTCCTGCCGCAGAAGGCTCGGTCATTCCGTGCGTCGACGCGTTGCACGTGCTGATCGGCGACGACCAGAGCGTGCTCGAACACCTCTCGACATTCTCCGCGTATCTCACGCGCCTGAAGCGCATCCTCGGCCGCGCCACCGCGAAGTCGATCGTGCTGCTCGACGAGCTCGGATCCGGCACCGATCCCGAAGAAGGCGCTGCACTTGCGGCAGCGATCATCGAGCATCTGCTGTCGATCGGCTGCCTCGTCATCGTCACCACGCACCTCTCGGCGTTGAAAAGCTTCGCGGTCAACGACACGCGCATCGTCAACGCGTCGATGGAGTTCGACAGCGACACCGGCCACCCGACGTATCGCATGATCACCGGCATCCCCGGCCGTTCGCGCGCAATCGAAGTGGCAAAGATGATCGGTCTGCCCGCAACGATCATCGCCAGCGCACGCGAGCGCCTCGGCGAACGTTACGGCGAAACCGACAATCTTCTTTCGACGCTGCAGAAGCGGATGAGCGAAGTCGTTGCGCAGCAGGATGAGCTCGTCGCGCTGCGCAAGCAGCTCGATACCGACAGCCGCACGATGCGCGAAAAATCCGACGCGCTCGAAAAAGAACGCGCGCGCCTCGGCACCACCTATCGCGAAGAGCTCGAGCGCTTGCGCGACGACGTGTCCCGCCAGCTCACGAACGAGATCAAGAATCTGCGCGACATGGATCGCGCGGCGCGTCAGTCCGTGAATCCCACGCAGGTATTGCAGACGATCACGAAGGCTGTCGACAAAGCCGTCGAGTTCATTCCAGTCGAACAGCGCGAGGTCCACGTCGGCGATAAAGCCGAGCATCGCAAGTTCAAAGTGACGGGCGAAGTGATCTCTATCGATGGCGCCAAAGCGGTAATTAACGTTAACGGACGGAAGATGACCGTCGAAACGCGCGATTTGCTGCCGAAAGGCGGACCCGCGCCGGCGCAATCGAAGTCACGCGAACGACAGCCATCGGCCGACGCTGCTCCCGTTGCCGCGGAGCTCAATCTCATCGGTCAACGTGTTGACGATGCACTCGAAGAGTCTGACAAGTTTCTCGATCGCGCGTTGCTCGAAGGCAAGTCGGCCGTGCGCATCATCCATGGCTTCGGCACCGGCACGCTGCGCAAAGCGATTCGCGATTACCTCAGAAAACACCCGGCCGTAAAATCATGGCGACCCGGTGCGGACAACGAAGGCGGCGACGGCGCAACGATCGCGATGCTCGACGCCTGACGCTTCGTCTCCCGACAACCGACTACCGACTACCGACTACCGACAACCACTCTGAATGGCCTTCGTCGATCTCAACGACGCAATCATTTCGCAGGTTCGCGATGCGGCCGACATCGTCGACTTCATTCAGGCCGTCACACCGCTGAAACTCGCGGGCACTCGCTACAAAGGCTTGTGCCCGTTTCATCGCGAGAAAACTCCGTCGTTCACGTGCGATCGCGCGAAAGGCTTGTTCTACTGCTTCGGCTGCGGCACCGGCGGCGACGTGTTCAAGTTCCTGATGCTGACGGAGCGATTCACGTTTCCCGAAGCCGTGGAACACGTGGCGTCGCGTTACGGCATCGAGCTCCCGAAAAAGCGCAAAGCACAGAAAGACAACGATAAAGACGAGCTCCTGGAAGTGCTCGACGACGCGTCAGAAGCGTTTCATCAGGCGCTCGAATGGGGCGACAACCTCGCGCAAAAGTACCTGCGCGATCGCCGCGTCTCGAAGGATATCGTCACGCGCTACGGGTTCGGCTACGCCCCCGATGCCTGGGACTACATCCTCCGCCGCCTCGGCCAGAAGCACGGCGAGAAGCGACTCGAGCTCACCGGCCTCGTTACCCCGCGCAAGGAAAAAACCGGCTACTACGATCGATTTCGCAATCGCCTGATCATTCCGATTCACTCCGAGACCGGACAAGTCGTCGGCTTCGGCGGACGATCGCTCGACGGCAGCGATCCGAAGTACCTCAACTCTCCGGAGTCCGAGCTCTTCAACAAATCGCGACTGCTCTACAACCTGCATCGCAGCAAAGACGCGATGCGCCGCTACGACCGCGCGATTCTCGTCGAAGGCTACTTCGACGCGATCGCGATCGATCATGCCGGTGTTCCTGGTGTCGTGGCCTCGATGGGAACGTCGCTCACGCCGGGACAGGCGTCGCTGATGCGGCGCTTCACGAAGAACGTGGTGGTCGCGTACGACGGCGACAACGCTGGCCGCGCCGCGACGTTGCGTGCGGCGCAAATCCTTCTCGCCGCGGGCATGCAGGTCTCGACGCTCGACCTTCACGGCGAAAAAGATCCCGACTCGCTGATCCAGAAGCACGGTCGCGATGCGTTTCTCGAGATCCTCTCGAATGCCACCGACATCTTCGAGTTCGCGCTGCGCGAATGGGCCACGGATGCACATCAACTCAGCGGTCGCGAGAAATCGGAGCGCGTCGAGCAATTCATGCCGCTGCTTTCCGCCGTTTCGGATGCGGTCGTGCGCAACGAAGCCGCGCAACACATCGCCGATGCGTTCCGGCTCGAGTTCGACACGGTCTGGTCGCGCGTGCGCGGAAAAGCGACCGCGAAACCGCAGGACGAGCGTCAGAAACGCCTGCCTCCACCATCTGGAGAGAAGTTCGTGCTCCTCGCGGCGTTGCAGGGACGCCTTTCTGACGATCAGCGCAAGCGGATTCGCGAGGAGTATTTCGAGGACCCGGGCTGCAAGACGCTCTTCGCGATCATGAAAAATAACATTTCGACGGGCGAGGCTATTGACTTTGCCGAAGTCGGAACCCAGCTTAGGGGCGAGGCGGAACTCACGCTGCTTTCCGAGCTGAGCCTTAGCGAAGATATTGACGATCGCGCTCTCGAACGCCTGGAAGAAAACCTCCTGCCCATGGAGCGTGGCTACATCGATCGCCGGAAGCAGCAGATCCAACGTGAGATTGTGGAAGCGGAGAAAAGTGGCGATCTCGCGAGGGTCGATCAGCTCGTCATGGAGAAGGTGGAGCTGTCGCGTATCTCGAACACACTGAAATAATTATCGTCCCCAACTCATTACGCGTGTGTCCACTCTGGACGATACTTTGGCTGGTTTGTCAACCCTCGAATGTGACGATCCAGCCAAGGCCTCGTTCGGGGGCCTCGAGTGCCGACAGGGCGACCTGACAAGCTGCCCAATGCGAGGAGCGAATTGACATGACGACACGCCTGCGCACTTCGAATCTCGAACCGGATTCCAACTTTGAAGACGAGGGGGTTGGCGAGTTGAGTGTCGAAGAAAAATACGCGGAAGTAAAGCAGCTCATCGCTATCGGTAAAGAAAAGGGCTTTCTGCTTTACGACGAGATCTACGAGGTTCTGCCGGAGGAAGTCACTTCCCTGCCGGAAGAGCTGGATGAGATCTACATCCGCTTCAACGATCTCGGGATCGACGTGATCGAAGATGCCGAGAAGCCTCTCCAGGCGAGCCCGAAGGGCATCGTCACGATCGACGGCACGATCGAAGAAAAGGAGATGGATCAGCGCGAGGAGGTCCAGCAGGACATCATCGCGGCCTCCAGCGGCATCGTCGACAAAACGAACGACCCCGTGCGCATGTATCTGCGCGAGATGGGCACGGTCAAGCTCCTCGACCGTCAGGGCGAAGTCGACATCGCCAAGCGCATCGAAAAGGGCGAGCGCAAAGTCTTCAAGGCGCTCTCTGCCAATCGCATCATTCGCGAGGAAATCCTCAAGATCTACGAGGCGGCCAAGAAGGACGCGCGCGTGATCAAGGAGACGATCGATCTGGCGATGCCGGATGACGACGGCTCCACCACCACGAGTGATGAAAACGGCGAGCCGAAGATGCCGGCCGCGGTCACCAACAAGATCCACGAGATCATGGTGATCTTCGAAGGCATCGCCAAGCTCGACAAGAAGATCAAGGACGGCCTGGTCAAGCTCGCCGATCCGAAGAAACTTTCGGATCGCACGATCGCCACCACGCTGAAGACCGTCGATAAGCTCGAACAGGAGCTCGCCGACGAATTGCAGCGCGTCGATTTCACGCCCCAGACGCGCAATCGCATGATCAACAAGCTCAAGGACATCGACAACGAGCTGTCGCAGGCCGTGTCGATGATCCGCAAGGACGAGCAGGCGCTGAAGCGCGAGAAGGACAAGACGCGCAAGGATTTCTACAAGCGCCGCCTGATGAAGTATCAGGAGAAGCTCGGCGAGCTGGAGATGTTCTACGGCGTCACGCACGAGGATCTGCGCAAGACCATTCGCGAGATTCGCTCGGGTGAAGAGGAAGCGGATCAGGCGAAGCAGGAACTGATCGTCGCGAACCTGCGCCTCGTCGTGTCGATCGCGAAGAAGTACACGAACCGCGGCCTGCAGTTCCTCGATCTCATCCAGGAAGGCAACATCGGCCTGATGAAGGCGGTCGAGAAGTTCGAATACCGCCGCGGCTACAAGTTCTCGACGTACGCGACGTGGTGGAT
>JACZCU010031475.1_pt1 | contig 11586 bp, 12 predicted proteins | sample 8641851 | NCBI WGS metagenome assembly JACZCU01 (sample SAMN15324605, study PRJNA640507) | soil metagenome | isolation source: monocropping sugarcane control | place: China: Luxin town, Laibin City, Guangxi Province | collected 2019-07-25 | depth 10cm m | reverse complement strand
GCGATGCGCGAGAACACGCGCGTGCTCTGGTGCGAGACGCCGTCGAATCCGCTCATGAAGATCGTCGACATCGCGGCGCTTGGGGAGATCGCGCATTCTCGCGGCGCGCTGTTGGTGGTCGACGGGACGTTCGCCACGCCCGCGCTGCAGCGCCCGATCGAGCTCGGCGCCGACGTCGTGCTGCACTCCACGACGAAGTACCTCGGCGGCCACAGCGACGTGCAGGGAGGCTCGCTCGCGTTCGCAAAGCGCGGCGCGCTGTTCGAGGCAGTCGATCACACCCGCAAGATCCTCGGCGGCGTCGCCTCGCCGTTCAACTCGTGGCTCGTGCTGCGTGGTATCCGTTCGCTCTCGGCCCGCATGCGTGTGCATTGCGAGAACGCCCGCGCGATCGCGGAGATGCTCGCAGCGCACAGCAAAGTGGAGCGCGTCCACTATCCGGGCCTCGCGTCGCACCCGCGGCACGCGATCGCGCGGAAGCAGATGAGCGATTTCGGCGGCATGCTCTCGTTCCTCGTCCGCGGCGGCCGCGAAGAGGCGCTGCGCGTCACGGCGCGCGTGAAGGTGTTTGTCCGCGCCACCTCCCTCGGCGGTACGGAGAGCCTGATCGAGCATCGCGCGTCGAGCGAAGGCCCCGGTTCCCGCACACCGCAGAACCTGCTTCGGATGTCCGTCGGCCTCGAGAACACGCAGGATCTCCTCGAAGACCTGCGGCAGGCGCTAGACTGAAGGGGCCATGTCGAACAATTTCGAGATCACCTGCCCCGACTGTGAAGCGACCATCGTGATCGATCGCGTCAGCGGCGAAGTGCTGCTGCACAAGGCGAAAGAGAAGAAGGGATCGCTCTCGCTCGAGGCGATGGTCTCGAATCTCGAGGCGCAGAAGAGCGACGCGGCCAAGCGCTTCGACAAGCAGATCGAGAGTCAGAAGGACCGCGCGCGCATCCTCGAGGAGAAGTTCAAGGAGGCGATGGAGCGCGCCGAGAAGTCGGATGAGAAGTTCGTCAATCCGATGGACATGGACTAATAGAGGGATTGATGAAGGAGTTCGATCCCGACGCAGCGGCTGCCGAAGGCTCCGGCATTTACGGCCTTCCGTTCACTCCCGCCGAATCGCGCGTCGTCATCGTCCCTGTTCCGTTCGAAGCGACGACGTCGTACGGCGGCGGCACGTCGCGCGGTCCGGCCGCGGTGTTCGAGGCGTCGAAGCAGGTCGACCTCTTCGATCACGAGACCGGCAAGCCGTATCAGGCCGGCATCGCCATGCTCGACGTGCCGCGCAAGATCCTCCGCTGGAACGGGGAGGCGCGGAAGCTCGCCAGGAAGAGCCGCCCCGACGTGAAGAAGGTGAACGCGTACAGCGAGCGGATGAACGAGTGGGTCTATCTCCAGACCCGCGTCCTCCTCGACGGCGGCAAGATGCCGGTGATCCTCGGCGGCGATCACTCCATTCCGTTTGGCGCGATCCGCGCGTACTCGGAGACGTACCCCGGCCTCGGCATTCTCCACCTCGACGCGCACGCCGATCTTCGCGAGGCGTACGAGGGGTTCACCTGGTCGCACGCGTCGATCTTCAACAACGTGATGACGAAGCTGCATGGCGTCGGCCGCCTGGTGCAGGTCGGCATCCGCGACGTCGGCATGGCCGAGAACGAGATGATCGCGCGGTCGAACGGCCGCATCGTGACGTTCTTCGATCCCGACGTCGCCATGCGCCGCGAACACGGAACGCCGTTCGCCGCGATCGCCGATGAGATCGTCGCGGCGCTGCCGGACGACGTCTATCTCTCGTGGGACATCGACGGCCTCGATCCGACGCTCTGCCCCGGCACCGGGACTCCGGTTCCCGGCGGCCTGTCATGGAATGACGCCATCGGCCTGCTCCGCGCCATCCGCCGCGCGAAGAAGCGCATCGTCGGCCTCGATCTCTGCGAGGTCGCGCCTGGCGAGACGGAGTGGGATGCGAACGTCGGCGCGCGGCTGCTCTACAAGATGATCGGCTTCGCGCTCCTGACACAAAACGTGTAACGCCGCGCCCGGTGGCTCGTCCAACGAGCATGCGAAAAGTTGCCGCGGTGCTCCTGCTGCTCTCTGCGTCCGCCGTCTACGCGCAGCGCCCGAGGACTCCGAAGGACGTTCCCCGGTCGGGGCCGCTGCTGTCCGGGGTCGAGCAGTACGCGGTGCAGTTACAGGACCTCTCGGTCGCGGTGAAGCGCGACTCCTTCATCGTGGCGCAACTAGTCGCGGCGGCGGGCGAGCTCCAGGACGACTTTCAGAAGCACGTCGCGCTCGAGAAGGCGCACGATCACATCCAGTTAGCGCTTGGCAAGGCAGGGGAGAATCCCCCCGCCTCCGGGATCATTGCGACGGCGGTGTCGCAGGCGAACGACATCGTCAACCACGCGCGCGACAATTCCGATTCGGCCGATCTGAAAGACGTCGAACGGCAGGTCATGAAGAAGACCGCCGACGTGCAGCCGGTCCTCTTCCGCGAGCTCGACGACCTCCGAAAGAACAAGCTCGCACTGAAGGACATCCTGGCGAAGCTCAACAACGCGAACGATCAACTCGACGACGCGATGAGCGACGCCCTCGTCGCCACGCTCGACTTCTTCCGCTCCGGGGGCGGGCGTTTCTAAACCGCTTCGCCGCGCTCGCGGAGGACGTCGACTTTCGCGTCGATCATGATGTGGTGCTCGATGCCGAGGAGATCGGCGAGCTTGCGGACGAGGTAGTTCTCGTACTCGGTGAGGCGGCCGTCGGAGAAGGCGACGCGCCACATCGTCTTCACGATGTCGATCCGCTCGTTCAGCGAGGCGTTCCGCCGGATGTAGTTCGTGAGCGCGAAATGATCGATGGTGTGCCGCCGGATGTCCTCGGCGGTATTCATCAGTTCGCGCACGGCGGCGTCGTCGAGCTGAAACGCACTCTTCAGGAAGCCGACGACGTCTCCATCGTCGGCCGGCGTGAACTCGCCGTCGGCATGCGCGATCTCGAGCAGGACCGCCGCCGTCGCGAGCCGCAGCGGGTCTTCCGTCTTTGCGCCGGCCGGCGTATGAGAAGAGAATCCATCGCGGAAGCGTTCCAAGAGTCTCGAGAAGCTCACGAATCGGAGTCTAACCGAATGCCGAGAACCGACATCAGCCGCCTTTCCGACGACGCAAACATCTGGATTTTTCCGATCACTCCTGCCCTCGCCGATCCCGACGCCATGCTCCGACGGGTCGATGCGTTCCTCGATTCGTGGGCTGCGCACAACGTGCCGGTGCTCGCCGCGCGCGAGCTGCGCGACGGCCGTTTCCTCATCGTCGCGGCCGACAAAGACGCGGAGAAGTCCGGATGCTCGATCGACCGCCTCTTCGCACTCGTTCGGACGATGGAACGCGAATTCGGCGTCTCGATGCTCGATGCCAGCCTCGTCTACTACCGCGACGCGGACGGCGCCGTGCGCGACGCGAAGCGGAGCGAGCTGCGCGACCGCGCGAACGAGTCGACCATCGTGTTCGACACCACCGCCCTCACCCTCGGCGACATCCGGCGTGGCACTTGGGAGCGCCCCGCGCGCGAGTCATGGCACGCGTCGCTGCTGCGCCGCAGCGCCTAACTGAATTGCCGCCACGATCCGTGGCACGTGCACGTGGCAGTTCTCGACGATCACGCGTACGTGTCCGACCGGTGAACCCTGGATCGCGGTGCCGGCGATGAAGAGGCCGGGGACGTTCGTCTCCATCGTCGCCTCGTCGTAACGCGGGACGCGCGCCTCGCCGTGGAACTCGACTCCGGCGTTCTCGAGGAGCGAGGTGTCCTGCTCGTATCCCGTCAGCGAGAGGACGAAGTCAGCCGGAACCTCCGCGGCGCCTTCCGGCGTGTCGAAGACGACCGAACGCTCGCGGATCTCGGTCGGCGTGTGCGAGAAGAGGACGCGCACGCGGTCGTCGCGCATCATCGAGCGGATCTCAGGGAGCAGCCAGAACTTGACATGCGCGGGATCGAAGTCGGCGCGGCGGTAGGCGAGCGTCACGTCCGCTCCCGCGCGCTGGCAGCGGATCGCCGCCTCGACCGCGGAGTTTTTTCCGCCGATGACGACGAGGCGCTGGCCGAAGTACGGGTGCGGCTCGCGGAAGTAGTGCTCGACGTGCGGCAGCGACTCCCCAGGGACGTTGAGGAGCCGCGGACGGTGCATCGAGCCGATGGCGATCACGACGAACTCGGCGTGAATGCTCGACCGCGACGTCACGACTTCAAAACCGCTTTCCGCGAGCGGCGTCACGCTGAGCACGCGCTCGTAACTGCGGATCTGCAGGCCATACTGCAGCACGACCGCGCGGAGGTACGCGAGGTACTCCTCGCGCGTCGGCTTCTGCTGGTCGGCCGTCTGGATCGCGACGCCGGCGATCGCGAGACGCTCGGCGTTCGAGTGGAAGAGCATCTGCTGCGGATACCAGCCGATCGTCGCCCCGATCGAGGAGGCGTCGAACTGCAAGTAGTCGATCCCTTCCTGCTTCAGCGCCGCCGCGAGCTCCAGCCCAATCGGTCCCGCTCCGACGATGGCGACGCGTGTCGTCTCCATCTACCGGCCCGCAACTTTGATCAGCGAAATGGCGCAAAGCAGTATGGCGAGGAGCGCGAGCGCCAGCGGGTGCAACGCCGGAATTGGGGCGACGATGGCGGTGGTCGCCGATCCGGTGTTGTTGGCCGGGTTGGGATCGGGGGTGGTGGACGACACCGATGCAACGTTGGTGATCGAGGCACCGACGGGGACCGATACGCCGACCTTCCCGACGATGTCGATCAGCCCGAAAGGGAGGTTGAACATCAGCGGCATGGTGCACTGAACCGTGCCGTTGGCACCGACCGCGGGCGTGGTGCAGGTGAACCCAGGATAGAACTGAGGGGTTTCGATCGAGACTGACTGGAACGTAATGCCTGCGGGGAGCACGTCGGTCACGGTGACGTTCGACTTGGTCGTCGTGTTCGAGCCGAACGAGAGCTGATACGTGATCGTGTCACCCGGGTTCGCTGTCGCCGGCGCCGTCTTCGTCATCTGCATGTCGCTGGAAGGTGCGGAGCCGCTGTTGGTGGTGAACGTGGCGGTCGAGGAGTTGTTGCCCGGGACGAAATCGGATGTGGCGCTGCTGATCGTCGCCGTATTGCTGAACGACGTGCCGCCGGGCGTCGCGGCCGGGATCCCGACGAAGATGAACAAGTTCGTGGGGGAGCTCGCAGGCATCGATGCTTCGGTGCAGGTCACGGTGCCGTTCGTGCCGATCGGCGGCGCGGAGCAGTTGAATCCAGTCGCGTCGACGCCCTGGAACGTCAAACCGGGAGGCAAGGCATCGGTCACCGTCACATTCGTTGCGGTTGCGGGTCCGTTGTTGATGACGGTCAGACGGTAGACGGAGTTTTCGCCCGCGTAGGCGAGTGCCGCTTCGGGCGCGACCTTCGTGATTGCCAGATCGGCCGCGGTGGACGTCGTCACGATCGTGGTCGCCGATCCCGTGTTGTTGGCCGGGTTGGGATCCGGAGTGGTCGACGACACGGATGCAGTGTTGGTGATCGAGGTGCCGGCGGGAGCCGATGGATCGACCTTCACCGTGACGTTGATCAGCGCGAACGGGAAGTTGAACATCAACGGCGTGAAGCACTGAACCGTGCCGTTGGCGCCGACGGCGGGCGTGGTGCAGGTGTACCCGGGGTTGAACAGAGGGCTGTCGACCGAAACCGACTGAAACGTGATGCCTGGGGGCAGTACGTCCGTGACCGTCACGTTCGACTTCGTCGTGGCGCTCGAGCCGAACGAGAGCTGATACGTGATCGTCTCACCCTGCGTTGCGACGGTGGGCGCCGTCTTCGTCATCTGCATGTCGTTGGGGGGCGGGGGGCCGCTGTTGGTTGTGAACGTGGCGGTCGAGGAGTTGTTGGCCGGAGTCGGGTCGGATGTGGCGCTGGCGATCGTCGCCGTATTGCTGAAAGTCGTACCGCCGGGCGTCGCGGCCGGGATTCCGACGAAGATGTACAGGACTTGGGAGGCGACGGTGGACATCGATGCTTCGGTGCAGCTCACCGTGCCGTTCGTCCCGACCGGCGGCGCAGAGCAGTTGAATCCAGGGGCATCGACGCCCTGGTACGTCAAGCCGGGAGGCAACGGATCGGTGACCGTCACACTCGTTGCGGTTCCGGGGCCGTTGTTGACGACGGTCAGACGGTAGACCGAGTTCTCCCCCGCGTAGGCGAGGGTCGCTTCGGGCGCGACTTTCGTGATTGCCAGATCGGCCGTTTGCGCGGCGGCGGGCAACGTGGCGAATGCAAGGAACAGAGCGATCAGGAAGCGCGACCGAGACATGGCGAGAGTCTAGGGTAATATCGCCGCCTTTGCGATGAAACGTCTCCTGCTTCTGGCCGCCTTCGTGGCATCGCCCCTGTTCGGACAAGCGTTCGGGCAAGAGTTGCGCCTCGACGCCGTGCTGCATGGCGGACACGACGCCGTGGTCGCGGTAGGCGCGCTGCCGGCGGGCGCCGAGGAGTGGGAGGCGTTCCTGTCGGTGGACGGCGGCGCGCACTACGCCGTGCGCATCACGCCGCACCTCGACGCGAGCATCCATTCGTATCGCTTCCGCGTTCCGAACGTCGCAACGCGCGACGCGCGAATCCTCCTCCGAACCGGCGACGAGGTGCACGAGCGGATCGTCATGATTCCGCGCTCGTTCACGATCGACGCCGACTTCGCGGCGATCGGGCCTCTCGGCGATGCCACGACGGAACAACGCGGCGAGTCGGCGCGGTTCGATGACGACCACGTCGTCGAGTGGCGCGATGCCGGTCGTGAAATGCGGCATCGCGACGCGGATGCGGTCGAGCGCGCCGGCTGCTCATCGGAAGAATCGCCCGAAGCGGCCGCGCCGGTCAGCGCCTCTGCGTCCATCGCGACGCCGCGCGTCATCGCGCGCGTCGCCGCCCTTCGAACAACACGCCCAACCTTTCGCGCCGTTGCGCGCGACGCTCTCCTTCTGTCAACGCGCCTGAACGTGTAGGCGCCGGCTCTTAGCAGGCCCATGGTGCGGCTGAGAGCCGCACCCTACACACAAAGCGCTGAAGGAGAAGACTCCAATGATTCGCACACTCGGCGCGGCCGTGTGCGTGCTGCTGCTTGCAGCCGCCGCGTTCGCGCAAACCGAAGTTCCCAAGCAGACTGAAACGATCGAAGTGACGGCGACGAAGATCGCCGAAGACGTCATGACCGTTCCCGCGCATGTCACCGTCATCGACGGGGACGACCTGCGCGCCCGCAACGCCACCGACCTCGCCTCCGCGCTCTCCACCGTCGCCGGCATCGACATCGGCCCCGGCGGCGACCAGGGCACCGGCGCATCCACGCCTGAGATGTGGGGCCTCAAGGAGTTCGATGCGTTCCTGCTCGTCGTCGACGGCGTGCCGTGGGGCGGCGCGTTCAATCCCGACCTTCCGACGCTCGACCTCACCGACGTCGACCGCATCGAGATCCTCCGCGGAGCCGCGCCGGTGATGTACGGCGCGACGTCGTTCGTCGGCGTCATTCACGTCATCCACCGCGCGCCCGGTGCGCCGGGGATGGCGCGCGCCTCGGCCGGTTCGTATCGGAGCGGATCGCTCGCCGTTTCGCTGCCGATCACGCAGACGACCGAGCTCCGCCAGTCGATTCTCGCCAACGTCGATCGCCAGAACCTCCACGGCGATGCCGGCGGCTTCGATCGCGCCCACGTCCTCTATCGCGCCGCCGCGACTGCGGGCAGCGGCACGTTCCACTTTGACGCCGACGGCGCGCTGCTGCGGCAGCACCCGAACAGTCCAATTCCGGTCGACGACAATGGAGTGACGCCGCTCGTGCCGATCGATTCGAACCAGAACCCCAACGACGCGAAGATCAACGACAATCGCATTCATCTCGTCGCCGGTTACGACGCGAAGCTCGGCGGCGCGCCGTGGACGACCACGCTCGCCTTTTCGCATTCGAAAGTCGACTCGATTCGCGGGTTCCTCAACGACATCACCGCCGGGGCCGATCCGAACGCCGACGGGTTCACGCAGAACCGGAGCGTGACGGACGTCTACTTCGACACGCACATCGCGCGGACCTTCTCGCCCGTCCTCACCGTCGTCGCCGGTCTCGATCACCTCTACGGAAACGGCCGCGCGAACAGCCGGACGTTCGAGTACTTCGCGGCGCTCGACGGCAGCGAGCGCGACTCCAGCGGCGCTGCGATTGCTGACGACCCAGGCGAGGAGTTCTCCTTCCGCGACCGCCGCAACTTCTCCGGCCTCTACGCCTCGGCCGAGTGGATGGCGATGCCGAAGCTGCGCATCGACGCCGGCGTACGCCTGAATCGCACGTCCGAGCGCCGTGACACCGTCGATCCCGACGGCCCCGACTCCGGATCGCGCGATGCGACACGCCTCTCAGGCACCCTCGGCGGCGAGTACACGCTGCATCAGCAAGGCCGCGATTCGCTCGCCGTCTTCGCCGACTACCGGAACGCGTTCAAACCGGCGGCCATCGATTTCGGCCCCGAGGCGGAGCCGGATGTGCTGAAGCCCGAGACGGCGAACAGCTACGAGGTGGGGGTGAAGGGGCGCTCGCACGACGGCAAGTTGTCGTGGACCGCGTCCGTGTTCAAGATGGACTTCAAGAACCTCGTCATCGCGACGACCGTCGACGGCCTTCCGTCGCTCGTAAACGCCGGGAGCGAGAAATTCAAAGGGGCGGAGCTGGAGCTCGACTACGCCTTCGAGCCGGCGGTGCGCGTCGAAGCGGGCTACAGCTATCACGACTCGCGCTTCGTCGACTTCCCGCCGTTCAGCGGCAACCGCATCAATCTCGTTCCGCACGATCTCGCGAGCGTCGGCTTGATGTACACGCCGGCGAACGGGTTCAACGCGAACGTGGTCGTGAAGTACGCCGGCCCCCGCTTCCTGGATGAGGAGAACACCCTCACGACGGGCGCGTACACGACGTGGTCGGCGGGCGCCGGCTATCGCATCGGACGCAGCGAGCTGCGCGTCGACGCGCGCAACATCACCAATACGCGTCCGCCGGTCGTCGCGAGCGAGCTGGGAGACGGGCAGATGTATCTCCTTCCGGCGCGCAGCATCGACGTTTCGTATCGCTATTTCTTCTAGATTGCCGATCGTGTGGCGCGGGCTTTCCAGCCCGCGCCCCGGTGCTCAATGCGCCGCGGTCAGCTTGTCGATGACCTCCGGTGAAAGCGCGACGTCTTGCGCGTCGGGCGGTACATAGCCGGGGTCGGGCGTCACGCCCGACTCCTGGATCTCCGCCATGCGGTCCTGCATCGCGTCGAGGCGGATGCGCAGCTCTTCGTTCTCGGCGGCGAGCCTGCGGTTGTCCGCAAGCCAGAGTTGCATGTCAGGGTCGTACCTGTGGTGGTAGAACATCAGCGCGTATTCGTCGTCCGCGAGGTGGTCGAGCGCGAAGGCGAGGAACACCGCGTCCCACAAACCGTAACGCGGGTAGAACGAGTAGACATAGCGCGGTGGCGCCCATCCGTACTCGTCGTAGAAAACGGTCCGGCGGTAGTAATACGTCGTCGGGACAATCCGCACGCGCGTCAGGATGACGCGGTGCGCCGGTACGAACACGATGGCTCTGGAGTGGAGGACGAAGCGCGCGTGCTCGTCGTGATAGCGCTCGTACGCACGCGCCCGGGCGGCGGCGTCGGGATGCTCGACCATGCGCGCGTGAAAGTGATCGCGATCGAACATCGCGTGCTCGTGCTCGACGTCCGTGTGGTGCGCCGTGTCGACGTGCGTCTTCGTGTAGTGGTCGCGGCTCCGGTTTACGTCGCCGGCGTGCGTCTGGCGCGGAACCGGGGTGGGGCTCGGAGTGGGGGTCGGTGTCGGAGTCGGCTTCGCACTCGAGCTGTGTTGCAGGCCGCTGCCGCTGCTGCTCGAGTGGTCGTGTGACTGCTGTGCCGAGGCGCTGTCTTTGTCCTTCTTCTCCTTCTCCTTGTCCTTGTCGTGATCGGAGCTCGCAAGCATCACGGGCGCGACGAGAAGGCACACGAGCAGAACGAGAAAACGACGAAGTCTGTTGTGCGTCATAGCTCATCAATATGATGCCGAGGTCGTGGCCCGTCAATGACGCGCATCCATCGCGAGGTGATCGGAACCGGTCCGCCGCTGCTCCTGCTCAACGGCGTGATGATGTCGACCGAGTCGTGGGCGTTTCAGGTGCCCGCTTTTTCGCCGCGCTACCGTTGCGTGCTGCACGATTTCCGCGGGCAGGGGAGGAGCGACAAGCCGCCGGGGCCGTACGAGATGTCGATGCACGTCAACGACCTGGTGTCGCTGCTCGACGAGCTCGAGATCGACAGCGCGCATCTGGTCGGGACGTCGTACGGCGGCGAGGTGGGGATGATGTTCGCGATCGCGCATCCCTTGCGCGTCCGCTCGCTCACCGTGATCGCGTCGGTCAGCGAGACGGACGAGGCGACGCTGCGCGATGTCCGTCGCTGGGCCGATACCGCGCGGCACGCGCCGGAGACGCTCTACGACGTCGCCGCTCCCGCGATCTATTCCGGCCGGTTCCTCACGCGCGACTGGATGGAGCTCGGCCGGCGCCGAATGGCCTCGATGCCGCCCGAATGGTTCCGCGCGCTCGCCGACCTCTGCGACGCCTTCACCCGCCTCGACATCACCCGCGACCTGCACAAGATCACCGCCCCCACCCTCGTCATCGCCGGCGCGAACGACACCCTCAAACCGCCCCGCTTCAGCGAGATCATCGCCCGCGAGATCCCGAACGCCGAGCTGCGCGTCATCCCCGACGCGGGACACGCGATCTTTCTCGAGAAGGCGGAGGAGCTGAACGCGACGGTGCTGGAGTTCCTCAGCCGCCAAGCCTGAGGTAGACCACTTCCTCGGGCGTCGGCGGGCCGAGGAGCGGGCGCGCGGTGAGCTCGCGGGCGAAGAGGACGATGCGCTCCACTTTTCGTGCTGTCCGGGACATGGCGCCGTACGCGTCGAATTGCGTCGCGGCCTGGTAGAGCGGCTGGAACGACGCCTGGCTCCGGACGAGTTGGATGAAGTGGATGCACTGCTGGTCGTTGAGTAGCAGCGGGAGGAAGGCGTCGGCTTCCGGGAGCATCGGGCGGCGGCGGTCGAACCGGATGAAGGAGAGCAGCAGGGCCTCGTATCGCCGGACGTCGGCGTTCCCCGGCCGCACGCAGCCGAGGGCGAGCGCCTCGGCGTAGTAGTGCTCGAGGTGCGATTCGCCGCGGATCCAGAGGTAGCCACTCAACTCCATCAGCGCGTTCGCCATCTGCACGGGAAGGCTCGCGAATGCCTGGGAGCTGCTGGAGCGGCGAACCACGTTCGCGAGGAGGCGCACCGCCTCGCGCCGTTCGCGGTCGCCGTCGATCTTGACGGCGGTTGCGGTATTGTCGAAGTCCACCTCCGCACAAGTACTGCAAAAACTGGGCAACGTCAATTGGCGTCTCGTCGTGTAGGGGCTGGCTTTTCGCCGGGCCGCGGGGGGGGTGTGAGGGGGGCCCTACACCACGGGGGGGGCCCTCCGGCCCCCAGCGGGGGGGGGCT
>JACZCU010086936.1_pt1 | contig 11590 bp, 8 predicted proteins | sample 8641851 | NCBI WGS metagenome assembly JACZCU01 (sample SAMN15324605, study PRJNA640507) | soil metagenome | isolation source: monocropping sugarcane control | place: China: Luxin town, Laibin City, Guangxi Province | collected 2019-07-25 | depth 10cm m | reverse complement strand
TAGAATATCTGCCGGAGCTCTTGTGTTTTTTGGGGGGGGCCGCCCCCCGCCCCCCCCCTGGGTGGGAGGGAGCGGGGCGACGGGGGGCCGGGGGGAGACCTCGCCCCCTACACGCGCATCATGTCACCCGAGGGGCTCCGCGATGAAGCGGAATCCGATCCACGGTTCGGTGACGATGTAACGCGGGTTCGAAGCGTCGGGCTCGATCTTGCGCCGCACCGAGCCGACGTGGACGCGCACGGCGTCGTTCGAGGTTCCAGGGGCGCCTTTCCAGACGTTCGCGATGATCTCGTCGAATGAAACAGGACGTCCCGCGTGGCGCGCCAGCAGCTCGAGGATGGAGAACTCGGTCGGAGTCAGGTGGAGCTCGCGTCCGCCCTGAATGACGCGATGCCGCTCCACGTCGATCGAGAGGTCTTCGAAATCGAACTGCGATCGTGCCGCGGCGCCGGTACGGCGAAGCTGCGCGCGGACGCGCGCGAGAAGCTCCGGCGTCGAGAACGGCTTGGTGACGTAGTCATCCGCGCCGAGGTCGAGGGCGCGCACTTTGTCGAGATCGCCGCCGCGGACGGAGAGGACGACGATCGGCGTCGCGCTGCTGCTGCGGATGCGCTGGATCAGCTCGAAGCCGTCCGCGCGCGGCATGGCGAGATCGGTCAGGACGAGGTCGGGCCGCGCGCTCGTGAAGCGCTCCGCCGCCTCGGCGCCGTCCGCCGCGCCGACGACGTCGAAGCCGTGCGTCCGCAGGTTCTGAGCGAGCATCGTGCGGATCGTCTCGTCGTCGTCGACGACCAGGATGCGCGCCGTCATGCCGGCACCTCGTCGACCGCCGGGAGCTGCGCCGCGAGCAGGTCGACCCGCGCCACCGCGCCGCCGCCCTGCCGATTCGCGAGCGTCACCTGTCCTCCGCTCGCGGTGCCGAGGCTCCGTGCGATCTCGAGGCCGAGGCCGCGATGCGCGGTGTCGCTCGCCCCGGCGGCGATGCCGCGTCCGCGATCGGCCACCTCGAGACGCACGCGATCGGCTTGCATCGGATGGCGGAACGCGGAGAGCTCGATCGGCGCGCCGGGCGGCGACGCCTGATGCGCGTTCTCGATGAGGTTGACGAGGATCTCCAGCGCCAGCGACGGATCGACATACACCTCGGGGCAATCGGGCGCGACGCGCACCTCGATCGGCCGCGACTCGAGGATCAGCGGCAGGTGCTCGCGCGCGGCGCGGAAGAGGTCCGCCGCCGGCGCCGGCTCTGGGCGCGGCACGACGCTGCGCGCTTCGAGGCGCGCCATGGCGAGGAGGTTCTCGATCCGCCGCCGCAGCCGCGCGGTCTCCTCGGAGATCGCGTCGACGGCGGGGTCGTGAACGAGTGTCCGCAGCCGCTCCACCTGCAACGAGATCGCGGTGAGCGGCGTCGCGAGGTCGTGCGAGACGGCGCGGAGGAGCGAGGTCTTGAGCGCGTCGCCCTCCTGCAGCGCCTGGAGGTGCGCACTCTCGGCGAGGAAGCGCTCGCGCTCCACGGCCAGCGCGACGAGCGTCGCGGCCGATTCCAGCGCGCGGACGGTGGCGTTTGTCCCGCGCGCCGCGAGGACGCCGATGATGTTGCCGCCGATGTTGAGCGGGAGGTAGACGTCGCGGCCGATCATCGCCGGCAGCTCGACGGTCGCCTTGTGGCGGGCGATGCCGGCAATGAGGTCTTCGATCTCCTCCTGCGGCGGCCCGCTCCACGAAACGGTGTGCTGGTCGTACGACCCGCTGCCGAAGAGGATCAGTCCTCCGCCGCCCGCGCCGACGTTCGCGAGCGCGCGCGTGGCCGCTTCGCCGAGCGCGCCGACGCGGTTCGTCGCGGTGAAGAGGTCGATGCTCAGTGCGTACAGCGCAGAGATTTCCTTCGTGCGCGCCTCCGCCTCCTCCGCTTCGTTTCGCGCGCGGACGACGAGGCGCGTCGCGACGAGCGACGCCACGAAGAACGATGCGAGAGCCACCCAGTTCGCGGGATCCTGAATCGTCCAGGTGCGGACCGGCGGGAGGAAGAAGAAGTTGTAGCAGCCGGTCGCCACGATCGAGCTGACGAGCGCGGTCGCGAGGTTGGTCCAGACGGCGATCCCGAGAATCGTGATCAGGTAGGCGAAACCGACCGTCGCCGCGTTCGCACCGACGCGCAGCGCCACCGCGGTCACTGCAACGACGATGACCAGCGCGACGAGGGCGCGCGTGAAGGTGCGCACGTTGAAATCATGCCTCACTCCAGGACCCGTATGGGCAACACCATCGCCTGGATGCCTTGAAACTGCAGGCGGCGCTGAATCGCGTTCGGCGTCTCGTTGTGCAACAGTTTGTGGAACCACTTCTCTTCGCGGAAGATCAGGCGCCCCATGAAGAAAATGGCGCGTGGGAACTGGTCGGCCAGCACGCGGCATATCTCTTCGACCGTCTCGACCGCCTCAGTGCCGACCGCCATGCGGTAATCGGCCTTGAACCCGTGCCCCTGCGCCCACGCCACGTACTTCTTCAGCGACTCCTCGGTCGCCTTCTCGAGGTCGCCGAGTTCCTCGGCACCTTTGAAGTTGCCGGAGTCGACGACCGCCGCCGAGATGAAGAGGAACTGTTTGAAGTAGCCGGGGAACGCCTTGTGGATCGAGAGGATCTGGTGGATGCCGAAGCCGGCGAAACTCTTGACGCTGATGATCGCCGTCGGCAGCTTCGGATCGAGCTCGGACGGCGCCACGTCCTCGATTTTGTTGGGCGTGGGGACCGACATGAGGATGTCGTCCATCCGATGCAGCGATTGCCGCACGCTCTCGTAGTGACGGTGAATCGCGAAGCAGAGTCCGATCACGAGGCTCGTGATGACGACCGTGATCCAGCCGCCCTGCGAGAACTTTTCATAGACGGTCACGCAGAGGATCGAGAGACACATCACGAGACCGGTGCCGTGGATCGAGAGCTGGCTCTTCCAGCGCGGCTCCTTCGCGCGGTCCTTGATCCAGTGCCGCGCCATCCCGAGCTCCGTCAGCGAGAAGGTGATGAAGACGTTGATGGAGTACATGACGACGAGCGTCCCGATGTCGCCGCGCGTGTAGAGGAGTGACGCCGCGGCCGCGACGCCCATGACGTAGATGCCGTTCTTGGTGACGAGCCGGTCGGAGAGCTGGCTAAAGCGATGGGGCATCCACGAGTCGATCGCCATGTTGGCGAGAACGCGCGGGCCGTCGAGGAAACCGGCCTGCGCCGCGACGAACAGCAGCGCCGCCTCCGACGCCAGGCTCACGACGACGAACAGATGCCCCCACGTGAAGCGGCCGAAGAGGTTCGTCAGCATGATCGAGTTCATCGTCCGGCCCTCGACCGGGTGTGAGCTCGTCAGCAGGTAGGCGAACATGATCCCGCCCGCGGTGATCGCGAGCGAGGTCGCCATCAGCGCCATCGTCCGCTTGCCGGTGCGGACGCGCGGCTCGCGCAGCATCACGACTCCGTTCGAGACCGCCTCGATGCCGGTGTACGTACCACCGCCGAGCGAGTACGCGCGGAGCAGGATGAGGATCAGTGGGAGCCATCCGATGATCTGGACGGAATGCGAGAAGTCGGAGTGCGCTTCGCGGAAGACCGACGGCAACGCCTGAAAGTGGCTCCCGATCGCGTACGCGATTGCGATTGCATGCGTCACGATGAAGAGCATGAAGATCGGGGCGAGGATCCTCACCGACTCGCGTACGCCGCGCAGGTTCAGGATCACCAGAAGGCCGAGGCCGAGGAACTCCGCCGGCAGTTTGTAGGGCAGCCAGTGCAGCGGGAGGATCGACCAGAGCTGGTCGCACGCACTCGCGATCGAGACGGTGATGGTGAGGACGTAGTCGACGAGAAGGGCGCATCCGCTGACCACGCCGACGCGGTTGCCGAGGAGCTTCGACGCCACGAGGTATCCGCCGCCGCCGCCCGGGAAGTGCTGGATCAGGTTCGAGTAGGCGATGGAGATGACGGCGATGGTGACGATGGTCATCGCCACGATGACGATCGAAAGGTGCGCGTGCGGTCCGAGCGCCTTGTACGCCTCCTCGGGGCCGTACGCCGATGACGACAAACCGTCCGCGCCAAGGCCGACCCACGCCAGGATCGCGATGAGGGAGACGTGGTGGAAGATGTGGGGGTCGGAGACGTCGCGCGGCGGCCCGATGATGATCCGCTTGAGATTCAAACGGCGGCCCCCTCGCTGGCCACGACGACGTCGAACGGCCGCGGCGCACGGAGGATCCGCTCCGTCTCTCCGCGGATGAATCGCCTCAGGATGCGCGGCCGCCGCGAGGAGCCGATGACGAGGATCGCCGCGCGCTCCCGTTCGGCGATCTCGATGAGCGCCGTGGCGACGTCGTCGGCGCGCTCATAGACGAGCGTCCCGCCCGACTCGCTCACCAGCTCCGCCATCCTGTTCACCCGCTCGTCGCGTTTCCGCTGCACGAAGACCGCGATCCACTCGAGACCGAGGTGTCGCGCGAGGCGGCGGCCGTGAGTCAGGACGGCGCGCGCGGTCGGGAGGTGGGCGGGTAGGGCGATGGCGATGCTGTCCGCGGTCACTCGACGAGCATCAGTCCGCGCCGCTCGTGAAGTCCGTAGGAGGGGCGAAAGGAAACCGAAAGAAGTTCGAAAGGGAGGGCGGGTTACAATGCGCTACGCAAAGCGGCCCGTGCGGCCGCTTTGTTTTTCGTCCGGTCCTTCTCTATGAAGAATTCAGCTCGGGTCTTGTGTGTCGCTGCGGTCTTCGTCTGTTTCGTGGCATCAGTTCAGGCCTACTACCCGGAGTGGCCGCAGAAGAGTGCCGTTAACTACGTGACCGCGACCGGTCTCCGGACCGGTGATCTGAACGGCGACGGCCGTCCCGACGTGCTGCTGCGCACGTCTTCAAACCGCGTCTTGGTCATGCTCACGAACAGCGACGGGACGCTCGGAGCGATGACGCTCGTCTATACCGGCACGACCATCTGCGACATTCTGCTTGCGGACTTCAACAACGACGGGAAAGTCGACGCTCTGATCGCGGATTCGGGGACGAACAGCCTGGTGGCATTGCCAGGGAACGGCGACGGTACGTTCGGCGCACCGGTCGTGACCGCGCTCACGATGGCGCCCACCGAGCTGGCCGTGGCCGATTTCAACGGCGACCATCACCCCGACGTGCTGGTTCGAAGTAACAGCGGGGCGGCATTCTCGATCTTCCAGAGTGACGGCGCGCTGCAGTTCTCACAGCTCTCCTCGGTCGCGCTGACCTCCTCGCCGTATCGCGCCGTGGTGGGAGACGTCGACGGCGACGGGAAAACGGACGTGGTGATCGCCCTGTCGAATCCGGTCGGCCTCCAGGTCTACTTCGGGAAAGGCGATGGGACTTTCGACTCTCCGCTCTCGGTGACGGGCGCCTCGACCGTCTCGTCCGACCTCGTGCTGGGCGATCTCAATGGGGACGGCTATCTCGATATCGTGACGTCGCAGTACGCCGCAGATCAGGTGACGGTGATCCTGAACGGCGGAAGTGGACGGACGTTCGCGGCACCCGTTTCGTACGAAGTGAGGCCGCGCACCGACATGATCGCCAATCCGGGCACGCTCGCCGTGGTCGATGCCACCGACGACGGCAAACCTGATGTCGTGGTCCTGTTGGAAAACAATGGCGGCGTGGTGACGCTGCCCGGAAATGGCGACGGCACGCTAGCGAGTCCGCTGCTCACGTTCAACACGAACGTCCGGGCGTTGCAGAGCAGGGCGGTGATGGCGGACTTCACGTCGGACGGCCGTCCCGATCTGATCGTCGGATCGGCCTGGAACAATTCCATCGTCCTGCTGCGGAACGCGCCTGGTGAGCTTCAGCTCGATCTCACGGCAGCATACCCGACCATCTCGGCCGGTCAGACAGAGCGATTCACGGTCGGCGCTCACGTGCCGGTGAACGTTTGGACGGCTCCCACGCCGCAGGGCACGGTGACGGTGAACGAAGGAGCGACGGCACAGGGAAGCGGCGACCTGTCGAGCGGTTGGGCGACGGTCAACGCGAGCTCACTGGCGCTCGGCACGCACACTCTCTCGGCGGCGCTGCCGGCCAGCTCCGACTACAAAGTGGCAACGTCGAGCTCCGTTTCGGTCAACGTGGTCAGCGATACCACGACCACCACGCTGACTAACGATCACGCGGGGCAGACGGTTCAGTACGGGACCGAGCTGATCCTGACTGCAAACGTCACGTCGCCGATCGCCGGCTCACTGTACGGCTCCTTCTGGCTCTACACCGACGGGCAACGGTCCGCAAACTCGATGAGCGGGCCTCCGCTAACGATTTACTCCAACTACCTGCCGCCGGGGACGCACTCGTTTTATGTGACCTACGAGGGAAACGCGACGCAGCCGCCGAGCACGTCGAATACCGTCACGCAGCAGATCGTGAAGGCGGACTCTCACGTCGAGCTGGAGGCTCCGAACTGGTGGGGGAAGTACGGCCAGGACCTGACGAGGCGATTTTCCATCTCCCCCGCGAACGGTGGCGGCACGCCCGGCGGAAACGTGCACGTCTATGAAGGCCGGACGCTACTGCTGACCTTTTATGCGGATCCCACCCACTTCTCGGGCGGTGTGGACGGCGACTTCACCCTGCCGGTTCTGCCGGTCGGAACCCATTTTCTTTACGCGACGTACGACGGCGACTCGAATTACAACCCCTCGAAGTCGGCGGTGGTCCGGTTCGACGTGCTCCCCAATTCGACGCTCGCGATCCAGGCCGTCGCCGACCCCGTCAATCACACGGTGGGCGTCTGGGGATTGTTCAGCGGTCCGAATGCCGGGTACGACACGTTCGTGGTGCACCGACGGGTGAACTCCGGCCCGTGGTCGACCGTCAACCAAGTCCAGCTCTATCCGAGCTACACCGAGTACAACCCGGCGAGCGGCACGGTCTACACGTACTACATCGAGGCGTTCGACGGGTCGCACAACCTGCTCGCGACGAGCAACGTCGACTCGGTGACGTTGACGAGCTTCACCGACGATCCGCTCACGATCGACTCGCCCATCAAGGCGCTGCACCTGACGGAGCTGGTGACGGCCGTGAACGTCTTCCGGACCGCGGCCAACCTGCAGCCGATCGTGCTGGCCGACATCGCGCCCAACGGAACCATTCTCGCCACGCACCTCACGGCCCTTCAGAACGCGTTGAACGAGGCGCGTACCGCCCTCGAGTCTGGAACGTTCGCTTTCACCGGCGGGACGCCGGGAACGGCCATCAAGGCGCAGCACGTCCAGGATCTCCGCGAAGCAATCAAGTAACGCTAGCTTGACTATATAACTGAATACGCATATAGTGCGTATTCATGAACATCGAACGCTATCTCCGCCTCATCGCCGGTTTCTTCGTCCTCCTCTCGGTGGTCCTCGGGTACTTCGTCAGCCCGCTGTGGTTCCTCTTCACGGCTTTCGTGGCGGTGAACCTGCTGCAGTCGGCATTCACGAACTGGTGTCCGATGATGACGATCCTGCGGAAGCTCGGGGTCCGGCAGGCGTGATCGGCACCGTCGTTCTGGCGGCGTCGCTGTCGCTCCGCGACGCGGCGTCACTCGCGCTGAAGGAGAGCCCGCGGATGGCGCAGGCGCGCGCGGGCGAGGCGATCGCCGCGGCGCGCGCGACGCAGGCGAGATCCGCGTGGCTGCCCGAGGTCGGCGTCAGCGAGACGGTCTCACGCGGGAACAATCCGGTGTTCGTCTTCGGATCGCTGCTCGAGCAGGGACGGTTCGGGACGGCGAACTTCGACCCGGCATTTCTCAATGAGCCACCGGCGCTGACGAACTGGCGGCGTGCGCTGTCGGTCCGCTATCCGATCTTCGATCAGTTGCGGCGGTACACGTCGATTGAAGCGTCACGCGACGCGGTGTCTCAGGCACACGAGATGTCGGACGCGGCGCGGCAGGAGCTGCGGCTGCAGGTCGTGCGCGCTTACTTCGGGCTGCAGCTCGCGCGCGAACGAGCGGCCGTTGCGGCCGAGGCGGTCAAGAGCGCCGAGGCGGGAGCGGAGGCGAGCCGGGCGCGGGCCGATGCCGGGATGATCCCGCAGTCGGAGCTCCTCGCTGCTGAGGTGCAGCTCGCCGACTTCCGGCAGCAGAAGATCGAGGCGGAAGGTGACGTCGCGGTCGCGACGGCCACGCTCGAGAAGCTCGTGCGGCATCCGGTCGCGGAGCCCGAGACGTCGCTGCAGGAGAAGACGTTCGGGGAGGTCGCGCTGAACGAGGCGATCGCACGCGGCGGGAACGCGCGCCCGGAGCTGAAGGCGGCGAAGCTGGCGAGTCAGTCGAGCGAGTGGCAGGTGCGCGGTGCGCGCGGCTCGCTGCTTCCGCGGGTCGACGCGATGGCGAGCTACGGCGCGAGCGGTGCCCGTTTCGGCGAGCACGACTCGGATCACGTGATCGGCGTGACGCTGTCGTGGAACGTGCTCGATCCGGCGCGCATGGGCCGGATCGCCGAGGCGCGCGCGGCGGCGGAAGCGGCACGGTATGCCGAGACGTCGGCTGCGGACGATGTGGAGCTCGAGATCGTGAGCGCGTTCCATCGCTATCACGCGGCGCGCGAGAAGCTGGACGTCGGCCGGGCCTCCGTGGAGCAGGCCGAGTCGGCGGCGCGATTCGTTCGCGACCGTTACGAGCAGGGGCTGACGACGATCACGGAAGAGTTGCGGGCGCAGACGGCGCTCCTTCGTGCGCGCATGTCGCTGCTCGCGGCGCGCTACGACTGCTATGTCGGATACGCGGAGCTGCTCCGCGCCATGGGAGGTCTCGATGATGTCGAGCCGTTCGTTTGAGAGCCATTCGTTTGAGATCTTGGCCGTCGCGCTGATCGCGACGGCGTGCAGCGCGCCTGCCGCCAAGGAGACAGCCGCGCGCGTCGACGTCACGAAGACCGAGGTCGCGCACGTGGCGACCGTGCCTGATGTGTACGAGACGACCGGCATCGTTCGCGCGCGAACGACGAGCAATCTCGCGGCGAAGGTGATGGGGAACGTCACGCACGTGCTCGTCGCTGAGGGAGATCGCGTGCGCCGCGGTCAGCTCCTGCTGGAGATCGATCCGCGTGAAGCGCAGGCGCAGGTGCAGAAGGCGCGTGCCGGATCGGCCGAGATCACCAACGCAATCGACGCGGCGAAGGCGGCGCAAGCGGCGGCGGCTGCGAATGCGCAGCTCGCGCAGGCGACGTACGACCGTTTCGTGATCCTCCGGGACCGCGGCTCCGTCAGCGCGCATGAATTCGACCAGGTCGCGGCGCAGCAGAAGAGCGCGGCGGCCGATCTCGACCGCGCGCGAGCGGCGTACGCGCAGCTCGTGGCGAAGAAGGCGGAGGTGGGCGCGGACCTCGAAACGGCGCTCACGTTTGCCGGATACAGCGAGATCCGCTCGCCGGTCGACGGCGTCGTCACAGCGAAGTACGTCGACGCCGGTTCCCAGGCCGCTCCCGGCATGGTGCTGTTGACGGTTGAAGAGAGCAACGGCGTTCGCGTCGACGCGACGGTCAGCGACGACTACGTGTCGCGGATCCACGCCGGCGACGACGCGGAGGTGGGCGAGGGCACGCACGCGCGAGTCGCGCAAGTCGTCCCGTCCCTCGATGCCGCTACACGCACCGCACTCGTGAAGCTCGACATCGCTCCGAATGTGTCGATCCGATCCGGACAGCTCACACGCGTCCGCTTCAGCATCGGCCAGCGCCGTGCGCTCATGATCCCTGCGAATGCGATCGCAACGCGCGGCGCGCTTCGCAGTGTGACTGTCGTCGACGCTGATGGGGTCGCGCAGATGCGGCTCGTCACGGTCGGTCGTACGTTCAACGGCTTGACGGAAATCGTTTCCGGGCTCGATGACGGAGAACGGTTCCGATGAAGGACCAGCGTGGCATCGCCGGCAAGCTCGCGGCCGTCTTCATCGAGTCGAAGCTGACGCCGCTCATCATCGCCGCCTCGATTCTCCTCGGCATCGGCGCGGTGATCCTCCTCCCGCGCGAGGAAGAGCCGCAGATCGTCGTCCCGATGATCGACGTCTTCGTGCAAATGCCCGGCGCGAGCGCGAAGGAGGTCGAGCAGCGGCTGACGACGCCGCTCGAGAAGCTGCTGTGGGAGATCCCCGGCGTCGAGTACATCTACTCGACTTCGAGCCCCGGCTCGTCGATGACGATTGTCCGGTTCAAGGTGGGGGAGGACGTCGAGAAGAGCATCGTCCGCGTCAATCAGAAGCTGCAGTCGAATTTCGACAAGATTCCGTCGGGAGCGAGCCGGCCGCTCGTGAAGCCGCGGTCGATCGACGACGTGCCGGTCCTCGCGCTGACGCTGTCGAGCGCCCGTTACGACCACTTCGCGTTGCGCCACGTCGCCACCGAGCTCGAAACGGAGATTAAACGGATTCCCGACGTCGCCGAGATCACGCTCATCGGCGGACAGCGACGGCAGGTGCGCGTGCAGCTCGATCCGTCGCGGCTCGCCGCGTACAACATCGCTCCGGCCACGCTGATCGGAGCGCTGCAGCGCGACAATCAGCAGTCGCAGTCGGGGAGTTTCTCGACCGCAAACCACGAGCTGCTCGTGGAGACCGGCGGCTTCCTCGGCACCGCGGACGACGTCGGCCGCGTCGTCGCGGGTGTGTCGAAGGGACGGCCTGTCTACCTGCGCGATATCGCCACAATCACCGACGGTCCCGAAGAGCCAGCGGACTATGTCTTCGACGGCGGCCAGCCGGCGGTCACGGTCGCGATCGCAAAGCGGAAGGGGACGAACGCGACGGCGCTCGCGTCGACGATCCTTCGCAAAGTTGACGCGCTCAAGGGGACGCTGATTCCGTCCGACGTCCGGGTGCGCGTCACGCGCGACTACGGCGAGACGGCGGCTGACAAGTCGAACGAGCTGCTGTGGCACATGCTGCTCGCGGTCATCTCCGTCTCGGTGCTGATCTTCTTCGCCCTCGGGCGGCGCGAAGCGGGCGTGGTGGCGATCGCGATCCCAGTGACGCTGGCGCTGACGCTCGCCGTCTTCTACGCGGGCGGCTACACGCTGAATCGCGTCACGTTGTTCGCGCTGATCTTCTCCATCGGCATCCTCGTCGACGATGCGATCGTTGTCGTCGAGAACATCGTGCGGCACCACAGGCTGCCGGAGAACCGCGGCCGGCGCTTCCACGACGTTGCGGTCGACGCGGTCGCGGAGGTCGGAAATCCGACCATTCTCGCCACATTCGCGGTCATCGCGGCCATCCTGCCGATGGGGTTCGTCAGCGGGTTGATGGGGCCGTACATGCGGCCGATCCCGGTCGGCGCCACGGCGGCGATGCTCTTCTCGCTCGCGATCGCGTTCATCGTCACGCCGTGGGCGAGTCTGAAGCTGCTGCGGCATGAGTGCGGAACGGAGCACGTGGCCGAGGGATGGTCGACGCGGATGTACCGCCGCGCGATGGGAAAGCTGATCCACGACTCGAAAGCGCGGTTCGTGTTCCTCGCCGGCGTGGCACTCCTGCTACTCGCGTCGGTGTCGCTCTTCGCCTTCAAAGCGGTGCGCGTGAAGATGCTGCCGTTCGACAACAAGAGCGAGTTCCAG
>JACZCU010184897.1_pt1 | contig 11601 bp, 13 predicted proteins | sample 8641851 | NCBI WGS metagenome assembly JACZCU01 (sample SAMN15324605, study PRJNA640507) | soil metagenome | isolation source: monocropping sugarcane control | place: China: Luxin town, Laibin City, Guangxi Province | collected 2019-07-25 | depth 10cm m | reverse complement strand
GTTTAACCCGTTTTCATCCTGGGTGGCGCAGCTCTGCTGCATGATATCTTTGGGAATTCCATCACCTTATTTACCATCAGGATCGTCTTCTGGAAAGAGAGGAAGCTGGGGCCCTTGCTTTGCTCGTTGCTCTTCCTCTCTCTGGAGTTGCTTGATGCTTTTCTTCGGCGTGGGCAACGCTTCTGGCGGCGTTCCCCCTAACTCGTTGATGATAAAGTCTCTTACCTTGCGCCCGATGGTAAAGTGGGTGGCATTTGCCCGCTCCTTACCTTTGATGTTTTCCCGTTTCAGCGCGGCATCGGTTTGCGAAGCGCGGAAAATGTTGTCGGCGAGTTCTTCAGGCCCCATCCAGTTCGAGATCTCTTCACCGGGCGCCAATTGCTTGAGAGCGTGAATATCGTTCTCCGTTAAATCGTTATAGAGCCCCATGTAGCCCTCGTTCGCGAAGTCAGCGTGCTCTGCTGGCGTTCTTACCCCAGCCTCATGCGCTGTTTGCGCTAGACGTCGATTATACAGGGTGAGCTGCGCCCGGTAGATGAGGCGTTTTTCATCTTCTGAGAGTTGGGCAAAGGTATCGGCGTCGGCCAGCTCCTGCCGGCGCGTCTGCTCGGCGAAATAGTCCTTGGCGTGGCTCACGATCTTTTTAGACGAATCCGCCGCAAGCACAATCATATAACAGGCATACCGTGTGAGCTGGATCTCCCTGATGTTCTCGTTGCCGCCTCTAGAGCCAACTTTTCTTTTTGTTGTCGTCTCGTAAAATTCTCCGCTCACAGGATGTCCGTTGAACTCACAGGCAATTTTTGCTTTGGCAACGACCTTCTCAAAGTTTTCCCATTTACGGTATCCCAGAATCTTTGCCAATTCCCTGGCCAGCCAATACTCCCGCTCGCCATCCTGGTGGCGAATCGCATCAAAGGGAGAACTTACAAAGTGTATTTGATCGTCCATGCCACACATCCTTTCGTTTTTATATCTTCCTGACATCAGGAAGATATAAAAACCTTGATGGCAAAGCCGTTCGACGGGACTTCATGAGTAATGGCTGGCCGTTTTTTGCGCTGTGCGTGCTGATGGTCAGCCATTACACTATGATTTCCAGAACGTACTCCTTTTCAATCGCTCACTGCTTTCAGAAAGCAAAAAAGATTAGCCTCCCGTTAGATTCTGGTCAGCTCAACGTTTTTCATAAATTCGTCTTTGCTGCCATAGGCACCCAGCCCTCCGAGATTGTTACTGGTGGTGCCCTCGCCAAGATTGACCTCGCCTCTCACTGTAAACCCATAAATCAGCCCGGTAACAGCCTCCTGGGCGATTTCCTGGATTTGGTGGTGGGTAGGAGGACTCTCTAAAGCGAAGATAAGCTGTGCTTGCCGATGCGCTACCGTAAACGGTGGCATATCAAGGGTAATTCGCTCCTCTGCGCCAGTCTGTACAGTGTATGCTGTGCCGCCCTCCGTCAGTGTCACTTCGCCGATAAGGTAAAGGGCATGATCCACGTCGTCAGGATGCACAAAAACCGTTAAGAGTGTCTTTATAGTACTCATACAATCAATTCCTCCTTCCGTGCTCGCACGAGAAAACGATCAGGGCACGACCGCCAGCCGTACTATTCGAGACTACAGGTAAATGCATCTAAATGAGGAGCAGTGGGAGCTTTCCCATCTTCACTCTTCGCTCCTAAGAGTTGTTCCCAAGCCGCCTTTCGATCTCCTCTACCGCCTTGATTCTTGCTACGAATATCGGAGCAAACTGGGCGTAGGGGGAGTCCTTTCGTATGCGCTCCAGCTTCCAGCCCTCCTCCACGTCCCGGTACAGGAACAGATAGAAATCCTCTTACAAGTATGATACGGGTGAACCTCACGAGGGCATTGCCAATTTTCACGAAATCCTCACGACTGCCCTCTTTAAACGTTCCGAACTGGTCAGGCACTCAAAATGTTGAGATCGGCGTGGGTGTGCAAGGAGCAAAAAGTCCCAAACCCATCAGGCGATCATTTTTACTATATCTGAATTTTTGCTGCAAAACCATGCTTCCCCATCAGGGCGGTCAAATGACACGAAAGCCCAAAAAGCGGCGAGCCCGCTTCTCCCTCACGCTCAATCCGCTGCAAAACCATGCTTCCTCACCTCTGCAAGACTATGCTTCCTTTTCCTTGCTGCAAAACTATGCTTCCCTTTCTTTTCCTTCAAAAAAAGAATTTATAATCGAATACTATGTCGTTCCCTCGGAAATGTGTAGGCGACCTCTTCAAGCTCACTGCTAGTTGGAGAGGCGCATCATCGTCCAGTTCCCGCTCCTCAAATTGCCCGGAAAAAGAAGTGCCTCCACCCTGCTTCCTGAATTTCATCTTCCATAATCTACTGATCTCGACAGAAAAAAAGTAAACAGTGATAGACTGGAGGTATGGGAGCACCAGGAAAAGCTGATTGGCGAGAAGAACGACGCAAACGAGTCTGGGAGCTCAAAGAGCAAGGCTGACGCCAAAAGGAGATCGCGCGGGCATTGGGAGTGAGTAAAGGAGCGGTGAGTCAGTGGATCAAACGAGGGCGAACAGGAGGGATCGAAGCCCTCAAGGCGCATCCTCCTCCGGGGGTGAAGCCACGACTGAGTGCGGAGCAAAAAGCGCAACTGCCCACCTTGTTAGCGAAGGGAGCCGAGGCCTATGGCTTTCGCGGAGACGTCTGGACGGCCAGCCGAGTGGCCAAAGTGATCGAGCGCACCTTTGGCGTGCCCTATCACCGCGATCACGTCGGGCGCCTCTTGTGTGAGGCAGGCTGGAGTCGGCAACAGCCCATCGAGCGAGCCAGCCAGCGCAATGAAGCGGCCATCAAAGCCTGGTCCGAGCAGCGGTGGCCTGCCCTTAAAAAAAAGCCCAGCAGGAGCGGGCCACCATCGTCTGGGTAGATGAAGCCGGGTTTTATCTGTTGCCGCTGGTGGTGCGCACCTGGGCCCTACGCGGCCAGACGCCCGTGCTGCGGGTGCCACTCACCCGTGATCATCTCTCGTCGATCAGTGGCATCACGCCAGATGGGCGACTGTTCCTGCAAGTGCGTCCCGGCTCCTATGATGCGGCAGGGGTAGTGGGCTTCCTTCGTGTGCTGCTGCGCAAGATGTCCGGGAAGCTGGTGGTGATTTGGGACAGTTCGCCCATCCATCGCGGACAAGAGATCAAAGACTTTCTGGCACGAGGAGCCGCTAGACGCTTGCATCTGGAACAACTGCCGGAGTATGCTCCTGATCTGAACCCAGATGAGGGCATCTGGAATTACCTCAAGCGGGTGGAGCTAGACAATATCTGTTGTGGCTCTCTTGAGCACTTGCAGCAAGAACTCATCCGGGCACGAGAGCGCTTGCGACACAAAAAAGAGATCATTCAAAGCTGCTCTCGTCAATGTGGCTACTCAGTTTAGCTCCTTAACGCGAGATCAGTAAACTGCCAAAAAAAGTTTGCCTAATTCGGCATGCCAGGCATAGTTCATCGCACCGTGCCAGAAACCGGCATCTCAGGCCCTTCCAGTTGCTCCCGCAGCAGGCTCGTAGGCCTCATCAGACCAGGCTCCTCCAGGCTCTTCTCGAAGAGTACTCACAGCTTCTTGCTATAGCTTGGATCCAGAAAGATGACCCCGTTTCCTCATCGATTGACCATAAATGCGTGGGGAGCGTCGATCCGGTCCGCAACCTCCTGCTGGGACCAGACACGAGCTATGCGAGCACGCTTGAGAAGCAGGTTAGGCCCTGGTGCCAGGGCCAGTTGTGCTCGCTGCGTGGGAGCGGAGATCGCTTCAGCTTGAGTGTATCACTCGTGGAAAATGGAATCAGCCGCTTTTGCCTCTCCCGTTGCGTTAGCCGACTCCTCTGCGGAGACTGGGCGAAAGGAAGAGGAAACGAAAGGGACATCCTTGAGGAAGAAGGCCGCAACCAGCGCGATCAGCGTAAAGACCAGAACCGCTACAAAACCGTGCTGAAGCGCTCCAGCCAGCGCCACCCTCTCCGCCATCGTGGTGGTGGGGATGCGATGCAGCAGGGTGCCAGAAATACTGCTGCTGACGACCGTTCCCACGATCGCGATGCCCAGCGTTGCCCCCAACTGTCCCAGGTAGCGGGTCGCCGCCGTGCTGACGCCCAGACGACTGGCGGACACCACGTTTTGCGCGATGACGGAGAGGGAGAAGAACGAACCAAGGCCGACGCCTACCACGATCATGGACACGATAGCCTGCAACAAACCGGTCTCCGACGTCATCAGCGTGAATAGGAAGCTGCCGGTACCCATGAGGAGCGCCCCAGTGATAATTACGATCTGGTAGCGTTTGAGCGCGCCAATGATAGGGCCAGCCAGCATGGCTCCCAGCACCATACTGAGTGAGAGCGGGGTGATCACCAGACCGGCCACTGTCGGCGAGATGGCCAGCACGCCCTGCAAGAACAGCGGCAGATACAGCGACAGGCCAAGCAGTACCATCATCTGTAGCATCGTGAGCAGCGCTGCTATGCTGAACACCTGGTTGCGGAAGAGAGAGAGGGGCAGAATCGGCTCGCTGGCCCTGCGCTCGACCAGCACAAACAGGGCGAAGAGCAGCATTGCACCTCCCACGATGCCAAGCACCGGCACTGAACTCCAGGCAAACACCTGAGAGCTGCCCCAGGTCAGTCCCAACATCAGGCAGATGGTGCCGGCAGCAGAGAGCATGGCACCGAGCGCATCGATGCGGCGCACGGCAGCCCAGCCGGCCCTGGTACTGGTGGGAACCGAAAGCGTGGTGGGTAGGAAAAACAGCAGCGCCACGACCGCGAGCAGGCCCACTGGCAGATTGATATAGAAGACCCAGCGCCAGCGGCTGCTCTGGGTGATCAAGCTTCCCACCGGCGGCCCATGCTCTGTGAGCCAGCCGCCCAGGGTCGGTCCGAAGAGATTGGAGACGCCATAGACAATGCCGAAGATACTGCCCCATCTGGCCCGCGCCTCCGGCTCGAACAGGTCTCCGAAGACGGTGGCCACCAGGGCCATGCCGATGCCCGCCCCCAGCCCTTGCAGCGCCCGGAAGAGAATCAACTGATCCATCGTCTGGGAGGCTCCAGCCAACAGGGAACCCACCAGGAAGAGCGCGGTGCCACCCAGCAGGAACCATTTGCGCCCAAACTGGTCCGAAAGCTTGCCCACGATGGGGACCATCGTCATTGAGGCCAGCACATAGGCCGTCACGACCCAGGTATAGCGGTCCAGGCCATGCAGTTCGGCGATGATGCGCGGCATAGCGGTGCCGACAATCGTCTGATCGAGCGCCTCCAACAAGAGTGAAAGCATCAGCGCGATGATCACCGAGGCCAGCGCCACGCCCCGAAGGCGGGCTTTGTCGGATGTCGCGGGATTGATGGAGACGGTTTTCATTAGATATTGCCTCTTTCGTGTACGTTTACAATCTCTTCCAGAGATTTTGCCAGAGTACTCTGGTGATTCAGCTCACCGCAGATGAGCAGCGAGATCTTCTGCCCACGCTGCTCATCTAACATGGCTCTCTCCAATTTCAAAGTTCTAGCGGGGTACTCACGGAATATTAATGGCGCAGCTCGTTCACAAACTCCTGCACATCCTTTGCATACAGCTCCGGTTCCTCCAAAGCAGCAAAATGTCCACCACGTGGCATCTCGGTCCAGCGCGCGACACGCAGGAAGCGTTCGCCCAGTTCGCGCGGTGGAGAGGTCAGATCTTTGGGGAAGGTCGCCACCCCTGCGGGAACTTCGATGTACTGTCCCACAGTGAGCTGGGGTGCTGATTGGAAAGCGTCCTCAAGGTATAACCGCGCGCTCGAAGAGATGGTTCCCGTCACCCAGTAGATCATGAGATTGGTGAGCAACTCATCTTTGGTGTAGCTCTGCTCGATCTCGCCGTCGCAATCGCTCCACGCGCGGAACTTCTCGACGATCCAGCCAGCCAGGCCCACGGGCGAGTCAGAGAGCGCGTACGAAATCGTTTGTGGTTTGGTCGTTTGCAGCGCGGCATATGCTCCTTCCTGGAAAAACCACATCCCGACCGAGCCGAGGAAGCGACCCTCTGCCGGCGAAGGATTCGGCACCTCAGGAGGAAACGTGATCTCTCTGGGAAAGCCGATGTCGGTGAGATGGATCCCAAGCACCTGCTCGGGATGGGCCAGGGCCAGCAGGCGTGTGACACGGCCGCCGACATCGCCACCGCCGACCGCATAGCGCTGGTAGCCAAGCACCTCGGTCATCAACTTCGAAAGCAACGAGGCAGAGCGCAGTGACTTCATCCCGCCAGGGAAATTGGGACGGTCCGAGAAGCCAAAGCCCGGTAATGACGGCACAATCACATCAAAGGAATTCTCAGGATCGCCGCCATAGCTCGCAGGATCGGTCAAAAGCGGGACGATCTTGTGGTAACGGTAGAAGGAATCTGGCCAGCCGTGGAGCAGCAGGAGCGGCGTTGGGTTGGGACCTTTGCCTCGTATATGGAGAAAATGGATGCTCTGGCCGTCGATATCCGCACGAAAGTGTGCAAACCGGTTCAGTTTCGCCTCCTGTGTACGCCAGTCGTAGGAGTGCTGCCAGTAATTTACAAGTTCCTGCAAGTAGCTCAGATTCGTACCATAGTTCCAACCGGTATGCTCGGCCGCATCGGGCCAGCGGGTGCGAGCCAGGCGCTCATGCAGGTCGTCGAGGGTAGCTTGTGGTACGGCAATGGTGAATGGTTGAATGTTCATCTTGTGACTCCTTTTTCTGTTTTCCTTTGCTTTTCATCAATTCTGCCGCCTCTCAAAGAAAGCATAACCTTGAACGAGGGCAGAATCGTTCCTCGTTTACGTCGATTTCCTCACATCCGTCTTATTTTGTCTCCATGCATACCCCAGTAGGCAGTTGAGCGCAGCGGCCAGTGCAAAGACCACGCCCAGCGTCTGCTGGCCGGCTACGTAGAGAGCTATTGCCCCCGCTGCGTCGAGGACGATGCGCAGGAGCCAGTAGGATATCCCTTGCAGGCGACGCCCTGATCTCGGAGCGCCCCAGATGGCCCAGACGATCATCGCCGCCGCTGGAGTACCAATGCCCAGCCCGATTTTCACAGGGATCGTCGATCCGGTTACGAAACCCCAGTAAGCCAGAGCCACCAGGACTCCCAGTTCCAGGAGCAATGCCAGGACGAGATTGCCCTGTCTCACCATCAGAAGAACTCCCTTTCAGTCCTGCTGACGGGCACGTGCTTCTTTGTCTGATGCTCCAGATGACGAGCCGCCACGGCGATAGCGCGGTCCATCGAGGCCCTCGGCTCGGTGAGGAGGCGACCGTGGCCTACTGCCATACGCTCTGGTTCCAGGGCGCGTAATTTCCGGGCGCTAGAGAGGGCCAGCCCTTTGTGCCAGGTGGCATAACACACCAGAGGGAAAAGCGGCTTGAAAGTGCCGGAGACAGCAACCCCGCCCATCGTCTGGAAAGCATCGCCTGCGATTAAGGTCCCATCGCGGGTGTCGAGGAACGAGCAGTGCCCCGGTGAATGCCCTGGGGTGGTGATCACTTCGAGCGAACCCACCCGATCCCCCTCGTGCAACAAGCGAGCGGGTAGTGTCTTGCGAATGACCCAGCCTCCACGCAGCTTGTCCTGCGGCTCATCCGCGTCCAGGCTCATGTCGCCAGTCAGGAAGCGTGCGTCCCGCGCCGGCATGACAAACTCGGCCTCGGGAACAAACGCGTGTACGGCGTCGAGTCCGCCGCTATGATCGGCATGGGCGTGGGTCAGCAGAATGCGCCGGATGGGCTGTCCAAACTGCTGCGCCATCTGCACCATCGAGCTGGCGCAGCTCTTCAAGGCGGTATCGACAAGGGTGAATCCATCCTCTTCTCGTACCAGATAGACATTAACGAAGCCATAATAGGTCAGTTGAATGAGATGGTTTCCATGCTGCTGTACGCGCATGTTCGCTGCTCCTTTTCTTGTGTTCTAACCAGCTATGAGAGCATTGCCAGCGCGTAGCGCCGTACACTGGCGAGTCCTCTAAACTGCTTAGCCGCAGATGAATTCTAACAAATCACTCGTGAGGCGATCTCTATGCGTGAGGAAGAGGCCGTGTGCAGCCCCTTCATACACCTTGAGCTGACTTTGGGGGATCGCCTGCGCTGTCCTGCGTCCACACAGATCCAGGAGAGCGCCTTGATCTTTATCGCCATGAACGATCAGCGTGGGCACCGTACAGGCAGACATATCCGGTCGGAAGTCCGTCTCATTCGTGGCCCGCATGCACTCAAGGATGGCTTTGGGCGAGGACTCAAGAATGAGCCGGACCACCCATTGCACCATCGCGGGGGACAACACCTCGGCTCCTGGCCAGGTCGATCCTAGTCCGAAGTACTTGATCGCTCCGCTGTCTATGTACTGCGGACGGTCCGCTATGAGTGCAGAGATCGCTTGATCGAAGTAGCTTTTCGGCACTGCCTCCGGGTTATCCGCCGTTCTCGTCAAGAAGGGCGTACGGGTGCTGGTCAGGACAACGCGGGCAATGCGGTCGGTGCCATGGCGGGAGAGAGAGCGAACAATCTCGCAGCAGCCGTTCGAGTTGCCAACCAACGTGACCGCTTTCAAATCGAGGTGAGCGAGCAAGGCCGATAGATCATCAGCCAACGTGTCGTAGTCATAACCCCGTCCAGGATCATCCGAGCGGCCATGGCCGCGCCGGTCATAGGCAATGCAGCGCAGTCCCTGATCGGAGAGCGGCAGCATTTGATACTCCCACATCGCCCCGGAAAGCGCCCAGGCGCTGACGAACACCACCGGGCTACCGGTACCCCAGTCCCGATAATACAGGCTGGTATGATCGTTGGTTTCAAAGTACGGCATCGTTTTTTTCTCCTGATTCATACATTGGTGTATCTTTCGTATCCCTAAAGTGGAGTCTCCTAAGAGGAGAGTTAGCTCATCGATTGTTCGTACATGAGGGGACTCATAGACTGGAGCGTGGAATGTCTTCGCGTTCGGTTATAGAACGTTTCAATTCAGGCCTTCCTCTCAACTCCTTCGCGGCTTATGCCCTTCCATGTCAATCCCCTTCGCGACTGCCTGAGCCATCTGTTCCCCCAGGAGACGCTCGACGACATGCAATGCCATATGGAAGCCCGCTGTTAACGCGGCCGCTGTCAGAATGGATCCTTCATCGACAAACTTTCCGGTGCGTTGGACCTGGATCTGAGGAAACTGTTGTTCAAACTGATCGAGCGCGGCCCAATGCGTAGTGGCCCGCTTCCCATTGAGCAGACCTGCCTGGGCGATCAAAAAGGCTCCCGTACAGACCGAGATCATCAGTTGGCTTTGGGAGGAAGAGCGTGCGAGCCACCGGATGATCTCCTCCTGGGTCAGGACCTGGGCAATGACGCCAAGATTAGCACCGGGGATGACCACGATGTCAAAAGCTGGCACCTGTTCAAACGAATAGTCAGGCGCAAGACGAAGCCCATTCCTGGCCTGGAGAGGGGCGCCCACGTGAGAAACGGTCTTGACGAGAAAGGGGTGATTCTCAGGAGTATCCCGACCAAACAGAATTTTGTGCAGATCACGCTGGCCATAACCTGCATGGTGAAACACTTCCGAGGGGCCGGTGATATCCGTCAGATCCACCTGATCAAACAGCAGAATCCCCACGGTCCAGTGTTGCATCTTCATAGACCTCTCCTCTCTTTTTGCTCAATTTGACTGACTCCGCTTGATCTGCGCATCAGACGACGAGCTGTCCGTGACAGCACGAGACAGAGGAGCCAGCCCTCCTCTTTATGATGCGGCATGCCAGAATGCTGTTTGCTCTCCTGATGGCTCACTGGCTTGCGGTTCGTGGCTGTGACGCCATTCGGGTGAGTCCGCGCTGAAGACTACATGCGATCTCTCGGAAAATTCATCAAGCGCCAGGTAGGGAGCCGTTTTGGGTGCTGGACGGAGCAGTGACATGATCAGCCCCAGCATGAGCTTGAATTGGATGGCGAAGCTCCGCCTGGCTCCCGGGATTGTGGCAGCATAGCGTTTGGCGATGGTCTCAAAATCCTCCGCCTCTCTCCCCGTGATGCGGCGAACCACATCCGTCGGAGCATTGACGCCAAACGCATTCTTCTGGTAATCGATCACGTATTGCGTATACGCGGCAAGCGCGTAAAGAGACAAGCGACTTCTCATAACCTTCAACACTATCCGCATCGGAGCATGGCGATACGTGACCTTGCGTTCAAGGACCTTTCCGAGGATGGCCGCGATGTCTTGCGGAGACAACAGGTTTGGACCGGTGGGACGATACGTCTTTCCGGCGTATCCTGCTGGCCGCGCGAGAATCTCCGCCACCACCCGGGCTATATCTTCATTGGAAGGCGGTGCGTTCAGGCCTGTGCTATAGGGCAAGGACAACAGCCCAAATTGAGCGGCCAACGGTAACACCTGCATCTCGTTGTCCGCGAAAAAACCAACGTTGATGGAGGTCACGGCGGTTCCCGGTAACAACGCAAACAACCGGTCCGCCAGCCAGCCCTCGCGCGTGTGGACGGAAGGGTGATTGGGGTTGGAGAGCCATTGGCTCATGGCGACGACGGTTTCCAACTGTTGCTCAGCCGCGACCACCGTAAAGATGGCGGCCGCTTTGAGATACCCGGCCTCGTTGGGAACACAGAAGTAGGCACGCCTGGCCCCTGCCATCGCCGTTCTCATATCGTTAATGTCCGTGAGCGAGCCGACGACGATATCCGCGCCTTTCGCCTTGAGGCGTTCGCTGCGCTGATCTGTTTGATGCACAAAGGCGGTGACGGGAAAGCCTTCGTCCAGCAATTGAATGGCAACAGGCATGCCAGTTCTTTCGGCGGCTGCTAGCACAAGGATTCTTGGTGTATTCATGGGATGAAGCTCCTGCTCGCAATAGCAAAGAGACACTGTTTCCCGAGTGAACAAACTACAGATAGGTGAGATGCACTCAAAGACGCGCTTCTATGGCGCTCATCTGATCTCCTCCTTGCTCTAAAAAGCTGCGCTTCCTCTCTGATGGCGCGGCACGCAGCAGGAACCAGAAGATGATGACGTGGCTCACCAGTAAGAGCGGCACGTACAAGGTCGGGATGAACCAGTAAACACCAAGGTGGAAAAACGGCAGGCCAACCATCGCTCCTTCATACAGAGCGTACAGCAGGTCAATGATCCCCACCAGATTGAACAACCAGACAAACGGGAGCGCCAACCCGGGCCGGAGCCGGAGCATGAAGACGGCCAGCAAGGCTAAGCCAGCGGTGAGGAGGTCACCATAACCAGCAGGGGCAGCAAAACCCGGCGGAAGTGCTCCTCCCATCACCTGTGGAAGCAGAGCCACTAACCCTGCTGTCCGAAACGTGTGCAGCAAAATCAGCGGAATCAGCGCCTGCACACGTGGTTGCTTCGACAGGCGAGGAACAACATACCAGACCATGATGAGCGTGTAGGAAAGCAGACTGCCTCCCACACTGAGGAGAAATGCAAGTAGGGCATTCATTTGCGTGTTTCCTCTTTCGTCTTCGCCAGCCACTCACGCAGAGAAGGCATATGGTCCTCGTAATGCTTGAACGAGTCGCCGGCTATCAGTTGCCAGGGTCTCCAC
>JACZCU010071038.1_pt1 | contig 11601 bp, 9 predicted proteins | sample 8641851 | NCBI WGS metagenome assembly JACZCU01 (sample SAMN15324605, study PRJNA640507) | soil metagenome | isolation source: monocropping sugarcane control | place: China: Luxin town, Laibin City, Guangxi Province | collected 2019-07-25 | depth 10cm m | reverse complement strand
TGCTGGTGAGCGACCGCGGCGCGTTCGTGCTGCCGGCCTATCCGACCGAGCAGGTCGTCGATCCCACCGGAGCCGGCGACAGTTTTGCCGGCGGAATGATGGGATATCTTGCAACGCAGGGCGGCATTACCTCCGCCGCCACCCTCAAGCGCGCCCTCGCATATGGCACCGTCGTCGCGAGCTTCACCATCGCTGACTTCTCCCTCGAAGGCATCCAGCGCGCCAACCGCGACCAGATCGACGACCGCTGGCACGATCTGAAGACGGCGATGAGTTTCTAATTAGAGATTCTGGCGGACCATGCGCCTCTTCACCGCCATCGAACTTCCTGAGTCGATTCGCGAAATGCTGATGGAAGCGGTGCGGCCGTTGAAGGCCGCTTGCCCGGATGCGTCATGGGTGCGCGCAGAGAATCTTCACGTCACGCTCAAATTCCTCGGTGAAGTGCCGGAGTCACAAGTGAAGGAGGTTTGTGATTCGCTTGAGCGTGTTTCAGTGACCGGTACGGCGCGCGTCGCTGTTGGCGGCTTGGAGTTTTTTCCGCCGCGCGGACCGGTGAGGGTGATTGTGCTCGGCCTGAATGGAGAGGTTGAGCTGATCCACCGAATCTTCCGGGAAGTCGATCGCACGACTGCCGACATCGGCTTCCTGTCAGAAAGCCGGCCATTTGTGCCACACATCACACTCGCCCGCGCGCGAAGAACGATTCACGGCTCGGCCCGCAAAACATTGCCTCCATTATTGAGATGGGCTGGCTCGCCTCCCACATTTGATGTGACTTCATTTTCTTTGATCGAAAGTAAATTGGGCTCCGGCGGCCCGCAGTACCTGCGGCTTGCAAGCTTTCCGACGAAATGAATGAGCCATTTGAAAACAAGCAGGGCCTCCTCCTGTACATAGGATCAGGCCGCGTTGCGAATGCGCTGCGGCTCTGGGCGACATGAACGCATGACTCTTCAAATCAGGTCTGCTGAAAATAAAGGAGAATCCGCATGAATCAGGACAAGAACACCGGAATTTCGCGAAGGGAATTGGGCAAACGCGCTGGCCAAATCGCGGCGGCTTCGGCGCTGGCGGGCGTGGCCATCCCAAATGTTCATGCGGCGGAGAATTCCACGATCCAAGTCGTCCTCGTCGGCTGCGGCGGACGCGGAACCGGCGCTGCCATGGACGCGCTGCATGCCAAGGGCGTCAACCCCAAGCTCGTAGCCATGGCCGACGTCTTCAAAGATCGGCTCGACAACTCCTATGCAAACCTGACCAAACGCGAGGAATTGAAGGAAAAGATCGATGTGCCGCAGGAACGGCAGTTCATCGGATTCGATGCCTACAAGAAGGCCATGGACTGCCTGAAGGCGGGCGATGTGGCGATCTTCGCGACGCCATTGGCCTTCCGCTGGGTTCATTTCACCTACGCGATCGAGAAGGGGCTCAATGTCTTCATGGAAAAGCCGCTGTCGTCCGATGGATCGGCCAGCAAGCGGCTCCTGAAGCTTGCCGAAGATGCGAAGGAAAAGAATCTGAAAGTCGGCGTCGGCCTCATGTCGCGCCACGCCCGTCATCTTCAGGAATTGCACAAGCGCATTGAAGATGGAGAGATCGGCGACATCGTCCTCATGCGCGGCTACCGCGAGGCAGGGCCGGTGGGGACTTTTGCTTCAACGCCCAAGCCGCAGGGCATGAGCGATCTGGAATATCAGATCCGCCGATTCCACAGCTTCCTCTGGGCCGGCGGTGGCTGCTTCAGCGATTTCAACATCCACATCATCGATCATCTTTGCTGGATGAAAAATGCGTGGCCGATCAAAGCGCAGGGCGTGGGCGGACGCCACTATAAGTTTGCCGATGACGGCTCTCCCTACGTGGACCAGAATTTCGATTCGTATGGGATCGAATATACATTCGATGACGGCACGAAGCTGATGTTCGACGGCCGATGCATCGTCGGCGCGCAAGGCGTCTATCACAGCTTCATTCACGGCACCAAGGGATGTGCCGTCGCATCCAAAGCCGGCGATTGCGGCGCGCCCGCCAGCACCTACCGGGGCACAGCTCAAGACTCGGATAAGCAGATCTGGCAATCGAAAGATCATTCCAGCCCGTATCAGAACGAATGGAACGATCTGATGGACGCCATCGTCAACGACAAGCCCTACAACGAAGTGCCGCGAGGCGTGGCAGCCAGCGTTGTCACCAGCATGGGACGCATGGCTGCCCATACCGGCCAGGAGATCTCATACGATCAAATGCTCAACTCCGACCATGTCTTCGCCCCCGACATCGACAAGGTGACCTTCGATTCGCCGGGTCCGTTGCCATCCGATGACAAAGGCATGTATCCCCAGCCCGAGCCGGGGAAGAAGAAGCGGGAATATTGATCCCGTGCCCGCCTGAAATATCGAGATCAGCCCAGAATGTTGCGCGCCTATGGTGCGCAACATTTTATTTTCCATGGGATAACGCACCTATAAAGCGGGTTCCGGGTTCTACAGGACGCCGCGCCGTCTCAGCTTTAGCATGTTGTAGATGCGAAGGCGGATTTTTCACATATTCGCATTTTGTAGCGGATTGATCTTCGGCACTGCAGGGAGCCTGTTAGTGTGGCTGGCAGTTCACTTTGGCGCGAGACGCCTGCCGAAGGTGCTTTCGGTGCTCCTGGGAGCGATGAATGAATTTCCGATAACGGGATTCATCAAAGTCGTTCTCGTTTTTGGTTTTTTTTACGCGGCCGCCACTCTGCATGGCGAGAGCAGCAAGCTGCGTCCGAACCAGCGCTACGCTATCAGCGCTATTGCAGGAATTGCGTTGGCAGTGGTGCTTATTTCAATTATCGCAACGCTGACACAGTTTACATCCTTGTTGAAAATGATGAATCCGGAAATCGGCCGCGGTTTGGGACAACTTGTGCTGATCGGCATCGTCGCAGCTTTGATCGTCGTTGTTCGACGTTTTGCCATGGAAATTCGACCGGGACTGGGTTACTGCCATCATTGTGGATATGACGTGCGGTTCCTTGGCATGACTCAATGCCCAGAGTGCGGAGAGCGAATCGCCGAGTTTATTTCGGTCCGTGCTGTTCGAACGGAGTCTGACTTGGCTCTCGTCAAGCGTTCGCCACTGGCCGTCGTTTATCTCCAGAACCCGAAGGATAAGCTGGAAGAATGTGCCTGGGTGGACTTTGTTCACCAGATAGAAAAGAACATAAAAGGATTTCCCGGTGCCGAGCTGTATACCGTCGATGTATCACAGCCATGGGTCAAACAATGGCTGGAGAGCAGCTCGCAAGATAAAAAGAACGATCCATTTGTCCTGAACCCTGCGAGCCGATTGGAACGGGTCGCCTTCGTTGTAGACGGGGTAGTCCTCACATCGGTATCGAGATTCTTGGTCGGCTATTACCTTTCCCACGGCCCTCAATCTCTCCCTGGGTTTGAACTATTCCAGGAAAAGCCAGCGAGAAGGGTTCCCGCACATTTCCCGAATTCTTTTAAGAAATCTTCTTGCATCGGCCGACCTTCTTCACTACTATTTCCGTACAAACACTGAACAGGGACGGTTAGGTGGCTTACCGTCGAGTTCAGTTGCGGGGTTGCTCGGTGTGAGCATCGCCCGCATTCAAGCCACGCAGCGCAAATTGGGCCGAATTGGCTCGTTTGCAACATAGGCCGGCTGACCAAGATACCCGGCCGCAGGAGAATCTCATGTCTAAGTCCTCCGAGAAGGTGGATGGGAAGAAGGACCGTTCCGAATCCGCCAAAGAATCGCGCCATTCCGCAGAAAAATCCGGCAGCGAAAAAGCAGCGAGTGCCTCAGCGAGCGCGCCAGTCGAGCGGCAGATTCCGCGCGATCCGGCTCGCGACTCGGCCCTTTCCCGTGCCGTGCAGCAGATCGAAAAGCAGTTCGGCAAAGGCGCCGTGATGAAACTCGACGGCGAGAACATTCAGCCGATCGAAGGCATCCCGACCGGCAGCCTGAGTCTTGACATCGCCTTGGGCGGGGCGGGCGTTCCGCGCGGCCGTATCATCGAAGTGTTCGGCCCGGAATCGAGCGGTAAAACCACGCTCACGCTGCACATCATTGCCAGCGCACAAAAACTGGGCGGCGTGGCCGCGTTTATCGATGCCGAGCATGCGCTGGATCCTTCGTGGGCCAAGCGACTGGGCGTTCGGCTCGATGATCTGATGGTTTCGCAGCCCGACACCGGCGAGCAGGCGCTGGAGATTTGCGAATTGCTCGTGCGCTCCAATGCCGTCGATGTGATCGTGGTGGACTCAGTTGCCGCCCTGATCCCCCGCGCGGAAATTGAAGGCGAAATGGGCGACAGCCACGTCGGACTTCAGGCCCGCCTGATGAGCCAGGCGATGCGCAAGCTCACCGGCGCCATCAACAAGAGCAAATGCACCGTGATCTTCATCAACCAGATCCGCGAGAAGATCGGCGTGATGTTCGGCAACCCGGAAACAACCCCAGGCGGCCGGGCGCTCAAGTTCTATTCCTCCATCCGCATCGATGTCCGCCGAACCGGAACCATTAAGGAAGGCGAGCAATCGGTGGGGAACCGGACTCGGGCGCGCGTCGTAAAGAACAAGATAGCGCCTCCGTTCCGCGATGCCGAGTTCGACATCATGTTCGACCGCGGCATCAGCTACGAAGGCGATTTATTGGATTTAGCGGCACTGGGTAATGTTGTGGAGAAAACGGGCGCCTGGTACAACTATAAGAGCACGCGGCTTGGGCAAGGCCGCGAAAATGCCAAGCAGTTTCTCTCGACCAACAAAGATCTGGCCGATGAAATTCGAGAGGCCGTCTTGCAAAGCAAGGGCCTTTTGAATGCCAAGCGTGCCATGGACACCCCGGCCGAGGCTTCCGAGCCCGCCGAGGCGGCCGTTTAAGCGGCGCGTCCGATAAACAAATCGGCGCACCCATGAACGGTCACTAGCCTGTGATTCCAATAGGAATCGCGGGAAAGCAAGTCCCTGGCGCACCTGGCGATGCTCGCCGGCATTGATGCCGGTGAGTCATCAGCCCTGGATGCCGAAAGGATGCGGCAATTCCGTTGGCCGAGGGTTGTGGGTCGATCGACTAACGCCTCCATGCGGAATTGGCCAAAGCGAATAACGTCTTTGCCCTTCCCCGAATCAAATGGGCGTGGCAGGGGCAAAGACGTTTTAACCTTTCGGCGAACTTGGCCTGGAGGTACAGGCCGACCGGGCAGCGGGTTGTGTGCGATCGAACCCTGCGCTCCTTCGCACCCGGAGGTGACCGACCTCCGCTGACGCTGGGGACACGAATGGGCAGTTGTTTTTTTCGCTGCGCACACGGCGGAGCCGTCGCGCTGATCTGTGTCTCAGGATTGCTCTTCTCATGCAGCGGCTCGGCGCCCGCCGCCGACAGCGCGCGCGATGCCTCCTCCCGCATCGAAATCTCCGACAACTTCGGCGTTGCCGATCTCGAACAGCATTTTGAAGAAGTGACGCGCAAGGTCGCCCCGGCCGTTGTCGCGATTTCCGCGACCGATGCCAAAGTCGAAGCCGACGATGCACTTCGCGCCGATCGAATCAATCCGCAAAAGCTTGCTGAAATTCTCGAGCCGGTCGATCGAACCGTCGGCACCGGATTCATATTCGATAGCAATGGCTACATCGTCACCAATGACCATGTCGTCTCTTCCTGCGATCAGCTCTGGGTGACAACCGACGATCACAAGGTTTACCCGGCAATCGTCGTCGGATCTGATCCGCGGTCCGACATCGCAGTTTTGAAAATCCCCGCCTCGCATCTTGCAACGATCCAATATTCGCCCAAGGCAGTTCAGCGCGGCCAGTGGTCCATTGCCCTGGGCAATCCCTACGGCCTGGCCGGTGGCGGCGAAATGAGCGTGAGCGTCGGCGTGGTCAGCGCCATCAATCGCTCGCTACCCAAGCTCTCGAACAAAGAGGATCGACTCTACACCGATTTGATTCAGACAACGGCCCAGATCAACCCCGGCAACAGCGGGGGGCCGCTCTTTGATCTGCACGGAGATGTGATCGGCATCAATGCGGCGGTGATTCTGCCGCAGAAGGTGACCAACGGGATCGGCTTTGCGATTCCCATCACGTCGCACGTGCGGCAGATCATCGATGATCTGAAGGCCGGTCGAGAAGTGGCCTACGGCTGGCTGGGCGTGCGCGTCAGTTCACCCACCGCCTTCCAGCGACATGCGGCCGGAATTCAGGATGATCTGGGCGCGCGAATCGAAGGCGTCGATGAACATTCACCCGCTGCCTTGGGCAAGCTTGTCGCGGGCGATATCGTCACGAAATTCAATGGCGTTTGCGTCGAAGACGGCGATCAATTCGTCCGCCTCGTTGGCGAAACGCCTGCCGAGCAGAATGTCTCGGCGACGGCCTATCGCGATGGAAAAGAAGTTAAGCTTGACCTGCGCATGGGCCGGCGCAAATCGGCCAGCACCACCATCACCCGCGACACCCAGCGCCTACGCTGGCGCGGCATGCTCCTTGGCCCAATCCCCCGGCACTGGGATTTTGGCAACAGCCCGCGCCCATCCGAAGGCCTGATGGTGCTCGCGATCGATCCGGCAAGTCCGATGATCAAGCGTGGCATCAGCCAGGGCAGCATCATTGCGACGGTGGCCGGTAAACCGGTCAGCGATATCGAGCAGCTTCAGCATGTGCTCAACGACACGCCGCCCGAAGCCTGCGGGATAGAAATGGCCCATCAAGGCCAGGTTGCGGCGATCAGCGTGACGCAATGAGGCCTCTGCATTATCTTTGGGCCTTCATTTAGCGCTCGGAGAGTTCTCACGTTAGCCACAGCACAAGATCAAATTGAGGCCGGGCGTCCAACACCAGCGCGCGGGTCAATCATTGCCGCGTTTGCGCTGTCCCTGCTTTTCCTGCTTGGAGCGCTCCCGTTAATCCTCACCGACAAAGGTAACGGCACCAATCGTGCCGACCAGGATGACTATCATCTGCCCGTGATTCGCGAGTTTGCCGCGCAATGGCCGCATCCATCGCTGCGCGACTATAACGCCGCGATGACACCCGGTTATCACCTGCTGATGGCCGGTGTCTATCGGGCAACCCACAGCGTGCTCGATCTGAAACTCGTCAATGCTTTGATAACGGTCGGATTGCTGATCACGCTCGCACTGGCCGTGGCACGATTGGTTGGGCCGGTGGCAGGAATCGTTCTTTGCCTGCCATTTCTTTGTTCGCAATATATATTCACTTCCGGCATCTGGCTGGTGCCGCACAACCCGGCATGGTGGTGTGTGCTGCTGGTGCTGCTGGTCAGCCTCCGGCCACGGGTTGATCGAACAACGTATGTCCTTGGCGGTCTTTTTCTGCTCGCACTGGTCTTATTTCGACAGATTCATTTGTGGGCTGCCGCGCCGCTCTGGGTAGCCGCATGGCTCGGGAGCGAAAAACCGGCTGCCAATCCAACCTCGCAAGGAATCGAGAGTGCGCCCGTCAAAGACTGCCGATGGCTCCGCGTTGGATGGATGAACTTGTGGATCCTGCCGGCCGTCATTGCGGTGGCCTATTTCGTCCACCTCTGGCACGGGACCGTGCCGCCAATGCAGCGAAAAGATGTTGCCGGCGGCAATCCATCAGTGCCGGCTTTGTTCCTCGCGTTGACCGGCATCTATGCCATCTTCTTTGGAACGACATTTCCCTGGAAGACTGCGTTTACGAAGCCGCAGCGCTGGCGATCGGTTGGAGCAATGATCGTCGGGCTGCTGATCGGAGTGCTGGCCGGTGCTTTACCGCAGACCAGCTACAGCCAAAAAGAAGGGCGGTGGGGCGGCTTGTGGCATGCCGTGCCTCACTTGCCGGTGATTCACAATCGATCAATTCTGATCATCGGACTGGCTGCCTTGGGCGGAATGCTCCTGGCGCTGTGGATGATCACTCTTCCAAAGCGGCCGCGGTGGATCATCCTGGCCGCCTTCGCAGGCATCGTCGCCGCCAACTGCGCCGCAAGCCAGGCATGGCAGCGCTATGACGATCCATTTCTTCTGATGATCTTTCCGCTGATGGCGATTCGATTTCCGAAGACCGACAAGAGTTGGAATTATGCTCGCTTGATCGGGCCAGTTGCGCTTGCAGTCCTTCTTGCCGCGACAACAGCTTTGACTCTTCGATAAAAGCGTCTGACAAGAATACTTGCACCTGGAGGGCGGCAGTCCTCTGCCGCCGCGTCGCGCTAATCGGCAGATGATCGAAAGAGCCGCGCACCAAATAAGCGGATTGACGCAACTGTCCGCTAATCCGCTTTACTTCGTGCGCGGCTCTTTAATTGCACTCCACTCCCGGCGTTGCACACCGTTCATTACTGCGGGCTTTCCTGCTTGATGATCGCGTCGTAGAGCTCCTGCGAGGTTTTCGCCTGGGCGATCGCGGCGCGAAACTTCTCCATCGTCATCAGCCGGCTGATGCTCGCCAGGGCGTGAATGTGAGGGCCGGTTTTGTCGGGTGGAGAGGTCAAAAGCCAGATGAGATTCACCGGACGCCCGTCGATCGCCTGGAAATCGATCGGAGTTGTAGGGCGACCAATAGCCATGGCTAGGTGATCGGTGCCGGGACATTTGCCGTGGGGGATGGCCAGGCCGTTACCGATGCCGGTCGTCCGCGTGGCTTCGCGATCGAGCACCGAATCCAGAACGGCCTTGGGATTCGTCAATTCACCATTAGCCGCCAGAAGATTGACCAGTTCGCTGATGGCTTCGGATTTCGTCTTGGCCTCAAGCGGCACCTTGATGTTCTGCGGCTTCAAAATCTCACTTAACCTCATACGGTGCACACTCCCGGCGGCTGATTTAAAGCGGGCAATCGTATCCACCCGCCCATTTCGAGGCAATACGCCATCCATCCCCGGCGTGGGAGGAGAATTGAGAATGGTGAATAGTGAATCTAGCACACAATTCGAAATTCACTATTCACTATTTTCCGAGCCGCTGCGGTGAGGATTCCCAAGGTGAGCGCAGAAAAAAAGCCGAGGCGATCGCTTCAATATGATGCAGGCGCTCCGGCAAACCGGATGGGTGGAGCTAAAAGCTCATTGTCCTGACGCCGCGGCTTCAAGGCATCGACAGCCGCATTTTGGACTCGGAAGTCAATCGCTTCGGCAAGCAAAATCCTACACCGCCGGGGCGGATGCGGTCAAACTTTTTTGGAAAGATGCACTTGTCTTAGCATCCGCGCATGAAAATGCCGCCCATTTCCCAGCGGATGGGTAATCTCCAAATCGCGCTGCCGGATCCGGGGCGGCGCGCGTACGCTTGCCCCGGCGTGGACAAGCGAGGCGTCGTGGGATTGGCACTCGTCGCGCGAGAGCGCAGCAATCGTCTGGGGTGATAACGCTCAGGTCGGCGCCAGGGGACTCTTGCGAGCTTCGCGCTTGAAATGCGAGGTCCCTCCTGTCCACGTCGGGGCAAGCGTACCCGCGCCGCGTCGGATTCCCCCCGCAATATTTAGGTGCTCTTATTTTTGCTTGTCAGCCAGATGCCACTGCGCATCTTCGATCACTGTTCGCTCACTTGCCTTGTACAAATCGGTCCCCTCCGGCACCGGGATGCCGCCCACGGCGACAGCGCCAGGCGTTTTGGAAGCGATGAACACGGGCAAATCGTGGCGGACGACAGCCCTGCCTGTCACGACGACACGTCGCCCCTCCGCAGCGTCGGGCCAGCGGTGAAGACCGGGTAATTCAACGTACACGCCGGCATCTCGCAAAAAAAGTCCAGCCTTGTGGCTTGATGCAACTCCGCTCCAGGACTGTCCAGTGGCCGGCTGCGTATCAGCAATTGGCCCTGGTTGGGTGGTTGTATATACCCGTACCCCTGGTTGCTCTTTCGTAATCGTGTCGGGGCGATTCTCGGCTGCCGGATGCTTTGGCGTGGACGGCAAATGATTTCTGCCCGCATAAAGCAGGATGCCGAGCAATATCAATGCTCCGACAGCAATCATGACATTGATCGGCTTCTGCCACATACGGGAAGAGCATTCTATCACCGGCGCATAAAAACGCCGCCCATATCTGAGCGGCCGTTGCATTTTGTAGTGAGGTCGTAGCCGCCGGGTGCCGTCTCAAACACGTGAGTCTAAAGACAAAGTGACTTTTCGGTCCTCGCCCCGTCTCCGCGCATCTCTGCGCCCCCTGCGGCAGAACCGATTCAGAGATAGAGCGAACTGCGGAGGAAACGGAGGAGCGCGGAGGAGATTGCACAGGGAAACCGCACTTTCAATCTGCGTTTGTCTGCATCCATCCACGGCTAATCCAGCCGTTATATCGACATATGTACATATTACAAATGTTACACGGTGTAACACCGAGCTCAGCAATAGCTCTCGAATTTCAAATGCTTAATCGATAAATATTTACGCTAAAGGATGGGCGCTGATGTTACACTTGTTGCGCGCAAACAGGGGTAAAACTGTAACATTTTGTAACGCGCGCGCCCCGCCTGTCCCGAGCAGCGTTCAGGGGCTGAGCTTAGCGGGCCGGCTGGGCGGGGGAATGCTAGAGGTCGGAAACTCCGAGACTCCGAAACCGGATGTAGCGGAGTCACAGCCAGGATGGCTGTGCTACGTCATGCAACATCCGGCAAAATGCCAAAAATGTTGCGTTTTGTTGCATTTTGTTGCATGCCGTTGCACGAGCTGCCTGCAACACATCCTTGCTCCGGCCCGTTTCTGCCGATGTTCCCTATAATGGCGTTGGCCTTTAACATGGGAACTTAAGTATGCGGATCGATGAAGTCATCGGCTTGGGCAAACCCTCGCTGTCGTTTGAGTTTTTCCCGCCAAAGACGGAGGCGGGTTTTGCGCAGCTCTTTCAGACCGTCAACGAGCTGAAGCCGGTCCAGCCCACGTATGTATCGGTCACCTACGGGGCCGGCGGAAGCACGCGGAAAAATACGGTGCAGCTCGTCGAGCGGATTCAAAACGAAGCCAAGATCCGATCGATGGCCCACCTCACCTGCGTGGGGCATACGGCACAGGAAATCGGTCAGGTGCTCGATGAGCTGTGGAATGCCGGCATCCGCAATGTGCTGGCGCTCCGCGGCGATCCGCAGGCGGGGCAGACGCAGTTTGTTGCGACCGAGGGCGGCTTTGCCTATGCCGATGAGCTGGTGAAATTCGCGCGCGGGCATCATCCGTTTTGCATTGGCGTCGCGGGGTATCCGGAAGGCCATCCGCAATGCCTGAACAAAACGCGCGATCTCGAGCATCTCAAGCGCAAGGTCGATAACGGCGGATGCTTCGTCATCACCCAGCTCTTTTTCGACAATACCGATTTCTATCAGTTCCGCGACTCAGCTCGGGCGATGGGCATTCGTGTGCCGATCGTCGCGGGGATTATGCCGATCCTGAATGTCGCGCAGATCAAGCGGTTCGTGTCGATGTGCGGGGCGAAGATTCCCCATCAACTGTTGGTGAAGCTCGAGAATCTTGAGAAGGATCCGGAAGCGGTTTACTCAGCCGGCGTGGATTATGCGATCCGTCAATGTCAGGAATTGCTGGACAATGGCGTCGATGGGCTACACTTCTACACGCTCAACAAGAGCAAGGCGACCGTGCAGATCTGTAAGAC
>JACZCU010204080.1_pt1 | contig 11608 bp, 9 predicted proteins | sample 8641851 | NCBI WGS metagenome assembly JACZCU01 (sample SAMN15324605, study PRJNA640507) | soil metagenome | isolation source: monocropping sugarcane control | place: China: Luxin town, Laibin City, Guangxi Province | collected 2019-07-25 | depth 10cm m | reverse complement strand
GGCCTCCGCAACATGGAGCGCGAGATCGGCACGATCTGCCGCAAGATCGCGGTCACGGTCGCGGAAGGAAAGACGCAGGAGCAGTACCGCATCACCGAAACGAACGTCGACAAATACCTCGGACCGATGAAGCATTTCGCCGAGGAGCTGCTCGAGCGCGATCAGGTGGGCGTGGCGACCGGCCTCGCGTGGACCGCGGTCGGCGGCGACATCCTCTTCATCGAGGCGACGGCCGTGCGCGGCAAAGGCAAGCTCTCCCTCACCGGCCAGCTCGGCGACGTCATGAAGGAGTCGGCGCAGGCGGCGCTCACGTACGCGCGCGCACACGCCGACGAGAACGGGATCCCCGCCGACTACTTCGACACGCACGACATCCACATTCACGTCCCCGCCGGCGCGATCCCGAAGGACGGACCGTCGGCCGGCATCACGATCACGTCGGCGATCATCAGCGTCCTCACCGGACGCCCGGTCAAGCGCAACGTCGCGATGACGGGCGAGGTGACGCTGCGCGGCGACGTGCTGCCGATCGGCGGCGTGAAGGAGAAGGTCCTCGCTGCCCGCGCCGCCAAGATCAACACGGTCATCCTGCCGAAGCTCAACGAGCGTGACCTCGTCGACGTCCCGGAGCCGATCAAGCGCGATATGCAGTTCTACTTCGTCGAGCACGTCGAAGACGTCCTCCAGATCGCTCTGCTCCCCGCCAGCGCCGCCGAACAGAAGACCACCGAGCGCCAAGGCCGCGAATCGCGCCCGCTGGCGCAGCCCGAACCGCCCTCTCACGAGGAGCACGTCCCGACGGTACAGGTGGGGTAAATTGCGGCGGCGATGTTCGCCGCCGCAATCCTCTTCGCCGCGACGTTTCCTCTCGGGTACCTGACGGAGTGGCACTACCGCGGGACGATCCGCGGCGATTGGGATCGGATGACAGCGCCGCGAAGCGTCTCGACCACGATGAAGGTCGACTCCCACAAGAAGGTCGGGCGTTTCGAGATCGCGGTGGTGCGCGGGACGCCGTGGGAGGTGAGCTGCTTCACGAAGGATTCGGGGCGGCCGCCGATGACGAACGTGATCGTTCGAGACGGCAACGCGTACTACCACATCCAGATGACGGATCCCGACCCGATCATGGATGTGCTCCAGAGTGAGCGCGCCGTCGAAGAGGAGCTACAGGGCAATCAGCCGTTCATCGTGATGCCGATGAAGGGCCGCAAGTCGATCGGTTGCGAGGCGCACTCCGCGATGTGGTGCTGGACGATCGAGGAGCACAACGGCGAGTTCGAGATCACGTATCGGACGAACCCCGACTACGAGATCATCACCTTCCGTCCGGGTGTCGGGATCACGCGCTACCAGTACAACCACAACGGCTCGCCCTGCAAAATCGACGTACGGCTCGTGCGTTAGCGCTTCGGCTTCGGGAACGTCGCGGGGCTGCGGTGGCCGGCTTTGTCGACGGCACGGATGCCGAAGATGTAGTTGTCCTTCGAGAGGCCCTTCACTGTGTACGTCGTGACCTTGCCGACGGCGCGCGAGTGCTGCCACATCGGGGCATCGGTGTCGCGCCAGACGACCTCGTAGTGATCGAGATCGGGCTCATGGTTCGGTGCCCAGGCGAGGTCGGTGTCGTTGGTCAGGCGATTCGTGAGGACGACCGCGTCGGCCGGACGCGCGGGCGCGAGCGCCAGCGTAGCGAGGCAGGCGACGTTCACGCGCGTCACCTTCGCGATGTAGCCGAAATCGTCGAACTGCGGCAGGTCGCCGTACTGCACGCCGTTCTCGACGCGCACGTTCTGGTGCTGGTGGTTGTAGTTCTCGTTCGGTTCCGTGAAGCGGACAGCCGGATAGCCGCGCTCGAGGAACGGGATGTGGTCGCCGCCGCGCAGGTACCGATCGCGGCGATAGATCAGCTCCACGTGAAAGTCGGGCAGGTCGTGCTTTGCCGTCTCGACGATGAAGCGGGCGAGCTGGCGCGACGGAGAGTCGTTCTCGCCGCCGACACTGCGCCGGACGCGCGCTTCGGCTTCCGTCTCGTCGCTCGGCACGCCTTCCGCGAAGACGCGCAGCGTCTTGCGGTCGCGGACGCCGTTGCCGCCGAGGGTGTTGCCGACGATGTCGTTGGTGAACATCGCGTCGATGTCCATCCCCTGCTGCTTCGCCACCTCGGCGAAGTGCGTCGAGCCGACCAGGCCCTGCTCTTCGCCGGCGACCGCCATGAAGACGATCGTCGCGTCGAACTTGTGCGGCGCCATCACGCGCGCCGCTTCGAGCACCGCGGCGGTGCCGGAGGCGTCGTCATTCGCGCCCGGCGCGTCGCACTCGGCGTCCGTCGGGCTGCTGCACATCGAGTCGTAGTGGCCGCTGACGACGTAGATGCGCTTCTCCGACTCCGGCTGCGTCCCGTGCAGCGTCGCGACGACATTCGTCAGCTTCGTCGTCTTCGCGATGCGGGCGTACTTGCCCGGCTCCTGGTCGAACGACTGCAGCTCGACCGTCATCCGGCCGCCGGACGTTTCCGCGACCTTCTTGAACTCGCCGTACAGCCAATCGCGCGCCGCACCGATGCCGCGCTTCGGGTCGTCCTGCGACGAGAGGGTGCTGCGCGTTCCGAACGAGACGAGCGTCTTGATCGTGTGCTCGATCCGTTTTGAATCGACATCCCGCAGCATCTGCGCGACCGGATCGGCAGACGCGGGAATCGCGAGCGCCGCTGCCAGAAGGGCGAACGCGATCCGCTTCATGCCAGGCGGCGAACGAGCTTCTGGAACTGCGGGAGGAGTGCCGCGCCGAGGGCGACCTTCACGACGTCGGCGACGACGAACGGCAGGATGCCCATCGCCAGCGCCGCGCGCGGGCCGGAGAGCATCGCGAGCCAGGAGAACCCGCCGGCGTAGATGATCGCGAGCGCCGCGAGCATGCCGGCGACCGCGCGCAGCGTCGTCGAGCCCCAGCCGCGCTCGGAGAACCAGCCGGCGACGAACGCGGCCAGCGGATACGACCAGAGATAGCCGGCGGTCGCGGAGACGAGCCAGAACGCGCCGCCGTGGCCCTGCGCGAAGACCGGCAGGCCGCTCGCCCCCTCGAGGAGATAGAGCGCCGCTGCCGCGGCACCGCGGCGAGAGCCAAGCGTGACGCCGACCAGCAGCACCGCGAGCGGCTGCATCGTGAGCGGCACCGGCGAGAACGGAATCGGAATGGCGATCTGCGCGGCAAGCGCGATCAACAGGCTCGCGCCGATGATCGTCAGAAGATTCACCTCCACGCGATCGAGCATCAGACGCGTGCGAAGCACTGCCGGAATCGTCATTTCATTCGTTTGCATTCTTCGTAGCTCCCAGCACGAGTATGGCAGGTAACAGCGAAACTGCGGCGAGTCCGCTGAGCCCGATCCCGAAAGTCGAAGCATACCCAATCGATCGGAGCCCCGGATAGTGCGAGATCGCGAACGAGCCGTACCCGACGATGGCGGTCAGCGCCGCCATCACGATCGCCTTGCCGGTTTCGTGCGCCGCGCGCGGGAAGTTTGCGGGGTCCTCCCGGTAGCGCTGCAGCATGTAGACCGCGTAGTCGGTCGCCACGCCGATGATCATCAGCCCGACGAAGATGTTCATGAAGTTGAACTCGAGGTCGAACAGCGCCATCAGCCCGAGCATCCCCGCCGCGCCGGCGACGAACGGCACGAACGTCAGGAGCGTCATCTTGATCGTCCGGAAGCTGAGGAACATCAAGAGAGCCACGGCGATGAAGCCGATGAGCGTCGAGCGTTTCGCGTCCGCCATGACGATGCGGCGCAGCGTCTGGCTGACGAGGTTCACGCCGGTCAGCACGTCGCCCGGGTGGCGGTCCGGCACCGCGAGCAGCTTCGGCGGCACCTCGCGCGGCCACTTCCCGCCGACCGGATAGACGTAGATGACAGACATCCAGCCCCCGTGGATCGGCTTCACGAACCGCGCCGCGAGCTTCATGATCTCGGTGTTGTTGATGTTCGCGAGCGACACCGGCTGCCCCGGCGAGAGCGCCTGCGCAAAGAGCTGCATCGACTTCTCGAACGGCTCCGGCCGGAAGCCCTGCGCGACGAGCTCGTTGTTGAACGTCTTCTGAATGCGGGCGACGTTGAAGCGGTCGGCGCGACCGCGCTGCAGCTCCGCGATGACCGCGAGCTGCTGCTCGCGCGGCGGGAGGAAGGTCGAGATCGAGTTGAACGACGCGATCGTCTTGTCGGCGACGAGCGACTGGAGGTCGCGCGACGCGTCGTACGTCTTGTCCATCGCCTCGTCGAGCGTCTTGCCGTGGACGACGTACATCATCGCGTCGAACGACTGCCCGAACTTGTTCGTGATCGCCGCCTGCGTGGTGACCCCTTCGTTCCCCTTCGCGCGGAGGTCCTGGATGTTGTCGCTGAAGCGGAGGCGGAACGAGAGCGCGATGCAGAGGACGATGAAGCCGCACCAGATCGCGATCGTGAGCGCGGGGCGGCGGATCGAGCGGTCGATCATCTTTCCCGCGCCGAACGAGTGCAGGTACAGCTTCGGCGGCCGCTTGGTCGACCGCTCGCCGAGCACGATCAGCGACGGGAGCAGGAACATGACGGCCAGCAGGAACAGCAGGATGCCGACGCCGGTGAGGAAGCCGAGCTGCGTCATGCCGCGGAAATCGGTCGCCAGGAAGGCGAAGAACGTCGCGGCCGTCGTGATGGCGGCGATCAGCACGCCAGGCAGCGTCGAGCGGATCGTCACGATGATGCCATGCGCCGTCGTCGCGCCGCGGTTCCGCTCGTCGACGTAACGGCCGTAGAGCACCGTGATGAAATCGATGCCGAGGCCCGCGAGGAGCGCGGCGAATCCGGCGCTGAGCGACGAGAGCGTTCCGTAGGTGAGCCCGGCGGTCCCGAACGTCAGGAGCAGGCCGAGGAGCATCGGAAGGCCCGCATATCCGATGGACGCGCCGCGGCGGAACGCGTAGAGAAACAGCAGGAGGACGCCGATCACCGATCCGATGATGTTGATGATCACGTCCTGCTGGATGAGATTCGCGTCGCTGACGGCGATCTGGTAGCCGCCGGTGTGCGCGATCTTCGGCAGCGGCGTTCCCGGCGGCGCGTTCTTGTGAAACTCCGCCAGCGCATTCGCCTCGATCAACGCCCCCTCGGCGAGGAGCTGCCGTCCGTAGTTGACGTCCTGCGCCGGCTTCTTCGGCTTGACGAGGATCAGCAGCGTCGTGTGATCGGCCGAGAGGTAGTAGCCGCTCGACGTGTCGAGCTTGAACCCGCCGCCGCTGCTCTGGAACTTCTTGATGAAGATCGGCGCGAGGTTGAACGGGTCGTACTGCACGAGCTGCTTCAGTGCGAACGCCTGCGGCGTCTCGAGCAGCGTGCGGTCGCGCACCACCGCATCGTGGATTCCCTTGTCGGAAAGCTGCTCGGCGACCTGGCTCAGCTCCTGCGGCGTCAGGAACAGCAGCGCGCGCGGGAGGACGACGTCGACGAAGTCCATCGGGTTCGGAATGCGGTAGCTGACGTCCTCGATCCGCGGGTTCTTCCGATACCCTTCCGCAATGGCGGTGACGACCGAGTCGTAGTCGTGCGGGTCGCGGCCGGGCGGAATCTGCACGACGACGATGTGGTAGTCGATCGTGCCGAGGTCGCGGAGCGTGTTGCGAAACTCGTTGACTTGTTTGTTCTTTTGCGGGATGAGGTTGAGGAGATCGGGATCGAACGACAACCGCGACGCCGCCGCGATCGCCAGAATCCCGAGGACGAGGGCCGCGATGGCGATCTGCTTGCTGTGCCGCAGAACCAGTGATGAGAGGGCGTCTAGAGCGCGTTCGAACAAGGGGTTGCGGGGATAACATGCGCCGAAAATCGAGTCAAGGCATTCGTCTCGCGCTCATCGTCGTGGTCGCGCTCGCCGCCTGTCAGCGCAAGGAGCCTCTGACCGCGCAGAAGGCCGCCGAGATCATCCAGGGCTACCAGTTCGCGAAGGAGCCGGTCTACGCCGAGGTGCCGCAGCGCGTCTGGTGGAACGCGAAGTCGCCGCAGGATGACTACGACGTGAAGGCGCTGCAGACGCTCCGCAATCTCGAGCGCGCGGGACTCGTGACCGTGATCGAGCTACACGACCGCGACACGACCGCATTCACCGCGAAAGTCACCCCGAAAGGCTTCCCCATCCTCGGCACCGCCCCGAGCGCGCGCGGCCCCTGCTTCCGCGCCACGATCTGCTACAAAAAGTACGACGGGCTGCGGAACTTCGAGCGCCATCCGACCGATCCGACCGTCGGTCACGCCGAGCTCGTCTGGCACTACGAGAACCCGACGCCGTTCTACCCGCTGTTCGAGACGAAGATCAACAAGCCTCTGAACAAGCCGTTCGCGTCGTACATCTCGTTCTACTACAAAGACTTTCAGTGGCGGTTCGACGTCACGGTGCGCAAGACGGACGAGCTTTAGTCCCGCCGCATGCGCCAGACGCCGTTTTCGTCGGCGATGATCGCTTCGGTGGCCTCGTGCGGGAAGAAGCCTGTCTCGATGACGCCGGCGTGGCTGCGGATCTCGGCGACGATGTCGGCGATGTCGGATTCCGATGGGATGCGGACGTCGATGATGCGATTCCCTTCGTCGGTGATGAACGGCGCCCCTTCGACGCGGCGCAGGACCGGGAGAAGCTTGAGGTAGTCGAACGTCCCCATCAGCACTTCCTGGGCGAACGGCGTGACCTCGACGGGGAGCGTTCCGGCGCCGAGGCGCTCGACGACTTTCGAGCCGTCGGCGATGACGATGAAGCGCCGCGCCTGCTGCTCGACGATCTTTTCGCGCAGGAGCGCGCCGCCGCGTCCCTTGATCAGGCGGAGGTCGTGATCGATCTCGTCAGCGCCGTCGATTGCGAGATCGATCGGCACGACGTCGGCGAGCCGCAGCGTCTCGATGCCGAGGGAGCGCGCGAGCCGCTCGGTCCGCACCGACGTGCAGGTGCAGCGGACGCTCTGCGCGTGCGGCGACGCGCCGAGGAGACGGACGAACTCCTCGGAGGTCGTGCCGCTGCCGAGGCCGAGCGTCATTTCGGCGCGGACTTCCTCGATGGCTGCGCGCGCTGCCGCGATCTTGAACTCCTGTCCCGACATCAAAATCCTCCTGCCGCGCCGCCATGCCGCGGATCGGCAATGGCGATGATCTTCCCGCCGTCGAACATCAGCGCCTGCACGTCGCCGATTGTCTCGCGCTGGATGGTCGGATGTCCCATCGTCGAAAGCGCCGTCACCGTTTCCTTCGAGAGCGCCCGCTCGTACTCCATGTCGTCCGGCGCGTCATTCTGCTGGATTCGCGGGGCGGCGACGGCATCGTTGAGGCTCTTTTTATAGACGATCACGTTCAACAGGACCTGCAAGATCGAGGACGGGATGGCCTCGCCTCCCGGCGTCCCGACGACGATCAGCGGATGCTTGTCCTTCAGCACGATCGCCGGCGAGAGCGGCGTCGCCGCGCGCTTGCCCCCCTCGAGCGCGTTCGGCACCTTCGAGCCGAAGGCGGCGAGCGCGTCGTTCATCAGCACGCCGGTGCCGGGGCCGACGAAGCCCCTCCCCGAGCCGTCGCCGAGCGAGAGCGTCATCGAGACGACGTTCCCGCCGCTGTCGGCGATCGAGATGTGCGTCGTGTGGCTGCCGATCGGCGTCGCGGTCATGTCGGGCTCGGCGAGGCTGGCGGCGGTGGTGAAGTGATCCGGCACGATCGTCTTGCGCCAGGCGTCGGCGCGCGCGGATGAGAGAAGATCGCGATATGGAATTCGTGCTCCCGCGGGATCGCCGAGGTAGTGCGTCCGGTCGATCGCCGCACGCCGCAGCGCCTCCGCGAGCAGGTGAACGCTCTTGGGCGTTTCGAATCCGGTTGCGTTCAGGTCGTAGCCGCTCAGGATGTTGAGCGTCTCTCCGATGACGATCGCGCCGGTCGACGGCGCCGGGGGGAGGTAGATGTCGTAGCCGTCGAACTCGATGCGCATCGGCGCGCGCCAGATGGCCGCGTAGTTGCGGAGGTCCTGGAAACCGAGGATGCCGCCGGCGTCCTTCACTTTCGAGGCGATGCGGTTGCCGATCTCGCCGTCATAGAAGTCGCGGCCGCCCGCTTCGCTGATGCGAACGAGCGTCCCCGCGAGCTCGTTCTTTCCCGTCTCGCGCGCGAGGACGATCGACGGCTGGACGAGCGCTTTCCACGGCCGCAAGCCGAATTTGCGATGCAGGACGTCGAGGCCGGCGAGGAGCCCGGGCGTGCCGACCGCCTTCACCCCGATCCGCGTTCCGGCCATCTCCGGCTTCACGGCGGCCGGCGGGGTGGAGAGGAAGCCGAGCGCCCAGACCGCGCCGGTTTTCGCCTCGTAGTACGTCAACATCCCGCCGCCGCCGATGCCCGACGACTCCGGCTGCGCCACCCCGATCAGCAGCGCGACCGCCACCGCCGCATCCGCCGCGCTGCCGCCGTCCTTCAACACCCGCACGCCGATCTGCGTCGCCAGCGGAGACGACGTCGCGACCGCCGCATGCGTCGCCGTGACCTGCGATCCCGCGTAAGCCGTGCTCGCGGCGGCCAGCAGCAAGACCGCGAGCACGCGCCTCATCTTCGTCCTCGGCGGGGGGCGCGGTTGCGGTCGTAGATGAGCTTCAGCCCTTCGAGCGTCAGTTCCGGGGAGATCTCGTCGATCGACTCGCTGTCTTCGGCGAAGAGCTCCGCGAGGCCGCCGGTGGCGATGACGCGCTTGATCCCGCTGACCTCCTGCTTGATCCGCGCAAGGATGCCGTCGACGAGGCCTAGGTATCCGAAGTAGAGGCCCGACTGCATGTTGACGACCGTGTTCGTGCCGACCACGTGCGGCGGGCGCTTGATGTCGACGCGCGGCAGGCGCGCCGCGCGCGCGAACAGCGCCTCGGCCGAGATGTTCAGCCCCGGCGCGATGACGCCGCCGACGTACTGCCCGTCCGCGGTGACGAGATCGAACGTCGTCGCGGTGCCGAAGTCGACGATCACGGTCGGGCCGCCGTAGCGCTCGTACGCCGCGACGCAGTTCACGATCCGGTCGGCGCCGACTTCCTGCGGGTTGTCGACGTGAATCGCGATGCCGGTCTTCACGCCGGGCTCGACGAACAGCGGCTCGACGCGGAAATACTTCTCGATCATCCATTTCATCGCGCCGTTCAGCGGCGGGACGACCGACGAGACGATCGCACCTTCGATCGAGCCGTCGAAGTCGTTGCCGATGAGCTGCGCGGCGAGGATGCCGTACTCGTCGGCCGTGCGGTCGCGCGCCGTCGCGAGCCGCCACGAGTTCACGAGCTCGTCGCCGCGGTAGATGCCGAGGACGATGTTCGTGTTGCCGACGTCGACGACGAGTAGGGACGACATTGCGAAGAGGTTATCAGTTGTCGGTGGTCAGTTCTCCGGCGCTGATCGCGAGAACGACCGAGCCGTCGTCGATGAGCGCCCGCCCCTCGTCGTCGATCCCGTTCCAGGTGCCGCTGATCCGGCGGTCGTTGATGATGGACGTGATGCGATCGCCGGGAACGTGGATCGTCATGCTGCGCCACTCGCCGAGGACGCGGTCGCGGGCGAGCGGACGCGAGAGCTGCGCGTCGACGTGCCGGATGAACGCGAGCGTCGCCGCTTCGACGCCGCGGAAACTGCCGGACGCCAGCTCGCGGATCGACGTCGCGTTCGGGCGGTCATCGCCGGACACCGGCTCGACGTTCACTCCGGTCCCGATGATGAGGAACGCGCGGTCTTCCTGCACCCGTGCCTCGATCAGGATCCCGGCGATCTTCCGGCCGGCCGCGAGCACGTCATTCGGCCACTTCACCCGCGCGTCGATCGCGAAGTGCTCGCGGAGGAACGACGCGATGATGTTCGCCATCTCGAGGGGAATGAGCGCGAGGTCGCGGGCGGAGCGCGTGAGGAGCGTCGTCGCGTAGATCCCTTTCCCGTGAGGCGACGACCATGTCCGCTGGTTGCGTCCGCGGCCCGCGTACTGCTCCTCGGCGATGATCATCGCCTGCGGGAGCGAGAGGTCGTTCGCGACGCACTCGGAGACGATCCGCTGCGCCACGCTGTTGGTCGACGACACACGCGTCATGATCGCGATCGACTCGATCGTCTTCAGATCGGCGACAGCGCGGCGCGTGTCGATCATTGGTTCTGTTCGAGTTTTTCGATTCTAGCCCGCAGCTCGGCGCGCCTCGCTTCCGCCCCCTGCACCACCTGCTGCGGCGCGTTCTTCACGAACTGCTCGTTTGCGAGCTTGGCGTCGAGCGACGCGAGCTCTTTTTTGCTCTTCTCGATCTCGCGTTTCGTCCGCTCGATCTGTTCCTGCGTGATGACCTTCTCCGGGAAGACGCTCGAGATCTCGAATCCGGAGACGACGTCGTGTTGCGCCCCCTCGGGAACCGCTTCGTTCACGCGCACGGAGTCGAGCCGCGCCAGGTCGTTGAGCAGATAGGTGTACGCGCGGAAGAAGTTCGCCTCGCGCTCGTTCGGCGCCGCGACGTACAGCGTGAAGCGGTCCTTCGGCGTGAACCCGCGTTCCGCCCGCGCATTGCGCACGGTCGTGATCATCTGCTGCACCGCGCCGATCAGCCGCTCCGCCTCGGGATCTTCGAGCAGCTCCTCGGCCACCGGATACGGCGCCACCATCACTGACGGCTCGATCCCGCCGAGCTTCTGCCAGATCTCCTCGGTCACGAACGGCATGAACGGATGCAGCAACCGTAATGATCGATCCAGCACCTCGAGTAGGACGCGTTTCGCGCGCCGCTTGTCGTCCTCGGAACCGTACTTGCCGAGGAGCACCGGCTTCACCATCTCGATGTACCAGTCGCAGAACTCGCCCCAGAAGAAGTGATAGAGCGTCGACGCCGCCTCGTCGAAGCGGTAGATCGAGAGGTTCTTGTTCACGTCCGCCGTCGCCGCGTTGATCCGCGAGAGGATCCAGCGCTCGACCGTGCCGAGGGCATCGCGGTCGATCTGGCCGGCACTCTTCAATTCGACGTCGATGTGCATCAACGCAAACCGCGACGCATTCCAGATCTTGTTCACGAACGCCGAATAGCCGGCGATGCGGCTCTTGCCGAGCGGGATGTCGCGGCCGGTGGTGTTGATCGCGAGCGTGAAGCGCAGCGCGTCGGCGCCCGACTCCTCGATCACCGTGATCGGGTCGATCACGTTCCCCTTGCTCTTCGACATCTTGTCGCCGTGCTCGTCGCGCACGAGGCCGTGCAGGAACACCTGCGAGAACGGCGCTTTGCCGGTGAAGCGGAGGCCGAACATGATCATCCGCGCCACCCAGAAGAAGAGGATGTCGAACCCGGTGATCAGGACGTCGGTCGGATAGAAGATTTCGTAGTCGGCCGTCTTCTCCGGCCATCCCATGGTCGAGAACGGCCAGAGTCCGGATGAGAACCAGGTGTCGAGAACGTCGGTCTCCTGCGTGAAGCTCTGCGAGCCGCACTCCGGACACGACTTCGGCTCCTCCTCGGCGACCACCGTGTGCCCGTTCGCGCAGTAGTACGCCGGGACGCGATGTCCCCACCAGAGCTGGCGCGAGATCGTCCAGTCGTGGATGTTCTCCATCCAGTT
>JACZCU010084916.1_pt1 | contig 11608 bp, 7 predicted proteins | sample 8641851 | NCBI WGS metagenome assembly JACZCU01 (sample SAMN15324605, study PRJNA640507) | soil metagenome | isolation source: monocropping sugarcane control | place: China: Luxin town, Laibin City, Guangxi Province | collected 2019-07-25 | depth 10cm m | reverse complement strand
CGGCCTGAGCAAGGGATTGCGGCCTATCGGAAGACGATTGAGCTTCGAGCCCAGAGGAATGCCGACCAACAGAGCCCCAATGAGCGGCTGATCGGTTCGCAGATCTGGCTCAATCTTGGCGTGGCCCTTCATTCACTCAAACGCATCCCGGAAGCAATTGCATCGCTTCAAAGAGCGATTGAGCTTGAGCCGAATTACGTGCGGGCCCATATGAACCTGGGCTTTTTGTATTTCGCGCAGGGCGATTTTCCTCGCGCCTTTGCAGAATATGCCTGGCGATTTAAATCGGACGATTTTGCCGATCCGTGGCCGAGCTACACGCAGCCGGTTTGGGATGGGAAGGATCTGGACGGTAGAACGGTCCTGCTCTGGTTTGAGCAGGGATTTGGCGACACGATCAATTTTGTGCGCTTTGCGAGCCTGGTGCCCCGGCGAGGCGGGAAAGCGATTGTGCTTTGCCAGCCGCAACTCAAACCGCTCCTGCTTCAGCTTCAGACGCCGGATGTTGCGATTGTCGCCAAGGGAGAGGCGCTGCCGAAGTTCGATCTTCATCTGCCGCTGATGAACTTGCCGGGGGTTTTCCAGACGCAGCGGGACAATGTGCCGTTTCGCGAGCGATACCTGTCGGCCGATCCGAAGCTGGCTGCGAAATGGAAGGCGCGCATGCAATCGCATTCTCGCGCCCAAGGGAAGCTGCGGGTGGGAATTGCCTGGGGAGGCTCGCCGGGGTTTAAGAACGATGCAGCACGGTCGATGGCCTTGGCTGCGCTGAAGCCAATCCTGCGCGTCCCCGACGTGGCGTTTTTCAGCCTGCAGAAAGGGCCGGCTTCGCAACAACTGGCTGCTCTTAAAGATGAATTCTCGATCACCGATTGGACCGAAGAACTGGACGATTTCACGCAAACGGCCGCGTTAATTGCGAATCTCGATCTGGTGATTGCGGTCGATACGGTGATCGTCCATTTGACCGGCGCGCTCGGCAAGCCGGTCTGGACGATGATCGCGGCGGAGCCGGATTTTCGCTGGCTTGCCGATGATCGCAATGCATGCTGGTACACGTCGATGCGGCTGTTTCGCCAGCCGAAGGTCGGTGATTGGGAATCGGTAGTGAGCGAAGTATTGGGCGAACTGGGTCGGCTGGTACAGGAACGCCGATCGCACAGCGTCCCGGCTTTGATTCAAGCTCCGCCGTATCCCTCTGATCCGCAAATCGCAGCCGAACTTCAAAAGGCGCAGGAATTTCACGTCCGCAATCAAACTGCGGAGGCGGAGGCGCTTTATCGCCAGGTGCTGGACCGCGATCCGGACAATGAGATTGCGCTGCATTATCTGGGGCTGATCCGACATCGTGCAGGCCGGAATGAAGAGGCGATCGAGTTGCTGGAAAGATCGATCAAGCTTCAGCCGAGTGTCGCTTTTCTAAAGAACATTGCCGGCATCTACCGTGCAACGAATCGAGACAAGGAGGCAATTGACGCGATCCATCGAGTGCTCGACGTTGACCCTGATGACGCACATGCACATTTCAGCCTGGCTCTAACCTTGGCGCATTCGGGCCAGTTTGGGGAAGCCGTTGAGGAATATCAGCGGGCGATTGCGCTGCATGAGTTGACGCTCATAGCGCCGCAGTCACCAGCCTTGGTTCAATTTCATGCCAAGCTTTATTCAAGCCTCGGCGCGACGCTGGGCGACATGCGCCGATATGATGAATCGATCCTCGTCTGCAACAAGGCAATTGAGTTGAACCCTGATTCGGCCGCCGCCCATCAGAATCGTGGCTACGCCTATTTCTGCCTAAACGATCTTCTGCACGGATTTGAAGATTACGAATGGCGATGGAAATGCGAAGGGTTCACCGACGCCTGGCGCGACTTCGGCCGGCCAACGTGGGATGGATCCAATCCCGCCGGCCGGACGATTCTCCTGTGGTGGGAACAGGGAATGGGCGATTCGGTCCATTTTTCGCGCTATGCGCGACTGCTGGCTGAGCGCGGGGCGAAAGTGGTTGTGCTTTGTCAGGCACCGGTGAAGCGGCTTCTCGAATCGCTGCAATCGGAGGCAATTGCAGTTATTTCGAATGAAGATCCACTGCCGGCCTCATTTGATTCACACCTACCTTTGATGAGCCTCGCGCATGCCTTTCGCACGACGCGGGAAACAATTCCATTTTCCAGCGGATACCTTCGCCCTCACGAAGCAGATGTCGCCAAATGGGCGCAGCGCATTCAAAGCATTGCACACCGGGGTGGCCGACGAATGCTCCGCGTTGGGCTGACTTGGGCCGGGTCGGCAACCAATGCCAATGATGCGAATCGATCGATGGCACTGGAATTCATGCGGCCGCTCTTTGGAATTGAAGGGCTTCAGTTTTTCAGCCTGCAAAAGGATGCCGCGGCGCGGCAGATCGAGCAATTGCCGCCGGGTTCGATCATCGACTGGACGGCAGAGCTGAAGGATTTTGCCGATACCGCGGCGCTCATTGCGAACCTCGATCTGGTGATCGCGGTGGACACGGCGGTGATTCATGTTGCCGGCGCGATCGGCAAAGAAGCCTGGCTTCTACTGCCCTACCGCGCCGATTTCCGATGGGCGGGCGATCGCGAGCGGAGCGGCTGGTACGACTCAATCCGTCTTTTCCGGCAAACAATTGCTGGAGATTGGGCGTCGGTCATCCATCGCGTTGCCGAGGCGCTACGTAAAAGGATCCAGCAGCCGGAAATGAAACCGGCCCTTCCTAAACCATCGCAATACATGTTGCCTCCAGAACTGGAAGACGCTCTTCGCGCGGCCCATCAGCATCATTCGGCCGGCAGACTTGCGCAGGCGGAGCCACTCTATCGGCAGGTTCTTTCGCAGCATCCCAATCATCCCGATGCATTGCATCATCTGGGCCTGATCGCGATGCAGGCGGGACATTTTGGGCCGGCGATTGAGCTGATGTCGCGATCGGTGGCGCTCGATCCGGGTCAGGCGTTTTTCTATAAGAACCTGGCCACCGCGTACCGCTGCGCCGGACGATTTGAGGAGGCCATCCAGGCGATACAAGAGGCACAGCGCCTAGCGCCGAACGATCCAACGGCGGCCGAAGAGCTCGGAATCGTTCTGGAGAAGCTCGATCGGCTCGATGAATCCATTGCCGCTCATCGCGATGCAATCCAATTGCTCGATGCGGGCGCGATGCAAGCACCGCCGGCGCTTGCCCCCAAAGCGCAGATGAATCTCGGCGCAGCGTTGGTCCGGCAGGAAAAATTTGAAGAGGCGATGCCGCATTTGGAGCGGGCGATCGCGCTGTCGCCCGATTATGCCCTGGCGCACATGCACCGCGCTGCGGTTCTTTTCCGCCGGCGCGATCTGCCGGCGGCATTCGCGGAATACGAATGGCGCTTTCGCTGCAAGGGATTTCCAACACCATGGCGTAATTATCCGCAGCCGGCATGGGACGGTTCGCCACTTAATGGCAAGACGATTCTCCTCTGGCCCGAGCAGGGACTGGGCGATCTGATTCAGTTTGCGCGATTCATTCCGCAAGTCATCGAGCGTGGCGGAAAAGTCATTTTGCAATGCATGCCTGAACTCAAGCGGGTGCTTCAGTCATTGAAGGCCCAGATGACCCTCGTAACAACGCAGGAGCCGGTGCCGCAATTTGATGTGCATTTGCCGTTGATCAGTCTTCCGCGCGTTTTGGGAACGACGGCTGATACGCTTCCCGCGCCGCAAAAGTATTTGTATGCCGAGCCACAGCTCGTGGAGCAGTGGAAGCAGAAGCTGCAAGGCACAGGCCCAGGATTGCGAGTCGGGCTGGTCTGGTCGGGCAGTTCAAGCTTCCCCGCGAATCATCGCCGATCGATTCCGATTGAAGCTCTTCTTCCGCTGGCGGATGTGCCGGGCATCAGTTGGCACAGCTTGCAGCTCGGTGAAGCGGCAAAGCAGTTGCCGGTGCTGGCTCAGCGAATGCCGATTGTCGATCATTCAGCGGATCTTCGCGATTTTGCCGACTCGGCAGCACTTCTGGAAAACCTCGATCTGCTCATCTCGACCGACACGGCCATCGTCCATCTCGCTGGAGCATTGGGCAAAGAAACCTGGACGCTTTTGTGGACCGAGCGGGATTTCCGTTGGCTGCTGGATGACCAGACGATGCCATGGTACCCATCCGTGCGCCCGTTCAAGCAGACGCGCATGGGCCAATGGGGCGATGTGGTTCAGGTGGTCAAGCAGGAATTGCGCCGCCGAGCCGCAACGACCGCTCGATAAAACGGCGGGATACTGCTTCACGTCCCGGATTTTGCCTTGGCCGAAATCAGCGTGTCGGAACCAACCTTGTGGATGGCATCAACATGATGCTCGTCTTCCGAAAATGATTGGACGGTGACCGAAACTGCCCTGCCACGGACCGTCTTGTACAGGTGCAGTTCATCAGCCACCGCGCCTTGCTTGTTCTTGTATTTCTCGTGAATCCGAATCGAAAAGTGAGGATCCTTCTCCACCTTTGGATCGAGCACGATCGTTTCGCCAGCCTTTTTGCGACTGGCGCGGAATTGTGCCGCCAGCTTCGGGCCGGCTTCTGGAGCGATCCAGGCTTTTTCCGGCAGCACCTCGATCAGCAGGACGCCATCATGATCAGGCGCCACGTAAGTCGCTGCGATATCGCTGGGCAGGCTGCTTTTGACAGCGGTCCAGTGAGCGGGAATTACGTAACTAATCTTTCCATCCAGTAGTGTTGCTGAAGCAGGCTTGCTGTCCTCAGCATGCGCGGCAGCAATCAGCAGCGACACCACCAACGCGGAAAAAGCCGCAAATATGCGTGGCCGCATAAGAACCCCTTTCGCCTCGGATCATCGCTGCGCCATGTCATGCGCGCCCGAGGCAGTCGGAGCATTGTTGCCTGAGCCATGGATCGGCGCGGTGTCAGGTGTATCGGTGACCTCTTCGCCGGCCCGCTTGGATCGTGCGATGGCCCAGATGATCACGATGATGCAGACGATCATGACCACGACCGTCGCCGTGCTGACGCCACCTTTCTGGGCGGCTCGGAAACTGACGATGATCGGGGCGATGATCAGGCCTACGAGGTTGATGACCTTGAGCAGCGGATTGAGCGCGGGGCCGGATGTATCCTTGAGCGGATCGCCTACAGTATCACCGACGACCGATGCTTTGTGGGCTTCGGTGCGCTTGCCGCCGTAGTTTCCTTCTTCGATATATTTCTTGGCGTTATCCCAGGCGCCGCCGGCGTTGCACATGAACACCGCCAGCAACTGGCCCGACACGATCGTGCCCGCCAGGAATCCGCCGAGCGCTTCGACGTCCAGCAGGAACCCGACAACGATCGGCGATAGCACCGCGATCAGACCGAGCGTAATCAACTCTCGCTGGGCGGCAATCGTCGAGATGCTGACCGCGCGGGCGTAGTTGGGCTGCGTTGTTCGATCCATGATGCCCGGCAGACGAAGTTGCCGGCGCACTTCATTCACGATTTGAGCTGCGGCACGTCCTACCGCCCGGATAGTCAGCCCTGAGAATAGGAACGGCAGCGCACCGCCGATCAGCAATCCAACGAACACGCGCGGAGCCGAAACGTTGATGCCCAGCAGCGGAAGCGTGTACCAGGCATCGATATGAAGCTGAGCATTCGCTTGGCCGCGGGCAAGATTGACGTCCGCAAAGAATGACCCGTACAGCGCGACCGCCGCGATGACGGCCGATCCGATGGCGACACCTTTGGTGATGGCCTTGGTCGTGTTTCCGGTCGCATCCAGATCATCCATCACGTCGCGGGCCTCTTTTTCGAGGCTCGACATTTCGCCGATGCCGTTGGCGTTGTCGGAAATGGGGCCGAAGGCATCCATCGAGATCGTGTTTCCGGTGAGGGTCAGCATGCCGATGCCGGTAAGGGCGACGCCGTAGAGCATTGCCTGCACGCGATCGGCTTCAGGGGAGTAATTGTAGTAGATGCCATAAGCGACGAGGATCGCGCCGGCGATGGCGAGCACCGCGTAGACGCTCGATTCATATCCGAGGGCCAACCCGGAGAGAATGTTGGTGGCCGAGCCGGTCTGTGAAGCTTTGGAAGTTTCCTTGACAGGCGAAAAATGGGTGGAGGTGAAATATTCCGTGATTCGATCGAGCACGACGGCCAGCGCGACGCCGGCAAGAATAGCCAGGAACGGCCGCCAGTCGGCATGGCCGGTGGCGCGGTTGGGATAGATCGCGGCGACGACTGCCGTCAGTCCGATTGCGATGGCTGCGGAGACCCAGAATCCGCGGTTCATGGCCCGCATGGCGTTTCGCTCTTTTTCGTTGGTGCGGACGACATAGGTGCCGATGATCGAAGCGATCACGCCGATGCCGCGCGCCAGGAGCGGGAAGATCAGGTAATAAGGATTGAAGCCCAGCGAGCCGTCGGGCTGGCGATAGACGCCGATGACGATGCCCATGATCATGGCGGCGACCATGGTCACTTCAAAGCTCTCGAACACGTCGGCGGCCATGCCGGCGCAGTCGCCGACGTTGTCGCCCACGAGGTCCGCGATGACCGCGGCGTTGCGAGTGTCATCTTCGGGGAGATCGGCTTCGACTTTACCGACCAGATCCGCGCCGACGTCAGCAGCTTTGGTATAAATGCCGCCACCGACGCGCATGAACAGGGCGATCAGCGATCCGCCGAATCCAAATCCAAGAAGCGCATCCGGCGCCGATCGGCCATAGAACAGGAAGATCAGCGTGCTGCCCAGAAGCCCGAGGCCCACGCAGAGCATTCCGGTCACGGTGCCTGAGCGGTAAGCGACTTCGAGCGATCGGCTGTAGCTGCCGCGCGAGGCTTGAGCGACGCGCACGTTGGCGGCCACCGCGACGTTCATCCCTACAAAACCAACCGCATAGCTGAAGAGCGATCCCATTAAGAATGAGAGGGCCCGCCCCACCGCGACGGCGATGACCGCGTTCCCCTGCCAGACATCCTTAGCCGCCTCGCTGGGCGGAACGACATAGACGCTGGCGAACATCAAGCCGCAAAGAATGATGATGGCGATGACGATCGTTTTGAATTGCCGGCCAAGATAAGCGTTGGCGCCGTCGCGAATCCATCCCCAAACCTGGCCCATGCGCTCGTTGCCGGTTTCGTAGGCGAGCACCCTCGATCGAAGCCAGCCCGCGTACAGCAATGCGACAATGGCCAATGCCAGCACAATCCAAACGGCGGCCTGCTCGCCCGAATTCAGGCCGTTAAGTCCTCGCACCACGCTGTCCGCAAGAAGCATAGAATCTCCTTATTCCCCGGTGGGGTCCCGTTTCCAACTCCACTTCGCTTGACCACTTGCCGCATACGCCTCGTTTATGCTGGCGATAGGTTAGCCCAAGTTCAAGTTCTTGACGAGATGCAAATGGAGAGGATCGCAACACGGCCGATCATCGGCCAAAATGCGCCGATTTCATTGACAGGACTTGATTTGTGGGCGAACGAGTTTCGGAAGGCTCGGCGCGATGATCGCAAGTGCTTGAGACAATCGCTAGGCTTCGATCTCCCGCCCCCGGTACGCCGGGGGAGGGCTGGGGAGGGGGTGAATGATTTGTCGCGAAATCTCCTAAGAACCCCCACCCTAACCCTCCCCCGGAGTACCGGGAGAGGGAATGACTGATCATCTGCCGAATGTCTGGCGCAGGCGATCAGCGATGGCCCAGCCTCGGGGCGTAGAAGTCGATCATTTTCTTCAGTCCCTCTTTGCGGCCGATTTTGGGCTGCCAGCCGAGGATTTGGCGGGCGCGGGAAATGTCGGGGCACCGGCGCGTCGGATCATCCGGCGGCATTTCTTTGAATTCAATCTGACTTTTGCTCTGCGGAATCAGCTCAAGAATGTCTTTGGCGATCTGCAGGATCGTCGCCTCATCAGGGTTGCCGAGGTTGATCGGCTCATGGAAATTGCTTTCCATCGTTAAATTGATCCCCTGCACCAGATCAGTCACGTAACAGAGGCTGCGCGTCTGCTGCCCCTGGCCAAAAACAGTCAGCGGCTCATTGTTAAGCGCTTGGCGAATGAAGGTGATGACGACCCGGCCATCGTATGGATCCATCCGCGGGCCATAGGTGTTGAAGATGCGGATGAGCCGAGTGTCGGCCCCGCGCTCGCGGTGATAGGCCATCGTGCAGGCTTCGCTGAATCGCTTGGCCTCATCATACATGCTGCGCATGCCAATCGAATTGACGTTGCCCCAGTAGGATTCTGGTTGCGGGTTGACCTGTGGATCGCCGTAGCATTCACTGGTCGAGGCCATCAGGAAGCGCGACTTTTTGCGAAGGGCAAGTTCGAGCAGGTTCCACGTTCCCTGGCTGTTGACCTTCAGGGTGGCAACCTGGTGCTTCACGTATCCCTTGGGGGAGGCGGGCGAGGCCATGTGATAGAGCCGATCGATCGGCCCATCGATTTCCAGCGGCTCGGTGACATCGCGCTCGATCAGCGAGAATTTCGAATTGGAGCCGAGGTGCGCGATATTTTCGCGCCGGCCGGTGATGAAATTATCGACGCCGACGACCTCATGCCCCTGCGAAAGCAGAAGGTCGGAAAGATACGATCCCAGGAAGCCCGCGGCGCCGGAAATCAAAATTCGCATGCAAAATCCATTTCAATGCCAACCATAATCGCGCCGGCCCTCAATCGGATACGGCAAATCGCAGGATCGCAAGCACCGCCTTGATGGCGTCCTTCCAGGTGATCTTTTTACCCTCATCGTAGCTGCGGCCATAATAGGCCACGCCGACTTCGAAGATCCGCAGCCGCGGCCGGATTTTGGCCACCTTGGCGGTGATTTCCGGCTCAAAGCCGAATCGATCGCATTTGAGCGTAATCTGGTCCAGCACCTGCTTGCGAAACACCTTGTAACAGACTTCCATGTCGGTCAGGTTGAGGTTCGTGAACGCATTACTCAGGAACGTCAGGAACCGATTGGCCAGCATGTGCCAGAAATATAGGACGCGGTGCGGCGCGCCGCTGACGAATCGGCTGCCAAACACCACATCAGCTTTACCTTCGACGATTGGCAGGATGAGCTTAATGTAGTCATCCGGGTCATATTCCAGGTCCGCATCCTGCACGATGACCAGATCACCCGTCGCCAGCTTAAAACCATCGCGCAGGGCCGCCCCTTTTCCCTGATTGACCGGCTTATGGACGATCTTGAAATCTTCGCCGGGAAAAAGCTTGGGCAGCTCGTCGAGTTTGGCGGCGGTGCCGTCGGTCGAGCAATCATTAACGCAAACGATTTCTCGGACGATACCCGGCAATAGCGGCGCAACGACCACCCGCCGAACCAGTTCCTGGAACGTGGCTTCTTCGTTGTAAACAGGGATAACGACCGAGAGTTTGGTCGGCTTGCCCGCCGCAGCAGGCTCGCCGACGGTTTGTTCCACCATCGCGTGCTCCGCGCCGGGGCCGTCGGATTGACTTCCAGTTCGTCCGGACCCGCCCGGACGGGGCTGGGGATCATCCTACCCAAGGGCGGCGGATTCTCAAATCCGGTCACAATTTCAACCGCTATTATTACTCGGGTGGGCGATATCATCGCAATTCTGGAGGACGATGCGGGTCGAACCACGGCCATGAAGGCTTGCCTCGTGGAGATCTTACGCGACACAAGAATTGTCATTCATGACGATGCGCGAGCGATGATCGATTGGCTCGGCCAGCACCTGGGCGAGGTGGTCCTCATTTCTCTGGATCACGATCTGCCCCTCCGAAGCATCGATGGCAAATCGTTGGATTGTGGAACGGGCCGCCAAGTCGCTGACTATCTTGCGTCTGTACCGCCCACGTGTCCCGTGATCATCCACAGCTCGAATGATCCATGCGCCGCCGGGATGTTCTTCGCATTGAAAGATGCTGGCTGGCCGTGCAGTCGGGTTTATCCGTGCGACGATCTTTCGTGGGTTGCCTCGGCATGGGCCGATCGCGTTCGTCAATATCTCCGCGAAGGTTGGATCAATGCTGGCTCGTGATGCTCACAAGTCAGAGCTGTCTGAAATCCTGTCTGCCATCGGGAACGTCAATGCGAACAGCGCCAGTGCAATGGCGACGACGATGATCGTTGGCCAGAGATTGCCGTTGATCATCGCGACAATGAGGGCAAAAAATGTAACCCCTTCACAGCCCGCCCAGAAAATGATGCTGCCAGTGAAATAGGTGGCTGGAGCCAGGCGTCCGTCGCTGTGCCTTCGGCGAAAGATCATCATCCGCGCAACGAACGCCGCGGGAATGACCGCCGCCGTGAGGATGAATGCGACAGTCGACAGGATTGGCTGCGGATGGACGTTCAACTGTCTGGGCAGAATCAGCAACACCAGAATCAGCAAAAACATGAGCTGCCCCATGAGCAGCGCGAACCAGATGATGCGCATGTTGATGAGCACCCGCTTCTGCCGATTGCTGCCGCCGCTCGGATCGGATTGAGTCATTTCTAATCTCTCTTCCCGCAACGGTCTTGCTTAATGACTTCAGCAAGGACCGGATACAGCCGCGGGTCCAGATTGAACGTCTGCAGCGGACTGAAAACGATTCGGCGTTTGCCAAACTTGCTCAGACGCGTCGCTTCGACCATTTTTTCCAGATACTTCTTCAGCTCCTCCGGCGACTTCTTATCGCTGCGCAGCCCGGCCCAGTTGGTGTTGCGCGGGCCATAATAGGTGGAACTGATGACGGCATATTTATCGCGCGCAATGCGGATGCGGCGCGGATCGCCGCTGGCGACCATCCATTTTGGTGGGACGTCAAACAGGTCGGCGATCTTCTGCGCCGATTGGCGCGAGGCGAAATTGCCGCTTTCAAAATGCTCGCCGACCACAAGATCGCAGGTCTCGTCCAGCACTTCCCACAATTCTTCGCTGGGGCCGACCCACGTTGCGGGCCTGAGGTTGGACTGGGTGAAATAGAAGATGCCACGCAGCGCCGGCCCCCCGCCGGCCGAGTAAAGAAGCCGCGTCATTCGGGCGACCTTTTGCCGAAGCTCTGGATGCTTGGGCGCCTCATCAGGCATCTCGTTGAAGGCGAAGTAATCCGCCGGCGCCGATGAATCCAAAGCCGCAGCGCGAAACTCAATTGCCCAGGTTTTGAGCTGATCGTCTTTGGCTTCTTTCCAGGTCTTATACTTGTTCAGATCAAAGGCGTAGCCATATTTGAAGCTGCTCCCGCACCGCTGCACCACCCGCGTCGTCTTTGGCCGCGGCTTCGTCCCCGGCGCGCTCTGCACAAAAATGTGCAGATACTCGGGCCCATTCGGAAGCGCCTTGTCGGCCAGGATTTTCACCGCCTCATCGGTGAACTGGTAATACGACGTGATGTACTTGCGGCCTATCTCTTCGCTCGACTCCTGCCGCTGTCCCCATGCGTTTGCAAAAGGCAGTGCCATCGCACCTAGCGCCCCGGCAATCAACACCTCACGTCGCGACATTGGCTTCACGTGTTTTCTCCTGATCGAATTGACAAATGAGAATACTTGATCGCTCCGATGATCGTTGAGATTTGAAAGAGACGCGCACGAAGTAAGAGGAGTTCCCCCGGGGTGGGCGGTGGGAGCAAGGGGTCGGCCCCCACCCCCTACTTTGTGCGCCGGTCCTTTACGG
>JACZCU010006115.1_pt1 | contig 11611 bp, 10 predicted proteins | sample 8641851 | NCBI WGS metagenome assembly JACZCU01 (sample SAMN15324605, study PRJNA640507) | soil metagenome | isolation source: monocropping sugarcane control | place: China: Luxin town, Laibin City, Guangxi Province | collected 2019-07-25 | depth 10cm m | reverse complement strand
GGCAGCGCATTTAAAAGCGTCCATTCCTGGATGCTTTGCACTGGAGCCGGAGTATAGACGAGCTGACCTACCGTAATAGTGTCATTCTTGATCTTAGAAATGGTTGCTGGAATTGGGTATGATTGTACGCCGATGGTATTTATCGCGGTTGTAGCGGCCTTTGTGAGTGACGGATTCCAGGTAATAGCTGTACTTCCATTGGTGAAAACCACTGTTCTCTGTTCCCCGCTTGAGAATGTGACTAGCTGCTGACAGGTTAAATACGCCCACGGAGCCGTGAGAGTAGCTGAAACAGCCCCGATAGAGAGAGGTGCGGTCGCTACAAGGTTTTGAGCGCCCACAGTAAGGGTGGTATATGAACGTTCGTTATCGAAATACCGCTGAATAAGGTAACGGTGGGTATCGCTAATCAGCTGGCCGCCAAGCGACGTATTAGCCGCAGTAACGTTATTTGAGAGATTCGTATACAGATCGACTAGGGTGGTGAAAGTCTTCATACGTTATAAAAGTACTATAGGCAGGTTTGCACCATATGAGTAGTGTTTGTCTATGGTGATAATCATACGATTACGAAATTAGCGTTTATTGTCCATCCTGCATCGAGAGATTCAACGGCAACAGTAATAGAGGTACGGCTGAAATCTATGATTGTTGCTCTGGCGTGGGTAGTACCGGACGGATATTGAATATCTATAATATGGAAGTTACCGACAAGAGTATGACGACCAGCACCGGTATTGCTCTCACTACCGAAATAGGAGCATGATTGCATCGGTATGTTACTTCCATATTCTGGGTGGTTTGGGTCACTGAATGGATATTGAGGGCCTCCAACTGTCACCGAACGGTTATCGTCTGGTTGAAGATAGAAGCTAGGACCTAGTTGAGCCGTTCCTACGAACATATATGCCTCACCTGAATCACCAGTCACATTCCCAGTACAGAAAATGCTATTCGGAGTAGCAGCTGCATTTATATTTATCGTATATATGGCCTCAGAACTCATAGTGATTCTGCCCGAGACGCTTACGTTTGGAATTACATCCGCTTGTTTTATTCGTGGGGTACCATCATTCCCTGTGTGAGCATGATTGGACGTGTTCTGAAGTCCGAAAGGACTCCGGTTGTTATTACGTTTAATCTCCTCTTGTACTATCTGTCGTATCTTTGTCTCATCCATACTAGCGAAGCATTATTTGCTTGAATCGCACAAATGATGAAGTATTTGAGCCATTTGTGGTCGCTATTGCACGAAATTGTGCCCACTGAGTCTTTTGGAAATTCACATCGAAGTACCCCGAAATAGGGTTGGCTGTCTCGTTTCTGACCGTACCGCAGCTCGTCCAGGCATCCGTAGAATTGAGTCGGTACCAGATCTGTAGGCTGTCCCCTGCTGCAAGTGGTGTACTTAGCTTGTATTCGAGCTGGGAGAAGGTGGTCTTTGAGAGCAAAGAACCTGTTGCGAGCAAATCAGTCTCTACTACGAACGTAGTAACTGGATTTGTTGACGTGTAGTCGATACCGAATACAGAGGTGCCGATACTGTAACTGTCCTGCCAGAACGTCCAATATTGGGGCGCAATAGCGTTCTGTTCCTGATTAGGAAGGATAAGACGTGCCATACCATCGTAATCTCCATAACTGTTCTGGTTTTCGAGGCGAAGCGCCATGCCCGTATCATCTCCGTACGAGAAGTTTTGGGATGGTATGAATGACCAGACACCGCCGCAGTTTCCGGCCTTTGAAGTAGTCTGATCGAGGATGGAGAAATAAATACGTCCACGAATATAATCTGCATCCGCCCATGTGAAATATGGTTCTATGTACGTGCTTGCGCTGCCCGGTACACCTGCACAGTAATCAGGTACCTTAAGGGCGAGAGAGGCGATAGAGCCATTCGTAATATAGATGTTCCCTTTGTTTCCAGCGAATATATAAGCCGTATTATTGGCATTTACCATCGCTACAGTGCCTGCCTCCGGCAGAAGGATGAAGTCTGTCGGAGTAGCATCTACCTGGTTCCAAGGATAGATGGTATTTGTAATACCTCCGATAAGTACCGTATTCCCTATCTCGACCATAGTAGTAGTCGTCTCAAATGATGGGAAATTAACACGCTGGGAAGAATATGTTACGAGGGAATGATCTCCATTTATACCAGCATGGTTTCCTAAAGGATAGAAAGTATTGAAATATTGACTGCCCGAAGCGCCAGTGCTCGTATCAACAACAGTAGACCCATTAATGGTAGTGTATGTCGTGAACTTCATCGTGTTCGGATTGAGGTCGAGGTAGTACACCGTACCCTCGCTAACCGCCGTTGGCAACGTTCCATATCTGTCCGTGAAGAATACTACCGGTATACGAGTACCCGCTACAGGGTCTAGTGGTATTGAACCGTTTATGACTACAGTAAGTGTCCCGCGAGTAGTGCCCCCTGTGTACTGACAATACGACTGAATATTGGCAACGTTTGTCTCAAAGGAGGTCGTCGGGAAAATTTCACCAATATAGTTTCCGTCGCAGTAGTACATCTTTCCTTGATGACCCACATACGCATAATTGCTGTGAGTCGGAAATGGATTATTGAGATTCGTATTCGGCAATGAATAAAACAAACGACCTAAGTCAACCGTTGGTTTCCCATAAATGTACTTGTTAGAGACAGTCAATACCCATCCATTCAGCACACTCATCCCATTCATCCCAAGAGTGGAATAGTTGGTCATGTCAGGAAGCATCCATAATGTAGCTACTCCTGAGGCGGAGAGCGATGCATCATATACTGCCGTATCGAATACCCAAAGATACCCGTTATTGTCGAGCATGTAATATCTGTATTCAGTTGATGTGGCTGTTTGATATTTCTCTGTTGCCTTTGCCATAGCTGCGCCCGGTGTAGCTACAACATCGAAACTCGCTGTACCCGTTGTCCCATGCGCAATCGCATGCTGTGCATATGGATCGTAGTGTTGCGATAGTTTAATTCTATTACTCGTATCTTTATACGATACATAGTAGTATCCCGCAGTTGGCGCTATCGAAAGAATAGTGAATGTATCATCTTCTAGGAAGGAATGGACGGTATTCGTGCTTGTAAAGCTTATATTTCCTCCAGTTGCGACCATAGAACCAGTTGGATACGAGATAATAACAATACCTGATCCGCCTCTACCCCCAGAGAATATATTACTACCTCCTCCATCGGCGCCCCCACCGCCGCCACCTCGATTAGTGGTTCCTGCCGCACCTGCGCTGTTTGATCCACCCGATCCACCGCCACCATTTCCTCCGGAACCACCGTTCGAACTACGACCACCACCACCTCCTCCACCGTAAAATGTCGCAGTTCCGGTAATAGAACTACTTAGTCCGATACCGCCCGCGCCACCATCATTTACTTGTCCCGCCTGACCAACAGCCCCAGCTCCGCCGCCGCCGCCGCCGGAAATGGTTGCCGTGCCACGGGCTGTTCCACCAGAGTATCCACCTTCGCTCCCTGAGCCTCCGGTACCTGTAGTAGCTCCATCAGTACCGCCCCCGCCACCGGAACCTCCTGCAGAACCATTGAAATTGGTATTTGAATCACCTCCACCTCCACCACCGAGCGCGATAGGAATAAGGGAAAGTACCTGGAATGTGCCGGTTGATGTAAATGTATGAATAGTATTACCGCCCGAAGTGGTGACATTTCCTCCAGTAGCAGTAATAACCCCAGAAGGATAAGAAATTATGACAACACCAGAACCTCCTGCGCCACCACTACCATTGTTAGAACCTCCACCTCCACCACCGCGATTAGTGGTTCCAGCAGTGCCATTTGTCGCTCTCTGACCGGCTCCGCCGCCACCGGAACCACCCGCTCCACCGGAACCAGCAGATGCGTTATTTGGTGAGCCACCGCCACCTCCGCCGTATGTTACCGAAGCACCTGAAATCGAGCTTGCAACACCGTTTCCTCCTCCTCCTCCGTTTCCACTGGTCCCATTCGCACCAACAGCTCCAGCTCCACCACCGCCTCCACCCGCACGATTAGCAGGAGTTCCACTACCGAAGCTACTACCACCGTTGTTACCCTGTCCTATAGTCCCCGTACCTCCCGTTGTACTAGATGAAGTATTAGTACCGCCACCACCACCGGAAGCCCCGTTGAGACCGTTTGCATCAAACGTACCGCCGCCGCCGCCGGTTGCGACTGCAACGGCAGCAAAAGATGAGCTGTTGCCATTTGTGCCGTTGTTCCCTCCCGAACCTCCAGTACCCCCGTTTCCGATTGTTATTGCGTATGACTGTACGGCAAGCGTAGTAGAGCCAGTAAGCACACCTCCTGCGCCGCCGCCGCCCGTACTTCCTGAGCTTGCAGCACCGGCACCGGCTCCACCACCACCGCCGCCCACAACAAGGTAATTCGCTGTCGGAGCCGGGTTAGGAGTCACGTTTATGTAGGAGTTACCTCCATTCACTCCATTTTGGTTAAGGCCGCCGCCAGCACCTCCTGCGCCAACAGTGACATCATAGCTCCCTACGCTAAGACTTCGAGTTCCAGGTAGAGCGGCACCGCCACCACCACCACCCGCTGAAAATGATTGTGCTCCGCCACCTCCGCCACCTCCGCCGACCATTAAGTAATCGATCGATGCAGATGAAGGTGTAGATGCTGTACTTATTGAAGAAATAGTCGAGCTGTTTATCTTTATCCAGGCTCCTGCTTTTAGGTTAGCCGGGGCGTTTAGAAGTGTTGTACCACTCGGGGTCAAGGTACCTCCCGAGATAGAAACTTGCTGCTGGGCATCACGTGCGAAAGAAGCCATCACTTCCCCACTCTCAGTAGAGATGTTCACGTTCTGAAGATTGGCTGTGCCTTTATTTAGAGACGGGGCGATACCCTTCTCCGCCTTATCGTAAATAAGGTCATTTCCTTCATTAGTTTTTTCTACCCTCCATGGCATGGCTATGCGGTACGCTTAGAAAGCGCTGTATTTTTCGCAGCGAAATCTTTATGATTGTCGTGGTAATTCTCCGGTTTGAGTGGCCGAGGGACGCGGATACCACGTGGAGGCACGGTGTAGTCCTTCGCTTTCTTTATGTTAGACATGTACCCTGCAAGTTCGTCTATCTTACTCTTCATATTAAATAAGTTTTATAGCTAGCCAGGTGAAAAATCCTATTACAGTCGGCACGAGCAAACTTATGACTACCAGAGCTCCATCTACCCGACTCATCCTCTTCTCAGTCTCGATGGATTTATCTTCTAGTTTAGTCACCCGACCATTCGTTTTAGTCACTTGTTCAAGAATTGGTTTAAGTGCGAGATCTATGTGCTCTTTAAGATCATCGCTCTGGCTTTCCAGCCCCTTTCGGAATTCTGTCTTTTGCTCGTCAAACATTCGTTCGATTTGACGATTGTTGTAGCGTTCTTCGTCAACCATGATAATTATGGTGTCTCTCATCCAAGTACGATAGCAAAACGTGCATGTTGATAGCGTTAAATTTCATAAAATGGATTGAAGTTCTCGACCATGATATGAGCCGCATTTCGCCAAGCAGCTATGTTACACCGATCTCTCAGTTCACTGGAGTAGACGTATAGGGCTATTGCTGCTGACAATGATAATACGGACAAGCCCCAGAAAAATAGGCCCAATCGGGATAGAAGAATATAACGTGAATTCATATTTCTGTACGGGAGGGGTTCCCCCCTCCACTAAATGCTAATTGCTTGCGAGAAGCACTTCCTGCCCGCTTCGATACGTGAAGGTCGGCGTACCCGTGTTGTTCTGGGTGCGCAGACGTACGTACTTTCCGGCTGGAACTATTCCCTGTACTTGTGCAGTGTTGGTTTGATTGAGCGTGAGACCTACCACGAGAGTACCCGTCTGTCCGTTCACGAAACGTCCGACTTCCGTTACGTTCGTCGTGAAGCCCGAGTCGTCCGCGTACTCTAGATAGACAGTGCCCACCTGTCCTCCTGAAAGAGATACGGTGGTTGCGATGTCTACTGAGTAATTGACGTAGGACGCTCTCGTTGAAGAAACCTGGAATGCCGAGTTCAACGAGCGGCTGCTCGTTGCGAACGACATCGACGAGACTGTCGGTATCGTTGGCTTGTTCGTTAGGTCGTTGTACGATCCGGTCGTCGCTACCGTTGCAAGACTTGAGGTCGCGGCTGCCACGGCCGAATTCACATCCTGAATCCTGGCATACGGCCACACGAAAGTGTTGATCGTATAACCCTGCCCGAGAGCCCAGGTGTTTGCCGCAGCTTGTGCTTTGGTGATGTAGTCGAGAGAGGTTGTCGTTGTCGAGACATCGAAGTAGTCTCCCGTACTGAATTGATAGGTAGTTCCATCGAAGAAGTCTGCAATCCAGGACATTGTCCCGTTCAAATTTCCGTCCGGCCCTATATTCATCACCGCACGATTTATCGCTGCGAAGCTGGTAAGAGGTGTCAGGAACACGCCGAGAGACAGAACTGCCCCAAGACGCATCAAATTCTTTTTCATACGTAACAGAGATACTAGTATCCCTGTCCATGCTATCTACCCCGCTCATAGCATCCGTGTGCGGGTAAGTGCGCGACACGGACAGGGGCAATCCACCATGCGCATGATGTACTGTCCTCTGGCTATGTCGGGTTATCTCTGACCCTGACATATGTATCTGAAGCCCGTGATATTTGTTGAACCGGTCACAGTGAATCCTGTCTGTGATATCGTCGTGATTGTTGTCAGAATATTCGTAGTAGGATTCACAACACAAGTCGGAGTCGAATCCCAAGAACGTGCGAAAGTGATACTACACGTACCTGCGGAGGTGAAGGTGACAACTCCGTTTCTATCATTGCCCGTCACTGCGAAACCAGCACATGAATTGGCGGTTGGTGGTGGCCCGCTTGTATAGATGTGATTAACCGAATCGATAAGTTCGAAGAGATACGTGGTGGAACCGACCACACCCCACGTAGCACGCACCCAAAGATTGGCAATGCCCTTAATGGTGAAGCTTGCTTGGTTTGTCGTAGTTGTACCTACACTCACCCCGAGGATACCTACACGAAGCGGACCAGAAGCGAGTTGTGTTGCCGTGCTACCGCTTGGATCGGTATATGAGAATGCAATAATAACCACCTTACCCGCTGCACCTGCACCCTGAGTACCGCCCCCCGCGCCCGGGTTACCACCGGCAGCAGAACCGCCTGTAGAGCCACCGCCGCCTGAATCAAGGCCAGAACCGTTCGCGCCGTTGGCGGCGCCACCGGAGCCGAGACCACCTGAGTTACCGTTCACACCGTTACCGCTATTACCTGCGGAAGAACCACCCTTTGCTGCTCCGCCAGTAGAACCGTTGCCACTCGTTCCGGTTACGTAGATGTTTCCACCCGCGCCGCCTGTACCTGCGGTCGGGTTTCCACCCGCGCCGCCGTTTCCAGTACAACCACCACCGCCGCCGCCGCCGGAGTTTGTACCCTGGGCACCCGTACCTCCGCCGGAACTAGAGCCTCCCGTAGGTGCTGTAGCGTTGTTTCCATTGAAACCACCACCGCCGCCGCCAGGAGCACAGAGAATCATCGTAGGGGAAGACGATGCAATAAAGGCAGATGAAGCACCACCCTGACCGCCGAAGTTACCCCCGCCAGGATCTCCGCCTGTGAAATAACCAGATTGTGAGAAGGTAGAACCAGTTTGATAGCGACCTCCCGAGCCAACGTAGACACTCGCGTTGGAACCCGCAGTCATTGTGACGGTTGTAGAGCCGATGTATGCACCGGCACCACCGCCATCTACCGTACCTCCTGAACCACCAGCACCCCATACAGACACCTGCACAAAGAGCGTACCTGTTGGAGCGGTGTATACGAATGAACCTGCTGTTGAATAGACGGTCGAGGAGGCAATCGTAAATCCAGATGGAATATTTCCGTTACCAAACGTACCGATAGCGGACGGCGTAGATGATCCAACCCCGAAGAACCCATTCACCTTGTCGTAGACAAAACCTACTGCGGCACCGAACAGACCACCATCGTTGAATTGAACTTGCGTGCTTGTGCCAGCCGGGCTTGCAGATATATTCAACGAAGATGTAGATACCCACGTAGGAACTCCACCTACCACAGACAACACATTCCCTGTAGAGCCGATTGCACGATTCGCCAAGGTATTGGCACCTGAAGCATATATGAGGTCCCCAGTAGTATAGGAGGTGAGACCGGTACCGCCACGCGTAGTCGCAAGTGAACCAGTCCAACCAAGCGTTAAGGAGGTTGCTTGTAGAAGCGCTGTTGACGGGGTGCCGCCAAGAGTAAGGGTTACGTTCGTATCATCGGTCTTAGTAAGTGCCTGTCCTCCCGTGATAGAAGAGGCCGCCGGGGTGATTGTTATGTTTGAAACTGCGGTGACAAGACCCTTACCATTTACCGTGAACTGGGGAGATTGCGTAGCAGAACCGAATGTACCCACATTGCTATTCACTGTAGCGAATGTCAGTGCTGCGGAACCAGGACCAGACGCCGTACCGTCTCCTGTGAGAGCAGTGATGTAGTTTCCTGATGCCTGCTTATTATTGAACGTCGTCCAATCAGTGGGCGAAAGTGCACCACGATTAGAAGCTGACGCAGTAGGAAGATTGAAATTCACCTGTCCCGTACTGGTCGAAATGGAGAAATCAGCACCTATAGAAGTCGTAGCAAAAGTAAATGTAGGACCAGAAGCGCCGTTGATAGTGGTCGTCGCCGAACCACCTCCGCTTGAGCCACAGGCTGTACCTGTTGAATAAAGTACACCGGTGGAATCGAGCTGCGTACAACCTGGGGTGGTGGTTGCCACACGGAAGGTACCCACGACTGTAAGTGTATTAGATGGGGTCGTAGTTCCCACACCGACGTTGCCGCTCGAGTCTATAAAGAGACGAGAAGCGCCGTTCGTTATGAGTGCTAGTCCATCCGATCCATCACCGCCGATACCGGTATTCGTATCTGTTTTGGATGGAGAGAAGGTGGGGACTGTAAGACTTGCATTCGCGTAGTTGAGTATGCCACCAAGCGAATTGTTCATCGAAAGACCCGAAGCGTTTATGCTCGCTCGGGTAGCACCGCCTGTTGTGAACGAAACAGTATCCGACGTAAGAGAGTAGATACCTGTATCGAGGTCGTTGTTGAACGTATATCCGGGGTTTGACTCGTCGTTCATCGGGACGGACACTTGACCTGATCCAAGAGTGAGTTTACTGCCTGGAGAACTAGTCCCGATTCCAACATTCCCAGAATTGTTGTTGTAGATATTGTTACCTGAACCAGTCCAAAAATCACCAGGGAATGACGTACGACAAGTACTTCCGATACAGAAGGTAGTCGTAGAAGCTATCGGGAACGTCGATGTAGCCGTCGTAGACGTACCCATGAAGATGTTTCCATAGACCGTATCGAGAACATTGAGAGGGTTTATACGACCAACGGCAGGACGATCCCACGGAACGGTAGCTGCATTGGCAATCTCAGCGATAAAGATTGAAGCAATGAGGACAGCACCAATAAATAGGATCTTTTTCATGCGTTGTAGTAATCTCGAATAAATGAAACAGGAGGTACGAGAGGATTAACCGTTATCGTACCCGCATTGTAGGTAAATCCATTTCCGTTGATATCGTTGATATCTGTTACGCGAGGACGTGTCATACCGTCTACGACGATGAATACGGGCGTATTAGGCGTCGCGAATGTCGTATTTGAACCATCTACCGTACCTGTTGGCGTCTCTTGGACAAGCGTTGAACCTCCCCCACCCGCTACATCCACCAAAATACGGCCTGTTACCTGATCTATTTGGCCAGGCATTACCTCACGATCCGAGCCTTCTATCTCGAAGAGGGCTGCAGTTACGAAGTTTTGGTCGCGTGGCGCATCAATTGAAGCCATATCTAGATATCTACAAGTAGCGCACCATCTGCAGTGGCTACTGCCGGGTATACGAGTCCATCTGTTCCTTCAAAGAGCCAGCACGTTACGTAATTCTCATCACGCGGATCTATAGGAACCATCGTGAATGACTTCGTAGCTGCCGCATCTACCTTGATTCTGTTCCCTACTATCTCGATAGGAACCAGGTGTTGGCCCTGTACCGTGTCAGTATTCAGTACCGCGAGCTTTGCGGGTATGTCGTTTCCATCTCGCGGTGCTTGAGTCATGCTTAGATGAATGTTACCGTCATGTCCTGCGCTGCCGTAGCGGTCACTATAGTAAGGCCAGTCGTGAAGACTGCATCGAAGAACAGTGTTACTGGCATCGGACTTGCTGGTACGGTTACGGTCCCTATCTTCGTGCCAGAACCAGCAGTGTTGTCGTAGATAGTCACTGTTCCCGTGGCTACAGGAGCGTTGAAAGTGATTGCATGGAGAATACCGCCGCCTGTTCGAAGTACGGTTGTCGTATTGGATGTGATATTCGCATAGCTGTATCCAACTGCGGTTCCTGTATTTTGTGCCATGGATTATTTCTTATTTCTTTTAAGAGTTCGTTCGAGCATCGCCCTACGGTCATTGAGAAGTCGCCATCCGGCTTCGAGAGCTTTTTCTCGCTCTTCCAGTCCTTTTTCTTTTATGGAACCGTCTCGCTCACGTAGGGATATTTCAGCATCACGGGTAGTCAGTTCTTCTTCGATACGCTCGCGCAAGCGTACTGCTCCTTCTTGAATGAGTTCGGCCTGTTTCTTTGCAGAATCAGCCTGTCTCATGAAACGAATAGCTTCAGCCTGGGCCTCTTCAGCATCCTTTTTGGCATCCTGAGCGCGTTTCGTCTCAATTACTGCCAATTCGGCTTGTGCTTCAAGGGTCTGCTGTAACTCGTCGAGTTTCTCTTCACGTGCATCAAGACCTTTCTTGAGCCTTCCCATCTCCTCCTGAGCTCCTCCCACCTCTTCCCATTCGGAATCAATTATCCTGCGAAGATCGGAACGCTCGACTTTGAGAGCGGTTACCTCTGCGATAACATCTTCCTTTTCGGTGAGAGCTTCGGAAATCTCTCGGTGAATCTCTGCTACCGTAGTAGTACGGAATCTATCAAGGGATGCCTCCTCGTCGGCTCGTAACTCCCTAAGACTATCTACCCTACGCGCTAATACACGGCCTTCATCGATACGCTGCTGCGTCTCTCTGGCCTTACTAGCGTCGAGTTCTTTCTTAGAAAGTAGTCTCATTGGTTAGATTCCTGCCTTCTGTTCGAGTGTTCCCTTTGCGAGCTTCTCAAGCTCCTTATCACCGCTTACGGCTGCCGTGTTAAGTTCACCGTCTTCATTCTTAGATAGCTTCTCCTCAACGGCAATATCCCTTGTCTTCGTAACCTCTACCTTTCCCTTCTCAAGCGGTACGAGTGCCTTTTGAATCCATGGCGTAAGCTGTTCAATCGAATAGGCATTTGCTTGCTGCAAGGAACCTAGGTTTCGATTGCCGAATGTTCCTTCAATTGAACGAAGACTCTCGTATTCTCCTGATTTGAAGAATTCACGCTCCGCAAGGTCCTTCGCAAACTTCTTACGGATGTACTGGATCTCAAGCGGAGAATGCTCAGGGATAATCATCGGAGAGGTGCGCTGTGCAGGGAAGTGATAGGCTTTCCCGC
>JACZCU010127601.1_pt1 | contig 11631 bp, 15 predicted proteins | sample 8641851 | NCBI WGS metagenome assembly JACZCU01 (sample SAMN15324605, study PRJNA640507) | soil metagenome | isolation source: monocropping sugarcane control | place: China: Luxin town, Laibin City, Guangxi Province | collected 2019-07-25 | depth 10cm m | reverse complement strand
TCTCCGGCAAGCACATGATGTTTACGACGGTCAAGGGGCACTTCAAGAGCGTGCGCGGCACCATCCTTCTGGACGAGGTCGATCCCTCCCGCTCTTCGGTGGAGGTGGAAATCGAGACGCCCAGCCTATATTCGGGCGTGGAGTATCGCGACAACCACCTGAAGTCCGCCGATTTCCTGGATATCGAGCGTCACCCCACGATCACGTTTAAGAGTACCCGCGTGGAGCTCCTGAGCAGCGAACGTGCGAAAGTGTTCGGAGAACTGACCATCCGCGGCATCACCCGCGAGGTTGCGCTTGACACCGAGCTCTCCGGACGTGGGAAGGATCCCCGGGGCCGGGAGGTGATCTCCTTCGATGCCCGCACGCAGATCAACCGCAAAGACTTTGGCCTGACCTGGAACCTGGCTTTGGAGACCGGTGGGTTCCTCGTGGGTGACATCATCAAGATCGAACTCGCTGTGGAAGCCATCAAGCAGTCTGTTTGAAACGATCCCTGGCTGGACCAGATGAACTGGGCCCTCATTGCTTGCACCCAGTTCATGAAAGAACCTCACTTTGAAAGAGAGGTGGGGAGGGGACGCAACCCTTGCTCTGGCTCTCGAAGCGCTCTCCCTTCCCATCTGCTTCATGGGAGGACCACAAGGAATGAGGAGGAGGACAGAACGAACACATCTGGCGGTCCCGGTCAGTGAACGGGACCACCGTCAAGGGCTGGCCACCGCCGCGATCACGCTTGTGCAGTACGGCGATTATGAATGCCCTTACACGCGCCGCTCGACGTGGGTGGTGCAGGCACTGCAGCAGGAACTCGGGGACCAGTTGCGTTTTGTCTATCGCAACTTCTCGCTCATTGACATCCATCCTCACGCGCTGCAAGCGGCTTTCGCTGCCGAAGCCGCCGCAGCGCTGGGAAAATTCTGGGAGATGCATGATTACATTTTCCACCACCAGCATACCCTTGAGGATGCCGACCTCGAGCAATTTGCAGCAGCGGTTGGCCTGGATAGGCAACAGTTCGCACAGGATATGGCACAGCGTCCGTTCGTGAGTCGTATCGAGGAGGATCTGCAGAGCGGATTAGACAGCGGGGTAAGTGGAACGCCGACGTTCTTCATCAATGGCGCCCTCTATCCGGGTTCCTGGGAGCGGGAAGCATTGCTGACTGCGCTTGCGGAAGCGGGCACTTCTCAGTAAGAGCAAGCCTTCCTGGCGTGTTCAAGAGAGAGTGTGCTGAGCGTCCTTATCACAAGGAAAGATCAGTAGAGAGCATGAAATGGAGAGCAACATGAATGCGAGACAACATACAAGCGAAAGAGAACAAACAGACCTCTGGCCAGCACTGCCCTATGAGGAGTGGCGTGACACCTGCCAGACCTTGCATCTGTGGACGCAGATCGTGGGCAAAGTCTGCCTGGAACTCTCACCCTTCCTCAACCACTGGTGGCATGTCACCTTGTACGTCACTCCGCGAGGGCTGACCACCTCTGCTATTCCATATCATGGGGGCATTTTTGATGTCACCTTTGACTTCGTCGAGCACAACCTCTTCATTTGCACCAGCGAGGGAACCACCAGAGCGCTGCCGCTAATCCCTCGCTCCGTGGCCGCCTTTTACAGCGAATTCATGGATTGCCTGCGCGCATTGGGCATCGAGGTCACCATCAACCCCTTGCCCAATGAAGTGCCGAGTCCTATTCGCTGTGATATCGATGAGGTCCATGCCTCCTACGACCCGCTCTACGCGCAGCGCTTCTGGCGCATCCTGGTGCAGATCGAGACCGTCTTACGGCGCTACCGCTCGCACTTTCTGGGCAAGAGCAGCCCGGTCCACTTGTTCTGGGGCAGCTTCGATCTCGCCGTGACCCTGTTCTCCGGCAGGCTCGCACCGGAGCGTCCAGGAATCGATCGCATCACGCGTGAAGCCTACTCGCATGAGGAAATCAGTTGTGGCTTCTGGCCCGGCAGCGACACGTTCCCGGCCCCGGCGTTCTACTCATATACCTCGCCAGCGCCGCCTGGACTCTCGACCGCATCGATTCGCCCGCAAGAGGCCTTCTATAGTCAAGAGCTGGGAGAATTCATCCTGCGTTATGACGACATGCGAGCAGCTTCCTCACCGGAGCAGGCGCTGCTGGACTTTTTCCAGAGTACCTACGAAGTGGGAGCCACGCTTGCGCAGTGGGATCGTGGGTCGCTCGAAAGGAGAGGAGGTTTGAGACAGTGAGCAGAGACGATCAGCGAGGAGAGAAGGGACTTGTTCCGGGGACGCGCCGCAAAGCCGTGCCCCTTGCCAGAGCGAGGGGACCGGCAGAATACACCGCGGGGCAACAGGAAATGCCGGAAATCCTGACGAGCCTGGCGGACATGCTGCGCTGGGCGCAGAATTGGGCGCGCTCCCGTTCGATCTGGCCGTTCAGCTACGGGCTGGCCTGCTGTGCTATCGAGATGATCGCGGCGGCATCCGCCCCCCAATATGACCTCGCCCGTTTTGGCTACGAGGTGTTTCGCTCCAGTCCGCGCCAGTCCGACTTGATGATCGTGGCTGGGACCGTGTCGATCAAAATGGGACCGCGCCTGCGGCTGCTCTGGGAGCAGATGCCGGAGCCGAAATGGGTCCTCAGCATGGGCCAGTGTGCCATCTCGGGGGGTGAGTTCTACGATAGCTACTACACCGTGCAGGGCGTCGATACCATTGTCCCCGTCGATGTCTATGTCCCCGGCTGCCCTCCACGCCCCGAAGCCCTTATTGAGGGCATACTCAAATTGCGCGAGAAAATTGAAAAACAAGGTCTCAGGCTGCGCACTGATGAGGAAAGGTGATCCAGAGTGGAGAAGAAACCGTTTCGCATTTTGGCGCTCGCGGGGAGCTTGCGGCAGGGGTCCTACAATCGAGGGCTGCTGCGAGCTGCCGAGGAACTCGCGCCTGACTGGGTGCAAGTGCAATTCTTCGATATCGGCACCCTACCCTTCTTCAACGAGGATGTTGAAGCCGCTGGAGACCCCGAGCCGGTTCGGCTCTTCAAGGAGGCCATTCGCAACGCCGATGCCGTTCTGATTGCCACCCCGGAGTATAACGGCGCGGTACCGGGGGTACTCGCTAATGCCATTGACTGGCCTCGCGACCAACGAGTCAGAGCGTCCTGCGCAACAAGGCGGTGGCGGTGATGGGAGCCGTGCTGGGGAGTTCTGGCTCGGCGAACGCGCAGGCGGCCCTGCGTGGAATACTCAGCCGCGTGGGTGCGATCGTGGTCCCCGACCCGCAGGTGCTGGTGCCGCGCGCCTACCGACTCTTCGACGAGCAGGTCAATTTGCTCAATAAGGATACCCGCGAGGAGGTCCGCCAGTTGGTCGAGGCCATGGCCCAGTGGTGTCGGCGGGTCCAGCCCGAAGAGCCTGACAGCATAGCAGCGGCAACCGGCTCGTCGAATCGGTAGGAAAGTCGGTATGGGAACTGATACAGATAGGCAACGCATCCTGGACATTATTGCGAACATCACCCCTCTCGATAGCGTTGCGATGGAGCAGGCACGAGCGCGCCAGCAGGTACTCACCAAGCCAGCAGACAGCCTGGGCAGGTTAGAAGAGCTGGCAGTACAGATCGCCGGCATTACCGGTCAGGCTGTGCCAGAGCTGGAACGCAAAGCCGTGATCGTAATGGTGGGCGATCACGGGGTGACAGTCGAGGGCGTGAGCGCCTATCCCTCCGATGTTACGGCACAAATGGTCTCCAATTTCTTGCGTGGAGGTGCCGCGATCAACGCCCTGGCACGCCACGCTGGCGCTCACGTCGTCGTCGTTGATGTCGGCGTGGCGGGGAAGATAGAGGAGTCAGGGCTTCTCTCGCGGAAAGTTGCTCCTGGTACTGCCAATATGGCCTGCGGACCGGCCATGACCGAGGCGCAGATGCTCGCGGCGATCCGGGTGGGTATCGATGTCCTCAACGCCCAGGCCGATCAGGGTCTCGCGCTGGTCGCAACGGGAGAGATGGGAATCGGCAACACCACGGCATCCAGCACCATTACGGCGGCCCTGCTGGGCGTCGAGGTGGCACGCGTGACCGGGCGTGGCACCGGCATCGATGACAGGCAACTGGCCCACAAGGTGCAGGTCATTGAGCGCGCCCTCGCCACCAATACGCCTGACTCCAGCGACCCCCTTGACGTGCTGATGAAAGTCGGCGGGTTAGAAATTGCCGGGTTGGTCGGGATCATCCTGGGTGCGGCTGCACGCTACCTGCCCGTGGTCATCGATGGGTTCATCTCAGGAGCCGCTGCCCTCATCGCCGCTTCGCTCTGCCCCCTCGTCTGTCACTATCTCATCGCGGGGCACCTCTCAGGAGAGCCAGGGCATCAACTGATTTGCCTGAAACTGGGACTCACCCCACTCCTGAACCTGAAGATGCGCCTGGGTGAGGGCACCGGCGCGGTGCTTGCCATGCATATCATCGAAGCCGCCCTGCGCACACACCGCGAGATGGCCACGTTCGCCGAAGCCGGGGTCAGCACCCGTGAGGAACAGGACTGACAACGCAGAGAACACACCCCTTGTCCAGGCAGGTCCAACTCTGACGATTGACACCCAACAGGGTTCCCCGCTATTTCCCACTGTCGCGGGTAGCATCACGACCTCTATGCAAGTAACGATGGACGCCGCAGGACAAACCACGCAACCACTCAAGGATGAGTGGATCAACGTTTCGCTCAACAATGCATCGCTTTACTGGGCCGATTGATCAAGGACTTCGCGGCCATTGCGCCAGCGCCCGATCGCCGCCAGTCGGAAGCGCAAAGGGCCTCGCAGAGGACCCGCTCGCTGTCGGCGAAGAGCGGAGTGGCCCGCCAATCGTTATAGCCGGCATTTGTATACCATCAGTTGACCAAGTATGCTTCAAACTGCTCCCTATCCTTTGACACGCTTTAGTTTCTCTTTCACCTGTTCCCGGCTGACCTGTGTATAGCGTACCGTGGTTTGAATGGCAGGCGTCCCTTTCTTCGTAACATGCCCAAGGTAGTAAGCTACTTCTTCCAGCGACCAGCCCGCCTCTCGTGCTCGATGGGCGAAGTCATGCCGCAGGTCATGGAAGCTAAGATCGTGAATCAGCTCCCACTAGCCCTTCGTGGCACCAGCTTTGAGTGTCCGGAACCAGTGATGGATCCCTTCCTCGGTCAAGCGCTCGCTGCGCTGCGACGTGAAGACATAGCTTCGATCAGCGTCTCCACTCGCCTTAAGATACTCATAGAGCGGCTTGCGAGCCTCGTTCATCAAATCGATATCGCGCCACTTGCCTCCTTTGTACCCAACATGCAACCATCCAACTTTCGGCCCAACATGAACATGGATCATCTGCAGCCAGGAGACATCACTGACCCGGCATCCCGCCCAGTAGCCAAGTGCAAAGATAGCGGCCCCACGTCGGTCTCCCACTTGCTCGATCAACGAGCGCAGAATGTAGCGCTGATCCTCTGAAAGTTGACGAGGCGCCAACACCTGCTGTGAGGGGAGGTCAATTCCTCTCGTCGGGTTGCGCTGGAGCAGTCCCTTTTCTTCTATCAGAAAGCTCGCAAAACTGCTGATGGTCGATTTCACGCGTGCCCGGTGGTTGAGACTGAATCCTTCCCGTTCTAAAGAAGCCAGGTACACCTCGAACGCGGTTTTCGTCAACTGTCGGGGATGAAAGTGTCCCCCGTTACCAGGACGTTGGGCTACCCACTCCATCACCTGGCGCGTCGTTCGCACGTAGGCATCGATCGTCCCCTCTGCCTTACTGGAGATGAATTGCTCATACTCCTTCAGGAGGAACTCATCAGTACCTTGATCTTCGTCTGACTGCTGCTCTCTCATCACGAGCCATTGTCCTCTTAAAAATATTTTGTTACGAGTTTTCTCGTCTCATTTCTTCTGCCGTAGAGGAGACTTTCGAACGGTTCCCGCTCACTTTCTCACAAAACGGGAAAGGAATGCAAGAGGTTCTCGTCACAAAAGTGTAATTCTCCAACGAGTTTTTCGTTCACAGTCGTTTTTAAAGAGGAAAGCTATCCGCTTCTTATTTTGTGCCAATGGTCGTGTTCTGAAAGATAGTCAAGCAGGCAGTGAACCTCTTTGTCATCAAGGCATCTAAACAGAGATGAGCTCAAAAGTTATTGCCGAGGTATGCGCCATTCCTTGAAATTAGAACGGGAGTACTGTAAGATGGTAGTAGTTCCCTTGGTTCAATTGAACCAATCAAGCGTATTGCAATCGTCATTTAGTATCTATTAGTGCCAGGAAAAAGGGCAGGAGCTGCTCTCATGTATGATATCGTTACAGCCGTCGTGGACGAAAATTTTGACGTTCACCAGCGTTTAGCTCGGATGCGGGGATGGCAAAATGAATATATCAGTGAGGATGAACAACTTCAAGTTCGCTTTCGCCAACTCGATGCCAATAAACCACTAGACGTACAACGCGGACATCAGATTGGTCAGCTACGAAAGATCCTTATCCTGAAGCAGATGAGGGAGCCGCTAGAAATCGTCGTGGGGTCAGATCAACCACGGTCAAGACTTGAAGTCTATTCGTCAAAATTTGGTGCGCCAGTTCGCCTTCTTATCCGAAATGGATCGCCTGGTCTGGTTGGACATTTTCCTGTTCATCATGACTCCCGACCTCTTGAGACTGCATAAGAAGATTTTAGAGCATTGTGCCCTTGACCAACAGTGCTATTTTCTCCTCAGTGCTCCTTCAGGCATGGGGAAGACGACCTATCTCAACTGGCTGGTAGCACTCAATCTTGCCGGCGTTGAAGAACAGAGGAGACTAGCGCCAGTTGTGGTGAAAATAGATGCCCCACTTAGTAATGGCACATTGAAAACACTGCTACAGAGAATGCTTCTCTCTTGTGGCGCAACCTATTTAAAGGGCGACAGCGTGGAAAATTTAGTCCTAAAGCTAGAGTTCTACCGCCGGCAATCTAACGTCAGATTGATTATTGTGGATGACGCCGAACATATCCCCTATGCTAAGATGACAAACTACTTGCTCGATATTTCATCTGTAGTTCATGATATCCCAATAATCTGCGCTTCCACTAACCCTGCTGCTTGGGCCGGAGGCTACAAGGAGATCCTGGGTAGTTGGACCGACTATGTTACATTGCCGACGCATACAGGGGCGCACCTTCGTGACTTATTAGTCTTTTTTGAGACGTTGCTTCCGTTCACACAGGAGTCGGGTCTCTTTCTCGACGAAGTAAATGTGGGAACAGAAGTCATAGATGGCCCAGCAAAACTCATTGAAAAATGGACTGGCGGTATTCTTCGCGATGTAGTAATGCTCCTCAGGCAGGCCAGTCGGCGTGCCATCGAGGATGACCATCCTTGCTTATCCCCACAACTGTTGGAAGAGGCGTGGAAAGAAATCCAAATTGAGCGGGTGGAGACCTTTTTTTGAAGAAAACTGGCCAAGCGCGAGCCACCGATAAGCCTGAAACCTAATTGTGTCTTGCTGAACCACGTAAATTTCATCCTTATCTTGTGTCTATTATCGTGGCTGTCAATAGTGACTCAACAAAAGCGGTACAGAGGCATTTTTCAGAGAAAATCCCACAACAGCAAAAAATATATGGAATGGCAGACAGGAACAAATAGATATGAATGCAGACCCTGAACATCCTGAGTCTGAGTCTACAGAAGACGAAACATTGGCACGACATAAAAGGATGGCAGAGGTGCTGGATGGCAAGCGACGGATGGGCTGGTCTGACTGGAAGGACATGTCTATCAACGAATCAACATGCCTCACACCAGATAGGCAGCGCGTGGCTCTCTGGGCTGTGGATGTCCTTCAACGTGCCCTGAAAGATGATTTTCTCTGGCGAGTTGAGGACTGGCAGAAACGCATGCGGGAAAAAAATCCTGACGTGAAGCCAGAGATGCATCCCATCTTTTCCCTCGGCCTTTGGCCTGCAAACGATGTCCCCTGGGTCTATGCGAACCTGATCCGGTTGGCAGCTCACATACAGCTCTTCATCCTCGAGAACAAGTCTCATCCCAACAGGGTGAGAGATGTGCTGAAGACGCTGCACGATAACCTGGAACCGGTGAGTTGGGTGAGTGCGTTGCTCCAACTTGAGGTGGCCGGTCTTGGACTGAAAGCCGGGTGGCAGGTCCAATTCGAGCCACAGTATCCCACTGGCAAGAAGTCCGATGTTCGCCTGACCAACGGCCCAACTCACCTGCTCGTGGAGACGACCTTGATGCGTATGTCTGTTCAGGAGCGCATGGCTCTCGCATTTTTTGACCGTTTATTCTGGCAATTGTACAGTCTAGGATCGCGGTATGGGGTACGAATTTTCGGTTCCGTGAGGGGTGCTTCGCCGGAGAATGCTGAAGATTTAGCACAGTGGCTCCAGGATATTGAGGAAGTCGCACGTGCTACCGCCCAGGATGGCCAAGTCCGGCCCATTCGAGGGCCAGCGGAGACATACTTGCTCACGAGGGGGGTACGTATTGTTGCACTTCTTCATTGCGGAAAAACGCTCCGTGTGAAAGAGACCACCCCTTGCTTTCCTCAGAGCCACTTTTTACACTGAGAAGCAAAGCGCACATTGCGCGCAGCTCATCGAAGTCGAAAGGAGTGGCATATGCAGTCAAAAGACCTCCATCAAATTAAGGCGGCGATCCGCGATCAGGCGTTCCTCGGGAACGCGCGAGTGTTCTGCATCATGGGACCGGTGGTCGCCGCGAGGCATCGAAAAGGCCAGCTTCTGGCGATGATTCGCGGTTGGGGGCGCTGGTATCCCGTAGAAAGTGTCAGAATCGAATATGCAGGCCGACAGCTTCTCTCGTAAAGGAGCTGGCCCGATGAAAGAGCGTTTGCAACAACTCCTGTCCGAAGCTGGGGAAAGTTTCGATTACTTAAAGAGCGATATTCGCAATCTCAGCCGATATATGGCCGAACTGGAAGAATTGATCGAAAGCTACCGCGCGTTTGCCGCGACCGCGACCCTCTCTGCACCTGCAGATCGGGCAACGCAGCGCAAGCTTCTGAAACGAACACACAAAATCATTGGCCCACCACCGGATACGCTCGCAGAGACGCGCCCAGAGCTTGCCCAGTGTGAGGATCAGGTGACATAATAACCTTGGCGTCAGAGCGAATGAAAGGATGTGTTTGGGCGAAAGGAGGGCGCGCTCGATGCGTCGAAAAAAGCATCTGCAAGATATGAGCCGGGATGAACTCATTCAATTCGGACAGAAGCTCGAAGAGCAACGTGGTAAATAATGTGAATGTTCGACGATTTTTGAGGTCAATAGCGGGAAATCGGCGTCAATGATGGGAATCGATACGTTGCCTCCAAGCAAGATTGCTCCAGAAGCGGCTTCGTGTAGCAACTACTTGTAAGTTGGATCTTGCCTGGTTAGGAAATGAAGCGTTTCGCAGACAGCGAAACGCTCATCCAGGAGCAATGCTCCGACTCTTGCAGATTTGCCCAAGTCAGAGCACCTCATCTCTTCCCAAACACTACAGGTGCGAATTGTAGTGGTACTGTTGAGAAGACCCGTCTGGATCACCAATATTGATTACCGTAATCTGGATCATCAAAAGACCCGCTCGGATCACTAATCTGATGCACGCTTTGAGCAGAAGCCCCTATGATGGGGACGAACGAGAGGCTCAACACAGAAGCAAGGAGGAGAGTTACCAGCAGAGCTTTGCCTTTTTTCCTTGTTTTTTCCTTTCATTCTTGTTATATGTTGATGTAACGATGTTTTGTGAATATCAACATATTTTGTGTCAGGATACGACTTACAACAAACAGAACAATACGTATTCTAGAGCCGTGTGCTCAGTGGTACATAAGCCCAAGGTTCGTCCATTTTTTAGCCCAAGGTGAGCCATTTTTTGAAGGTTCGAACACTTTTGGGGTCACGACCTGGCTAACTTACTCTCCTCACTCTGTCTAGCCAAGCACGCATATCTGGCTCATGCTCCTCGTGAAAGTGAGAGAAGACAAATTTGCCGCTTAACGGCTCTCCTTCCAGCCATTCAATGCGTTGAGGATCTTGGAGCTCATCATCAGAAAATGCATCAATGGCATCCACTAATTGTTGAAAGACTTCACGCGAATCGCTGAGTACATCTGCTAATGGACGATCTCGATTGGATGCGTAAATCCAGGCATTGATTTCATCATCTTCCTGCAACTCTGATGGCCAAGGCGGTGGAAAGTCTGGTTCGTGATTCAGAGTTGCTTGGAATCGTCTTACCGTTCGGCGTCGCCAGCCAGTTAAGTGTGCAACGATATCCTTGATAGACCAGCCACCAGCGACTTCTGGCTGCGTCATATTGGCTTCACCAATATCGTCTAGCAATGCTTGCCAGGAAGCATTTTCATTGTTCAATTCAGCAAGGAGTTGGGTTTTGCTGAGAGTGGTTCCCATTCTGCTTTCCTTTCATCTGGGCTTTGGTGCAAATGTTACCCGAAAGCGTACACCTTCTTTGGGGTCACTCGATTGAACGGGGGAAAACATACTCCAAGCGGTAAATGCGCTCCTCAGGCGGCCTCATCTCAAGGCTTGAAAAGACGTTGATGTGTTCAGATGAACATTAGAAAGCCGCTTTTTCTCTCTAAGGTAGTAAAGTAGCTATTGTAAAGCTACTTTACTACCTTAGAGTATGTTTTACCCTGTTCAATCGAGTGATCCCTTTATGGTGAGCGAATCACCCATTGGTGAGCTCATACAGAGTATATGCCCCTATGCGGACAATATTGGCCCTCATTAAGCCAAACTTAGCGGGGATTCTGGTACGGAAAAATGCTCTGATCCCAAAAGTGTTCGAACCTTCAAAAAATGGCTCATCCTTGGGCTAAAAAATGGACGAACCTTGGGCTTATGTACCACTCAGGCCACCACTACCCGATTCTCAACATTCGCGCCGATTTACTGCTATTGGCCTCAAAAAACGTCGAAGTTTCAGCTTATTTACCACAACGCCAACGGCGGAATGCGCGCCGCCGAGAACGGAGGCTCTGGCTCAAAACTGCGCCCCGCGAAGAGACATTTTCGATGCTGTGCGCTGGTAACGGCGATTATGCCCCTGATGCTATAATCTACTATATGCTGATAGATGAGCCAGCTATTTACATGTTGGGCAGATACGAGCAGAAGGGGTGCTGGGTATGATCCTCCCGAAAGACCGCGACCCTCGTTTCGTGACGATCCGCCGTGGTGGAACCCTCACCGATTCGGATCATCAGCTCCTCGCTCTTTGGGCGGCATTGTGCGCGGAGCACGTTCTTGACCTCTTCGAGTCGGCTCGGCCTGAGGACCCGCGACCGCGCCGGGCAATCGAGCATGCCCGCGCCTGGGCGCGTGGCGAGGTCACGATGACCCAGGCTCGCTCGGCAGGCGGCCATGCAATGGCCGCGGCCAGAGACCTGCGCGGGGCAGCCCGGCATGCCGCATATGCTGCTGGCCAGGCAGCAGTCGTCGCGCACGTCGCCGCGCACGAGCTGGGTGCGGCTGCCTATGCGATCAAGGCCGCACGTGCTGCCGCGCCGGAAGGAGAGGGCGAGAGCGCAGCGCGGCTCCAGTGCCGGTGGGAGCGCGACCAGCTCCCGGAGGCGATTCGCGGGGTCGTACTCGA
>JACZCU010112642.1_pt1 | contig 11639 bp, 6 predicted proteins | sample 8641851 | NCBI WGS metagenome assembly JACZCU01 (sample SAMN15324605, study PRJNA640507) | soil metagenome | isolation source: monocropping sugarcane control | place: China: Luxin town, Laibin City, Guangxi Province | collected 2019-07-25 | depth 10cm m | reverse complement strand
CTGGAGATCTGCCAGGGAACGAGCCAGATCATCGACTCCGACAGCGCCACCGGAATCCAGTGGTACAAGGACGGCGTCGCGATCTCCGGCGCGAGGAGCCAGAGTTACACCGCCACGCAGTCGGGCACATACACCGCGCAACTCGACGCGCTCGGCTGCGACAGCCAGTTCGGCCGCAACGTCACGCTCACCGTCGACGCGATGCCGACGACGCCGACGATCAGCGCCACAACGAACGGCACGGGCACACAGGACCAGGCCTGCCCCGAGGAGCCGCTGACGTTGACGGCCAGCTCCACCGGCGCGCAGTCGTACCAGTGGTACAGCGACAACGCGCTGGTCGGCGACGGAACGGCGACCCTCACCGTCACCAGCGCCGGCAACTACAGCGTCACGGCGACGAACGGTACCTGCACCACCTCGCGATCCGCGACCTACGTCGTGCAGAACCCGACGCCGCACGCTGCTTTCCTGAGCTTCCGCGGCCAGGACTCGAGCGTCACCTCGATCGCGATCTGCCAAGGCAACAGCGTCATCATCGACACCGACAGCGAGACCGGTCTTGTTTGGTACAAGGACGGTGTCGCCTTCGCCCCAGCGAGCGCCTCACTGACGGTGACGCAGTCCGGCGTCTACACGGCGCAGCTCGACGCCCTCGGCTGTCATAGCCAATTCAGCCGCAACATGACGGTGGTGGTGAATCCGGTCCCGACGACGCCGACGATCAGCGCCAACACAAACGGCACCGGTACGGAGGACCAGGCCTGCCCCGAGGAGCCGCTGACTCTCACCGCGACCTCGACTGGCGCGGTGTCGTACCAGTGGTACAGCGACGACGCGCCGGTCGGCGATGGGAGCGCGACGCTCACCGTCACCAGCGCGGGTAACTACAGCGTGACGGCGACGAGCGGCAGCTGCACCACGCCGCGCTCGGCGACGTACGTCGTGCAGAACCCGACGCCGCACAAGGCGACGCTCAGTGTCATCTCCGGATCCGCCACGTTCTGCGACGGCGGAAGCGTGACGCTGTGGTCCGACAGCGCCACCGGCATCCAGTGGTACAAGGACGGCGTTGCGATCTCCGGCGCCACGCAGGAGAGCTATACGACGTCGGCCGCCGGGTCATACACCGTGATCCTCGACGCGCTCGGCTGCCACAGCAGCGAGTCCGATCCGATCGTCGTCACGGTCAACTCGAATCCGAGCGCGGCGATCACAGCGCCCGCGGTCGTCATTTCCAGCTCGAGCGGCAACAGCGCGTCCGTTGCGTCCGCGGGTGACGGGGCGACCTACACCTGGTCGATCAGCGGCGGGACGATCGCGTCCGGAAGCGGCACGAATGTCGTTACCTTCACCGCCGGTTCGGCCGGAACGCTCACGCTGTCCGTCACTGTTACCAACAGCAACGGCTGCTCGGATACGCAGTCGGCGAGCGTCAGCGTCGTCGATCCGGTAACGGTCAAGAGCGTCAAGCCGACCGCCGGATCGGCTTCGGGCGGCGACGTCATCACGATCAAGGGCACCGGCTTCCTCACTGGCGCGACGGTGACGTTCGGCGGCGTGGCTGCCACCAACGTGACGGTCGATAGCTCGACGAAGATCTTCGCCACGACCCCTGCCCACGCTTCAGGGGATGTCGACGTCGTCGTCACGAACAGCAATACGGCGAGCGGAACGCTCACAGCGGGGTACACCTATAAGAAGAAGTGAGACCGTCAAAGCCACTGGACGAAGGATGCGTCGAGCTCGCGCACGGACGCGCAGCCGAGCAGCTTCAGCGTCCGGATGATGTCGGTCCGCAGAATCTCGATGGCGCGGGAGACTCCCGCGCCTCCGGCCGCGCCGAGGCCGTACGCGTAGGCGCGGCCGATGAGGACGGCGCGTGCGCCGAGGGAGAGCGCCTTGACGACGTCACTGCCGCGGCGGATTCCGCCGTCGAGCAGCACCTCGATGCGGCCTTTTACCGCTTCGACAACTTCAGGTAAGACGCCGAGCGTCGGCGCGACGCCGTCGAGCTGCCGGCCGCCGTGGTTGGAGACGACCACCGCGTCGGCGGCGTGGGCGATCGCCTGCCGCGCGTCGGCAGCGGTGTGAACGCCTTTCGCGATGATCGGTCCCTTCCAGGTCTCGCGAATCCATGCGAAGTCGCTCCACGACACCATGGCCGTCTCGAGCGCGGCGCCGACGTCGGCGTACGGCATCGGGCCATCTTTCAGCACGATGTTCGGGAACTTCATCAACCCGCCGTCACGCAGATAGCCGGCGAGCCACCGCGGCCTCGCCAGGAACTGGAAAACGTAGGGGAACATCGCGAACGGCGCGCCGGAGACGAGCTCCTTCACGCCGTTGCGCACGTCGCGCTCGCGCAAGCCGGCCACCGGCGTGTCAATGGTGACGACGAGCGCGGAACAGCCGCAGTTCTTGGCGCGCTCGATGCCGGCGATCGCCACGTCCCGGCCACCGATGATGTAGAGCTGATACCAGAGCGGCGCGCGTGTCGCCGCCTTCACGTCGCGGACGGCGCACCCGGCGAGCGTCGAGAGGGTATAGATCGTCCCCGCCTCGCCGGCAGCGCGCGCGGCGACCTCTTCGCCGCGCGGCCAGAACATCCGCGAGCTGCCGACCGGCGCGAGGATGAACGGCAGGTCGATCGTCTGCCCGAGGACCGTCGTCCGCAGATCGACCGACGGCGTCGCCACGGCGGAGCGCGGACGAAAACGCACGTCGTCAAAGATGCGAGAGTTCTCGCGGAGCGTCCATTCGGCGTCGGCACCGCCGTCGATGTAGTCGAAGACGGCGCGGGGAAGGCGCCTCTTTGCGATGCGCCTCAGGTCCGCGACATTGACCGCTGCTGTCGTTAGCTTCAAGTCAGGATCAGTTTGTACAACTGGTCGAGCGTCAAGGAAACCTTCTGATTGCCCTGTCCCCAGAACGTCGCCGTTCCCGCCTCTTTCTCGAGGGTGATCTTGTACACGTACCTGGCACCGGGCGTTTCCAACTGCTCCACGACGCGGTCCTTCGGGTCATAGCAAACCATCCCGTAGCTGACACGATTGTCGATATAGCTCATCGGCCAGACGATGAAGCTGCCGATGGCGAGCGTCGGGGTGGAGGAAGCCGATACCAGTGTGTTCGGGTCGGTGAGCGTCGTGACCTTCAGGCCGTTGGGAACCGGTCCGGGAGGCTTGGCAAGCTTGACGACCGACAACATGTCCATTGTTAGACCCATGTCTCTCTCCTTTCGAGCGGCTCACAATATTCGCGGCGCTCTTTCGTCTAGCAAGGTGGATGGATGGCGCAGGGACCGTTGGGTCGATGGTAACCGAACAAGACCGGAAAATTTCGGAGGTGGTGAAACGCGACGAATCGCGCCTTCGCGCTTTCATCCGGCGGCGGGTGCCGGAAGGGGCCGACGTCGACGACATTCTGCAGGACGTCTTCTCGCGTCTGGTCGAAGCCAACCGGCTGCTGATGCCGATCGAGCACGTGACGGGATGGCTGTTCACGGTGGCGCGCAACCGGATCACGGATCTCTTTCGGAAGAGCAAAGAGGAAGAAGAGGAGCTCGACGTCGACGAGTTGCTCGCCTCGGACGAGACCGAGCCTGACGCCCTCTTCGCGCAGCGTGTGCTCGTCGACGAGCTGGAGGCCGCGATCGCGGAGCTGCCCGAGGACCAACGCGCCGTCTTCGTCGCGCACGAGTTGGAAGGGCGGAGTTTCAAGTCGATCGCCGAGGAGACCGGCGTTGGGATCAACACATTGCTGTCGCGCAAGCGCTACGCGGTGCTTCGTTTGCGCGAGCGGCTGAGGGAAATTCACGAGGAGCTGACATGAGAAAACGGCTGTTTTTCATCATCCCGGCGGCGATCGTGGGGATCGTCGTCTTCATCGCAATCGGCGGTGTTGTGGTGCGGCTGCTGTGGAACTGGGTGACGCCGCCGCTGTTTGGATGGCACCTGATCACGTTCTGGCAGGCGATCGCGCTGCTCGCGCTCTGCCGCATCCTCTTCGGAGGGTTCGGAATGCGCGGCGGGCACCGCGCCTACGCCCGCCGGCGGATGCGCGACCGGTGGTCGCAGATGTCGGCCGAGGAGCGCCAGCGGATCCGCGACCGCCTGATCTCGAAGTTTGGTTTGGACGAACCTACGGCACAATGACGCCTGCGCATGGCATTAGTGACCGAGTTTCAACTCAAGCAGGCGATCGTCCGCGTCGCGAAGCGGCTCGACGAGAAGGGGATTCTTACGTCGACCGACGGCAACCTTTCCGCGCGTCTTCCCGACGGCGGCACGCTGATCACGCCGAGCGGATCGTGCAAGGGGCAACTCGAGCCGGAGAAGATCGTCCGGCTGTTCCGCGACGGCTCGCCGCGAGCCGGCAAGCCGTCGTCGGAGATCGCGCTGCACCAGATGATCTACGCGCACCGTCCCGACGTGCAGGCCATCGTGCACGCCCATCCACCGTATGCGACCGCCTACGCCGTCGCCGGGATGGCGCTCGATCAGCCGATTCTCTCAGAGGCGATCCTCACTCTCGGCCGCGTGCCGGTGGCGTCGTACGCGATGCCGACTGCCGTGGAGCTCGCGCGGAGCGTCGAGCCGCTGGTCGAGCACCACGACGCCGTGCTGCTCCGCTTCCACGGCGCGATCTGCTTCGCGCGCGACATCGAGCAGGCCGGGCATCTGATGGAGACGCTGGAGCACGTCGCCCGGATCGACTTCATCCGCCGAGCGCTCGGTTCGAACGAGCTGATCCCGGCGACTGAGGTGGCGCGGCTGGAAGAGCTGCGCGCCGCAAAGCGCGGCGCGCGCGGGTCCATCATTTCAAGCCGATTCGTAAATCGCGAATGGCGACTCCGTATACCGGGGTTCCCGTGGACGGTTGCGACGTGTAGATCGCCGGCGAGAGTCCGAGGGCGCCGCGTACCTGATTGAGCATCGTCTGGAGCTCCGTCAGGTGGACGGCCTTGATTGGCTTTCCGGTGAGCGAGGGATCGGTAAACGTCGCGGGCGAGAATCCTGCGACGGATCTGAGGATATTGATCGCGTTGCGAATCTCGGTGATGTGAACCGCCCGAATCGGTGTTGCGCCCGGGGTGATCGGATCATTTGAGAACGATATGGTCATCGCGAGGTCCGGATCGCTCAACGCGCCGAGCGTCGTCGTATCGGCGGCGCGCACGCGGTAGAAATACGCGGAATTCGCTGTCAGCCCTGGGTCCGTGAAAGACAATAGTGACGTGGTTCCAACCACGGTGTAGGTGACGGCATCGGTGCTCCTGAGGATCTGATACATCGACGCGCCAGGAACAGCGTGCCACGTAACGGTTACCTCGGATGAGGCGACTGCGTTCGCATCGACGAAGGTGGGAGCAACCAGAATTGTGGTGGGGTCGCTTGCGGTGTTGTTCGAGGTGTTGCTATCCCCTGTATTCGAAACCGTCGCGGTATTCGTCAGCGAGGTCGCCGAGGGCAAGACATTGACGGTGAGTGTGATCGGCGGGAATGCGGCGCCTGCGGCAAGGACATCCTCCCGCGTGCAGATGAGAGACCCGAGTGTGCACAGCCACCCCTGGCCGTTCATCGCGGCCGGCGTGAGTCCCGCCGGCAGGTTATCGGTCACGATGACGGAGCTCGTCGTTGGGCCGCTGCCGACGTTCGTGACCGTCAGCGTATACGTGCCCGACTGCCCGGGGGCGAACGATCCGTTATGGGACTTCGTGATCGTCACGTCCGGAACGTGCAAAACGGTGGTCCCGTCGTACGCCACATTATTGCTGGCGTTGTTGTCGCGAACGAGGTAGACGTTCGCCTGATTGATAACGCTGTTCGCCGCCGTCTTGGCAACGTTCACAGTGACCGTGATGGGTGGATAGGACGACCCGCCGGCGATACCCTGTGTTGTGGTGCAGCGCGCGTTTGTGGCGTCGCACGTCCACGGCGATGGGGCAGTCATGTTCGACATGCTCAGGCCGTCCGGCAACGTGTCGGTGACCGTGACGGTTCCCACTGAATTGCCGCCCACGTTCGATACGAGGATCGTGTAAGAGTTCGTCGTGCCGGCGGTGAAGTTTCCCGTGTGGGACTTGCTGATCGATAGATCCGGGCAGCCGCCCAGGAACATATGAACGCTCCCGGAATAGCTATTGTTGACGATGGCGATGTCGGCGAGCCCGTCTTTGTTGAAGTCGCCGATGACCACGTCCGTCAGATAGTTATATGTGTTGTCGTTGAACGTGACCGGTGGCTGAAGGGTTCCATCGCCATTTCCGTAGAACACAGAGATTGTATTGGAGCCGCCGACGCCGACTACGTCGAGATTGCCATCACCATTCAAATCGTCAACCGCCAGGCGCGAAATGTTATACGCGGAGTAGTTGATTGGCGACTGGAACGTCCCGTCGCCATTACCCATGAGAACGGCGATCGTTCCGCTGTAATTGTATGAAAGTATGAGATCGATCTTGCCGTCCCCATTGAGATCAGCGGGGTAAATGAAGTTGGCGTAATAGTTCACGGTAATGGTCGTTGGCGCTTGGAATGTACCATCCCCGTTTCCTTTGATCACAAGAATATTGGTGTAATAGTCGGTGGCGACGAGATCCATTCTCCCGTCGCCGTTGACGTCGGCGGCACGAAGAGCCGTCAATGAGTTGTTCCACTTCAATACGTTGACCGGGCCCTGCAGGGTACCATTGCCGTTTCCACGGAGGAGATAGGCGTTATTCCCGCTTTGTGCGTAGGTAACGACGTCAAGGACTCCGTCACCATCGAAGTCGGCGAGGACGAGGTCGAGCGACGAGTAAGTCGAGAAGCCCGATGCCGTCGTGATCGCTGGCGCGAAGGTGCCGTCTCCGACCCCGAGGAGCACGGACACGGTACCGTCGGCGTAGTTCGTAACGACGACATCGAGGTTGCCGTCGCCGTTCAAATCGCCGGTGACGACCGCATTGGCGCTGTTCCCGGTCGGGTACATGACCGGGGTGGCGAATAGTCCGCCTCCGGTGCCAAGAAGAATCATGACGCCGTTGCCGCCGTAGCTACCGGATACCACGGCAAGATCGGTGAGACCGTCGTGATTGAAGTCTCCCTTCGCGACTCGATACGGGTAGTAACCGGCGCTGGAAACGTTCGGCGCGGTGAATGTGCCGCACGTCTGAGCGGCCCATATCGTCGTCGGATCGAACGCGGTGTCGTTGCTCGTAATGGCCTCGCCGCCGCCGGACACCGTCGCGGTATTCATCACGGAAGGGGGAGCGTTCGTCGCCACGCTAACGGTCAGCGTGATGGGCGGCGCAGGCGATCCTGCCGTAAGGGAGTCGCTCCGCGTACACGTAAGCGTTCCGAGGGTGCAATTCCAACCCGCACCGCTGATGGCAGTCGCCGTCAAGCCAAACGGAAGATTGTCCGTGACCGTGATCTGTCCAGCAGTCGCCGTTCTCCCGGCGCTCGTGACGGCGATGGTATACATCCTCCCGGTTGTTCCTTGTGTGAAGCTTCCGGTGTGAGTCATGCTGATCGTGAGATCAACGATCGCCGCGACTGACACGGTGTCGGTCGCCGTGTCATTCAAAGTATTCAGCTCGCCCCCGCCCGAGACGACCGCAGTATTCGTTGCCGATGGCGCGGCGTTACTCGCCACGTTTACCGTGACCATCACGGGCGGAAAACTCGCGCCAGAAGCGAGGCTGTCGCTACGGCTGCACGTGAGCGTTGCCGGTGCACAGGTCCACCCGCTGCCGCTCATCGCGGTTGCGAGAAAGCCCACGGGCACGGTGTCCGCCACGGCAATCGTTCCCGTCGTCGCGGTGGCGCCGCTGTTCTTGACGGTGATCGTGTAAGTCTTTCCTGAGTCGCCCTGGGTGAACGTGCCGTTATGAACGACCGTAACCGTCAGGTCCGGAGACGGGCACGTGTTCAGCAGGACTGAGATGTTGTTCGTGCCGCTGTTGGCAACGACCAGATCGGTCTTTCCGTCGCGATTCACGTCGGCGGCGGCGACCGCATAGGGAGCCGTTCCTGTTGCAAATGACGTTGCGCTTCCAAAGGCACCCCCGCCCACTGCCGGTATCACTGCCACGGCATTGGCGCCGTTCAGCGCTACGGCGAGATCGGGCGTGCCGTCGCCATTCAAATCAGCGGCCGCGATGCTGTAAGGCGCCGTGCCCGCGGTGTAATTGACTGCTGCTGCAAAGGACCCGCTCCCATTGCCAGCCAGAACGGAAACGTCTCCCGATCCACTATTGGCAACGGCAATGTCGAGTTTCCCGTCGTGGTTCAGGTCCGCGACGGCAATGGCAAGTGGGTTTGTTCCTGCGGCGTAGGTGGTTGCGGTTTGAAACGTGCCGTCACCGTTTCCGAATAGCACCGAGACGTTGTTCGAACCGCTGTTCGCGACGACGATATCGAGCTTCCCGTCGCGATTGAAATCGCCGCTGGCGACGAATTCAGGAGTCGTTCCCGCGGCATAACTAACGGCTGTCTGGAATGAGCCATCGCCGTTGCCGAGGAGAACCGAGACGTCATTGGACCCACTATTCGCTACGACCAAGTCGACTTTGCCGTCGCGATTGAAATCGCCGGTCGCCACTCCATGTGGAGCAGTCCCCGCGCCGAAGGTCGTTGCCGCCTGGAAAGTGCCGTTGGCATTGCCGAGAAGGACGGAGACTTGATTTGCACTACTGTCGGCAACGACGAGGTCGGGATTGACGTCGCCGTTGAGGTCTGCTGCAGTCACCGCTCGTGGTCCGTTTCCGGCTGCGTAGTCCACCGCCGTTTGAAAAGAGCCGTCGCCCCCGCCGAGGGCCACGGAAACCGTGTTGGCACTGTTGTTCGCGGTCGCCAAGTCGAGCTTTCCGTCGTGATTGAAATCGCCAATGACGATCGACTGGGGAGCGTTGCCGGTTGCGAAATTCGAGGCTGTCGAAATCGCTCCACAGTTACCGGTGCACGTACCGATGTTGCGCACCGAGTAGAAGTAATAGCTGTTCAGGTCGCCGACGAGGAGGTCGGGTTTGCCATCGCCGTCGAGATCAGCCACCGCAAGTTGGCCCGGAGAGGAGAACTGATAGTTGGAGATGGACGGTCCGGGGATGAATGTCCCGTCGCCGGCGCCTTAAAGCGTGCCGACGGTGCCGCTAGTCTCTGCGATAGCGAGATCAGGAATACCGTCGCCATTCAGGTCGGCAGCCACAACGGACGATGGACCAGTCCCCACGCCGTACGGCTGGCTGGCCGAGAACGTACCGTTTCCGACGCCAAGCAGAATTGAGATGGTGCCGGAGTTGTAGTTCGATACGGCGAGATCCTGCTTTCCGTCGCCGTTGAAGTCGCCAACGACGATCGATGACGGTCCGGAACCGGTGGCGTAATTGACCGCCGGTTGAAACATGCCATTTCCAACACCCAGGAGAATCGAGATCTCGTTCGCGTTATAGTCGGCGACCGCTAGGTCCTGTTTGCCGTCGTTATTGAAATCGCCGACAGTGATCCAATAAGGACCGGAGCCGGCGGCGTAGTTCACCGGAGTCGCAAACGTACCGTCACCCTGCCCAATGAGGATCGAGACATTCGCCGAACCGTTGTTTGCAATCGCTAGATCGAGCTTTCCGTCTCCATTGAAGTCTCCGGTCGCAAGCCAGAACGGGCTGGCGCCGGCGCTGAAGGTCGAGGCTGGCTGAAAAGTGCCGTCACCATTTCCGAGGTGGATGGAGATGCTGCTGGAACCAGCCGTGGCGATTGCGAGGTCAAGCTTACCGTCGCGATTGAAGTCTCCCACGGCAACGCCAAGCGGAGTATTCGGTTCCGTCAGAATCGTCGGATAGAAGAAATTGCCCGACCCGCTGCCGAGGGCAATTCCGATTCGATTGGTCGCCATGAGAAAGACAGCGTCAGGTATGCCGTCACCGTTGAAATCCCCCGCAGCGATCGCCGTCAGAGGGGACGGCGTGTTTACACTCTGTACGAGCGAAAGCGTTCCGCACGCCACGGGCGGTTGTGCTGCGGTGACGTAAATGCTGACGGTGGTTGATCGGGTCAGCGCGCCGCTGGTACCGGTAACTTGAAGTGTCCAATATCCGAAGCTCGCCGTATTGCTCGCTGCAAGAGTCAGAACCGATGAACTCGTGGTCGTCGATGGTGAGAACGTTCCGGCCACACCTGAGGGAAGGCCGGTAACGGAAAGCTGAACCGAGCCGTTGAAGCCGTCTTTTGGATTCACCGAGATGTTGAAGGAGGTTGCGGAGCCTTGGGAAAGCGTTCGTGAAGACGGGCTTACGGTCATCGCGAAGGACGGCGGCAGCGCGGCACCGACCGCCCTGGCGGCGTTCAGTCGGCCTCCCGTAATGACCATCCCGGTGAGACTTGGGACCTGATCGACGTTGTTCAAGATCGCGCTCTTGACCTGCGCCGTCGTCAAACTCGGTGAGTTGGCTAGAACCAAGGCGGCAACGCCCGAGACGTAGGGCGCGGCCATCGACGTGCCGCTTAGATATTGATATGAGTTGTTCGGCGCGCAAGAGAGAATGTTCACTCCCGGCGCGCCGAGATGAACGGTGGTCGGGCCCCAACTCGAGAAGTACGCGAGCGCGTCTCTGGGATCCGTTGCCGCAACCGAAATGAGGTTCGCCGTGCCGTAGCTTGCGGGATACTGCGGAGACAGGTCGTTGTTCGACGAATAGTTTCCCGCCGCGGTGACGAAAAGGATGTCGTTTTCGTTCGCCTTGTTGATCTCGTCCAGCACGGCCTTCGAAAACGAACCGCCGCCCCAGCTATTCGACAGGACGCGAACGTTGACGCCGTCGATTTTCGCCTGTACGGCGAAGTCGATTGCCGCAATCGCGTTTGCGCTCGTGCCGTTCCCGTTCGAGTCGAGGAACTTGAGGCCCATGAGGGATGTCGTCCAATTGACTCCGACGACCCCGACCGAGTTGTTGCCAACGGCGCCGATCATCCCTGAAACGTGCGTGCCGTGGTACTGACCGTCCATCGGATCGCATGTGCCCGCGATGAAGTTGTAGCCGTGCGTGCCGGCTGCGCAATTCACGTTGCCTTTGCCGCCGGGATTGCTCCAGACGTTCGTTGCGAGATCCTGATGTGTATAGTCGATCCCGGTGTCGAGAACGCCTACGACGATCGAAGCCGATCCGGTCGTCACCGTCCACGCTGCCTCGGCGCCGATATCCGATCCAGCAAAACCGTAGCCCCACCCGGAAACGTACTGGCCAGTGTTGCTCAGTCCCCAGAGGTTCGAGTACGACGGGTCATTGGGCGCGGTGAACAATCCCACCATGTAGTTCGGCTCGGCATACGCGACCTTGGGGTTATGCGCGAGCGCGGCGGTCAGCGCGTCCGTATTCTGCGATCGGGAATGGAGGCGCCAGATCGTGCCGGTCTTGAGCTTCGAAAGCCGCTGGCTTTGGTCGACGTCCAAGCCCTTCGCGACCGTGCTGACGTCGTCATCGGACGTCCCGCTTTGAAACTTGACCAGCACCTCGCCTGGGACAGAGCGCCCGGACGGGGTGACCGTGGGAGGTGCGGCGTAGAGAGAGCCGCTGATGAGAACGGAGGCGAAGAGAAGGCGGAGGTATCTGATGTCCATAAGAGGATCCAAGGGCCGCTGTAGCGCGAGAGAGTCGCTGT
>JACZCU010044837.1_pt1 | contig 11664 bp, 12 predicted proteins | sample 8641851 | NCBI WGS metagenome assembly JACZCU01 (sample SAMN15324605, study PRJNA640507) | soil metagenome | isolation source: monocropping sugarcane control | place: China: Luxin town, Laibin City, Guangxi Province | collected 2019-07-25 | depth 10cm m | reverse complement strand
GATTATTACCTATTCCCTCTCCCCCGGAGAGGGTGCCCGGAGAGGGTGCGGCGATGGGCGCGATTATTACCTCTCCCCCGGAGAGGGTGCGGCCCCTACGGGTGTCCAGAGTAGTTTGTTAATCTACATAATCGGATCCCTACGGTAACAGGCGATTTCCTCTGCGATGTTGATAGCTGGACATGGGGTTATAAAGAGGCTATAATCGGTCCTGATTATATGTGATGTTTAGCAGTAGAGAAGGGAAGGGTAACCATGTATTTCCCGACGACACGTGTTCTGACTGTATTGGAGTTGCTACAGTCGCACCAGCAGATGAGCGGACCTGAGCTTGCGGAGCGCCTGGAAGTCAATGCGCGCACGGTCAGACGCTACATCACAATGCTACAGGATTTAGGTATTCCGGTCGAGGCCGAACGGGGCCGTTACGGCACCTACCGCCTGCGGCCTGGCTTTAAGCTGCCACCATTGATGTTTACCGAGGAAGAGGCCCTGGCGCTGACGCTCGGACTATTAGCAGCGCGCAAGCTGGGATTAGCAGTAGCAGCTCCTGCTGTCGAGGGCGCCCTGGCTAAGATTGAGCGCGTCCTGCCTCACACGCTGCGCCAGCGTGTGCAGGCTGTACAGGATACACTGGTCTTTGATTTTAACCTGCCAACTGCCGCGCCAAGCAGCGAAGTGGTGAGCAGGTTGTGTGCGGCGGTTCAGGAGGGTCGACAGGTCGAGTTATGTTACCAGGCATGGCAGGCAGAAACAAGCCGGCGCGTCGTGGAGCTGTATGGGCTCGTGTGCAGGTCGGGCTTCTGGTACGCGGTCGGTTACTGTCATCTGCGGCAGGATCTGCGCGTCTTCCGCCTGGATAGAGTAGTGAGCGCGGAGATATGCCCGGGCACATATACACGCCCAGGCGATTTTGATTGCCTGGGCTACGTCACACGCTCGATAGCGATGATGCCCGCAAGGTGGTTAGTCGATGTGCTGTTGCAGACGACGCTAGAGGAGGCCCGGCGCATGGTCCCTCCTGCCTTAGCCACGTTGGAGCAAGCACCCGAGGGGGTTGTGCTGCGCTGTTATGTTGACCATCTCGACTGGATCGCGCATTTCCTGGCGGGCCTGAATTGTCCTCTGAACATACGCCAGCCTGCAGAGCTACGCCAATCACTAAAAAGCCTGGCGGAGAAAATTCATACGCTAGCCGCTCAGGCTGTACAGTAGGTTTTATGGAGTTTATGGTCCAGCAGGGGTGTGGTTCATTTTTTTGCAGGTTGGGAGGGATGGCAGAGGCAAGCTCTGCCACTACTAACCGCGGGGACAGCGCTCCGCGTGTCCTGATATGCAAAAAATGAACCACACCCGCCTAGCAGGTGGGGATTGACAGCCTGGCTGATGAGTCTATCTCGTTCCCTGCCCTCATTTTCTTGCGCGTGGAATGCGCAGTACGCCTATGATCATGCCCATAAGGATGCAGCCACAGCCGAACCAGGCAGGGATACTGAGTATTTCGCCCGCCAGGAGGTAGCCGAAGAGGGCGGCCCACATTGGCTCAAGAGAGTAGATCAAAGTGGCGCGGGTACTACCGACAAACTGCTGTACCCAGTTCATCATTAAGAGGCAGAAGGCGAGATCCGCCACACCCATAAACAGACCTGCACCCCACACAATTAAGGGAGGCGAGATAAATGCTTCGTGCGCGAAGGGCATGGTCAGGAAGCTGAGCAGGGAAGTGAGGGCCAGCTGGACAATGGCGAGGTTGGTGGCGTTAGCGCCAGGCGCGAATTTGCTTATACAGACAATGTGCATGGCAAAGGCGAAAGCGCAGCACAGGATGAGGGTCTCACCCAGGCCAAAGACAAAATTAAACTCGTTGTTGATGGAGAGGAGGGCAAGACCTATAATTGAGAGGGCGATGCCCAGGATAGCTTTAAGCGCCGGTTTCTGGCGCAAGATAAAGAAAGAGAAGACTGGCACAAGAGGTACACTCATACCAGTAATAAAGCCAGCTTTACTGACAGGAGTATATTGCAAGCCTAGAGTCTGGCAGGCATAGCCCGTAAAGAGAAATATACCAATGAGCAGGCCGCTAATAAGCTCTGCGCGCGTAATCCGCAACAGGCGTTTGTGAAAAATGAGAGCCAGGGTCACTGTGCCGATGCCATAGCATATGGCGAGAAAAGTAAAAGGACCACTTAGCTTGATGGTGTTCTTCACAAGCAGGAAGGTGCTGCCCCAAATAATCGTTACAAGCACTAACAGCAGGTCATGGTACAGGCGGTGTTGTCGTAACGGCTGCTGCCCCCCATGCTTGTCTGTTTCCGCGCTATGCACATCTCTACTAAGAAGTTCCTCTGTAGCCATTATGATGTATCCTTATTATCAGTTAAAAAGGAGCCAGGGCGACCACAAGTAGAGCCAGGGCGACCGCAAGGGTCGCCCCTACTATACACGGAAGTAGTTCAGATGAGTGGCTTAGTGAAATGCTTGCCAGTTGTGTCGCTGCTCCCATTCTACACTATTATAGCCGTCTCTACTATCTGAACCCCAGTACCAGGCCGCCAGGTCAAAGAGTATTAGCATGAACAGGACAATCAATAATGCGATCATAAACGCCTCCTCTTGATGGGGGAATAGACTAACCACCTAATTTTGTTTTGATAGTTATATTATAATCTATTAAATGTAACCTGTCAAGTGTATATTGATGGTTATAGACAAATGTGATAGACTGATGTGGAAGCACAGCATGTAGGCAGCGGCTAGTCCAAACGAACAAAGTAGTATTATGTCTCTGTGCTGGCAAAGGAGGATGGGTATGACTGAAACTGAGCTGCAGGCACCTGTTTTTGAGTTTACAGGCAATCGTTTATGCCTGGATTTTTCGAATACCGTTCACGACCGGTTGAATGGCCCGCGTGAATTACTCAATAGCTATAATGACTTGCTTACCTGGAGTTCGGAAGCGCATATATTGACGCGGCAGGAGACAGAGGCTCTGGGTGAGAAGGCCAGGCAAGATCCACAGACAACAGCGGATGTGCTTGCGCGTGCGATTGCTGTACGTGAAGCCATATATGCCATTTTTAGTGCCAGGGCATATGGGGTTATGCCGGCAAAGAATGATTTAGACAGGTTGAATATGGAGCTCACGCGAGCAAATATGCAGATGTATCTTGTGCCTGAGCAGGATGGTTTCGTGTGGAACTGGAGCAGCAGGGAACAAGCGCTGGATGCTATGTTATGGCCGGTAGTGCGTTCAACCGCGGATATGCTGACCTCCCCGGAACTGCAAGATGTGCGTGTGTGCGCTGCCGATAATTGCGGCTGGTTGTTTTTGGATACGAGCAAGAACCATAGCCGCCGCTGGTGTGACATGAAGAGCTGCGGCAACCGGGCCAAAGCACGCAAACACTATAGCCAGAAGAAACAGACCTTGTAATATGATAGCGCTATCCAGCACACAAAGCGCTCGCGCTCGACAAAATTTCCTCCCGTATCTGTTACGTACTCACTAAACGTGTAATAAACAGAATTACATTACATAGTATCAAGACCAACCACTCCATTTTTGGAGTTTGTTGGTAAGCTCGTTACCTATCCTAAAACGTAAGCGAGAAGTAAGCTTGAGCCTTGGGAGGATTTCGAGATGAGTAAAGAGATGTTGAGGCGGTATGGTGCTGAATGTATGGGGACATTTGCGCTGGTCTTTTTTGGCTGTGGTACACGAGCAATGATAGGTGATACGCAGAATTTTGCGGGAATCTTAGTAGTACACATGGCCTTCGCATTTGTGGTAGCGGCAATGATCTATACTTTGAGTCATATCTCCTCAGCTCAATTTAATCCTGCCATTACACTGGGTTTTGCTATCTCGCGACGTTTTCCCTGGCGCTGTGTACTACCTTTCTGGCTTGCCCAGTTTATTGGCGCGATCCTGGCGAGTTCATTTCATGCTTTGCTCCTACCCGAGAAGGCAGCCGCGGTACACTTTGGGGCTACGACGCCAAAGATAGATATTATCCCGGCACTTATCATCGAGGTTGTACTTACCTTCTTTCTAATGCTGGTCAGCATGGCCAGCGCGACAGATAAACGTTTCAAGCGCTCAGATAGTGGTTTAACGGTTGGTTTTACCATCCTGGCAGCCGGGCTATTTGCTAACTCATTATCGGGAGCCAGTATGAATCCGGCCCGCAGCCTGGGACCGGCACTCTTCGCCGGGAGAAGTGCGCTCAGCGTCGTTTGGATTTACCTGCTTGCTCCAGCCGTGGGAGCAATGTTGGGTGCGTTCGTCTATGAAGTCATGCGCAGCCAGGAAAATGCCAAAGAGGTCCTGGAAGAGCCGCCCATCAAGAAGCTAGAGGTGGTCCAAATCAAAAAGAACGAAGAAGATGCAGTAACTAGAGATGTTTGATAGTGATGAAGGAGCTCTGTGAACTCCTTCATCACTATCAAACATCTTTATTGTGTTTATGTGCAAGTGGTATTACCTGCGCTTTTCCTCTATGCTTTGAGGATACTGTGGATGTACCAGAGGATAGAAGTTGATCGTCCAGCCCATGCCGAAGGGCTGCGGCACCAGGAGCTGGGCAGTGTCCTTGTTCCAAAAAGCTTGCTGAAGGCGCTCGACGGTCGGGACGCGAAAGTCATAGGGAATACCAGCAAGGGTGCCATGCCATGTGCGCTCTGCAGGAGGAAGGCTCAGTTGCTCACGGATAGCCGCCCCCACCAGAAGCGCAGCGGCCGTGCCAACGAGAGTATTTAGCGTGCGCGAGAGTTTTTTATTCATATCTGTACGCTCCTTAAAACGGTACACATATTTACATTTCATTAATTCAGTAGATACTGAAATATTAACGCAAAACTGTACGGTTTGTCAAGGGAAGTTAATGGCAGATATAAGTACAAAACTTGCATGCTCCCGTCTGTAGCGTATAGACGGGAGCATGCAAGTTTTGTGCTTACTTAGAAATGCAGCTAGCTACAAGCCAAGTGCATACAGATTATGGTCGAGGTTTCCGACGTAGATTACACCATTGGAGATGGATGCTCCACTAACGAAAAATGAACCGCTATGCGTGTCATGGAAGCGGAAGAGCGTCTGATTGGTGGTTGCGTTGACCACAATGACAAAAGTGCCTTCGTTAGCCACGACCACCCCTGGGACAGCCGTCACCGCCCCTAAGACCGGTCCATCCTTCATACAATGCTCCCAGATGAAGGCCCCTGTAGCCGGATTGAGCGCGCGCAGGCTGCCTTTACAGCCGACTCCACCGATAGTTGTGCCGCCGCCCGCCGCATAGAGCGTCTTTCCATCCCATGCGCTGGGCGATATACTCCCGTTGCCGCACTGTGGACAGGGACCGCCACTGGCTAAATGTGCCCGCCAGACAGGGCCAACGTGAATCAAAGTCTGGTTGAAGGCATAATAGGTGCCATTCTTGTCAGGCACTCCAACCATATCGGTCTGCACACCATTGATTGTGGCAGTAAACAGTGTCGGTGTGGAACCAAAATCGGAATCAGGCACCTGTTCAGAGGCAGGTACTTGCCAGGAGCTGACAAACGAGAGGTCAGAAGCATTCAGCCTCACTATCGAGGTCGACAGAGACTCTGACTGGGAGCATCCACCTGGATTACCCGTTACAAAGTACAGTTGACCCGTCGTTTCATTGATGGTCGGGGCTCCCCAGACACCAGCTCCTGTACACCCATTAGGAACAGTGTTGAAGACATGTTGGATAGCGCCGGTTGTTTCATTCATCTGAATCATCTGGCCTTGCACCAGGGGACAATCCCCGAAGGAGGCCATGCCAACATAGACGCTGCCGTTAAACACGGCAGGAGAACTCCACAGGAAGTGACTGGGTGAAGAACCCAATGGTGTGTGCCAGATGATTGCGCCTGTGTTGGCATTGAGCGCGTAGAAGTTTGCGTTACCACCGCCAACAAAAACGACAGGCGTTGGTGTGGTACCAATAGTGATGGTGGCCACTGTTGGGGAATCCGCAACCCCGACACTGGGCGGATTACACGAGTTGTCGGTAGTTACACCTATTCTCGTGGCCCAGACAAAAGCATTATTCAGGGCCGTGGCATGTTCAAAGCCATCCCACGATCCCCAGTAGATCATGCCGTTGGCCACTACTGGCTCTGTAGAGATCTGGCCGCCCGGTGCGGTGTGAGTCCAGTGAAGTTTCAAGTTGGGTGCCGTGGCCGGGTTGATAAGGGTCTCGGTTGGATTAAAGCCCTGGTGCGCATTATTGAACTGGTATGTTGGCCAGTCACCAGCAGCAGCCATTGTAGGTGTAGCCATAGGTCCGGATATGATACACAGTAGCGTTACCAGCCCTGCTATGGTAGCAAGGTACATTCTTTGATACATCCACTGACTTATTATGCGAAGATGCACTCGTTTCATTTGGTTCCATCCTCTCTATATTCCTACATGAAAGAAGGCAAAGTTTGTGTAAAAACTGTCAAGCTAAACCGATGTACCGATTTTCCCCCGCTAGCATGACAACCACTAATCTTTCGACCTGATTTTTATGTACGAGCATTTGCTACCCAGCGGTTTACAGCACCCTCCCCCTAGGGCGCAACAGTAATTGGAGCATTATTCGCAAAAATCAGGTTGGTGGTAGCCTCCTGATAACGCCAAAATTCTGAGCCATTGGCGGTATTGAGTGAAAACACAAAGTTATCTTGTGAACCAACAAAGAGCGCATTTTGATATGCAACCAGGGCAGAGCCAGCGTAATTCGCAATGGCATGTTGCCACAAGAGCGATCCCTTGGCGGCATTGACAGCTACGATAGAGCCAATGGCCTGCGTCGTATCCGTGGAAGCGCCGTGCACATTTGCCGTAGGAGAGGTAATTACCCCGCTATACACTACGCCGTTGATAACCTGTGGTGAGGAATAGATTGCCCCACCGGTATGGTAGTGCCAGATGCGATGGCCGGTGCTGGCATCCAGGGCATACAGGAAAGTATCGCGCGAGCCGATGTACACAACTCCGTTGGCAACGGTTGGCGCAGAGAGGATGTAATCGCCAATTTTATCCGAACGCCAGAGTTGTTTGCCATCTCCACTGCGGTAGGCATATACGTAGCTATCTGTACTATCAGATCCGCCCGCCTGCTGCATGGAAGAAGAATCGATATATATCGATCCATTGGCCACCTGTGGAGTAGTAAAAGTCTGATTGTTAACCTGGATGCGCCAGATTTGAGTACCAGTTTTGGCATCGAGCGCAAAAAGGTAGCTATGGGCAACATTGTCGGTTGAACTTCCATACACTACACCACCGGCAACCACCGCAGAGTTAGCAGTCACGGCAGTTGTATTCGGTCCGGTGTAGTAGCGCCAGGCCAGAGTACCATCCTGGGCATGTAGAGCGTACAGGTAGCCATCACTGGAACCGGCGTAGACAACATTAGAGTCTACTGTAGTTGATGCTAGCACAGGAGCCTTGGTCTGGAAACGCCACTTGAGCGTACCATTGCTCGCATTCAGCGCATATACGAAGCCATCCTGTGAACCAATATAGACAGTGCCCGCGGCAACCGTTGGAGGAGCCGGAATACTGCGCCCGTTCGTCTGGTAACGCCAGAGAAATGTGCCGCTTTGAGCATCGAGCTTATACAAAGCGCCATCACTGGAACCAACATAGACTCCCAGTTGAGAAAGCGAGGTATTGGTCTGGTTAGAGAAGCTTGCTATGTTAGAAGTATGGTTGGCGGTATGCGCTGTTATTGCATTTTTATTTTGATGAGCAAGATTCAAAACAATAACCAGGCTACCGACAAGGAGTGTAAGGAACATTGCGACCGCCAGAGAGCTAATCCAGTTTTGCATTTTTGGTCCATGACGAGAGACAGGAACATTACGCTTCATAAAAGACCCACCCTTTCATCTCGAAGGCAGAATACTACTTCGGAAAAGGACACAACGATAGTTAAAACACCTGGGTTCGCTAGTCTCGTACAGCGTAGGGGGAAACGAAACGGGTCTGAGAACTAAAAGAGACACTTACAATCACGAAGTACGAATTAGATTGCTTATGCATTTCATAATATGGCTAATTGAACGACGCTTACAACGATACCCCTAATCGTGTGAGCGTACATAAACTTATTATCAACTATCCACGCGATTATTATGCACTATCTATTTTAAAAGCGCAAGGGTTTACAGAGGTAAACCAGGGAGTTTTTTTTTGTATTTTTATCCGAATTCTGGGGAAGAAAAGCTGGCAAAAAGATGTTCGATGGTGATGAAGGCGCTCTGTGTGCGCCTTCATCACCATCGAACATGAGTTTCAAAATTCAGGATAACTCATGTTGAGGGGAGGCAAAATGTGGATGGGACACCTGGTTAGCCCAGGGCTTCGACCAATTCGCGTAAAAACAGCTCCGCGTCGGTTACCAGTCCGGCGGCCTGGAAGCTGCCACGATCGGCGAGTTTGGTCACCACGGCGGGGTTGATGTCTACGACGACGGTACGTACAGTGGATGGGAGCAGGTTGCCTGTGGCGATGGCATGCAGCATGGAGGCAATCATGATGGCCATTTCGACTCCCTGGACCTCTTTGCGCATGCGTCGCTGGGCTTCTTGCATGTCGTTGATGACACCGGGCATAGGGCCATCGTCGCGGATGGAGCCTGCCAGGACCATGGGAATGTTATGCTTGAGGGCTTCGTAGGTGAGGCCTTCGCGCAGCAGGCCCGTTTGCAGGGCTACTTCAAGGGAGCCAGCGGCACGGATTGAGTTGATGGCGCGCAAATGATTGCGATGGCCGCCCTCGACCTGTTCGCCACTGCGCAGGTCAACGCCCAGCGAGGTGCCAAAAAGGGCCGACTCGACATCGTGGGTGACGATGGCGTTACCGCCAAAAATAACCTGGACGTATCCCCGACGAATCAGGTCAGCAATGTAACGACCGGCGCCAGTATGGATGACAGCCGGACCAAGCACAAAGAGGATTTTGCCGTTGCGAGCACGAGTCTCCTTCATCTGGTTGGCAATTTCGTGAATGGCCAGCACTTTGACCTTTTCAGAGGAGACACTGCTCTGCATAAAAGCGAAGGCTTCACGCTCGCGGGCGCGTTCGAAGGGCTGGACGCGGATACCATCATGACCGACGACAACCTGGTCGCCAATCTGTACTTCGTGCATAGGCATACCATAGGCACGGCCAGCAGCACGGTCAATAACGATAGCGACATCCATCTCGATACCCTCAACGGTGACCCATTGCCCCTTCAGGCGTACCTGGGTAGGCAGGTTGGTGGTAGAGTAGAATTTTGCCGGTAGGACACCATTCTGTTCAACGACGGCCGTTTGAGCGTCTTCACCGTGCATAAGGACGGCACCAAATTGCTGTAATTCAGATAGGATCAGCTCTAAGATTTCAGCATTGGGAGCCTCGACCTTGAGCCGGGCATAGCTCGGTTCGTCTTTATTGACGCCTACACGCATCTCCTCGACGGCAAAGTTGCCGCCGCGATCCATAATGATGTCCCATGAGCGCGGCAAGGTCCAGGAGTCGATGATGTGCCCTTTTAGTTCAATACGTTCGCTTGGCATATGTTTGTGTACCCTCCTTCTTACTTATTCCTACCCACTGAACACACAGGCTGAAAGGCGCAAACGCGACACTTCGCCGCACGCTGCCGAGCTAAAGGAGGTGGTTGTTGCTCGGTGCAACGCTCCATCTCGGCCAGGAGTTTGATAACTTTTCTACGGAGGGCAGGAGTATAATCGACGGTAAATTCGCGATCAGCATAGCGCAGAATACCGTGTGTGGGCGGCTGTTCAAAATAGTCCTCCAGGATCAAGCAGTAGACTCCTATCTGCACCATATGGTTACTATAGGGAGTGCTAGCGTTCTGTACACCAAGCTTGAGTTCTATAGGAATGGGACGGCCATCAGGAGCTTGAACGATATAGTCCGGCTTGCCTACTAAAGGATATGCGTTGGAAGAGAGCGGCTCTCCTTCACCGTCAGCGTCTTCATACACAAGTACACCTTCGGGCAAGCCCAGCGCGCGATGCCGTTCAGTAATCAGGCGCTCCCGCTGATAACGGCGTTCATTCAAGACGAGAATGACGAGGGCGAGCGCGATGAGCAAGGAAACAAGCCCAATAGGAAGCAGCAAACTACTCAACACACACCTTACCTCATTAATAGCGCCACAACAATAAGTAAAATCGCTAAGATAAGCATTACTCCAGCGGCTAATGCCAGTATACGTATAGTTCCACTTGTGCGCGCGGTTGTAATTAGCTCTTCTTGAAGCTCCTCAACCTCTTCCGCGTGGTCGAGATGCTGTTCGCGGCCTTCGTCGAAGGCGCCTTTGCGCAGCAACAACTGTTCGACCATCTGGTATTCCGGCAAAGTGGGAGCCTGTGAGCCATGCTCATGCTCAAGTTCTACCAGGCGAGCGAAGAGTTCTTCGGTATCCACATGGGCCAGTGATTCATATTGTTCGTACCACCAGGCCAGAGGGCAATATTCAAATTCCGCGACTTCGCTTGCAGTGAAGAGGCGGCTTCTTTTGGCTTGTGTCGACTGTTGCTGTTGCATAGCTATAAATGTTTTTTTTGCCCGCTTAGCTTAAGGAGGCAGTTTCCGTTACACCTGCCAGGCCAAGGGTAGCGGCAATACTGGACATAGCTTCAATGACTAAAGCGATATGTTCATCCAGATCCACACCAAGTTCAGCGGCGCCCTTGACAAGGTCGTCGCGATTCACACCGGCGGCAAAGCCTTTGGTCTTCATTTTCTTGCGCACAGAAGAGACTTCCAGGCCATGAATACTTTTATTAGGGCGTACCAGGGCTGTCGCGGTAACCATACCTGTTATCTCATCGCAGGCATACAACGCGTGCGCAAGCAAGGTATTGCGTGGATGGGTAGCAATGTTGAGATCATTATGCGCCAGGATAGCATAAATAATGCGCTCGTCATAACCGTCTTCGCGCAGCCACTGCGCTGAGACCCGCGTATGTTCCCGCAGGTCAGGATATTCCTCGTAATCGCAGTCGTGCAGCAGCCCGGTCATAGCCCACAGTTCTTCGTCTTCGCCATATTTGCGAGCATAGAAGCGCAGAACGACTTCAACTGAGAGCATATGCTTTTGGAGATTCTCATTTTTTACATGACTGGTCATAAACCGATAGGCATCATCACGTGTTGGCATAATTCTTATTCTTTCTATCTGTCCATTGGTATTTCAGGCATTTTCACTTACCTATCGCCGTATTATAACATAGTGCCTTGTGCTGTGGTAATGGGGAGGGCTGAGAGGGTACGGTTCGTGTTTTTGCGAGTTGGGAGCATGGTCGTCGGGAGCATAAGCGTCAAGTTGAGGGTATAGACGAGGAGCCAGGGCGACCGCAAGGGTCGCCCCTACCATACACGAAGGGGCTACACAAGCCGCGTCGTATATGGTAGGGGTAGCCGCAAGGGCTACCCTGCTCGGAGCGTGAGCAACGAGCGTGTTGGTATAAGTTACCAGGGCACCCGCACGGGGGCAGGGCGACCGCAAGCACCGCGACCGCACCCCACCAGGGTGACCGCAAGGGTCGCCCCTACTATATACGAAATGGCTCACAGAGTATGAAATGCTGTCGCAGTCTCTCGCTTCTACCGTGTTACTCGTC
>JACZCU010327233.1_pt1 | contig 11671 bp, 9 predicted proteins | sample 8641851 | NCBI WGS metagenome assembly JACZCU01 (sample SAMN15324605, study PRJNA640507) | soil metagenome | isolation source: monocropping sugarcane control | place: China: Luxin town, Laibin City, Guangxi Province | collected 2019-07-25 | depth 10cm m | reverse complement strand
GATTACGCGGTGATGGAGCCGGCCTCGCAGGCCAAGGGAAAATCGCTCGTGGCAGTCGTCGAGATGCCGGTGCAGTGGCTGGATGTCGGCTCCTGGCCGGCGCTGGCGGAGACGCTGCCTACCGACGAGCATAACAATTCCTCCGACTGCAAGGCCTGCGTCTTCCTCGATTCCGATGACAACGTCATCATCAGCGAAGACCCCGAGCATCTGATTTCAACCATCGGCCTGAGCGACATGATCGTCGTCCACACGAAAGACGCCACCCTCATCTGCCCGCGCGGCGAAGCCCAGCGCGTCAAGGAATTGGTCAACCGCGTGAAAGAAAAATTCCCTGGCCGGTACATGTAATTTCGGCGCGCCGCTTCCGACACGCAATTTACAGATGCAACGCGTAGTCCTGCGCGACAAAAGAGCCGCGCACGAAGTAAGCGGATTCCGTCGCGCCGTGCGTCTCGCATTGCTGCAAGGTAAATGAGAACCCTGGCCATCGATCTTGGATCCCGGCGCGTCGGCTTAGCCCTCAGCGACGCCGGCGGCAAATTCGCCACGCCTTACGACGTGCTGGAAGTCTCATCGCCCGAGGATGCGATGAGGCAGGTGATCGAATTTGTTGCAAAAGAAGGGGTCGAACGGCTGGTCGTGGGGATCCCACTGAACATGGATGGAACCATCGGCGCGGCAGCGCGAACCACCGCCAATTGGGCCCGCGCTCTATCCTCAAAGGCAGATAAGCCACTCGTGCTCGTTGACGAACGGCTCAGCAGCTTCGACGCCGAGCAGCAACTCATTTCCCGCAAGCGCGGCGGCGAAAAAATCACCCGCGCCGCCAAAAAGCAACGGCTCGACGCCCTCGCCGCCGCCAGCTTTCTGCAGGAATTTCTTGATGGCAAGCTGCCGAGCTTGGAAATGAGTGACGAGAGTTAGATCTCATCAGCTTTGGCGCTTCATGACTTTCGCAGCCAGCTTGTCCACGAAGCTGTCGATCTCGTCCGGCTCAACAAGCACTGATTCGCCCCGATCTATTTCGTCCATTCCCTCTTGAACGGCGCGCTTGAGAAGTTCGAGTTTGAGCTTGTCTTCTCGCTCTTGCTCCGCCGAGGATCTATCGTCGTGGTTTCGCAAGCGGGATCCTCTACATCTCATGCGCGCCAGGGAAACTCAATCCCACCACAGCGCATACACTTTCATATTGGGTTGCAGCTCCGGTGCTGCTTTCGGCTTCTGTCCTATATTACAAGACCATTTATCGCCAATATCGTCCCGACGTAACGGAGACGCCCAACTTGCGACCTCCTCGCGGCTCGCACTGGTTAGCACATAGATGGTGTCGCTGTCCGGCCAGATTTCGGAGTCTTCTGGGTCATCTGCTTCTGGCGTTTCGTGAATCGCAACAAGAACATCTTGCACCTGCGGTCGCGCCTTGATCTCGCGCAGAACGCGATAGCACTCCGACAAGGCGGGTCGCCCGCTGTCGACCATGTTTGGGGCGAGAGAATATTCGTCCCAGTTGAATTCGAAAAAATCTTCGATTGCCACGACGGGTAACACGGGCCCACCGGCACCCTGGTCGTACTGTTGCATGATCTTTTCGATGAGCGCGTCACGATGCTTCAGTGCTCTGGGGTCCGCAGGCATTGAATCGCCCTCCGCAAATAAACCATGTGCATCGATTAGCTATCTCGATTGCCTTCGAATCGTCATATCAAAATTCTTCACCATCGACCGGTACATCGACCAGACCACCACGGTATATGCGGCAACCGCGATGACGGTGAAGATGAAGATGACCAGCCGCTGCCCGGAGGTGTCGGGGTCGGAGAAGGCGTACTGGGCGTAGCTCCAGGGGTCGATCATCATCATCAGCAGCGAGAAAGGGCTGAAGCTGGCGGCACTGAGGCCGACATACCCTGAGTCGCGCATGCCCAGGAACTGCGTGCCGCACCAGCCCAGTCCCGCGCAGAGTCCCGCGACGATGCCGACGCTGCTCATCACCGCCACCACCGTCTTGCGACTGCGCAGCGACATCTGCATGCCCAGAATCGCCGCGAACGCGACGACGATGATCAGCATCGCCGGCAGAACGATGACGGCCTCGGGGAAGACGATCCATTTGAAATCGCCATTGTGCCATTCGAGGATCGTCGAGCGGTAGATGTCATAGGTAATAAATATTGCAACGCTCGCAACCGGCACCGCCACCAGCGGCAGCGCGAAGCTCACCAGCCCGCGGAGCTTGCCCCAGATGTAATAGCGGCTGGTGATGGGCGTCGTGAGCAACAGGTCGAGCGTGCCATCTTCTTTTTCACGCGTGACCGTTGAAGCCGCGGCATTGGTAACGATCAGCAGGATCACCGCGAATTCCAGCATCGTCAGCGCGAGCAATGCTGTGCGGGTCTCCTTCATGCCGAGCCGGCGAGGCGCATCGGCGGCATTGATCGAAAGCCAGCCAATTTCGTTGCCGGCTTCATCCTTCTGCACGGACTGCGGCGAAATCTGAACCATCAGATGGCCCGACAGCGAATTGATGTCCTTCACCTGCTTGCCGTTGAGCGTGTATTGCGTGTCAGGCAACAGCTTCAGCGTTACCGGCGCGCCGCCATTCGAGTCATAAACGGTCAAGAGATTTCCATCGGCAGACAGCGAGCTGCGATCGATGAAATGCGGATATTTTGGCGTTTCGAGCGTGGCGAACATCCACACCAGCACCACCGCGCCGGCCAATCCAAGGCCGATGAAAGCATAGCGCAGCAAAGTCGCGCGCGAGGCTGAGCCTTTGGTCTTGGCCTCGCGCCAGGCGATGGGGTTCTGCCAGACGGTGCGCGGCTTGCGCGTCCGGTCGCCGCGGCCGATGCGGAGCTTCTGGAAGATCCATGTGCGAAGCGATGTGCTCGACTGCGCCAGCCGGCGCAGAAACACCATTGAAGGCGAAATCAGCACGAAGCTGAGGAAGAACATAAAGCCGGTGTAAAAGCCGGCCGGATTGGAAAGCAGCGAACCGATCGGCCAGCTCTGCAAGTTCTTCGGCAGGTCCCCCAAGGCAGGCGGAATGTACGCCTTGTCATGGAAAATCGTCCGCAGCGCCAGGAAGGGCTGCAGCCCGGTAAACCAGCTCGTCTTGGAAAGCTCGTAGGTGTTCGTGTTCGGGTTAAGAATCGAGATTTTGAAATACGGAATCTGATCCAGGAAATAAAGGCCGACGACATAGGCAACGACAAACAGATAAAAGCTGAAAATCGTCCGCCGGCTGCCGACCTTGAAAACGGCAATGGCCATCGCGATCGCGCCGGTGATGAATGCCGTCGCCGCGGCAATGCCAAAGGCTTGGACGATCGAGCTGATCGCGACGCCGCCGAAAATCTGCGTGATGGAGAAAACGGGTATGCCGCTGATCAGCAGCGCGATCACAAAAAACAGTCGCGACAGCAATGAGCCCAGCACGATTTGCCCATTGGTTAACGGCGTAGCCAATAGAATGTCGTACGTCTGGCTGTCGCGCTCCTGGGTGATCGCGCCTGCGGTAAAGACCGGTGCCAGCAGCGCCACCAAACCAAGCTGGAAATAGCTCAAATATTGAAACAGCCCGGCACTGGTCTTGGCCAGGTCGGCCAGGTTACCCACATCATAGTTGCCGGTCGCAATCGCAAAGACGACGACGGCAATCAGCAGCCCCAGATAGATGCAGCGGATGAACAGATCGCGGCGTCGCTTGCCGTTCATCTGCACCACGCGCAGCAGAATCGGGTTGGCCGGTATCAGTCGCCAGAAATATTCAGCAATGCCCAGCATCCGTACTCAATGCGTCCCAGGTGTAAGAATTTCCTTCAATCGAAATAGAAAAATAAGAACTATTGCACCATCCCCTTGGTCAGCCGCATGAATGCGGTTTCGAGATTGACTTCCTCTTCCTTCAGCATCGTCAGCTTGTAGCCGGCCTCGATCAGCATATGCGGGATGAAACTGTAATCGGTGATGCCTTCCTTGAGCGAAATCTCCAGATGGGAATTGTTCCCCGCGATGTTCAGGACGCTGGGGTCCTGGCTAAGCAGCGCCGCAGCCGCCTCTTGATTCTCGGCAACGGCCACATGCAGCAGCGTTCCGGTCTTGGCCCTTTTGACGATTTCCGACACCGGCCCGCTGTAAAGCAGCTCACCCTGCTCGATCACGCCGACTTTATTGCACAGGTCCGCCAGCTCCGGAAGGATGTGGGATGAAATCAGAATGGTCTTGTCGCGCCGCTGCAGCTCTTTGAGCAGCTCGCGCATTTCAATGCGCGCCCGCGGATCAAGATTTCCCGCCGGCTCATCCAGCAGCAGAACCTTCGGGTCATGCAGCAGCACGCGCCCGACCGAAAGGCGCTGCTTCATGCCGCGCGAAAGCCCGTCCACCGGGGCATCGCGCTTGTAAGCCATGTCAGTCAGTTCCAGCACGTCATTGACGATCTTGTTTCGTGCCAGCCCATTAATGCCATACGCGGCAGCAAAAAACTCGAGATATTCCTGCACCACCATGTCTTCATAAGCGCCAAAATAGTCCGGCACGTAGCCGATCAGCGGGCGAATCTGCCGCGATTGATAGCCGACCACATAATCGCAAACCCTCGCTTCGCCCCAGGTCGGCTGCAAGAGCGTCGCGAGAATTTTGATCGTGGTCGATTTGCCGGCCCCGTTTGGACCGATGAAGCCAAAGCAGTCGCCTTCCTCGATTTCGAGGTTCAGGTTCGACAGGGCCACGAGGGTGCCGTATCGCTTGGTCAGGTTGACGGTCTTGATGACGACGGCCATTTGCAATCACCTCACGAGCAATACGCTCCATCTCATATGACGGATGCAGACCCTACGGCTTTCCTTGGGCCGGGGCTGTAGTCGGCGTCGAATCTTCCAACGCCGCATTCATCTGCGTCTTATCCAGCGGCAAAATAAACTGATACAGCACCACACCCTTGCCCTGCACCTGCGATCCATCCACCTCCAGCGGAAACGGCAGCGGCGATTCCCGATCCTTCCCCTCGGCCAGAATCACCAGATTCCCCGCGCCGATGGCGGATGAGACATTCAGATCATGGATGCCATGCCGCTGCAGCTCGATGCGATTGTGGTCGGTCACGTCGCCGGTGACTTGGTGCAGCGTCTTGTCGGGCTGCAGCCGATCGATCAGGCTGGCAATGAGAAACGTCTTGCGCGGCGACGAGTCAAAATCATCGCCGCGCTCATCGCCGCCGGTAAAGGTGCTGCTGGGGAAGGAGCGATAGGTGTTATCCATCCACGTGGATAAAAACATCGCCTGCGGCTGCCTTGCCGACACCGCAAGATGAAATTGCGTATTCAGATCGATCGTCGCCCCCGCGCCGGACTTGGGCCATTCCGAAAGATGCATGATCCAGTCGTGCGGATTGTTGATCGAGCCGGTGTGGCTGAAGATGAAATAGACATTCTTCAGATCGGCTCCGCTCTGGTTGGTCAGCTTGCCATCGATGTAACCTTTGAGGCCGGGGACGAGCTTTACATCGCCCACGATGGAACATTGCAGATCGCCGATCCAGCGCGCCTGAAGTTTTTTCAGCGTGCTGCGGTAGGGCACCAAGATATTCGGCGGCTGCGGATCATCGTGGATCGGAATTGCGTAATCCTGCCCCGGCGGGAAATCGGAAGCAGTCAGATATCCTGGAAAAATGGGATAGGGCGAAAGGAATTCGATCCGGTCCTTCGCTCCGCCCGCCAGCGCGACCGATCGATATCCATCCTGCGGGATGTATAGCCCGATTCGGCTATGCACATAAGCCGGCTCATTGGGCGCGATGCGCACGATCGTCTGATGCCTCACTTCCGGCACGCCGCGCAGAATCAGCCGGACCAGCACGAGGGTCAGCGCGGTCGCCGCAAAGGCCCATGCGCCAAACATGAACCAGTTCCACTCTTTGCGTTTCTTGGCCGCTAAAAAGAGGTAAGTCCCCGGACCGGCTGCAACCCAGTAGAAGATGAAAAACAGAATCGCGACGAAGACGTATGCCGCGCCTTTTCCCTGAAAATCCATTCCCTTCCGAAACGACGACCCCAGATCGATTGGTTGATCGGGCATCGAGTTCTGCCCGTACTGGTCCTGGATCTTCTTGCTGGTGCTGTCCGGCGTGCTGTAATCCTCGGTGACGTACGTGTCGTTGTTCCAGCCAAAAACCCGATCCCACACCACCGGCCAATGCGAGACGCCATTGGTATTCACGCCCTGCAAGTTCCGGCTGCCCAAGTCCTGCGCCACCCAAGTCACCGCGCCCATTCCAAAAGGATGGCGAACCACATACGGCGTGCGATCCGGGTTGATGTGATCGACATCCTTCCAATCCTGATGATCCCAGTAAGCCACTACTGCATCCGGCTTGAGCTTTTTCGCCCGGGCCACGCTGAAGGGGCCTTTGAGATGCGTCCAATCGTCGCCGGTTTCGCGATTGCGAGGAGCCATCGACATCTGCGGCAGCGCATCGAGCGTCGGATCCAGCTTGGGCCGATCGACAAACTCGATCTCCCAGTTATCCGAAGCATCTTTCAATTCCACCGGCAGCAAGCGCGAAAGCGCTGAAATGCGCGAGCGTTCCGTTGGCTGGCAGACCACCAGATCACCGCCTTCGCGGACAAATTCTTCCAGTGCCTCCAGGCGATGCGCGCCACCCTTGTCCAGACTGTCGGCATCTCCATCCAGCCAGAGCACCGCATCGACCGAATTGTAATAGAGCACGTTCTCGCCCAGTTCCTGAATGGGAACATGGATGAACGTCGCGTCTTCGGTCAGTCCCAGCGCGGTTGCATATTGCCCGACGGCAGGCTGCTCGCCGCGGTCGCTGATCACCAGCACCAGCTTGATCCCGCGCTGATGGCTCGACAGGATCGTCCGGTCGGGCTCCAGGTTCACAATCGGAAACCGCACCGGCAGCCGATCGATGATGACCTTCGCATCTTCGGGCTTCTGCCCTTCCTTCAGCGGCGCAACCAGCCGAACGTGCAGCGCCTCGGCCGGCTGCTGAGGCAGGCCGCCGTCGGTGGGACGGGGCAGGAAATAAAGCTGGAACTTGTCCTGAACGTGCGGGCTGAGCGTGATGTCCTTGGTATAGACCACGCGATCGCGGTCCATATCCTCCTGCCAAACCTGCAACTGATAACTCTGCGGGTCACTGATCTGCGAAGTGAGATTCACCAGGATCGGCGTCCAGCATTCGGGCCGGTAATAATTCTCGTACCCGATGCTCTCGACAAACCCCGTCACCTGGCCCATTGCGGCCGTTGACAGCGTCAAGATAAGCAGCCCCGCCAGGATGGAACGCATGAGTAAAACACTTTACGTCGATGCCGCGAATGCGTCAATGAAATCCGGAGCACCAGGCCTTCGGGATTGGCGGGCGAATTAGCTCCATTTTTTGCCGCTGGCCGGCCCGGCAGGAACTGGCGGCGGAGGAGCCGGAGCGGGTCTTGCGGGAAGAGCCAAAACTTCCTGCACTGGGTTTGGCAGGCCGTTGAAAATCGCCAGATCATTATCGTGAGCCTTGGAATCCATCAGTTCCAAGATCCGCTGGCGAGCTGAAGGGTCCCGCTTCAGAGCCTTGGCAATGGCGTCAGCAGCTGCCTGAGCATGAGGATTGGTCGCAACCGCAATTCCGTCGTCCCGATCCATTGCGGCAAGTTGCCCGTGCGCGCAGGCCAGATTGATATACATTCCGGATGTGACGGACTGCGGGTATTTGGCTTCAAATTCGTTAACGAGGTCCACCACTCGCTGCGCCGCCTGTCGCGTGCCGGCAAACAGATAATGATACGACAGGCTCAGGAAATTCAGACTTGATTCCTTCTCGATGGTAGACCACCGGACTTCGCGCAGCGCACTGAGCAGTCCGGCGATTTCGCTGCTCCAATGCTGGCCGCAGTTGAACAGCGCCCAAAGCCTTTCTCTGCGCAATTTGGCATCCAGCGGCCGTTCGGCAACGAGGGAAGCATATTCGAATGCGGCCCTGGCATATTGGCCGGCCAGCAATAGCGATTTTGCATGCACGTAGCGCGTCTCGAATGGGGCTGTGGATGCTGGAGCTTGCTGAGTTAGCAGAATCGATTGCGCATCCGCTGCGACTTCGGGTGGAACTGGTTCCGTGACATCGCCCACCGCCGCGCTGACTCCCACTTCCGTCGCGACGACTGCCGACGCTCGCAGGTTCCCAGCTCCCGCAAAACTGTCGGCCAATCCCAGCACCGGCGAGAGGAACATTCGGGTGGCAAGATACCCCAGCATGAAGCCGATCGTCGTGAATGCCAACAACATGGCCAAAGCCAGCGATGGACTTCCCATTCCGCAATCCCCACGGGCCATCAGCCGTGCAAGCGATAGCAAATGTGCAGAAATGCTTTTGGCTTCGACGAGGCTGACGCCAACGAGGATCTTGGTTAACCAGTCGGAAATCTGCTCCAGGTTTGTATTGGCGGTGAGCGTTCGTTGCACGACCTTGGCTGATGTTGGTTTGGACGAATCGTTAGTGGCTTTGGGATCCGCGTCGGTGGGAGACTGGACCGAGCGTGGGATACCGAAAAGGAATCCGATTAGAAATCCGCCGCCGAAAATCCCCACCGCCCATATGAGGCTGATGCCAATTTCCCGTAAATCATGGCCGGCTTCTGACAATGCTCCCGAGCTGTCGCCTTTTGGATCAATGGATCTTTCGGCGTGGATCGGTTGGCTGGCCGCACCGTTACCGGGCGGCTGTGATTGGTGTCTTTCTTTGCCGTGCCCCGGTGTGAGCTGCGATGCAAGAATGGTGAAGATGAGAGCGAGGATAAAGGCTGCGAGAATCCAGTTTAGAGTTGTGCTGGTGTCACTGCGCAGTCTCAGCTCTTTGAGAATCCCTTCCCGATCAGCGTTGCTCAGATCCGATCGACCTAATTGTTGCCGAAGGTAGTTGGAATAACTGAATTTGACCGCCTTTGCACCATCTGCCCCAATCTGGCCAGGCGCGATGGGCGGTTTCCTGCTTCGCTGAAGGACCAGTCGTATGTTCATGGGATCCACCAATGAACCCGCGCGTCGCGCTCCAGGAGCTCGGCTGCGGCTAGAACAGAAAAGCGGTCAGGAGGTTGTAGATTTCCGGCAGGTAGATGTCGGAATGATGGCCGGAAGTATCGTCAACCGGCGTGCCGTCGTGCTCGTGTAGAGAGGTCAGGTCGGCAACGTAGAATTTGTCGTTCAGGCTGTCGGGGCGCGCGTTGTATCCGGAATCGATGTCAATCCATTTTCCATTGGCATTGCTGTAGGTTGTTTGCGTCGGACCGATCGCGCCCATCGCCGGAACGGGATGGCTGAAGATGTTAATCTTCTGCGCCTGGATGTACCGCACCGACAGTGCTGTATCATGGCCCGACTTGGTGATGAGCACGCGAAGCTTGGGGATGCCCGAAAGAACGTTCGCGTAGTCCTGCTTTGGCTCAAACGAGTCGTTATCAAATGCGCCCTGAAGCAGCACGAGATTGAAACGTGCATCGGCCAGCAGCGGGGCCATGTCCGGATCGATCGCCAGCGCCTGCAATGCCGAGCAGACGACTTTTGTCCCGAAGCTGTGACCAATCAGATGAAAAACCGGCGGCGGAAGTTTGGCCGACTGGCGGCTGGTGAGGATCAGGCGGATTAGCGCATAGCCGCCATGCTGGCCCACGTCGTCGGCCATCTTGGCGCGGTTGTAGAATGAGAGCGGCTCGGTGACATTCAAGATGGAGTTGGAGTCTTCACTGACCATCGAGGGCCAGTGCAACCCGATTTCGAGCGCCGATTTTGGGAATGCGCCGGCCGCCCCTCCCGCGGCCGTCGCCGCCACGGCGCGCAGGATGGTCGTCGCGAAGCCAACGGTGAAACGCGTGTAGTCCACCATCGCGTCGTTGGCGGTTGTCCACCAGCCGTGCGAGTAAATGAATACGTCGCTGAAATCGAATGGCGGCTGCGCGAGTGTGGGAATGAGGGTGCCCGCGTTGGGGTCGGTAATTGTGCCCTGGCCGCTGATTGGAACCATAATCGCCTGTGACATGCCATGCCCTTTCACTACCCGCTCCAAGCTGCCCGGTAGAAACAGAGATTTTCGATGTGGACCAGCCCGAAGTGGTTTGTGATATTTTGTCGAGTACTCGCCGGCAATGCCATAGCCTAATCAGGTGATGGGGCGGAAGATTGGAGCTTGTTTTGTCGGAGAAAGAACCGATGACTGTCGCCCAACTCACCGGCGAACGCGCCCTCCTGCGGTTCTATCTCCGCAGCGCCGATCGCGCGCCCTTCGCTCCAACCTATGAGCGCCTTTTTCAATCCGCGCGCCGCGAACATCTGGCCGGCGCGACGATCCTCAAGGGCATCATGGGCTTTGGTCGACGCGGCATCCTGAAGAAATCGGCCTGGTCGCTGACCGAGCAATTGCCGGTGATCGTCGAAATCGTCGATGATGTCGCGCGACTCACGAGCTTCCTTTCCCATGCGATGGACCAGCAGATTTTCGATGGCCTCGTGACGCTCGAGCGCGCGGCTGTCGCCATGTACCGCGGCCACAATCATCCATCGCTGTCGCTGGACCTGGCGGGGCCGGTGGAACCGCTTTCGACGCTGCGCGGAATTCAGACGAGGAATGACATGACCATCAACGACCAGGGCGTGCTGCTGCGCGTATTCATCGGCGAAGCCGACCAGTATCAGAATAAGCCGCTCTTCGAGGCGATTCTTCAAAAGGCCCGCGAGCTGGGCCTCGCCGGTGCCACCGTCCTGCGCGGGATCGAGGGCTTCGGCGCCAAGAGCGTCGTTCATCGTGCAGCGCTATTGGAGATGTCCACCGACTTGCCGATCGTCATCGAAATCGTCGATACGCAGGAGAACGTCAAAAAACTTTTGCCCTACCTCGAAACCATGGTGGGCGAAGGATTGATCACCATGGAATATGTCATGATCCTGATGTACCGCCACGGGAAAGAAGACAAGATCAAATGAACCGCAGATAAACGCAGATGCACCTAGATAAAGACAATCAAAACCGCGCAATCTGCGTACGAATCATCGGTCGAATGTCATTTTGAAAGCTTCCTTCAATCTGCGTTTATCTTCGCACATCTGAGGTTAAACAATCTTCCGCTATCCTAGAAAAACACCGCTTTCCGTCCCAGCATCCTTCGCGAATCGGCGATCTGTCCCGTGTGATAGCTCAGGTGAATGATCAGCAGCGAAAAGCATTTACCGACGGTGCCCATCATGGCCTGACGCTCGGGCGGGCAGCCTTTGCTGGGTTGATCCAAATCTGCGTCATTGAGCGTATCCAAAAACGCCAGCGTCCCGGCTCGCGTCTTCTTGAAAGCCGACAGCAGCTCGTCATAGGAAGGATATTTCGAAGCCTCGTCGCTCGGCGTCGATCCGGGCGCAAAAAGATCGGCCCAATGCGCATATGCACTTGGCTTGCCCTGCGCCACCGACTCAATAATCCGCGACTCGGCATACGTGCAATGCCCCACCGTCCAAAGCGGATGATTGCCGCCTTTGGCCGTCGGAAAAGTCATCGGCGAATCCTTCATGTCCTCCATCAATCCCAAGGCCCGCTTCTCCGAGATCGCCAGCCCGTGGCGAATCAATTCGATTGCGTTCATCGTTTTGTTCTCCTGTGTGGGCAAGTGTAGGCGCAGAG
>JACZCU010127224.1_pt1 | contig 11689 bp, 8 predicted proteins | sample 8641851 | NCBI WGS metagenome assembly JACZCU01 (sample SAMN15324605, study PRJNA640507) | soil metagenome | isolation source: monocropping sugarcane control | place: China: Luxin town, Laibin City, Guangxi Province | collected 2019-07-25 | depth 10cm m | reverse complement strand
GGCTGCACCATCCACAGCATTCCAACTATACCTGTTTTTTACATCGTTAGCGGTCGACAGGACTGGCGTTCGATAAAATGGGTGGGCAGTACCACGCGTGCCATTTCCAGTGGTTCCCCGTTGATCAGGCGCAGAAGCATCGTCGCCGCTGTGCGTCCCAACTCCAGGCGTGGCGCATGTATTGTGGTCAGAGGAGGGTTCATTATTTCGGTATAGGGAAGATTATCGAAACCCACCACACTCATTTCGCTGGGCACTGTCATGCCCAGTTCATGGAGTGCCCGATACACGCCTGCAGCCTGGCGATCGTTGCCGGCGAAGATCGCCGTGGGCGGCTCCGGCAGTTCCAACAAGGCTTTGGTTGCCGTATAGCCGTCGGCCTCAGTAAAATCTCCATCGCACTGCAACTGCGGATCGATCGGCAGATTAGCCGCGTCCAGGGCCGCGCGATAGCCGGCAATGCGCTCGATCGCGTCTCTCGCTGGCGCGGTCTTGCCAATATAAGCGATCCGCCTATGTCCAAGCGTGATCAGGTGGGTGGTTGCGACAAAGCCTCCCTCCCAACTGGTAATCCTCACCGAGGGCGCCGTGGCAAGCAGGCCGCCCTGGTTGTGGATGAGCACGAAAGGAAGGCCTGAACGTTCGAGATGCTCAATCGCCTCCTCGGATGGGAGAACCAGCAGAATACCATCCGTGGAGTGATCGGTGACCGTGTCGATCCATTGCACCTCTTGTTCGGGCTGATAGTTGGTCGAGGTCAGCACCAGACGAATCCCTGCCTCGCGCAGCACCTGGGCCACTCCCTCTAAAATGGGCAGATAATATTCGTCGTCCAGGCGCGGTAGGATCAGATCCACCAGCCCGGTCTTTCCTTTCCGTAAAGCGTGGGCCGCGCGATTGCGTACAAAGCCGTATTCTTCAATTACTCGCTTAACTCGTTCACGGGTTGGCAAGGCCACGTCCGCGCGGCCGTTCAAGACCTTCGAGACAGTTGGCACCGAGACGCCCGCTATTTTCGCCACCTGGGCAATGGTTGGGCGCCCATCTGTTCTATGCCTCTTTGCCATCGGCTCATACTCCCGGTATTCTTTCAGAAAGTTTCGACTCATTATAGCACATCGAAAAGAGAAAAACTGCCCTTTATCGATCTCTTTTCAGCAAGCAGTGCGAAAGAAGTCGGAAAAATTGCCAGATAACCTTGACAATTCCTCTTGAAATCAGTATATTTACACTCATAGAAGTTATATCGATTTCGTAAAATATCGAAAGATTGCTTTGAGCCAATCCTTACCATGTGGGGTATTTCGGCTCAAAGGTCAGCATCTGGCCTGCCTGGTCAGAGAGATAGGAGGCTTATTTAAGAATAATAAACGCATCGAGTGACAAGAAATTTTGGTTCAGTGACGACCCCAATTTTGAGACCAGTGCCTGATCTATTTTTGTGAGGAGGTTTCCTATGTCTCCAGACCTTACTCATTCGTCTAGGAAGACGAATATTCGAACGAAGACAGTTGTCTTCTCCCTGCTGGCGCTTTTTCTCATCTTGCTGGCCGCCTGTGGGCAGGGTAGCTCAACTACCACGACACACAAGAGCAGTGTGTTGAATATCGTTCCTAGCCCCAAAGGCGACTTTACCAATGGCTTTACCCCTTTCTCTGGGAGTGCTAACTATGGCTCTCAGGGCATGATTTACGAGACGCTGCTGTTTTTTAACCGCATGAATGGCGATATTAAACCCTGGCTGGCTCAGAGCTATGCTTTCTCCAGCGACGCGAAAACCCTGACCCTCCACCTGCGTACCGATGTCAAATGGAGCGATGGACAGGCCTTTACTGCTGACGACGTGGTCTTTACCCTGAATATGCTTAAGCAATACCCATCGGCCGACCTGAATAGCATCTGGCAGTATATTCAACAGGTGCAGAATCCCGATAGTAGCACCGTTGTGGTGACTCTGAAGCAGCCTTACTCACCCGTGCTCTGGTATCTGGCCGGGCAGGTCTACATTGTTTCCAAGCACGAGTACGCCAACGCGGGCGATCCGACCAAATTTACAGATGTCAATCCAATTGGCACCGGTCCTTTCATGCTCAAATCGTTCTCACCGCAGTTGATCGATTTGAAGAAAAATCCCAACTACTGGCAGCCTGGCAAACCCGCGGTCGACGAGATCCGCTATCCCTCTTTCAACTCGAATACGAGCGCCGAACTGTTGCTCCAACGCGGCGATGTCGATTGGACGGGTCTCTTTACGCCGAATATCCAGCAGACCTACGTTTCCAAAGATCCGGCTCACAACCATTACTGGTTCCCGAGCCGCAATATCGTCATGCTCTATCTGAACACGGCCAAGGCTCCCTTCAACCAGCTCGCCGTGCGCCAGGCGATTAGCAGCGCGATCGATCGCGACAAGATCTATAAGATCGCCGAGAGTGGTTACGAGCCAGTTTCTAGCCCAACTGGCCTGGTTCTACCCACAAACCAGAGCAATTTGGACTCCGCATATGCGAATACCTCGTTCTCGCTCGATACCTCCAAGGCCGCCCAGTTGCTCTCGAGCGCAGGCTTTACCAAGGGTTCCGATGGCATCTACACGGATAAGAGCGGCAAAAAGCTCTCGTTCTCGATCAATGTCGTGACTGGCTGGACCGACTGGGTCACTGCCGATCAGATTATCTCGGCGAACCTGAAGGCGATTGGGATCGATGCCAGGGTGAACTCGATCTCCTTTAACTCGTACTATAGTGCGCTGCAGATGGGCACCTTCGATATGGCCATCTCCTGGACCAATCCTGGCCCGACACCGTTCTATTTGTACGACTCGCTGTTGAACAGTATAAACAGTGCGGCCGTTGGCAAGCAGGCCAACTCGAACTGGGAACGTTGGATGGATCCCAACACCGATAAGTTGCTGGCTCAATATGCCACGACCACCGATTCCTCGCTGCAACAACAGGCCCTCAACGGCTTACAGAAGGTCATGGTGGAGCAACTGCCCAGCATTCCACTGGTCTATGGCGCGACATGGTATGAGTATAGTTCTCGTAATTTTGCGGGTTGGCCCAACGCCAATAATGCTTATGCCTCCCCGGCGCCTTTCGATTTCCCGGATGCGGAAGTGGTAGTTCTCAACCTTACACCCGCCGCTTGATGCCTCCTCGGGGGTGGAAGCGTCATCTAGCATGGCGCTTCCACTCGCGGCGCATCCATCCCCTGAACAGCACATCGTTCCTCGCGTGGCCGGGCACGCTGCCCGGAGAAAAGACAACCCGAGGCATAGCCGACGCTCGTTGATGCTGGCCTCTGCACAACTGGAAGGAGTATCCAGGTGAAGCACTTGCTCCGCCGTCTCGGCTTCTATCTGGTGGCTCTCTGGGCCTCGATTACGATTAATTTTGTGATTCCACGCCTGGCCCCGGGTGATCCCGCTGGTGCGCTCATGGCGCGTTTCCAGGGGCGTATGTCTCCCCAGGCGGTCCATTCACTCGAACTTCAATTTGGCATCTCTCACGATCCGCTCTGGATGCAGTATTTTCACTATCTCATCAATCTGTCCCACGGAGATCTGGGAACGTCTTTTACGTATTTTCCGACTCCTGTATCGACGGTGCTCGCCCAGGAGATTCCCTGGACGCTGACCCTAATTGGTACCTCGGTGGTGATGAGCTTTACGTTGGGCTCGCTGATCGGCGTGTTGATCGCCTGGAAGCGGGGCTCATTCCTTGATGGCGTGCTTCCACCCATTCTGACGTTTTTCTCGGCTATTCCTTATTTCTGGCTGGCCCTGGTCGCGCTCTATGTGTTCGCCTATACGCTGAACTGGTTCCCACTCAATGGCGGCTACGCGACCTCGACGACGGTTGGCTGGAATACTGATTTTCTGCTCAGCGCGCTCAATCACGGTCTGCTCCCGGCCTTTACGATTGTCCTGGCCTCAATCGCGGGCTGGATGCTAGGAATGCGCAATGCGATGATTACCACCCTGGCCGAGGATTATGTACTGATGGCCGAGGCCAAGGGGCTGAGCGATCGCCGCGTCATGCTCTCCTACGCGGCCCGCAATGCTATCCTGCCCAATGTGACCGGTTTTGCCCTCTCCCTGGGCTTTGTCGTCGGCGGATCGCTGCTGACCGAGATCGTCTTCTCGTATCCCGGCATTGGTTATGCTCTCCTGCAGGCGGCACAAAACTCTGACTACCCGCTGCTGCAGGGAATTTTCTTGCTGATCGCCATGGCCGTACTGGGGGCCAATTTTCTCGCCGACCTGGTTTATGTAGTCCTCGATCCGCGCGTGCGCTAGAGAAGGGAGCTATTGAGATGAGTATGTTTCCACAATCATCCGCGAGCGAATCGCAACCTGTGACTTCTGCCTCACTTGTGGAAGGTGTCGTTCCTTCCTCGGAAGCACAGACCGAGGAGAAGAACGCGCCTATGCAATGGCGGCGTTCGTCGCCGCTAGCCAGGAGCCTGCACACCCTGTGGCGGATCATTATCCTCAATCGCAAGGCGACGATTGGGATCTGTTTGGTGCTCTTTTTTGTCCTGGTGGCGCTTTTTGGCCCGCTGTTTATCCATACTGATCCCGGCGCGCTCTCGAATGATGTGCTGATCCCGCCTTCGGCAACCCACTGGCTGGGCACGACCCAGACTGGACAGGATATCTTTAGCCAGCTTGTCGTTGGCACGCGTGTCTCGATTCTCTGGGGCTTTGCCACCGGTCTGGTGGTGACGGCGCTCTCGGTGACCGTAGGCCTGGTCGCGGGCTATCTGGGCGGCATTGTCGATGACACACTGACCCTGCTGATCAATGTCTTTCTGGTCCTGCCAGGCTTCCCCCTGGCGGTGGTTCTAGCGGCGTATCTGCCCCTGAAAGGGCCGCTCACCGTGGCTCTGGTCATCGCGCTGACGAGCTGGGCCTATCAGGCGCGTGTGTTGCGCGCCCAGACACTTTCGATGCGCCACCGTGATTTTGTCGAGGCCGCGCGCGCCAGCGGCGAATCGACCTGGCGGATTATCTTCTTTGAGATCCTTCCCAATGAGATCGCAATTGTGGCCGCAGGCTTTGTGAGCACGGCAATCTATGTCATCCTGGCCGCGGCCGGACTGGAGTTTCTCGGCCTGGGAGACGTCACCGTAATCGACTGGGGCACGATGTTCTACTGGGCACAGAATAACGACGCGCTCTTACTGGGTGCCTGGTGGTGGTATGTAGCGCCAGGCATGTGCATTGCTCTGCTGGGCGCCGGCCTGGCTCTGATTAACTTTGGCATTGACGAGGTGGCCAATCCGCGCCTGCGCTCCGAGATCCGCCAGCTCAGGCGTATCTCTCGCTTTCCTTTCTTCGGGTCGCGGAAGACGCAAATCGCCAGCTAAAGTTTGGCTTTCTTTTTTACCTGGTAGTACTTCACAACGAACAGGAGAACACATGAGCATTACCTCCAATACGCGTATCCGAGCCCAGGCCGAGACTGACCTGGCCAGGAGATTTCCCGCGCATTTCCTCTGGGGCGCGGCAACTGCCTCTTATCAGATCGAGGGAGCAGCCCGCGAGGATGGCCGGGGTTACAGCATCTGGGACGATTTCGCGGCCACACCAGGCAAAACCTATCAGGGCCATAGTGGCGAGGTGGCAGCTGACCACTACCACCGGGTCGAGGAAGATACCGACCTGATGGCGCAACTTGGCCTGGGCGCGTATCGTTTCTCAATAGCGTGGCCGCGTATCTTGCCGGAGGGGCGTGGCGCTGTGAATCAGGCTGGACTGGATTTCTATGATCGCCTGGTGGATACGCTGCTGGCGAAAAACATCCAGCCTTTCGCAACACTCTATCACTGGGATCTTCCATCGCCGTTGGAGCAGGCGGGCGGCTGGCTCAACCGCGCTACGGCCTATGCTTTCGCCGACTATGCCGAGCTTGTGACCAGACGCCTGGGGGATCGCGTCGCGAACTGGATAACGCTCAATGAGCCATGGTGTAGCGCGTATCTGGGCTATGGGATCGGCGTCCACGCGCCCGGCCTGCGCGATCGCCAGGCGGCCATCGACGCAGCTCATCATCTCCTGTTGGGCCATGGCCTGGCCGTGCCAGGGATGCGCGCCCATCTACCGTCTAGTGCGCAGGTGGGGATTACCCATCTTCTGAATCAGGTCTATGGCGCCGACGAGCGGGCCGAGACGGCGCGCGATATGGAACTCGCCAACGCGTTTAGCAACGGCTGGTTCCTCGATCCGATCTACCGCGGCGCCTATCCTGAGCGGTTCTTTGAGCACATGGGGCTTAATCCGCCACCGATCCAGGAGGGCGACCTGAAGATTATTGCGGCCCCGTTGGATTTTCTGGGGGTGAATAACTACTCACGCATCCTGCTTCGCGGCGCGCAGGCGCAGCCCCTGGCCGATCGCTGCGTAAGTGTCTCGCCCGTGCCCAATGCCTGCTATACCGATATGGGCTGGGAGATCTATCCGCGCGGCCTGCGCGATCTGCTGGTCAACGTAGCGCGCAATTATCCGGTGGGTAAGCTCTATGTGACCGAGAATGGCGCGGCCTTCCCCGATGTCTGGGATGGCGGTGACACAGTCAGTGATCCCCGGCGCGTCTCCTATCTGCGCTCCTATATTACCGCCTGCGCTGAGGCCATTGAACAGGGAGCGCCGTTGTGTGGTTACTTTGTCTGGTCGCTGCTGGACAATTTTGAGTGGGGCGAGGGCTATGCCAAGCGCTTTGGCATAGTCTATATCGATTATTCTACCCAGCGCCGGGTGATCAAGGAGAGTGGCCACTGGTATGCCGCCCTGCTGGACGCCTTTCGCAAGGTATAGCCGTAAGCAGGTGACCGCCTGTTTCATGGATCAGGGCAGACGCTTGAAAAATCTGTTCTAAGGGGAGCGGGGAAAAGACTCGCAAGTTTGAAAAGGAAAAGAACACCGAAAAACAGCGCATTATTAACGCTGTTTCGGTGTTCTGTTTGTGTGGATGGCTTTATAAGGCTTTAATGACGGGGGAACCGCTACGATTACTCCTCCCACATGATATGATACAGGTAAGGAACTCAGCATCACGTCGTTGTGTAATACTCACTGTCGTATCCAGGAAGGAGTTTTGCGTATGACCGCAGCCAGAATCCCCAATATGACCGATTACGAGTCCGAACGCCGCAATTTTTCTCTCGAAGTTCCTGAGTATTTCAACTTTGCTACCGATGTGATAGGCAAATGGGCCAGCGCCCCCAACAAACTCGCCATGCTGTGGGTTGGACAAGACGGCGAGGAGCGTCACATCACCTTCGCCCAGTTCGCCGAGCGTTCCAGCCGCGCTGCCAACGCCTTTGCCGCCCTGGGCATCAAGAAAGGCGACCGCGTGTTAGTGATGTTGCCGCGTATCCCTGAGTGGTGGGAAAGCGTGTTAGGGCTAATGAAGCTCGGTGCCATCCCCATTCCCTGCACCACCCTGCTGACCCCCAAAGACATCCAGTTCCGTGCAGAGATTTCTGAGGCTACAGGATTTATCACGGATAGCGAGGGCGCAGCCAAATTTGACCAGGTGCGCAGTGAATGCCCCACCATCAAAGTGACGGTACTGGTTGAGCCTGACGCGGATGTTGCCGGGCGCGAAGGCTGGACGAGCTATCACCAGATAGTTGACGAGGCATCCCCAGAGTTTACCGGACCCAAAACACGCAGCGATGATCCCTGCCTGGTGTATTTCACCTCCGGCACGGTCGGCTACCCCAAGATGGTTCTGCACACCCATGTCAGCTATCCTATCGGCCATACTATCACAGGCAAATACTGGCTTGACCTGCATGAGGATGATTTGCACTGGAATCTTTCGGAGATGGGATGGGCAAAGGCCGCCTGGTCCAATCTTTTTGGCCCCTGGATTCAGGGCGCGGCCATGTTCATGCAGGATGCGCGCGGCAAGTTTAACCCCATTGAGACGCTGGAGATGCTCAACAAGTATCCCATCAGCACGCTCTGCGCGCCGCCTACCGCTTATCGGATGCTGGTGCTCGACGAGCCGATGGCCTACATGAAGGCCCACCCACCCAAAGCCTTGCGTCATTGTGTTGGTGCGGGTGAACCCTTAAATCCAGAAGTAATAAGAACATGGCAACAAACCACAGGGATGACCATCCGCGATGGCTATGGGCAGACCGAGACCGTGCTCCTCTGTGCCAACTTCCCGCCCTTGGAGGTGAAGCCGGGTTCGATGGGCAAGCCGTCGCCTGGTTTCGAGGTGAGTGTGATTGATCACGACGGCAGCGAACTTCCTCCGAACAAAGAAGGTGATATCGCGGTAAAAATAAAGCCTCGTCGTCCTACCTGGATGTTTAAAGAATACTGGCGTAATCCAGACGCGACCAATGCCTGTATTCGCGGCGACTGGTACATCACCGGGGATCGTGCCTACCAGGACGAGGACGGCTACTTCTGGTTTGTCGGACGGGCAGATGATGTCATCATAAGCGCAGGCTACCGTATCGGCCCTTTTGAGGTGGAAAGTGCATTGAAAGAACACCCCGCCGTTGCTGAGTCTGCCGTAATTGCCAGCCCCGATGAAATGCGCGGCGAGATCGTCAAGGCTTTTATCATCCTGGCACCGGGCTATACTGCCTCCCCAGAATTGGCCAGCGAACTCCAGGAGCATGTCAAGCGAGTCACAGCGCCATATAAATATCCCCGCGAGATCGAGTTCGTGGAGAGCGTGCCCAAGACGATTTCCGGCAAGATCCGCCGCGTCGAACTCCGCGAGATGGAACGTCAAAAGAAACTGGGGAAATGAGTTCGCGCGTACCCACCACCTCCGATGGCTCATCTCTTTGTGGAGTGCTGCGGCTTGGGCAGCCTGCAGACTTCTCAAGCCGCAGCACTCCACATGCTTGGGAGGCGACGCACATATTTGCTCACAAAGGCGAGGCCTTCGTCTGCAAAAATCACAAATTTGTGATGCGCATTATATAGCCCATATGTAACATATTACTAGCCAACCTATGATACAATTGGTAAGGGTATACTAATAAAGGGTGAAAAATGTCTTGCACTTCACCCTGAATGCCTCTTTCCTGGCATCAACGAACCTTTGACAATAAATTTGAAAGCTAGCCGAGTACCACTAATGGACACATACCAGCTTCGTTGATTGCCCATCCCCAAATACTATTTAACTATGAAGGAGAGATTAACTAGCATGCACGTTAAACTTGATCTTCTCAAAGAGAAGGGCTACCTGGTTCTAAAGGATTATGATGGCCCACCCATCCCTAAAGAGGAATGGATGGCGCTTGAATACATGGACTGGAAAAGCGGTGGTGACACCAACTTCGCACCTATCGCGTCCGCCTATGGCGAAATGGAGTGCCGGGGCTTCTGGGATCATGGCAAACCTGACAAAGATGGTATGTGGACAACGAATGCTGAAAAATGTCCCAACCTCGTGGCCTGGACAAAGCAGGTAGAAGCCAACTTTGGCCGCGTGCGCATTATCAAACTCAATCCTAATACAGAGGCCGAAGCAATCCACAATATGCACCTCGATGACAACAACCGCCTCAATCCTGATGGCGAAGGGTGGGTTGTACGTGCGTGGTTGGAACTCTCAGACGATCCCAACACGTACATGTTGCTGCGCGAGGATAAGGATGATCCTGCGACCGAATCTCGTATCTCTATGCCGAAAAATCGCCAGCTCGTCATCGACTCACAACGCTTATGGCATGCAGCCTGGCATCCAGGACCAGAGCCGCGCTACGCCCTGATTGTCTCTTTTGAGAGCGGTGAGGCATTGCAGCGCTGGCTAGAAAGCCAACTGCCGACCACAGCCTCTTCGGGCGCACACTAAATAATACTTGTAACTCTGCAAGGTCCCTCGCCACCTGCCGTGGCTTTCCTATATGTAAAGGTTGTGAGCTATGCAGCCCGCGGGCTCTAAAGTTCTTTCTGGTGGAGCCTGCCGTGTCAACAAAAAAGAAGTTTGATTGTGATGAAGGCGCTCTGCGAGCGCCTTCATCACAATCAAACTTGAGTTTCAAAAATTTGGGATAACCCATGAGCAAGCTATAGAGGAATATTTCCGTGCTTCTTCGGTGGATTGCTATCGCGCTTATTTTTCAGCATCTCCAGGGCCGTAATGAGCTTGGCTCGAGTATAGCGTGGTTCGATAATTTCATCGACGTAGCCACGGCTGGCGGCAATGTAGGGATTAGCAAATTTTTCGGTATATTCCGCAATCAGTTCCTTACGGCGCTGCTCAGGCTCGGCGGCTTGATCTATCTCATCTTTGAAGAGGATGTTCACAGCACCTTCCGCTCCCATGACAGCGATTTCTGCCGTTGGCCAGGCATAATTGATATCGCCACGCACATGCTTACTATTCATTACATCGTATGCTCCGCCGTAGGCTTTGCGCGTGATAACGGTAATTTTAGGCACAGTAGCCTCGCAATAGGCATAGAGCAGTTTGGCTCCATGGCGAATGATGCCGTTGTGTTCCTGGCTCACACCTGGTAGAAAGCCCGGCACATCTACAAACGTCACCAGGGGAATGTTGAAGCAATCACAGAAACGCACAAAACGCGCCGCCTTATCGGCCGAATCGATGTCCAATACACCTGCTAGAGCTCCGGGCTGCTGGGCTACGATACCAAGTGAACGACCATTGAGGCGTGCGAAACCAACAATAATATTGGCAGCAAAGTGCTCCTGGACCTCAAAAAAGTTGCCATCATCGACGATATAGCTGATTACGGCTTTCATATCGTAAGGCTTGCTGGGATTGTCGGGAACAATGCTATCCAGAGCCTCTTCGGTACGGGTAGGGGAATCGATGGGCGTGCTAAGAGGCGGATCTTCCATGTTGTTAGAGGGAATATAGCTCATAAGAGTACGGATCATGCGAACGCACTCAGGTTCGCCGGGACAGGAAAAGTGAGCTACACCGCTCTTGCTATTGTGAACCAGAGCTCCGCCCAGGTCTTCGAAAGAGACATCCTCATGAGTGACCGTCTTCAAGACGTTAGGGCCGGTAACAAACATGTAGCTAGTCTGCTCAACCATGAAAATAAAGTCGGTGATGGCGGGAGAGTAGACCGCACCACCCGCGCAAGGACCCATAATGGCCGAGATCTGAGGCACGACGCCAGACGCCAGGGTATTGCGCAAGAAAATATCAGCATATGCGCCAAGGCTGACAACACCCTCCTGGATACGCGCTCCACCGGAGTCATTCAAGCCGATGACGGGTGCGCCGTTCTTCATGGCAAGGTCCATAACTTTACAAATCTTTTCGGCATGTGCCTCCGAAAGCGAACCGCCAAAGACGGTGAAATCCTGCGAGAAGACATACACCAGGCGACCATCTATCTGACCATAGCCTGTGACCACACCATCACCAGGAATTTTCTGATCATGCAGGCCAAAATCGGTAGAGCGGTGGGTAACGAACATATCCAGTTCATTGAAAGTGCCCGGGTCAAGCAGGAGATCAAGGCGTTCGCGGGCTGTCAGTTTCCCTTTTTTATGTTGAGCCTCGATACGCTTAACTCCACCGCCGAGCATGGCTTGAGCCTTCATGCGGCGAAGTTCCTCGACCTTCTCCTGTGTGCCTTTGAGGTTGGGCGATTCCTGGGGAGTACGTTCACTTGTGGCCATCTACTTTGTCTCCGTCAGTACATATGGAAATAACATTAGTTG
>JACZCU010124766.1_pt1 | contig 11712 bp, 10 predicted proteins | sample 8641851 | NCBI WGS metagenome assembly JACZCU01 (sample SAMN15324605, study PRJNA640507) | soil metagenome | isolation source: monocropping sugarcane control | place: China: Luxin town, Laibin City, Guangxi Province | collected 2019-07-25 | depth 10cm m | reverse complement strand
TCGCCGGTGTGCACGCCCATCGGATCGAAGTTCTCGATCGAGCAGACGATGATCACGTTGTCGGCGCGATCGCGCATCACTTCGAGCTCGAACTCTTTCCAGCCGATGACCGACTCTTCGACGAGCACGCGATGCACGGGCGAGAGATCGAGTCCGCGCGCGACGATGGTGCGCAGTTCTTCGACGTTGTATGCGATGCCGCCGCCGCTTCCGCCTAACGTGAACGAAGGACGGATGACGAGGGGGTAGCCGATGCGAGTCGCGAATTGTTCGGCGTCATCGACGGATGCGGCGTACGTCGACTGTGGGACATCGACGCCGATGCTCATCATCTTTTCTTTGAAGAGCTGCCGATCCTCGGCGGTTTTGATCGCCTCGTAATTCGCGCCGATCAGCTCGACGCCGTGACGTTCGAGCGCGCCGTTTTCGTACAGCGCCATCGCGAGGTTGATTCCGGTCTGGCCTCCGACGGTCGGCAGAATCGCATCCGGTTTCTCGCGCTCGATGATGCGCTCCAGCGCTTCCGGAGTGAGCGGCTCGATGTACGTGCGATCGGCGAACTCGGGGTCCGTCATGATCGTCGCGGGATTCGAGTTCACGAGAATGATTCGATACCCCTCGTCTTTCAGCGCTTTGCACGCCTGAGTTCCCGAGTAGTCGAACTCGACGGCCTGTCCGATGACGATGGGTCCGGATCCGATGATGAGAATGGAGGTGAGGTCGGTCCTTTTGGGCACTGCGCGGCATAGTATACGGACGTGCGTCGCTTCATCGAATGGGATTCGCTCGACGTGCGCATTGACGGCGCGAAGCTGAATGCGATGGCGCGGGAGATGGTCGGAAGTGATCCGATGATCGAGCGCCTGGAGTTGAAATTCGAGAACGGCCTGCTGCGCGTGCTCGGCTCGGTGCGCAAGTTCATCAGCGTGCCATTCAGCGTCGAGATCCCGCACATTCACGCGAAGGGAACCACGATTCGCGTGCCGCTCGCGCGCATCTCCGCGGGGCCAATTCCCATTCCCACACTGCTCGTCGGTCTGCTGCGCAACCGTTTGCCGAAAGAGCTCGTACAGTTCGAAGAGCCCGCGACTCTCGTGGTGTCATTGGATCGCTTCTTGCCACCTTTCGTGAGCGCGGACATTCAGAAGATCTGGATCATCGACGGCGGTCTCGCGGTGACGTTAGGCCGAGGCGGAGCCGATCTTCCGAAGGACGCAACGCCCGATGTAAAGCCCAACAAAGGAGCAGTTCATGGAACAGAACCCTCAACTTGACGACGATGCCGAGCTCGATATGGGCGAGCTGACGACGACGCCGGTCTCCAGCGATCGCGCACAACGTTTCTACGACCGCATGCGCAACGCGATTCGCGCGTATCTGGAGAAGAAGGGAAATGTCGCGGGCAAGACCGGCGAGTATCTGATGCTCGTTCCCGATGTCTTCATTCTGATGTGGCGCCTGGTCAATGACTCGCGCGTGAACGCGAAACATAAGGTGATGCTCGGCAGTGGTCTGGCGTATTACTTCTTTCCGCTCGACATCATCCCGGAAGGTTTTCTCGGTCCCCTCGGCTACGTCGACGATCTCGTGTTCGGCGTGTATCTCTTGAATGCGTTGCTCGTCGATACCGATGCCGCGATTCTTCGCGAGCACTGGAGCGGCAGCGACGACGTGCTCGAGATGATTCGCAAAGTGCTGCAGGCGGCCGACACGCTGGTTGGCAGCGAGATCCTGGGACGCTTCAAGAAGTCGATGAAGTAGAAGTGGAGCGGCCGATCCGGTCGCGCTTTTTTTTACGTTCAGCTGGTGGAAAGTTGTGGACACTAGTGGTCGGCAGTGGTACAAACAGGCACCGAAACACGCGGATTGACGACGAAAAGGCTCTACTAGCCGTGGAACTCAGCGTTTTGATGGGGCACAGCCCCGCGAAGATCGACGACAAGGGTCGGCTGAAGGTCCCGGCAACTTTCCGCAAGATCATTGAAGACCGTTACGGTCTCGACTGCTTCGTCACTTCAGAGGACGGGGAACGGGCGGTGGTTTATCCGCTGCCGGTCTGGTTCGAGAAGATGTCGCGCCTCGCAAAGGTGCCGTCCTCTTCACAAGCGAAGACGAAGTATCTCGAGCGCGTGAATTACTTCGGCCAGGTGGCCACGATGGATGCGCAGGGGCGCCTTCTCGTTCCCGCCGTTCTGCGCGAGGTCGCCGGGATCGCCGAGGACGTCGTCGTGCTCGGGAGCCAGGACCATCTCATCGTCTGGAACGAGCCGAAGATCCAGAAACGCCTCGCGGAGACACCGCTCACCGCCGAGGATTTCAAGGAGTTGGAGTTGCACGGCGTTTAGTTGCTCAACGACGAAGTCGCCCTTGTTGGGCAAGGGCAACTGATGAAACACGAACCTGTTCTTTTAAACGAAATCCTCGAACACCTCGTGCCCGCGCGCCGCGACGGCGTTCTCGTCGACGCGACACTCGGTCTCGGCGGACATGCGGAAGCGCTTCTGGAGCGCAATCCGGACATCCGTCTTCTCGGCATCGATCGCGATCCCGAGGCGCTCGAACGATCCCAGGCGCGGCTGAGCCGTTTCGGGGATCGCGTGACGTTCGCTCGCGGACGCCACGAATCGCTCATTGACATCCTGAAGCAGTCGAACATCGAGAGCGTGAGCGGCCTGCTGGCCGACCTCGGCGTCTCTTCGATGCAACTCGACGATGCGACACGAGGCTTCTCGTTTCGCTTCGAAGGTCCGCTCGACATGCGCATGGGATCCGAAGGCCGCTCGGCCGCCGATCTCGTGAACACGCTCGACGAGCGCGAGCTCTTCGTGATCATTCGCGACTACGGCGAAGAGCCGATGGCGCGACGGATCGCACGAGCGATCGTCGAAGCACGCGCTGAAGCGCCGATCGAAACGACGTCGCGGCTCGCGGAAGTGATTCGCAGCGTGAAGCGCGTGCGACCTCACGACATCGATCCGTCGACGCTCACGTTCCAGGCGCTTCGCATCGCGACGAACGAAGAATTGACCGGACTCGATCGATTCATCGACGACGCGGTGAGCGTGCTCGAACCGAATGCGCGCATCGCGATCATCTCGTTTCACTCGCTCGAAGATCGCATCGTGAAGCGCGCCTTTCGCCGATTGGAAGGCGAGTGCACCTGCCCGCCGAATCTGCCGGTGTGCGGATGCGGCGCGAAGGCCGTGATCGACGTTCTGACATCGAGACCGATGACTGCTTCAGACGAGGAGGAGGGGCGGAATCCGCGATCGCGCAGCGCCAAGCTGCGGATCGCGCAACGGATCTAGTTGCGTATTGCGGCTTGCGCGTCGATGGGCGGGAGAGAACACACGGTGCGTTTCCCACACTCGACTCGCAACCCGGAATTCGCAAAACAAGGGCGATTCTCGAACAAGGCTTGCTCGGAGCCGATGAGCAAGGGTGAAGGTTGGGGAAGGGTCGGGTGTGTGTGCGGTAGGGGAGCTCGGGAGGGGTGGAGCGTGGAGCGTGGGTGTGTGTGGATAGCTCGTCGCATCGTGCTTGTAGGCAGATCTTCACCCTTGTTCGTCGGCTTTGCGCGCAGGCGCAGCCCCGGTCATGTACGCGCAGAAAAAAACGATCGACAACACTCACATCGTTCGCGAGAAAGATCGCCAGCGAAATCGTGAGCTCCTCGCCGTCCTCTCGCTGGGCGTGCCGATCGGATTCTTTCTGCTCGTCTTCGCGTGGCAGAACCTCGAAGTGATCCGCCTCGGCCGCGAAGCCACACAACTCCAGAAAACGCTCAAGGAACAGAGCACGCAGCAGAAGCAGCTCCAGAGCGAGCTCGATCGATTGACGTCGTTCGACGCCGTGGAGAAGCAAGTGGGCTCGCTCGGATTTCAACCGGCGGAGACCGGCTCGATCGTAATGGTGGAGCGCGGCAGCGCCGCCGTGTCATCCCGAGCGACGCGCAGCGGAGTCGAGGGACCTCCCGTTTCGTCTGCAGGAGATCCCTCCACTGCGCTTGGCTCCGGTCGTGCTGACACGAAGCAGGGAGCGCGCGAATGAATCTCCCTCAGCGCCGCCTCCTGCAACTCTTCGCATTCCTCGCCGCATGGGGCGTGATCGTCGTGATCCGTCTCGCGCAGGTGCAACTCGTTCGTCACGATCACTACGTCGCGAAAGCGAAAAGCCAGCAGGAGCGAACACTCGCGCTGAATCCTGTGCGCGGATCGATTCTCGACTCGCAGGGTCGCGTCCTCGCCGAAAGCGTTGCGGCGGAATCGATCTACGCCGATCCGCAACTCATCACCGATCGCAAAGCCGCCGCGAAGAAGCTCGCGAGCGTGAAAGCCATCGGCATGACCGCGCGTGAGATCGAAGCGAAACTGCGCGGCGACAACTCCTTCGCGTGGATCGCGCGCCAGTTGCCGCTCGAAGTCACTGCCGAAGCGCGCAAGCTGCAGATCCCCGGCATCTACTTCATGGAAGCGCATCGACGCTCGTATCCGCGTGCGACGCTCGCGGCGAACGTCATCGGCTACACCGGCATCGACGGCAACGGCCTCGCCGGCATCGAGCATTCGTTCGAAGGCGAAGTCAGCGGCACACCGGGCAAAGTCACATTGCTGAAGGATGCGCGCAAAGGCGTGTATCTCGTCGGCGCCGAAGGTGCGAATCGTCCGCGCGACGGACATGCCGTCGTGCTCACCATCGACTCTGTCATTCAATTCATCGCCGAGCGCGCACTCAAGACCGCAGTCGAAAAATACAAAGCCACCGGCGGCTCCGTGATCGTCATGGAGCCGGACAGCGGCGACATCCTCGCGATGGCGTCGTATCCGACGTTCGATCCGAATCGCTTTCGCGACTTCGCGCCAGCGTCGTGGAAGAACCGCAACGTGCAGGACTTCTACGAGCCCGGTTCGACCTTCAAGATCGTCACCGCCGCGGCCGGGCTCGAAGAGCGACTCGTCACGCCGTCGCAGTTTCTCGATTGCGGCAACGGCGAGATCACGATCGCGAACATCACCATTCACGAGCACGACGGCAAGCGCTACAACCTGCTCTCGTTCGAAGACGTGATCGTCAACTCGTCGAACGTCGGCACCGCGCGTGTCGGACTCGCGTTAGGCCAGTCGCGCTTTCATTCGTGGATTCGCAAGTTCGGATTCGGCGAGCGCACCGGCATTCCGCTGCCGGGCGAGTCGAGCGGAATGCTGCGCAACAGCGATCGCTGGACGGTCGTGTCACCCGCGAGTATCTCCATCGGACAGGAGGTCGGCGTCACGCCGCTGCAGATCGTTCGCGCGGTGAACTCCGTTGCGACCGGCGGCCTGCTCGTCGAGCCGCGCATCGTGAAGCGCGTCATCGATACCGATGGCGCGACGATCAGTGAGCCCGTGAAGCACGCGCCGAAACGCGTGATGTCCGAGAAGACCGCGGCGCTGCTCAATGAAATTCTGAAGAACGTCGTCACGCGCGGCACCGGCTCGAAGGCCGCGCTCGCGGAGCACGCGGTTGCGGGAAAAACCGGCACCGCGCAGAAAGCAGGACGAGGCGGTTACGCGTACAACCGCTTCGTCGGATCGTTCGCCGGCTACGTTCCCGCGGACAATCCGAAGCTCACGATTCTCGTCGTCATCGATGAGCCGTGGCCCGAGCACTACGGCGGCTCCGTCGCGGCGCCTGCCTTCCGCGAAATCGCCGAAGCCTCGCTCCGTTACCTCGGCGTCGCGCCTTCGATTCCGTCGCGCTCGATCGGCATCGATCGTCCGCTGCTGGCGGCGTTTTCGCAACCGAAAGCATCGAACGGCCCGGTGTCGGGAATGCCCGACCTGCGAGGCCTCGACGCGCGCGCCGCAATCGCGCGCGCTGTCGCGAACGGCCTCGTCGTGCGGACCATCGGAAGCGGAGTGGTGAAATCACAAATACCTCAGCCGGGCGAAGCCCTGCCCTCGCATCGTCAAGTGACGCTGACGTTCTCGGAGGTGCGCGGATGAAACTCGCCGAGCTCCTCAAAGACGTTCCCGTGCGCAGCATTCACGGCGACACGGACATCGAAATCACCGCGGTGGTGAACGACTCGCGCGTCGTCAAACCGGGCTCGCTCTTCGTTGCGATTCCCGGCACCGCAAAAGATGGGACTCAATACATTCCGCAGGCGCTCGAGCGCGGCGCCGCCGCGATCGTGACTTCAGCGGAGCAACCGCCAGCCGGCAACCAACAACCGGCAACCGTTCTCGTCGACGATCCGCGTGCTGCACTCGCACTCATCGCCTCGAACTTCTACGGCCGTCCGGCGGAGAAGCTCTCGCTCGTGGGCGTGACCGGCACGTCCGGGAAGACCACGACCGCGCGCATGATCGAGTCGATCTTCGACGCGGGTCACGAGCCGGTCGGCCTCATCGGCACGATCGAGTATCGCGCCGGTGACGAAGTGCTCAGCGCCGATCGCACCACGCCCGACGCCGTCGTGCTGCAGGAGTGGTTCGCGAAGATGGTCGCGGCGAACGTGAAGCACGCGGTGATGGAAGTCTCGTCGCACGCGCTCGCACTGCATCGCACGCACGGCGTGCATTTCGCCGCGGCCGTGTTCACGAATCTCTCGCGCGATCACTTCGATTTTCACAAGGACTTCGAAGACTACTTCGCCGCGAAGCGCATGCTGTTCGATCAGATCGATCAGACGAAACGCACCGCGGTCGTGAATCTCGATGACGAATACGGGCGCCGCATCGCCAATGAATTCGGCGATCGCGCGTACACATTCGGCCGCGATGCGAACGCCGACATTCATCCGTCGAAGGATGTAACCGTCGATGTGCGTGGTCTGCACGGCACGATCGTGACGCCCGCCGGAGCCATTCGCATCGAATCGTCGCTCCTCGGCTGGCCGAATCTGTACAACTGGCTCGGCGCAATCGGCGCGGCACTCGCGGTCGGCATTCCGATCGCGCAGATCGAAGCAGGCATTCGCAATTTGCAATCGGTGCGCGGCCGCTTCGAGCGTGTGCCGGGTGACGGCGGACCGACGGTCATCGTCGATTACGCGCACAAGCCTGATGCACTCGACAAACTCCTGCACGCCGTGCGCGATCTCGCCGGCGAAGGCCGTCGCGTGTGGGTCGTGTTCGGCTGCGGCGGCGATCGCGACAAAGGCAAGCGCCCCGAGATGGGCCGCATTGCGGTGGAGCTCGCGGACGAAGTGATCGTCACGAGCGACAACCCGCGCAGCGAAAACCCGCAAGCGATCATCGACGACATCGTCGCGGGCATCACGAAGACCAATCACCGCGAGCTCGCCGATCGCCGTGCCGCGATCGCGCTGGCCATCGACAGTGCCGCGAACGACGACGTGGTCGTCATCGCCGGCAAGGGTCACGAGACCTATCAGGTCGTCGGTGACCAGATCCTGCACTTCGACGATCTCGAAGAGGCAGAAATGGCTCTCACTAAACGGAACGAAAAATCAGCTTGATATTCCTCATGAAAAAGATCTATCATTTTGATTATCCGATACGGTGCCGCGTTCCGGCTCCGTCGGTCGGTTTCGGCGAGGGCGGGCGGATGGTGTTCGCCGGGCAGTTCCTGGGGAAGGGGACGAGCACGGGCGACGAAACGCGGCGGAGCCGGAAGGCGGCATCGAACAGGTTGTCAGTAGTCGGTTGTCGGTTGTCAGGAGAGCCGATCGCGTACCTCACCCGATCCGCGAGAAGCACGACGGCACGAGCGGCCGTCTCCCCCGAAAACCGACAACCGTCTACCGACAACCCATTCGCGGGAGGCGCGTCATGCCTACGCTGACCTTCGCCAGACTCGCGTCGATGATCGGCGGCCGCGTTGTTCAGGGCGCCGACGTCACCTGCTCGTCCGTCGTCATCGACTCGCGCATCGTGAAGGACGACTCCGTCTTCTTCGCGATTCAGGGCGAGCGGCTCGATGGTCATGCGTTTCTGCCGCAGGCGTTACAGACCGCGCGCGGCGCGGTCGTGACGCGTGTGCCGGAAAACACGAACAAGGCGCTGATCCAGGTCGAAGACACGACGAAGGCGCTGCAGCAACTCGCGCAATCGATTCGCAACGAGTACGACATCACGCTGATCGGCATCACCGGATCAGCAGGCAAGACCACGACGAAGGAAATGATCGCCACGCTGCTCGAGACCGAGAAGCGCGTGCACAAGTCGTGGGGAAACTTCAACAATCAGATCGGCGCGCCACTCTGTCTAGACAACATGCCCGATGACGCGCAGGTCGTCGTCAGCGAGATGGGGATGAATCACGCCGGCGAGATCGCGGAGATCGCGGGCCTGCTGCGTCCGCACGTCGGCGTCTATACGAACATCGCGCCGGTGCACATCGAGCACTTCGCGAACGGCATCGACGGCATTGCCGCGGCGAAGCGCGAACTGCTCGAGAACGTGATTCCCGGCGGCACGATCGTCGTGAACAACGACAACGAGCACGTCGTGCGCATCAGCAAAGGATTCAACGGCACGATCGTGACGTACGGCGTCGATCACGATGCGCAGTACCGCGCCCGCAACATCCGCGAGCGCGGTCTTCTCGGCACACACTTCACGCTCGACGCCGAAGGCGCATCACGCGAATTCGATCTCGCAATGCCCGGCCGCCACAATCTCGACAACCTCATCGCGGCCATCGCCACCGCGCGCGCACTGGGTATCTCGTGGGAAAACATCGAGCGCGGCGTGAAGAACGTGCAGCCCGCGTATCACCGCGGCATCATCATCGAGCGCAATGGCGCGCTGATTTACGACGACACGTACAACTCGAATCCGTACGCGCTGAAGCGCACGCTCGAGCTCATGACTCAGGCCGACGTGCAAGGCCGCCGCATCGCTGTCATCGGCGACATGCTCGAGCTCGGCGAGCACGAAGAGAAGTTCCACCGCGAAGCCGGCACTGAAATGCCGAAGAGCATCGACGTCGTGATCGGAGTCGGCAAACGCGCGAAGTGGATTCTCGAAGGCGCGCGCGAAGCAGGTTTCGCGAACGAATCACTGCACCACTTCGACAACGCCGAAGCCGCCGGCAATTTCCTGACGACTTTCATTCAACCAAACGACCTGGTCCTGCTCAAAGGCTCGCGCGGCGTCGGCCTCGACAAAGCAGTGGCCATCCTCGAAACCGCCAACCGCCAACCGCCAACCGCCAACCACCCGGAGGGCGCGCACTAAATGCTTTACCACCTGCTCTTCAACCTGCGCGATCACTTCGTCGGCTTCAACGTCTTCCGCTACATCACGTTCCGGACGGCATTCGCCGCGCTGACCGCGCTCCTCATCTCCTTCATCCTCGGCCCGTGGCTGATCGAGCGGATGCGCCGTATCAAGCTCGGCCAGTACATCCGCGAAGAAGGACCGAAGTCGCATCAGGTGAAAGCCGGGACGCCGACGATGGGCGGCATTCTCATCAACGTCGCGATCCTCATCCCGACGATCCTGTGGGCCGACATCTTCAATCCGTACATCTGGATCGTGCTCTTCGTGACGGCCGCGTACGCCGCGATCGGCTTCGTCGACGACTATCGCAAGCTCGCCAAGAAACGAAACCTCGGCCTGACGGCCGCGGAGAAATTCGGCGCGCAGTTCGCCGTCGCCGCGCTGGCCGCGCTGGCGATCGCGTATCTGCCGATGCTCAAGAACAACTACAACACCGTCATCACGTTTCCGTTCATCAAGCCCGAGACCTTCGCGCTCGACATCGGATTTCTCTACATCGGCTTCGTGATGTTCGTGCTCGTCGGCGCATCGAACGCCGTCAATCTGACGGATGGTCTCGACGGACTCGCGATCGGTTCGACGCTCATCGCCGCGGTCACGTACACGGTGCTCACGTACGCGACCGGTCACGCGAAGATCGCCGAATACCTGCACATCGCATGGGTACCGCAAACCGGCGAGCTCGCCGTGTTCTGCGGCGCGATGGTTGGCGCATCGCTCGGCTTCCTCTGGTTCAACGCACATCCCGCCGAGATCTTCATGGGCGATGTCGGATCGCTCGCGTTAGGCGGAGCGATCGGCTGTCTGGCCGTGATGATCAAACAGGAATTCCTGCTCGTACTCGTCGGCGGCTTGTTCGTGCTCGAGGCGATGTCCGTGATCCTGCAGGTCGCATCGTTCAAGCTCACCGGCCGGCGCATTTTCAAGATGTCGCCACTGCATCACCACTTTGAATTGTCAGGTTGGAAGGAAACCAAGGTCGTCGTCCGCTTCTGGATCATCGCAATCATGTTCGCGATGATCGCGCTGGCGACGCTCAAACTCCGGTGATGAAGACTCTCGTACTGGGCGCAGCGAAATCGGGTGTAGCGGCGGCGAATTTTCTCGCCGCGCGCGAGCACTCTGTCGTTCTCAGCGACAGCAACGCATCGCCCTCGCTCCCGTTCGATCTCGATGCGCGAGTCACGCGTGCGTTCGGCACGCAGGACGCGGCGCTGCTCGACGGCGTCGAGCAGATCGTGCTCAGCCCGGGCGTGCCGTCGACGATTCCTTTGCTTCACGAAGCAGCCGCGCGCGGCATTCCGGTCGTCGGAGAGATCGAGCTCGCGTATCGCTATCTCAAAGGCACGGTCATCGCGATCACCGGCACGAACGGCAAATCGACGACGACTGCCTTGATCGGCGAGATTCTCAAGGTCGCGGGACGCGATCCGATCGTCGCCGGGAACATCGGCGAGCCGCTGATCGCTGCAGTCGATCTCGAAAATTCGCGCAACTACGTGCTCGAGCTTTCGTCGTTTCAACTCGAATCCGTCGACACGTTCCACTCGAACGTGGCGTTGTTGCTCAACATCACGCCCGATCATCTCGATCGTTACGCGAACTTCGATGCGTACGCCGCGGCGAAGTTCCGCATCTTCCGCAATCAGGAATCGGGCGATACCGCGATCGTCAATGCGAACGATCGACGCGGCGCGCCGCGCGATCCGAAAGCTCGAGTGTGGCGCTTCAGTGCAACGAACCCGGTCGATGACGGCGCATGGTTCGATGGCAGCGATCTCGTGATGCGTCTCGATGGCAACGAGCGTCGCATTCCGCGCACGTCGCTGCGACTCGAAGGCGCCGCGAATGTCGAAAACGCCCTCGCCGCGTGGCTTGCCGCACGCGCGGTGGGCATCGACGACATGGACGTGCAGATCGCATTCGGCACGTTCGCGGGATTGCCGCATCGCATGCTGCTCGTGCGCGAGCTCGACGGCGTGAAGTACATCAACGATTCCAAAGGCACGAACGTCGATGCGTCGATGAAAGCGCTCGAAGGCTTCTCCTCGCCGAACGTGATTCTCATTCTCGGCGGCAAGGACAAAGCCGGCGAGTTCGAAAAGATGCGCGAGCTCGTACAGCAAAACGTCCGCACGGTCCTCACGATCGGTGCGGCCGCGAAACGAATCACCGAAGCACTCGAAGGCACAACGGAAATCGTGCACGCAGGCGACATGCAACACGCCGTCGACTGGGCGCGCAAAAACGCAAAGTCCGGCGAGACCGTGCTGCTCTCGCCCGCATGCGCGAGCTTCGATCAGTTTCGCAATTTCGAACACAGAGGACAGGTGTTCGAAGAGTTGGTGAGGGAGCTGCGATGACCGGTAGTCGGTTGTCGGTAGTCGGTAGTCGGGAGCCCGCCGTCCGTCCCGGTCCCCGCGGACCTCGCACGTTCTTCGTCATGGGTGGGCGGTGGCTTCCCGACTCCCGACTACCGACT